>Ga0307479_10001963_pt1 | contig 18769 bp, 20 predicted proteins | sample atmos_gasesECM4C_FD_203743 | JGI IMG/M metagenome (GOLD analysis project Ga0307479, IMG submission 203743) | Hardwood forest soil microbial communities from Morgan-Monroe State Forest, Indiana, United States - atmos_gasesECM4C_515 | ecosystem: Environmental > Terrestrial > Soil > Temperate... | reverse complement strand
CGGCAATTGGTTTGTCATCAACTGAGCCAACGCGGTACCTTGCGCGATTGCGTCGTAGTAGGCCGGTGATGCGTCAGTTGGTGGGTCAACCGTGGGAGGCTGTTCCAGCGTCAATGAAATCCGAACCGAATCGCCACCAACGACCCACGGCTCCGCGCCCGCACCCGCCATGATCCTTGACAGAAAGGTCGACTCGTCGGTGACAGCCGCGACGAAATCAAATCCGCTCGATGCCAGCAAACCCCTAACCGCCTCCGCTCCCTCGGCAATTTCGGAACCAACCCAGCTGGCATCGGAAGGTGCAGGATTGAGCAACGCCGAAACAAGACCTTCCTTCCGCAACATGGCTGCGAGCTGTGGATTCTGACTGAGCAACCGGGGCACAATGCATTCACGCCAGGCCTGAAGATTCGCTTTCAGCTGAGGGTCATTTAATGTGGCCGGATCCGACGCAAGTTCGTACGTTTGTGAGGCAATTGATGGTACGGACAGCACCGGCTTATCGTGCATTAGATCATGGACGCGACTAGTAACGATCGAACCAAAGCGTTCGAGGAAATACGTGATGTGGGGTGCAGCACCGATTCGAGTGTCGAACAGCTTCTCCACCGTGCCGGGAGCGGCATAGGTAAGGTCGGATAGGTCGATCCGATGGGGCATTAGAATCAGAACGCTTGCCAATGCGACCGTCGCCAAATGGCGCAGCCACAACTGATTGGTGCCCTCTAGAGTGCTTTCGAGAATGCTGGTAATGATCCCTACCGCTGCTAGGACGTAGAATACCCAGGCCATCGAGGGTTGCGCGAAGGCGCCCAGGAGTTTCGCCTCAAGGGCGTACGCGCCTGCTGCAAAGAGGTCGACGTATTGCTCACCCACAGAAATTTCCGCCTCGCGCAAGACGAGATACAACAACGCGTCAGTGCCGGTCCTGAAACAGGCGCAGTAGGCCGCCTGCTGTAAATAGCGGTGCCTCCTGCTCTGCCTTCAAAGCGTCCGCCGTACCCTGCATTTCCATCTGCGCATGCTCGAGTGCAAGTACTTGAGTGCGCGCCGCTTGCGACCGGATGTCTTGAAGTTTGACTTCTAGATTGGCTTGATCCAGAAGTCGAGCGACCTGACTTTGTAGCTTGTTCCGTCGAGATTGTACTTCGGCCGCGTCAGCATCCGTGTCGCTGCGCAGATTCATCTGAGAGACTTTCAGTGTGAAATCCAGCAGATCCGAGTAAACAGCTGCTGCGGCGATTTGTCTTGACATCTCATCCTTGAACATTGATTGCGCTGCTGGGCCGAGTAAACGAGCGCCGCGGAACGCAGGCGAGCCCACGATCGTGGAGCCTGCCGCCGGCAGGCACGGCGCAACCGAATTGCCAGATGTCGGATCGGGCGGGCATTCGGCAACATCGACTTGGCTAGCACCCTTCATCAATTGATCGAGGGCGGTCCGGGTTCGAGTCTGAAGGGCTTCCGAGACTGACCAAAGAGTGGTCCTTGGAGGCCGCGTCTGGTAATGGCCCGCCTCGATCCGCTCGTCGGGCAGCATTGCAAGGAGCGTTTCGACCCGTGGAGTTACTTCAATATCAGTGTGCGTTCGCAGGAAGTCGATCGTCGAAAGTGTCGCAGGCAAAGCCGGTCCGCTGAAGGTAAGTGTCACATTACATAGGCGGTACGCCTCAGTTGGGGCTGTGCCGCGCGTGATCTCGCGCGCGAAGCACTGGTCGGACGCTTGGGACAGGCGGTGCTCTGAGCTCATTGGGTCAAGTGCGTGCAGTTTTTGGTTGCCACAAAGCTGGGCAAAGGCGTTGAAGCGGAGGCCGAGCTGGCGATCTGTCATGTCTAGAACGGAAGCAAGCGTCGGCGCCGAATAGGCCAATGCAATAAGGTAGTTCGACACTGCGGATTGAGCGCCCGATAGAAGTGATTGCCGAAGCTCGGCAAGCATCTCGTGCGAGTCAAATCGGCGCAAAAATGTGTTGAAGTCCAAATTCAGGCAGGATTGTGCGGGATTACCTCGAAATTCGGCCGCTGGGTGCGAGGTGGAGATCGAATTGACAAAGGATCCGAATGCGGTGGTTGTGCCGATCTCAGTGCCAAAGCGCGCATCGTCGATCGAAAATGGCTGGTCCGCGTGGGCGACAACACCGATGGCGGCGATTGCCATGCCCGAGCCGACCAGCAAAGTCGCTGCATATCTGAAGAGGTTGATCATTTTGCCTCATGTGAGCCTGGGGAGAATTCCGACGAACGGCCAATCGGCTCGGCAGCCTGTCGGAGCGCGACGATCTGGTCGCAGATTTCCTGCGGAGTAACACCCGACGCACCAACGCGAAGACTCCGGCCCGTGCGCAAATCCTCAATCAAGAGTGAGGGGATGGTCACGCCGTCGAGCGCATCGATTGCCAGAACCGAAATCGGCAGCACAGTATCCAGCCTAAGTAAGGAGGAAGGTGGAAAGGGATGGCCTGATCGACCGGCCTGCACCAATCGACCATCGATGGATGGGTAACGCGCGACGACGGTTTGAAGTGCTTTGAGGGCCTGCCGCGAATCGATGTTGGTCACATCAAGGTAAAGCGTGGCGCGCATCTGGATTAGCGCAGATTCCTTTGAAACAGGAAGCGGCGGAAGCGATTGGGTCCCATTTTCGAATTGCGATTGCATTTCGGTCATGCGGTTTGCAACGTAGCTCGCTATGGAAATGACTTGGCGCTGTTTTCTGAGCCAAGCAGCGATGTTGGCGTCGTTTGGCTCTAGCAGCGCTCGGACAGCTTCTCGCGGAGGTTTTCCATACTCGGCCAAGTACTCCGTCACTTGCGCCTCGCTTGGGGACCGATCACGATCTTTGTCGGGTGTGACTTGGCCGCAAATCACTATGCCTACTCTCAAAGCGGACTCACAGTCGGACGGAAGTGCACCCGGGGCCAATACACCTTGAATGGCATTGCCAGGGGTTGACGCAACAACTAGCAGAGCTGTGAGCATCGAGCGCCGCATCAGCGAGTCCCTGCACCTTTGCTTAGCGGACTGGATCGCGCGGTTTTAACGAAAGACTCACGAGACTGCCTCGCGACGACATGAGGGTTACGCAATCGATGCTGATGCTGATCAGAATCCAGCTCGGGGACGGTGAGTCTCCCGGCTGGAGCCAGCCGCTCTCGGTCTGCACAGTGTCATCGGCTGAGCGGAACCGTGCTAACGGAGGCTTCTGGTCGAGGCGAACCTCTAGGAGTCCCAACTGTGGAAACTCTGACGTGATGCGAATCAGATCTGCGTGCAGCGTCGCTTCTAGAAGCGGGTCGTTCCCTTCGATAACGGAGGAAGTCTCAATTAAGTCCGGTATTTGCGGTCGTTGATGGGGCGCTCTGCTTGCAACGAGCGAGGTAGCAGTGTGCGCGGTGGTCCGAATCGGCGGTTCCGGGTCGGCGAGCTCCTTCTTCTGAAGGGTTTGTCCAGCGCTCAAGGAGCGGACTAACGCTTGCAAATTCTCGGCTGACCGGATCGACGACTCCGATATGGGAGCTTCCGCTAAAGGATCGCGCAGTGGGTTCACCGTTGTTTCAGAGGCGGCATGAGCCGGCTCAGACCCGGTCGAATTTTGGGCGCTTGCCAGCAGGTTTGCCGCCTGCTCGGCTGCGATCTGGCGCTCTATGATCTCGGACGTGGAGGTGGGGGGCGGCAATTTGCTCTGGTGCAACCTCGGCCAGACGAGAGCAAGAACGGCCATGACTGCTGCGGCGAGAATCCAAATGATCCCCATCCATCGAATTTGTCCGCGGATGACCCTGGGTGCCGCGGAGCGCGTGCTTCTGCCGTATGGAGTCACGCGTGCGAATTCCTGGACAGCCTGCAACATGTCACCAAATTGCCTGTACAAGCGATCGAGCTCTGCCTCATCGGAAGGATCGGTCGTCGAAATCGCGTACCGAAGTGGATCCGGAATGACCATTCCCTTGGCGGAGTGGATGCCTTCGATCGACACGAAGAATTCGCTGTAGCGGCGCTTAACAAGGCGCAGGTTGCGCACCAGATCGAGTTCTCGCTCATTAAGCCGAACAAAGCGCGAAATCTCATCTTGACCGGATCGATCCATGGGAAGCACTACTTTCGTTGCAGTGTTTACAAGGATGACTCGCCCTGCTGGCGTGTCCAGATCTCGCGGATCCTGAACGATCGGTAATGCAAATCCTCCAAGGCTGCGATACGCTTTCAGCGATCGCTCCAAAATGCCAGCTGCGAACGGATCTTGCACTAACGCCCAAACCTCATCCGCGATCAAGCCTTTCGGCACAGCCCTCAAGGAGGTCTCGTGCATCACCTGGTCAATTAGGCTGAATACGCAAAATGACACCGCGGCCGAACAAGGTTGACGCAAGATGTTGCTTAGGTTGAAGAATACGAAACGATCATCGGCGCGGACCGTGCGTTCGCCGTTAAAGAGGCGCCGGAAGGGTCCTCGGCGATACGGAAGCAACTGAAACGCCAAATCCCGTCCGAGACTGCCAGCTCGACGTTCGAGCTCGAGGCACACATCCTCGAGGACGGTTTCTCGAATCGCCATTTCGTGTTCGGCATCCCAGTTGCGCGCGCTAGCTGTAAGCGCACATTCCTGCAAGGCGATCTGGTGTTCACGCGACAGATTCTGACCAGCGCGCCCCTCGGTGATCATTAGCGAAAGTGCGGCGGCCCATCGAGCCTGGTTTTCCAACGTGGGAGCGCCCGCGAAGGGGTTCAAGGACTCGGCGGAATCCAGCGTTAGCTCGACATATCGTCCCAGAAGGAGTGCGAGCTTTCGATAGTCTGGCTTGATCGAAATCAGGTAGAGTCGAACGTTAGGTAGTCGCCACAGATGTAAAAGGTAATCGTGCACGAAGAAGCTCTTCCCAGAGCCCGATTGACCGACCACGAGAGCGTGGGGATTGCGTTCGGCTCTTGATGGATCGAGAAACAATGGCTCTCCGAGGGAATTGCTGTACATCACGATGGGCCTGGAAGTGAATTCCGAGCCTAGGTGTGACGGCGGGATTCCCTTCCAGCACCCTCCTGCTGGATGAATGTCGGCGAAGTCACGTGATAGAAAGCGGCGGCGCCGTCGCAGTTTGCTTTCCGTTGTCTCATAGACCGTGAATGGCAAACAGCCGCGGAGGATCAGTGAGGAGCCGATGTCTTCTTCGAGGGCGGATTCAATTTCGAGCTCTTGCAGGTAGCTACACACTGTCCGTGCCGCCTCCTCCGCTTGATCCGCGCTCGGTTCGATCACGTGCACCTGCAATCGACCCTCGACCAATCGTTCGCCTTCAGAAAACAATCGATGTTCGACGTCGCTTAGTGCTTGCGCTCGTGCTACCGTTTCCGCTTCGTTGAAGCGGGTAGCTGAGCGGGCGTTTATAAGGTTTTGAGCCTTTAGTCGCAGGATGGAAGACGCCAGAGGCATAACGCGTCCGCTCAAGGAGACAGATAAACAGGGCCGCAGCAGGGCGAGCGTGTTTAGCAGACCTGGCCGCACTGCTCGGGGGTGCCAAAGCATTGATACAACGCGATGGTGAGCTTCTTCTCCAGCGCTTACGGTACGGAAGCCTCTCGGTTGAACGGGGTCGATGCGACCGAACGAGCCGACGGCTTCTCGTACGCTGTGGAGTCCAGTGTTCACAGCAGGATGGTCGAAACATCGCCAAGGAAACAACAAATCGATGATCCAATTGGTCAGCCGATCAGCGCACAACGCTGATGCCTGGATGTGCTGAGCCGCGAAGATCGCTTGCAGATGCTTTGCGGCCTCGATGAATGCGGAAGTAATTGCGCTTGACGCATCGGTACGGCCGAGGAGCGTCGAAAATGGCGTGCGTGTAACGGGAAGTGGCGCAGACTTGAGCGAAACCAGAATTGATTGCGACCGCGGAAAGAAATTGAAGTCTGCCTCCCCGGGAAAGAAACCCTCTCGCTGTGCGTCCCGCCAGCGCTTCATATAATGCGAAGTGCAGGCTCGGGCGATGGGGTCTCGGCCTTCTTGCTTTTCGTAGAGGCGAAGCTGGGGTTCGACGAAAGAGCTCGATTTTACGAACCATTGCCACTGGACCCCCTCGGGTAGCGTACGCAGGGTTTGGTCAATCAGCCCCGAAATGGCGTCCTCGCCGTCAACTTCCGTGTCGACAGGTGGAGCGTCGAATTCGATGGCAAAGCCCAGCGCCCCGTCGTCTAGCAGGTGAAGCGGCTCGAAGTCGCCGACCCGACCGCATGCTAGGTAGGGGAGGACATCCGCCAGCGGAAGGGAGTCGCGTTGGTGTCGCCGTCCGGGCCGAAGGCTTGGGGCGTGAGTCATCGCGAAGGAGGCGGCTCGGTTGCAGTAACGCCTGAGGGGGTCATTTTCGAATTGGCGCCGTTGTCCATAACCCAATCGAACCCTCCTAGAGGAATCGCGACCCAATTGCCAAAGTGCTTATTACCCTCCGAATCGACCCACTCATATAGATAGGCCATTCGAACCTCTGGAGGCGCCACCGATGGGTGAGGGGCACCGGGAGGGGCCGGGGACCGTGGAGAGTGCTGCGGCGGCGCTTCGTTCGTCGGCTCACTTCGCAGCGCGCCGCGCGCTTGTTGCAGAGCCTCATGCATCGATTCGGTGGGGACGTAGACTCGTGAAGCTGGGATCGCGCAACCGACAAGGAGGCTGCCGGCCGTTGCGGATCCAAGGGTTCGACCAAGCGTGCGACGTTTCATGGGGTAGCCGTGTAGGTCTGAGTGGACAGATGTTCGCTCGGCGGAAATTTCAACTCATTGGCAATGACTATGCTGACAGACGTTCCGCCGCCGACTTGCAACGATGGTGAGTAGAGGTTGTAGTAATCGGCTATCGACTGCTCCAGCGCGTTGGCCGCGCTCTCCGCGGAGCCGCCTATCATGTCGTGCGTGGCGTTGCCAATGAACGTTGAAGACGAGACGAGCGGCCCTGCGTTGACTTGGTACTGCTGCTGGCTTAGGCGTCTCCCCAACCCGGACAGAGCACCGCCGCCGGCGGCAACTATGGCCTTGCGACCTGCATTTTGGACAATCTGAGCACGAACACCGCGGATTCCATCGGGATCGACCAGCCAGCCGGATACGTCCCAAGTTTTAGATGCGCCATCAGGGAAGTTGCAGGTCAGTCGACTAACCTTAAAGTCGATTCGCCCGGCCGGCAGTTCAGGGCGACCTTGGACTAGGGCGAAACAGCCGTCTAGGTCAGTTGCGAATCCGTTGGCGCCGTGATAGGCGCCGGTCAAAGCGACGACGCTTTCGCGCTCGGCACCACCCACTATGGCAACTACGCCATTGAGCAGTCGCCCTTCGACAAACCCGTGTGGTGACAGGTTGGGGTCGGCCGCCCTGGTATGTTTGACACGGGTCAGGTCAATCTGTCCGCCGCTCGGGCGCGGCTCCACCGCGTTCAGGTTGGTCGTCGGATCGTCGTGGAACTGCCTGAAGTTTACGTGTGGCGCGCCAGAAGAGTCGTCCGACAAGCGCTGCGATTGGTGCCTTTGCATTTCATCCACAGCGCGTTGCAATGCTTCGGATTGTTCACGGAGGCGCTGATTCTGTTGTTTCTCGAAGCGCTGAAGGCGTTCATCCTGCTCATGACTTGCTTGTGTCAGTGTTGACTGTAGCTGCTGAATCACTTGACGTTGAAACTCGTGCACAAACCGCTCGTTGGGAACTGCGCCGCCAAAGCTGGTCGCTGAGGTATCGGAGGGGTCAGCTGCTGCTGCCACTGAACCTGAGGCAGCGCGTGTTGGACCGTGTCCGATGAGAAAGAAGGCTGTTAATACCCGCGCCAGAGCGCAAATGACAAGCGCCGCGGAGCACCGTCGCGACCCGTGCCCCGAGTTGGTAGACACGTCAGCGTGCATAGACGATATAGATGCGGGAAGAAAGCTGCTCGGGGCCGAGTTCGTACTCGTCGGCGGCCATAGCCCTTAACCGCCCAAGTTCCGGAATTTGAATTCTGATGTTCGGTGGAACGATCGGCACCGAGTGCTGCGGTAGCGTTGACGTCACGCGAGCGATCACTCCAGCTTGTCTAAAGGACTGCCACAGATGCTCGGCAACTATTCGATACGGCGGCTGATCGAGGAGTACCCGTGAAGACCTCTCAACACGAAAGCCAGGAGGGATCGTATCCAGCATCATTGCACGCAGCAGCGCCGTGATCGATAATCCATCACCCGAATCCGAGGGCGCGAGGCTTCGAAGATTCGAGGTGTGTACGACTACAACGGGCGTATAAGGCAAGGCGCTGCTTACTCGCGCCAGGTAGAGGACTCCGGTGTTGCGGCCGCGCAGAGTTAGGCGCTGCTCGATCTTCGCTGTACGTGGTCGGATTATCAATGTGTGTGCGTCGAGCAAGGTCGTTGAGATTTCGTCGTCGTGCTCCCACGCGTCATCAAAAGGCTCCGGCATCACAACACGGGTATCGGATCCAAGCTTGACCGGAACGCGAAGGTAACTGATGCCGTCCCACTCGATGTCGACCGCTTGCGCGCTTGCAAGTGTCACCACCAACAATGAAGCGACGACAGCTCGGATTACCTCGGAGGTCATCGGATCGCTGATACGGGTTTCATCGGAGCTCCATCGCTGACCTCAAATCCTTCAAGAAGAACGCCGGTTCGGTTTTTCTCCGAGGGGACCCCAAGTGCCAGCTTCAAACTAACTGTGGCCTCTCGACTGTCCATTGTCAGACCGCTCGCGTAGACGATACGTCGTCCGTTGATGGCATACTCGAATCGGCCTGGAAAGGTTTGAGACAGCCGCTCGCTGTCGGGCGAACCGTAGAAAACGCGAGCCTGATTCTGTGTTTCGACATCGCGCCTGAGAGCGAGACGAGCCACCTGAAGGCGCGACAGAAAGTGAGGTGATGCAAAGGCTTCAAGCTCATCGAACCGCTGATCCATACCGCGAACCCCGCTGAAACTGGTGCCCAAGCCGACTAGATAGCGCGCGGCCGCGCGCACGTTGTCTTCGGTCAAGCCCGGGGAGTAGACACCCGCAACGGCGCCGGGCACTACCAAGACAGGCATGCGCATCGCTGTCTGACGAACGCTCCACGCGCTGCAAGCGGCAACGCTAACGCTTGCGATGGTTATGAGTAATAACACGGCGCAAACTCCGGCAGCCAGAAGCGTCGAACGACGAATTGCCTGCTCCAGACGCACGAAGTCGTTCACCGGAGCTGACGCCGAATCCGGTTCTGTTTAGATGACGTAGCGCTTTACACGAACGTCAAGCAACCCGGTGAGAGGCAAGCCAAAGCGGTAGGTCAGATGAACCAAATGGCCTGGCGGCTTGCCGAAGGTGTATTTGATAAATGCGCCAGCCAGCAACGCGGCAACGCCCAATGCGAACAGCGGATCTATGGTTCGCAGCATGAACAGCGGGACAAGGAAGCACATCGCATACTCGCCAAGCCTGCTGCTCCTATCGATCAAATGCGGAACTGCCCTCACCCGGCACCCCCCATCGCCTGCGCGGCGTTGCGCATCGAAATGACGATCAGTGGCACAAAAAAGAGTAATGCCCCGGCTGCCATCACGCCGAGAGCATGCATAAAGCCGCGCTCTAGGAACATGTAGATGCCGATTCCCACCACGACGGCTGATCCAACCAACCCCCACGGGCCGTACAGCACAGCGCGAAATGCGCTCCAGAGCGCCGAGCCAGCGTCTCCGCCGGTCGTTTGAGCGACGGCAAGCGCCGGCACAAGCAATGCCGCGCCGCTCATTAATGCAATTACTTGAGGGACCGTTTTTTGCAACGATGCAACCTTCGACCCATACTGGGTTAGACCCGAGCGTGAGGGCTGCGCCATAACTGCTCCATATGCAAATCGGACGGGGTTTCACCAGTGCGCTGAGTTGCGTTGCACCGGTGTAAGGCACAAATGATGAAACGCGCAGCGTCGGCGCGCACTACCGGCCCCGGTACCCGGCGCTTTCCGCTCGGCTACCCGCTCTGGATCAGCTCGATCTTGTACCCGTCCGGATCCTGCACGAACGCAATCACCGTGCTCCCGCCCTTCACCGGCCCAGCCTCACGCGTGACAGTGCCTCCCGCGCTGCGAACGTGTTTGCATGCAGCCGCCACATCGGGCACCCCGATCGCCACGTGGCCAAACCCAGTTCCGAGGTCGTACCGATCCACCCCGTAGTTGTAGGTCAGCTCCAGCACTGCGTGCTCCGACTCGTCTCCGTACCCCACGAACGCCAGCGTGTACTTTTGCTCCGGCCGGTCGGTGGTGCGCAGAAGGTGCATCCCCAGGGCCCGGCTGTAGAAATCGATCGAGCGCTGAAGGTCGCCGACCCGAAGCATCGTGTGCAGCACTCTCATAGCGGTCTCCCTGCGTCGCTTGCCGCCTCGATGCGCCGTCACGCCTCCGTCACAGCGGCAGCGCGGCGAGCTCCTCGTCCTTGATCTTGTCCCGGGCCGCCTGGAAGTCCGGCAGCAGGCGCTCGACTTCGCGCCAGAAATCCGGCCCGTGGTTCAGCTCCGTCAGGTGCGCCAGCTCGTGCGCGACCACGTAGTCGATCACCGCGACCGGGAAAAAGAGGAGCCGCCAGTTCAGGCGTATCCGCCCGTCCTCGTTGCACGAGCCCCACTGGGTGCGGGCCGACGACAGGCGCCAGGTGAAGGGCCGCACCTGGCCGCGCGCGGCGAGCAGGTGCACGCGCTCGCCCAGGATCCGGGTGGCCTCGTGGCGGAACCAGTCCTGCACCACGGTGCGCACTTCGGCTTCGGTGGCGCTGGCGGGCAGCGCCACCTGCAGTTCGTTGGCGGTGCGAACGCAGGCGGGGCTGGGGCGGGGGCTGGCGCCGCGCAGCCTGAGCGCCAGCTCGGCGCCCAGGTAGGGGACCGCGGCGCCGTCGACCCAGCGCAGGCGCTGGGCGCCGTGGCGGGCGCGCCAGTCCTGCCATTGGGCGAGCTTGCTGCGGATCCAGCGCTCCTTTTCCAGGATGGCCTCTTCGATCGCGCGCAGGCTCACCCAGCGCGGGGCCGAGACGGTCAGGCCCTGGTCATCGATCTGAAACCCGATCGTGCGGCGGCGCGCGCGGCGCAGCCGGAAGTGGCACATCTGTCCGCCCAGCACCACGCGGCGCAGGCGGCCGGCTTCGCTGGCGGCGGGCGGGGGCGGCTCCAGCGGCAGGCTCAGTTGTCCGTTTGCGCTTGCCTCGTCGATCGGCATCGGCGTCTTCACTCGGGCGCCAGCTCGGCCGGCACCGCAAAGGGTCTGGCGTAGCGGTGCGGCGCCAGTTGCCGCATCTCCGTTTCGATCCAGGATTCTACGAGGGCGCCGACTTCGCGCTCTGTGCGGCCGGCCGTTGGAATCGGCGGGCCGATCGACACGGTGATCTCGCCCGGGTGCTTCAGGAACGCCTTGCGCGGCCAGCATTCGCCCGAATTCAGCGCGATCGGCACCACGGGCGCGGCGGTGCGCACCGCCAGGCGGGCCCCACCCGTCTTGTAGCGGCGAGTCGACCCGGGCGGGGTGCGCGTGCCTTCCGGGAAGATCGCGATCCACCAGCCGGTGCGCAGGTACTCGCTTCCCTTCTCGACCACCTGGTCGAAGGCGTTTTTCCCCTTTCTGCGGTCGATGTTGATCATGCCGACGGTGGCGAAGGCCCAACCGAAAAACGGAATCCAGTGCAACTCGCGTTTGTACACAAACGAGAGCTTGCGCGGCATCACCGCCGGCAGCCACAGGGTCTCCCAGGCCGACTGGTGCTTGGACAGCAAAACGGCTGGACCCTGCGGCAGGTTGTCCCACCCCTTGACGCGCCACCGTATCCCGCAGATCCAGCGCGCTCCCCAGATCGCGGTGCGCGGCCAGCCGGTCACCAGCCAGTAACGCTGCGTCTGCGGCAGCCACGACCACGACAGTACCGCGAGCCCGTAGGGCACGACCGTCACCGCCAGGAAGAGCAGGTAGACGGCCGAGCGCAGCGCCGTGAGAGGCCGCATCGTGAAGGCCAATTAAGCCGCCGCCAGCACCGACAGGTCGGCGATGCGGTTCATCAGCGCGCGCAGCTGCGCCAGCAGCGCCAGGCGGTTCGCGCGCAGTTTCGCGTCCTCCACCATCACCATCACGTCATCGAAGAAGCGATCCACCGGCTCTTTCAACGGAGCGAGCGAGCGCAGCATCGCGCTGTAGTCGGCGTTGGCCAGCATCCGCTCGGCCTGGGGCGCCACGCGCTCGAAGGCGGTCCACAGCTCCCGCTCGGCCGGCTCGTACAGCAGCGCCGGGTCGAACGAGTCGAAGGCGCCGTTGCCGGCGGGGTCGGCTTTTTTCAGGATGTTGCCGATGCGCTTGTTGGCGGCCGCCAGGCTGGCCGACTCGGGCATCTGCGAAAAGGCCCGCACCGCCGCCAGCATGGCCGGCACGCGGTCGATCCGGGCCGGCGCCAGCGACACCACGGCTTCCACCTCCAGCGTCGAGTAGCCGCGCTCCTGCAGAAGGCCCCGCAGCCGGTCGAACAGAAATACCTCCAGCTCCTGGCGCGGCTCGGGGCCGAAGCGCTCGCCGAACGGCTCGAAGGCCACCTGGATCAAGCGCGGCAGCGGCAAGGGTAGCTCCGCCTCCATCAGCATCCGCAGCACGCCCAGCGCATGGCGCCGTAGGGCGTAGGGGTCCTTGTCGCCGGTGGGGCGCTCGCCGATCCCGAACAAGCCCGCCAAGGCCTCCAGCTTGTCGCCCAGCGCGACGCAGGCGCCCACGACGGAGGAGGGCAGCCGGTCGCCGGCAAAGCGCGGCCGGTAGTGCTCCTCGATGGCGACGGCCACGTCGTCGGATTCGCCACCGTGGCGCGCGTAGTACATCCCCATCGTGCCTTGCAGCTCGGGAAACTCGGCCACCATCTCGGTGCGCAGGTCCGCCTTGGCCAGGCGCGCGGCGCGCTCCACGTGCGCGAGGTCGGCGCCCAGCTCGCGGGCCAGCGCCACCGCGATACTGGTGAGCCGCTCGATGCGCTCGAGCTGGCTTCCCAGCCGGTTGTGGTAGACGACCTGGGCGAGCTGGGGCAGGCGGGCGTCCAACGGGTGCTTGCGGTCCTGCTCGTAGAAAAAGCGCGCATCGGCCAGGCGCGCCCGCACCACGCGGGCGTTGCCTTCGATGATCAGCGTGGGGTCGTCGGGCTGGACGTTGCTCACCAGCAGGAAGCGGTTCATCAGCCGGCCGTCGCCATCGCGCAGCGCGAAGTACTTCTGGTTCTGCTGCATCGTCAGGATCAGGCACTCCTGCGGCACCTCGAGGAACGACTCGTCGAACCCCGACTCGTAAACCACCGGCCACTCGACCAGGCCCGTGACCTCATCGATCAGCGCCGGTGGCATCACCGCCTCGGCGCCCAGGCGCGCGACGTGCGCCTCGATCATCGCCAGCATGCGATCGCGCCGCGCATCGAACGAGGCGATCACGTGCGCCTGCTCGAGCTCGCGTGCGTACGACTGGGCCGAGCGGATCGCCAGCGGCTCGGGCGCGTGGAATCGGTGCCCGAACGTCTGCCGGCCCGAGCTCAGGCCGAGCGCCGTCACCGGCACCACCTGCTCGCCGTGCAGCGCCACCAGCCGGTGGGCCGGGCGGACGAACTGGACGGTGGTGACGCCGTCGGCCAGCTGGTAGCTCATGGGCTTCGCCACCGGCAGGCTGGTGAGCGCGCGGTCCAGCGCGGACTGCAGTCCCTGGGCCAGCGCGACGCCGGGCCGCACGCCCGAGTACACCAGCGTTTCCTGCTTGCCGTCGGACTCGCGCTCGAGCTGCGCGGGCTCGGCGGTGATCCCGAGCGACTTGAGCTTCTTGGTGAGAGCGGCGGTGGCGCGCCCCTGTGCGTCCAGGCCGACCGCCACCGGCACCAGTTTCTGGCGAAACGGCACCGCAGGGCTCTCGTGGCGGACCGGATCGAGCAGCACGCCCAGCCGGCGCGGGGAGCCGAACACGTGGCGCGCGCGCAGATCCTGCGGGGCGAGCTGCGAGCGGATCAGGCTGTCGGTGATCTCGCGCGCGAAGGCTTCACTGAGCGCCTTGAGCGAGCGCGGCGGCAGCTCCTCGGTGTGCAGCTCCACCAGAAGGGCAGCGCTCACGCCGGATCCTTGATCTCGCCCGCCTGCAGCATCGGAAAGCCCAGCTGCTCGCGCGACTGAAAGTAGCTTTGCGCCACCGCGCGGGCGAGGGTGCGGATGCGGCCGATGTAGCCCGCGCGCTCGGTCACGCTGATGGCGCCGCGCGCATCGAGCAGGTTGAAGGTGTGGCCGGCCTTCAGCACCGCCTCGTAGGCGGGAAGGGCGAGTCCCGCCTGGATCAGGCGAGCCGCCTCGGCCTCGAACAGCGCGAACTGGCCGAGCAGCACCTTCGGGTCGGACTGCTCGAAGTTGTACTTGGACTGCTCAACCTCGTTCTGGTGGAACACGTCCCCGTAGCTCAACGTGCGTTCGCGCCCCTGCGCGCGCCAGCGCGCGTACGCCAGGTCGAACACGTTGTCCACGCCCTGCAGGTACATCGCCAGCCGCTCCAGGCCATAGGTGATCTCGCCCGTGATGGGCCGGCACTCCAGGCCGCCGACCTGCTGGAAGTAGGTGAACTGCGTGATCTCCATGCCGTTCATCCACACTTCCCAGCCCAGGCCCCAGGCGCCCAGCGTCGGGTTTTCCCAGTTGTCCTCGACGAAGCGGATGTCGTTGCGCAGCGTGTCGATCCCGAGCGCGCGCAGCGAGCCCAGGTAAAGATCCAGGATCTCGGGGGGCGAGGGCTTCAGCACCACCTGGTACTGGTGGTGCTGGTGCAGCCGGTTGGGGTTTTCCCCGTAGCGTGCGTCCTTGGGGCGGCGCGAGGGCTGCACGTAGCCGGCCCGCCACGGCTCGGGTCCGATCGCGCGCAGAAAAGTGGCCGTGTGCGAGGTGCCGGCGCCGACTTCGATGTCGATCGGCTGCAGCAGGGCGCAGCCCTGGTCGTTCCAGTACTCCTGCAGGCGCAGGATGGTTTGCTGAAAGGTGAGCATGCCGCCCCTTGCGGCCGGCTGGCCGCAGATGGCGGCATTCTAGAGTCCTATTTTGTGGCCTTGGCGTCGTTCAGGGCCTGCGCGACGGCCGTGTTCATCTTGTCCGCCATCGGTGCGAATCGCTGCTGGATCGCCTGCTGGGACTTCTGCATCACCGCGGGCATCTTGTCGATGAAGGCGGCGCCGGCCGGACTCTTGTAAAAGGCCGTCATGCTGTCGATCTCGCTCTGGGTGAAAGCTTCCTGATAAATCTTGACGAACGTCGGGCGCAGGCTCTCCCAGCTCAGATCCTGCCGCAGCTGCTGGTCGAACTTGGCCGGCACGGCGTCGACGGCCTTCTGCTGTGCGTCGGTGAGCTTCTGGTCTTTGAGGGCGTTGTGCATTCCCTGCCGCATCGACTGATCGATGTACGTGTAGAAGCTCTCGATCACCCGTTGCGTCTTGGAAGCTGCCAGCAGCGCATTGATCGAGGCTTCGGTGGGTGGGGCTGCGTGGCTCGCGCCGCTCGAGGCTTCGGTGGGCGGGGCCGCGTGGCTCGCGCCGCACAGGGCGGTGGCGAAAACGAGGGCGATGAGTTTACGCATGGGGGTCCTTGGTTGGAGGGGAAAGCGGCTGGGCGCGCCGATCGGTTCGATCGAGTATAGGCCGGGCAGGCGCGCGGCCAGGTCGACGAACTGAGCTCCGAACCCCCGGATCTTCGAGCGATGCCCGGCCGCGACCTAGCGTTTGTCCTTCGGCGTCTCCGAGGCGGGCTGGTCGTGCATCTGGTCCCACGCCGATCGGGCCGGTTGCACCGGTTCGGGCTCGCTGGGGTTTGGCGCAGGCCCTGGATCGGAGGGCGGCGCCGGTGGCGCAGCCTGCGGCGGCTGAGCGGGAGGCGTGCGGCGCCCGAGGAAGAACGAGACCGCCACGTATCCGAGGCAGCCCGCGCCGGCGATGATGGTCCAGTCGGTCAGTGTCATCCGTGCTCCTCCTTGGCGCGAAAGCGCAGCGTCTCCTCCAGCAAAGCGGACTCCTGCGGCCCCATCCTGGCCTTGGCCGCGGCGATGCCGCTGCCGCGCAGCTGCTGCAAGGCGCAGATCTTCTTGGGCAGGTTGGCCACATAGGGCGGGCACAGCAGGCATTCGAGGGCCAGTGTGCCGGCTTGCGCGGGCGACAGCGCCAGGCGGCGCCGGCGCAGCCCGATTAACAGGGCGCTGGCCGCTCCGAGCCCGTAGGCGGGCGCGGCGATCCACAGGATGCTGGCAGCAGCGCCGATGTTCTGGGTTGCGATCGGGCCGGCCACGAACAGCAGCACGAACATCGCCACCGCCATCGCCCGGAACGAGCCCATCGACGAGCGCACCTGGTCCAGGGCCTGCAATTCGGCCTCGACCTCGGCGCCGCATTGCGAAGCGAGCAGCACGCCGCGGTGGGGGGCCAGGATGCCGACCAGGTACAGGTGCCGGCGTCCCCATTCGAAGGGGCGGCGCGCCAGCACCGCGCGCAGCTTCAGGCCCGGGCGTTCCTCCAGCAGGATCTGATCGGGTGCGATCGCGCGCACCACATCCAGAACGTACAGGGCGGCTGCGACGATCCAGATCGCCTGTTCGAAGGCCAGGAAACGCCCGAGCACTTAGGTGCTGGGCGTGGCGCGGCCGCGCAGCTTCTTCACGACGCCCGCCACGGCGCCGAACACGGCGATAGCGCCCAGCCCGATCAGCTTCAGAAGGCCTTTGCCCGCGCCGGTCTTGACGACAGCGGCCGCGGCTCCTCCCGCGATCAGCGCCGCCAGGCCGTATTCGGCCACGCGGTCGCCCGAGCGGAACTCCGCGTAGCGCTCGCCCGGCACGTATTCATAGGTGCTCAGGGCGTCGCGAAAGGCGGCCACGTCCGCGCTCAGGTGGGTCGGATCGTCGACCAGGGTCGCGCTCATGATGCCGGTGCGGCCGAGCAGCCGCACCGTGTAGTTGATGACCGGTTCGTTGCGCTCATCGTGCAGGCGCTTGCCCCATTCGAGCCGCTTGGTGGCGGTGTCGTAGTGGGGCGGCACTTCCCAGCCGTCCAGGTACATCTGCGAAAGGCCCAGGCGCTTGCGCTCCTCGTTGCTTTCCTTCTCGCCTTCCTTCATCGACTGCAGCAGCTTGTCGGCATCGATTTTCTCGTCGTCTTTCACGTAGCCGTCGGGCGAGAAGCTGAACACCGCGAACCACGATCCGTGGACCGGAACCAGCGTGTAGTGGTTGTCCGAGGGCGGATTGCCGAGCAGCTGGAGGAATTTCTTGCTGCCGGGCGCTTCCAGGAACTGGTAGTCCTGGGTGAGCTTGAGGGTGGCTTTATCGCCGATCTTTGCCTCGGTCGGCCCGGCGATCCAGGGCAGCTTGCGGATCTCTTCGGTGACGGAATCCTGTTTGGCCGCATCGTCGGCTGCGGCAGCACACGCGACGAAGGCGAGCAGGGCGAGCGGCAGCCAGCGTGACATTTGGATCTCCTCCGGTGGCGTCGCAAGATCGCCCATCTGTGTATCTTAAAGGGTGAGGTGGCGCGCTGCCGGCTACGCAAACCGCAGTTTGATGCCTTGGGGGGAGACTTCATGCTCACGCTGTACGACTACCTGGACTCCGGTAATGGCTACAAGGCGCGCCTCCTGCTGGCGCAGCTGGGGCAGCCCTATCGCCGCGTGGAGTGCGACATCATGACGGGCCGCACGCGCACGCCCGAGTTCCTGGCGAAAAATCCCAACGGTCGCATTCCGATGCTCGAGCTGGACAACGGCGTGTGCCTGCCCGAATCGAACGCGATCCTGTGGTATCTCGGGCACGGCTCGCCGTTCGTGCCGGCCGAGCGCCTGGCCCAGAGCCAGGCGCTGCAGTGGATGTTCTTCGAGCAGTACAGTCACGAGCCGTACGTGGCCACCCCGCGCTTCATCCTGAGGCACCTGCCGGCGAACTCGCCGCGCCGGGCCGAGCTGCCGGATCGGCTGGCGCGCGGACGGGCGGCGCTGGATGTGATGGAAGCGCACCTGAAAACGAATGCCTTCTTCGCGGGCGGCCGCTACAGCATCGCCGACATCGCGCTGTACGCCTACACGCACGTGGCGCACGAAGCGCAGCTGGATCTTGCGCCGTACCCGGCGCTGCGCGAGTGGCTCGCGCGCGTGGCCTCGCAGAGCGGGCACGTGCCGATCACGTTCGAGCCGTCGTAGCGTCAGGCCTGCCCATGACACAAAAGCGGTTTAGTAGGTGCTAGTCTCGCGACGTCAATTTGCAAGGAGAACATACGATGACCAGAACGAAGAAATCGCTGCCTACCCTGGCGCTGTTCTTGATCGGTGCGCTGGCCAGCGCGGTCGCGCTCGGCGCTGATATCAAGGTGAAGTTGTCGGGAGCGAACGAGGAGCCGCCGGTGACGACCTCCGCCAGCGGCCAGGGGACGATCACGATCGCCAGCGACGGCAGTGTTTCCGGCAGCGTCACCACTACGGGCGTTGCGGGCACTGCGGCGCACATCCACATGGGTTCGGTGCGCAAGAACGGGCCGGTGATCATTCCGCTACAGAAGAACGGCGACACGTACACGGTGCCGGTCGGAGCCAAGTTGAACGGGAAGCAGATGGACGCCTTCAAGGCCGGCGACCTGTACATCAACGTGCACAGCGCCGAGAACAAGGGCGGCGAAATCCGGGGCCAGCTGCAGTAGGGGTCGAAGGCCATCAACGCAGTTCGGCGTTGGGCCGCCCCCCGGGCGGCCGAACCCCGGGGGACCCGCGCCGGTTCTGT
>Ga0307479_10001962_pt1 | contig 18795 bp, 19 predicted proteins | sample atmos_gasesECM4C_FD_203743 | JGI IMG/M metagenome (GOLD analysis project Ga0307479, IMG submission 203743) | Hardwood forest soil microbial communities from Morgan-Monroe State Forest, Indiana, United States - atmos_gasesECM4C_515 | ecosystem: Environmental > Terrestrial > Soil > Temperate... | reverse complement strand
CCCGATCATCCAAGGCGGCATGCATTATGTCGGGTTTGCGGAACTCGCCGCGGCCGTGTCGAATGCGGGCGGGCTCGGCATCATCACCGGTCTCACGCAAAAGACGCCACAAATGCTCGCCAACGAGATCGCGCGCTGCCGCGACATGACGGACAAGCCGTTCCGCGTCAATCTCACCTTCCTGCCGACGCTGAGTTCGCCTCCTTATCCGGAATATATCGCTGCGATCCGCCAAGGCGGCGTCAAGATCGTCGAGACGGCCGGCCGCAGCCCCGAACAATATATGCCGGCGCTGAAGGCAGCAGGCATCAAGGTCATTCACAAATGCACCTCGGTCCACCACTCGCTCAAGGCCGAGCAGATCGGCTGCGACGCCGTGAGCGTCGACGGCTTCGAATGCGGCGGTCATCCCGGCGAGGACGACATGCCAAACATGATTCTGTTGCCGCGTGCCGCGGAAGAGTTGACGGTTCCGTTCGTTGCCTCCGGCGGCATGGCCGATGCGCGGAGCCTCGTTGCCGCGCTGGCGCTCGGTGCGAGCGGCATCAACATGGGAACGCGATTCATCGCCACCAAGGAAGCGCCGGTCCACGAGAACGTCAAGAAAGCCATCGTCACCGCCACCGAGCTCGACACCCGGCTCGTGATGCGCGCGCTGCGCAACACCGAACGCGTGCTCACCAACAAGGGCGTCGAGCGCCTGATCGAGACCGAGCGCGCGAAAGGCAGGGCGCTCAAGATCGACGACATCCTCGACGAGGTCGCGGGCGTTTATCCCAAGGTGATGATCGACGGCAACATGGACGCCGGCGCCTGGAGTTGCGGCATGGTGGTCGGCCTGATCAACGACGTTCCGACGGTCAAGGAATTGATCGATCGTATCATGTCGGAGGCTGAGCAACTCATTCGGCAGCGGCTGGTCGGATTCCTCGATGGCGTCCCGGAAAAGAAGCTGGCGCGCGCGGTCGCCTAAACTTTGCCGATCTGCCGATCTGCCGGCCTGACCTTCAGCCAGGGGCGGCAGCGCTGCATATGACGGGCAAAATATAACTCAAGCGGAAGTCGGCTCGAAGTGACTTGCATTCTGCAAGTCATAAGATAGTCTCTCACCAGAAGAAAAAGGTCAGTCGCAAAAAGGGGAGGCTTGCTTGTCCGAAGACGTATTGGTGTCGCGGGAGCACCGCGGCAGTGTCGGCATCCTGACCATGGTCTATCGGCCCTACAATCTGCTGGGGCCGAAGCTGATGAATGCGATCGTGAGCGAGATCGAGGCCGCGCGTGACGCGGGCAGCCGTGCCATCGTGATCCGGAGCGGCTTGCGGCATTTCTCGGCCGGCGCCGATCTCGATATCTTCGACAAGCGGGTCGCGGCCGGCGAGACCGATCAGAGTAGTGAGGGCCGCCGGCTCAACGGCGTGGAGTTCCTGCGCTTCATGGAGCTGCTACCGGTCCCGCTGATCGCGAGCGTTCACGGCGTTTGCCTCGGCGGCGGGCTCGAACTCGCGTTGTCCTGTGATTACATCGTCGCAGCGTCGTCGGCCAAGATCGGCTCCGTGGAGGCGACCCTTGGGCTGCATCCCCTGCTTGGTGGCATCCAGCGCCAGGTGCAGCGGATCGGGGCGGCGCGTGCCAAGGAAATGTCGATGCTGGCGCGACGCTATGATGCGCCGACGCTGGAGAAGTGGGGCCTGATCAATCTCACGGTGGCCGAAGAGTCGCTGCAGACTACGACCTTGTCGATCGCCGAGGAATTCGCCCAAGGTCCGACACTGGCCCACGCCGCAACGAAGGAGCTCGTTCATATCGCGGTCAACCAAGGCGTCACCGCGGCTGACGAAGCGATGGCCAGAGTGCAGGCGCCGATCTGGGCGTCCGAAGACTTGAAGACGGGCCTTGCATCGTTCCGCAAGAACGGCCCGGGTCTTGCCAAATTCGCGGGGCGATAGCCATGAGCGGCCCTCTCAACGGACTCCGCGTGGTCGATTTTTCCCGTGTGCTCGCTGGTCCCCTGTGCGCGCGAACGCTGCAGGATCTGGGCGCCGAGGTCATCAAGATCGAGCCGCCGAGCCCGGACGTCTCGCGTTTTGCGTTTCCCTCGACCGACGGCATGTCCGGATATTATGCGCAGCAGAATGCCGGCAAACGCAACGTCAGCATCAACCTCAATTTGCCGGGCGCCTATGAGCTGGTGCTGAAGCTGTGCGACACGGCGGATATCGTCGTGGAAAATTTCCGCGCCGGCACGCTCGGTTTCTTCGGCCTCGATTATGAGACACTGGCGAAGCGCAATCCGCGCCTGATCTACGCCTCCATCACCGGCTATGGCCAAAGCGGGCCGTGGCGCAGCCGCATGGCGTATGCGCCGACGGTGCAGGCGGAGGCAGGTTTCACCGAAAACAGCATTCGTCACTATGGCGAGGCGCTGTCCGAACCGCGGACCGACAGCCTGTCGCACGCCGATGTCTATACGGGACTGCAGGCGGTGATCGCGATCCTTTCCGCGGTCAACAGCCGCCAAAAATCCGGCCGTGGGCAATATATCGACATCGCGATGGCGGCGACGCTGCTCGCCGTGAACGAACGCGCGCATGTCGATCTGTCGGACGAGGACATCGGAGCGGAACCCGCCATCCTTGGCGCGACCGATTGCTCCTTCTTCACCGGGCCGCAAGGCGAGGTCTTCACCGTCGCCACCAGCATCGTTGGCAGCCGCACCTTTCCGTCGTGGCTGCGCGCGATGCGCCGCGCCGATCTGCTCGACGATCCGCGCTTCTCCAGCGCCGCTGCGCGGCGGCTGAATTTCGGCGCGCTGCACCAGATCATCCAGTCCTGGATCCTGACCTTCCCGGACATGGCGACCCTGGATGCCCAGTTTGACGAGGCCAAGATCGCCATGGGCGAAATCCGCTCGCTGAAGGAATTGGCGGCTTCCGAATGGAGCGACTATTGGGGCGCGGTGCAACGCGTGCCCGACCGCAATGGCGGCGAGTATCGGCTGCCTGGCCGGCCGTGGCGCTTCTCCAACGAGCAATTGACGCCGATCGGGACGCCGGCCTTCCAGGGAGAACACAACCGCGAAGTCTTCGGCGAGCTCGGCATCGGCGAGGCGGAGTTGCAGCGGCTGTCGGATGCCGCCGTTCTCGTCACGCACCCGCGCGCGCAGGAAGCAAACGCGGCGATCGAGCCGCCATCGCGGCCGGGGCAGGCGGCCTGATCGGGCCTTGGTGCTGGACAGGTAGGTGCCGGGTCCGCTTATATGAACGCGGCATGAGTGGAAAGAAACCAGTTTCGAATGCGAGGGGCGGCCGTCTCGCCAACGCGCAATGTTCCATGGCGCGTGCGATGGCGGTCGTCGGCGACCGTTGGTCGATCTTGATCCTGCGCGAGGCATATTACGGCACGAAGCGATTCGACGAATTCGAATATTACATCGGCGTGGCGCCCAACATCCTGAGCAACCGGCTGAAGCGTTTCGTCGATGCCGGCATCATGAAGCGCGCGCCGCTGCCCGAGCATTCCACGCGCTACGAATATGTCCTCACCGAAAAGGGACTCGATTTCTTTCCGGCCTATCTCGCCTTGAAGAGATGGGGGGACGACTGGCTGGCCGAACCTGAGGGACCTCAAGTGGTTTTTCGTGATCGCGTGGCCGGATGTGAGATTGAACATCCAAAGCTGCTTACGGCGAGCGGCAGGCCGCTGCGCCTGGAAGATGTCGAGGTCGTTGCAGGTTCGGGGGCTGTCGCATTCAACCGCGAGCGGTTTGGCGGCGCTGCTCGCAACGCCCGTCCGGCCGCGCGGAAGAGCCGCTCACGCCGAGGACGCAAGTAGCGCGGCTCACCGTACGGCTCGGTCCTCCCAAAACCCGCATCACGATTTCGACGGCTCGGGCCCGAGATCGTGGAAGATCGATCCGGATGCGAGCGTATTCACGGCGTCGATCGACACGTCCATCAACAGGCGGCTGCGCTCGGGCGAGATGTGAACGGTCAGGTGCTGCACCGGGCGGCGTTTGACGTCATAGAGCAGCCGCGTCAGCCTGACGAGCGGGGTGGCCAGCTCGGTCTTCAATAGCCGTGCGTAAAACGGATTCGCCGCGACTGCCGTGATCTCCTGCACCACGCGGCCGAACCTCACTCCCTGCGCGATCAGGATCTCGTAGAGCGCCCGCTTCTGCAGCTCGCGCCGCGTCACAGCATGGCCGATCGCTTCGGGCACCCAGGCCTCAGTCACCATGACGGGTGTTCCGGCGCGCCGGCGCAAGCGCACGGCGTGGATCGCGGGCACGCCGGCTACAAGGTCGAGCTGGCAGGCGATATCGGCCGGTGGCTCGGTGGTCTCGACGTTGAGAACTTCCGCCTGCGTCTCGTTCGCCGACTTCCGCAGGGAGTCGAGGAGACCAAGCGTGGCCGAAAGGCGCGCGGGTGGCAAGTTGTCGCTGACGAACGTGCCACGTCCATGACGCTTGATCAGATAGCCGCCGCTCTCGAGATCGGCGACGGCCCGGCGGACGGTGATCCGCGAGACGCCGAATTCGGTGCACAGCGCTTCCTCATTTGGGATTGCCGCTCCAGGCGGATACAGCCCCCGCAGAATCTGGTCCCGCAGGATGACGAATAGTTGCCGATGCAGTGACGTGCCCGGCGCGCGGGAGAGGGCAACGTCGATTTTGACCTGATTATTCATGAACATAACAGCCCAAGCCTCGAAGCAGGCGCAGCATAGCGCAGTCGCGCTTGCTTTTCTAACATCATAACATTATTACCTCATAATGTAAAAGGCCGAGAGAACGGCCTGACGGGGAGGGTCAGAATATGCGAACGGAGCACGGGCCGCCGGCATCGATTACTGAAATCGACGGGGAGCGGGCGATGCTGGCCGCGCGGATGGACCGGCTGCCTGCAACCGCTGCCGTCTGGAAGATCGTCGTTCTGATCTCGCTCGGCGGCTTCTTCGAGTTCTATGAATTGTTTTCGACGGCCTATGTGGTCCCGGGAATGGTCCGCAGCGGTCTGCTGAAGCAGAGCACTGCGGGATTCTTGGGTCTTGACGGGATCGCGAGCTACATCGCCTCGACATTCGCGGGCTTGTTCATTGGGACGCTCGTTTTCGGCTTTGTTGCCGACAAATGCGGCCGGCGTGCCGTCTTCACCTATTCGTTGCTGTGGTACTGCGCCGGTGCCATCGGCACGGCACTTCAGACTGACGTGCTGGGCCTGATGTTCTGGCGCATGCTGACCGGCATTGGACTTGGCGTCGAGCTCGTCACCATCGATGCCTATTTGAGCGAACTCGTTCCGGCAAAGGTGAGGGGACGCGCCTTCGCGGCCAATCAGGTCATCACCTATTCGGCGGTCCCGGCGGTCGCCTTGTCCGCCTGGCTCCTGGTGCCACAGACGCCGTTCGGGATCGAAGGATGGCGGCTTGTGATGATGATCGGCGCAACGGGCGCGATTGCGGTGTGGGCCATTCGCTGGAGCTTGCCGGAAAGCCAGCGATGGCTGGCAAGCCATGGCAGGATTGAGCAGGCGAAGGCGATCGTCGATCGGCTGGAGCAGCGTGTGGCGATCGAGCACGGCAAGCCGCTCGACACGCCTGTTCCGCATCCCATGCGTCACGTCAGAGGCAACTTTGCCGAGCTCTGGAGCAGCAAATACGCCACCCGCACCGTCATGCTGCTGCTGTTCCATGTGACGCAGTCGGTCGGGTTGTACGGTTTCTCGACCTGGGTGCCGACCTTCCTGATGCATCAGGGCGTCGAGCTTGCGCACAGCCTCAAATACACGTTGTTCATTGCGCTCATGACGCCGGTCGGACCCTTGGTCGCGATGTGGTTTGCCGATCGTATCGAGCGCAAGTGGCAGATCGTCGGAGCTGCCATCCTGGTGGCTTCGGCAGGGCTCGTGTTCGCCGAGGTGCGCGCGCCGGCTGCGATCATTCTGTGCGGTTCGCTGGTGACCCTGGGCGGGACGATCATTTCACTCAACTTTCATGCCTACCAATCCGAGCTTTATCCGACGCGAATCCGGGCGCTGGCGATCGGTTTCGTCTATTCGGCCAGCCGCGCATCTGGAATCTTCAGCGGGTTCCTGGTTTCATTCGCGCTGCTGCATGGCGGGGTGTCAGCCGCGCTGGCGATGATCGCGGGGTGCATGGGCGTGGTCGCCGTCTCCGTTGGTTCGCTCGGCCCTCACACACGCGGCAGATCGCTCGAGGAACTGTCCGAAGACAGCGGTGTCCCCGAAGTCCTCAACAGCGTGGAATCCGAAAGCGAGTTGCCGATCCTTGTTTCGGCACAATCAAAATGACGGAGCCTGTGATGAAAACGACGACACGACTGCGGCAATTGCTGGCCGGCCGGGAAATTGTCATAGCGCCCGGCGCTTATGATGCGATCACCGCGAGATTGATCGAACATGCCGGCTTTCCGGTCGTGTATATGACGGGAGCGGGTACGGCCGCCAGCCTTGGCTATCCCGATTTCGGGCTGGTCACGATGACCGAAATGGTCGCGAACGTAGCGACACTCGCGCGCTCCGTCCATATTCCCATCATTGCTGACGCGGATACGGGGTACGGCAACGAATTGAACGTGACGCGCACGGTGCGGGAGTACGAGTCACGAGGGGTCGCTGGAATTCACATCGAGGACCAGGTGGCGCCAAAGCGCTGCGGCCATCTCGACGGAAAGGAGATCATTCCGGCGGACGAGTATGTTGCGAAGATCCGCGCGGCGGTCGCCGCACGACGTGATCAGGACTTTCTCATCATTGCAAGGACCGATGCACGCGCCGTGGCCGGCCTTGACGAGGCGATTGCGCGGGCCAATGCCGCAATCGATGCCGGCGCGGACATGGCATTCGTCGAAGCCGTCCAGACCATGGAGGAGTTGCAGGCGGTCCCGGTACGCGTGAAAGGCCATTGCCTCCTCAATGTGGTTCGTGGCGGCAAGACGCCGGATGTCGATTTCGGCGCAGCTCAGTCCATGGGCTATCGGCTGGCGATCTTGCCAAGTCTCCTGATCGTTGCGACCACCGAGGCCTGCACATCCGTCCTGCGCAAGGTAAAGGAGACCAACGCACCGCCGAGCTCGGCCGGCCGTATGCCGGTCGCCGAGCGGTTCCGCCGAATGGGCTCGGACGAGTGGACTGCGCTCGCGACGAAGTTTCGAGACGCTGCCGCCCCGAAGGCAGCGGAGTAGCCATGATGGCCAGGACGTTGCTCGACAAGCTGTGGGACTTTCACGTCGTGGCGGACCTCGGCGACGGTTGGTCGCTGCTGCATATCGATCGGCATCTGCTGCATGATCTGTGCGGAACGGCCGGACTTTTAGCGCTTGCGCAAAAGGGGCTTGCCGTCGCCAACCCCGAGCTCGCTTTCGCAACCCCCGACCATGCTGTTTCGACGACACCGGGCCGGACAGGCACGACCTTCGAGCCGGGTGCGAGGTTGTGGGCGGGTCTAAAAGAACTCTCGCAGAAGAGCGGCATCCGATATTTCGAACTCGGCGAGGAGGGACAGGGCATCGTGCATGTCATCGCGCCTGAACTCGGCATTACCCTGCCTGGCGTCTCGCTGATATGCGGCGACAGTCATACCTGTACCAACGGGGCCCTCGGCGCGCTGGCGTTCGGGATCGGGTCTTCCGAACTGACGCACGCATTGGCCACCCAGACGCTGCGCCAACGCAAACCGAAAGCGATGCGGATTGGCTTCGAGGGCAAGCTCGGAAAGGGCGTCGCGCCCAAAGACCTCGCGCTGCATCTGATCGGCAAGATCGGCGCGTCGGCCGGAACGGGCTATGCGATCGAATATGCCGGCGAGGCGATCAAGGCCATGTCCGTCGAAGGGCGAATGACCGTCTGCAACCTGTCGATCGAGTTGGGCTCCAAGATCGGTTTCGTGGCGCCGGACGAAACGACGTTCAGATATGTGCAAGGGCGCCGGTTCGCGCCCAAGGGCGAAGCGTTTGAGAGGGCCTTGTCGCATTGGCGTTCGCTGCCGGCCGACAGCGATGCCGGATATGACCGCGACGAGGTCGTGCGCGCCGAGGAGATCGCGCCGACCATCACTTGGGGTACCAGTCCCGAGCACGCGATCGCCATCGATCAACCCGTGCCGGATCCGGCTGCCGTCTCCGATCTCGCCCGTCGCAAGGCCTGGCAGGAGGCGCTTGACTATATGGCGCTGACACCGGGGCGTCCGCTCGAAGGAACGAAGATCGATTGGGTCTTCATCGGATCCTGCACCAATTCGCGTCTCACGGACCTGCGCGAGGCGGCGATGATCGCGCGCGGGCAGCATGTCGCGCCGGGGGTGAACGCCTGGGTCGTTCCGGGATCGGAGAAGGTCAAGCGCGAGGCCGAAGCTGAAGGCCTCGACGCCGTGTTCAAGACTGCGGGCTTCGAGTGGCGGGAGCCGGGCTGCAGCATGTGTGTCGCCGCAAACGGAGAACGCGTGCCGGCGGGCGCGCGCTGTGTCTCAACGTCCAACCGAAATTTCGTCGGCAGACAGGGGCCCGGTGCTCGAACGCATCTTGCAAGCCCGGCCATGGCGGTTGCCGCCGCGGTTCGCGGCGCGCTCACCGACATCAGGAGGCTTTGAGTGCAACCCTTCACCGGGATTACGGGGCCGGCAGCAACACTGTTGCGCGCCAACATCGATACGGATGTGATAATCCGGATTGAGCGCCTGACCAGCGTCGTGCGCGAACAGCTCGGACCTTACGCGTTCGAGGCCTTGCGCTATCGGAAGGACGGCAGCGAGGATCCCGATTTCGTGCTCAACCGCCCGATGTATCGGGACGCGCCGATCCTGATCGCCGGTGCCAATTTCGGCTGCGGCTCCTCGCGCGAAGGTGCGGTTTGGGCGTTGATGGCAGCGGGACTGCGCTGCGTGATCGCATCGAGTTTTGGCGACATCTTCTACAACAACTGCTTCCAGAATGGCTTGCTCCCCGTGGTGCTTCCCGAAGCAACCGTCCGCCATTTGGCCGCTCAGGCCGAGCAAGGCGCTTCATTGACGATCGGTCTCCTCGACTGTGCCATCACCCTTCCCGGTGGAGAAAAGGTCTCGTTCGAAATCAATGCTGCGCGACGTCAGGCCTTGATCGAAGGACTGGACGACATCAGTCGAACGTTGCGACAGCGGGCCGATATCGTCGCCTGGCAATCGAGGGACCGCGCGGCGCGGTCGTGGATTTGGGATTTGTCGGATGTCGACCGTCAATGAGCGATTGGCGGCACGACGGTAATGGCCGCGAGGCCGATATCGCAGAATGAGGAACGCAGAATGATCGAGCTGTCCGAGGTTCGCCGCGCACCGACCGATCCGACCGGCGTCACCGGACGCCTGGCGACGTGGTTGCAGGACTTGAGGTTCGAGGACATCCCGAGCAACATCCGCGAGCGGGCCAAGCACCTCGTTCTCGATGGAATAGCCTGCGCGATCGTTGGCGCTCAGCTTCCGTGGTCCCGGCGGGCGGTCGAGATCGTGACCGGCCTCGAAGGCGGTGGCGATTGCGGCCTGATTGGCTGGAACCGCAAAACCACCGCGACGGCAGCCACTTTGCTCAATGGGACCTTCATTCAGGGGTTTGAGCTCGACGATTATCATCCGCGTGCGCCGCTGCATAGTACGTCACTGGTCCTGCCGCCCTTGCTTGCCTGCGTGGACCGTAGGCCGGGAATAGACGGAAAGCGGGCGCTGCGCGCGGTGATCGCGGGGTTCGAGGTCGGACCTCGCGTCGGCTTGGCACTTCACGGCGGTGAGATGTTGTCGCGCGGTTGGCACTCCGGAGCCGTGTTCGGGACCCATGCCGCTGCAGCGACAACTGGCGTGCTGCTGGGCCTCGATGCCGCCGGCTTCGAGGACGCGATCGGTCTGGCTGCCACGCAGTCAGCGGGCCTGATGGCCGCCCAATACGAAGCAATGTCGAAGCGCATGCATCACGGCTTCAGCGCCCGCAACGGCTTTTTTGCCGCTCATCTCGCGGCCGGCGGGTATACAGGAATCAAGCGCGTCTTCGAGCGGGAGTACGGAGGCTTCCTGTCGGTTTTCGGCGAGGGGCACGCCCCGGATCAGTCGCAAATTGCAAATGCGCTGAGCGAGCGTTGGGAAACCGAACGCATCGTCATAAAGCCCTACGCCGCCATGGGCGGTCTGCATGCGCCGCTCGATGCACTGTTCGAAATCGGCGGAAAGCGCGCGCTACGTCCACAGGAGATCCGGCGCGTCGACGTTTACGTTTCCCATGCGGTCTACCATCATGGTTGGTGGCAGCCCGAGCGGCCGCTGACGCCGATCGGCGCGCAGATGAACCTTGGCTATGCGCTGGCGGTCGCGATCGCCGATGGGCAGGCGCTTGTGCATCAGTTCGCGCCGGCGCGGATCAATCAGGATGACGTCTGGGCCTTGATTCCGCGCATCACCGCTCATCACGATCCGGATATCGATCGTGGCGGGTCCATGAGCCGAGGCAAGGCGCGATTGCGTATCGAGTTCTCCGACGGCGAGGTGCTCGAAGCAGAGCGTCAGGCATCCCGCGCCATTCTGCAGCCGCTGAGCAATGCCGAGATTGTGACCAAGTACCGTCAGCTCACGAGCGGACTGCTTGACGAGAATAGACAGGCTGAAATCGAGCAGACCGCATTGGCGCTTGATCAACTGTCCGACGCGCGAAAGCTGACCTGCCTGTTGCATCAAGAGGTCTGCGCTGCGTTTGCCGACACGGGGAACGCGTCCTGATGCGAGGGCACGCGACGGAGTATCAGTCCGGGTTCCGGCCGGCATGTTCAACATGGCCAAGTGATCTTCAGGTGTGCGCCGTGTGATCACCTTCGCCCCAACTAGGGCCGACCTGTCCCTTGATGCGCGAAACGCCTCTTCGGCATGCGTTCTGGTGGGGGCTCAACGGCCCTCATCGCCAAGATTGAACCAACAAATCGAAATTCGATCTCAAAATCCCGATCGCGCAACAGTGATCGCTGCACTCGAAGACGGCTCGCGCATGCGGGAATGGCAGTACTGTAGCGGAGGTCTTGCTACCAGATCAGTATCTACCGTGTGGAGAAATCACATGATCAAGTTCAAACTGCCTGGCACGTTGGCCTTCCTGTCAATCTTAAGTCTGGCTCAGTCGCCGGCATTCGGCGGTGAGGGTCGCCAGATCGCAGCGCCACCGTGGAGTGCCGCCTGCATGACCGATCACGGTCCGAGCGACTGTGGCGAACCCATGTGGATCTATGGCGCCCCCGAGCCGCAGGCTCGAAACAGACATTCTGGCTTTGAGATTAACCAGTCGAGAGGCAGGAGATGAATAAGCCCGAATGGCATAGTGCTCCTGCGCTGCCGCGATCCTGATGCTCGCGAAGAGCGCCGGCGCGCGTTCCATGGTGACGTTCAGATCGGCAGCATCGGGATCAGCGCCAGCGTGCCAGTCCCCGCAAAACCAGCCGGGCCCGGACCTGTGGCTTCTACCCGTTCTCGAACCGCGGCTGGTCCGGGTACGGCGCCGCGTCTGACCTCTTCAAAAGCCTGCGCCGCCTTCGAGGCCGCCTGGTGCTGGCTGTTGCCAAGGTGAGCGAAGTCGACGTCCAGGAGTATCGGTGCGAGCGCGCCCGCAGCGTTTGGAAACATGCCATTTGGAGACTGGCTGCAGGATGCCGACTCAATTCCCGGATGGGTTCGCGCTGCTTCTGCGGCGCTGAGATCGACGTCGCCGGTACCGGCCAGCCACGTCGATGCGGCGCGAATGCACATTCGCGCGCCTACGTTGGACTCCACGGAGCGCGCAACGCACGCCCCATGTGCGGTCGACAAGAAATAGCGGGCTGGCGAGGTCTGCCAGCCCGACTCTTCGTCACCTATTGGAACGTATCAGGAGCGGTATTGGGCAGGCACGGGGGTACTGTATAGGGATCCGAGGCAAACGCGCCGACATTTGGAGCCCGCACACAGTCCTTGATCGTGGCGTGTCGCGTCGCGACATCGTTGCGAGCAGCCATGGCCTGGGTTGCGAATACGGTTGCCGCAATCAGCGCGGCCGACACGAAGGTCATTTTGGTCATTTGTTTCTCCCTATGGTGACAGAAGCCAAGGAACGGCTCAGCTCCTTGTTGTTGAAGATCGGCTAGCCCTTGGAGATATTTCATCACGCGCTTTCAACGAAGCGCGAGCTTCTGTGGTCACGTCTAGTGACGGCGGCGGCCGTGACTGCGGGAGAATACGAAATCATAAGAGCCGTAGCGGTCGCCGCAATAAGCGACGCCTGCACCGATCGCCGCACATGCTCCCCTCAACGCGGGCCAGTCGCGAGACAACCTGGCAGCAGGAGTTGGAATCCCTCCATTCAGAACGTCCAGATTGGGATAATAGAACGAGAACAGGCCCGGTTCCTGGATGGCAGCTTGCGCAAGTGCAGGCGTCGTTGCTGTTGCGGACAGCAGCACGACCGCTGCAAGAGTCTTGAATGAAACCATTGTCGTTTCTCCTCGATCGATCGGGTGCGGATCCACGTGGGAACACAAGACGACGTGATCACGCTTCGCCAGGCGAGCGTGCTGTTCGAACGCGAGCTATCGGCTTGCTGCATCCGATGCGGATGCCTTCGCCGTCGATGTAGGGAGAGATCGCGCCCGTTCTATTAAATTCCGCTCGAGGAAACTCAACTCGGCTTGAAACGCGCGTTACCGACATTTCGTATGTGACACCGCTGCAGCTCGGTTGCATGACGGCTGCGCAGGCAATGCAAACGCGGCGCGCGCCAATTTTCTGGTGATTTGGCCGCTGCCTACGCGTTGGACCGCGGTTCACGAAAGGCTGCGCTGGCTCGCTTCCTTAAGAGGGCTTCGGGCGGCGGCCCAGAGGTCGAAGAGGAGCGCCGTTTGGCCGCCTAGCCTGGAGCACGAAGAGACTAGGTTCGGTTGGTTGGCTCGGGGGTATGGCGCGCCGCACGTTGCGACATTGCATCACCGGCGGATTTCTCGATCGCATCCATGCGCAAAACAGCCATCTCTCCGGTTTTTGCGGCATCAGCGACATATCGGCGTGGCCGATGGATATCATCTGAATAAATCGGCTTTTGCCGTGGCAGCGGGCGCCCTAGCTTCTCCTCACTTTCAACTTCTCACCTAACGGAGACCAAAAATGAGTGCAACTTCTATCCAATCAGTTCGTCCCACGCGTCGCATCGGCGCCTGGACGTTACAGGGTATCATCGCGGCAGCTTTCCTTGCTGCCGGCTTCGCCAAACTGGCCGGCGTGCCTTTTATGGTCGACTTGTTCGCGCAGATCGGACTCGGCCAGTGGTTCCGCGTCGTGACCGGCGTGGTGGAAGTGACGGGCGCCGTCGCTCTGCTCATTCCCGGCCTGGCCTCGATCGGCGCGCTGTGGCTCGGAGGCACCATGGTCGGTGCCGTGGCAACCCATCTGTTCGTCCTGCACACCAGTCCGGTTCCGGCGATCGTCCTGGGAGTCCTCAACGCGGTGGTTGTCTACTTGCGGCGCGATGAACTCATTGCCCTGCTTCACCGGGTCAAGGGCTGAGCTTTGAATCTTACAGATAGCCAAATCTCAGGAGAACGAAAATGAAGACCGATGCAGTGTTCACGCGTCCGATGCGCGCTGAAGAGACGTCCCGGCAGATTGCTCTGCGCACGCGTGGACACTCGCATGGGCGCGTCACCCGACTGGTCAGTCCGGGCGACATTGGTGAACGGATAAGGCCGTTCGTCTTTCTCGACTACTTCGACGCCGATCCGGCGACGGCACCTAAGTTCGGGTTTCATCCCCATTCGGGAATTGCGACTCTAACCCTCATTCTGTCCGGGCAGGCGTTCTACAAGGAGACCACGGGACGCGAAGGCGTCATCGAGACCGGCGGTGTCGAGTGGATGCGCGCCAGTAGCGGCGTCTGGCATACCGGCGGAATGTTCGGCAAGGAGCGGATCAAGGGCTTTCAGCTCTGGATTGCTATGCCGCCAGAGCTCGAACTTGCCGAACCCCAAAGCCAATATCTCAGCGCTTCCGACTTCCATTTTGCCGGTCCCGCGAGGGTTATTGCAGGCGAATACGACGATGTGAAAAGCATTGTCGAGTCGCCTCTTGGCATCACCTACCTCGATGTGCGCCTCAAGGCCGGAGAGCGCTGGGCCTTTCACCCGGCCGAGGGGCACGACGTCGCCTGGATCGCATCGCACCAGGGGATCGTGACGACGCCGGAGCAGGTATCGATGGGCGAAGTCGCTGTGTTCGAGGAGGGCGATCAGCCGATCGAGTTCGAAGCGCTCTCCGACGCCGGCTTCATCCTCGGCTCCGCGGTCAAGCACCCTTACGACCTCGTGACCGGGCACTACTCCGTTCATACCAGTGCGGATTCCTTGCGCGTTGGGGAGAGCAATATCGCCGATATTGGCCGCCGGCTGCACAATCAGGGCGTCTTGGCGCGCGCAGGACGCTGAGGAGATTAGCCTGGTTCAAGACTCACGATGGAGGAAAAAAATGTTTGGATCAAATGGAGCTCAGCTTTTTCAACGTATGGCCGCGGCCCGGGAGTGTCGGGACAGGTCCGATCGACGCTTGCCGCTCCGATCGGAACACTTCCCGGTCGAGGCAAGAGGCCGCGAGATCGTCACGCAAGAAGGCGTCATGATCGCGGTCGCCACCGATCCCGGAATGAGCGAGGAGATCGCCCGGCGCCTGAACAACAGCTATTGGAGCGACCTGGAGGATCAATGGGCGCTCTGACCAGCGCCCGAGGCCGCTAGAAAGTGCTCACGAGACGAATGGTGCGAGATGGTTGATATGACCGCCAATTGGGCAGTAGCATCCTGCGTTTTAGCATCGGTTTGGTCGATAGGTAGGTCCCATGCTCGACGCCGTCTCTCTCGATCAATTGCGCACGTTCGTCGCCGCCGTCGATGAAGGAAGCTTTTCTGCCGCCTCCCGCAAATTGTTGCGCTCGCAGTCTGTGGTGAGTGAGACGATCAGCAATCTTGAGGAACAGATTGGCGTGCAGTTGTTCGACCGCTCCGGCCGCTATCCCAAACTCACGCCGGCGGGATCGGCCATTCTGGGCGATGCTCGCAGCATCATCACCGGGGTCGACTTGCTTAAGGCCCGGGCAAAGGGCATGTCGGTTGGCCTGGAGCCGGAATTGTCCGTGGTCATCGACGTCTTCTATCCGATCGACGCGATCACCCAAGTCGCCAAGGAGTTTCGGCAGAAATACCCGGGAGTGGCGCTCCGCATCTATGTCGAGGCGCTCGGAGGAGCCATTAAACCCGTGCTTGACGGCCGTTGCAGCATCGGCGTCATCGGATCACTCCCGGTGATTCCGGATACGCTGACCTATGAGCGGTTGCCCGGTATCGCGTTTCTCATGGTTGCTGCCCGTGATCATGCACTGACTTCCTACCGAGGCAAAATTCCCAAGGAAGTTCTTGGAAAGCATACGCAGATCGTTCTCACCGACAGGTCGGACTTATCGTCGGGGCGCGAATTCGGCGTCATGTCGCCTGCGACCTGGCGGCTTGCTGACCTTTTCGCCAAACATCATTTTCTGCTTAACGGCCTCGGTTGGGGCGGAATGCCGTTGCATGCGGTGCGCAAGGACTTGGAAGAAGGTCGCCTTGTCGTGCTCCCCATCGAAGACGTGCCGCCCGATGGCTTGATTCTACCGATGTCGGTGATGTGGCAAACGAAGTCGCCGCCCGGGCCCGCTGGCCGGTGGTTTATCGAGCGCCTGAAGCAGACTCCAGTGAGCGTGGGTAAAGTGCCTAAGCCGCCCGTCCGCAGGAGAAAACGCGACGGCCCGGTCAACGCTTAAACCTGGGGCTCGCGACTAGTGTCCTCTTTCCGAAGTTCGCGATTGCCGCAACTCCATTCGCGAACTTCGGAAAGTCATGGGCCGGATCGGGCTCGCGCTCGCGCCGCAAGGACTTCAAATCGGCGGCACCAGTCTGGCAAATTGCTTTGGGATGGTCATTTCAATTTCCTTGCCGGCTTGCTGCCGATTCTCAAGGAGATAGCGCCGCATGTTCGCTTTGCCAGACGCCAATTTGCGGAAGGGCCGACCAGTCTGACAATGGCGACGGCTATCCATCTCCCTGCCCGATAGGACAGATCGGAATTATTCGGCTGGTCCGATGGAGTTCTCGGCATAACATTTTCCAGCAGCAACGGGTTTGAGTTACGGAGACGATCATGTCGCGAACCGCATTCCCAAAAACACTGATGGCCACCGCGGTCCTGTTCGGATTGGTTTCTACGGGATTTGCTTCGATTGCCCTGGTGAAAGCGCCCCACAACTTCCCGTCGCACCGGGCGGTGATGGCTAAGTCGTACGCGGCCAATCAATCCGCGACCGCTCGTTCTGACCACGTGGCGCTGCTGATCGCCAATTCGAACTATCCCGATGCGGAAATTCCTCTGCCGGAGGTTACCGCAGGCGCCGATTTGCTGGCAAATACCCTGCATAGCCATGGTTTTGTCGTTGACGTCGTTCGTGACGCGACCCGCGCGGGAATTATGGAAGCGGTCGAGCGGCTGAAGGCAGAGGCGAGCCCAGGGTCGGTCGTGCTCGTTTATTTCGGCGGATTCGGAGTCCAGTCGAGAGGCCAAAACTACATGATTCCCGTCGACGCAAAGATCTGGGAGGAGCGTGACGTCCGTCGCGACGGCGTCAGCGTCGAGGAAACGCTGTCCGAGCTGAGCGGCTCCGGAGCGCGCAAACAGATTGCAATCGTCGACGCCTCCCGCCGCAATCCCTATGAGCGACGCTTCAGGGAATATTCACACGGACTTGCGCCGATCGGGGAAGAGGGGAATTCCATCGTCATCACCTCGACGTCGCCGGAGCAGGTCACCGAAGACGCTGGCACATTACCGAACCGTTTCGTGAATGGCCTTGCTGCCAAAATAAGTCCCTCGTCCCTTCCGGTCGAAGAGATCCTCGCGAGAGCGGCAGCGCCCTCGGGAGATCGGCGCGAACAAGAGCATTCCGGAGTGCCGGTGGCATCGAACGTGAACAGTTGAAGCTTTCCGCTTGCGCCGGCCTCGATCCAGCCGACATTGCAGCAAAGAGGACTATCATGAGCAACAAGTTCTTACCAACACTCCCGATTCTTAGGCTTCTAGCGAGGCCGATGATCGTATGTCTCGTTCTGGCCGGATCCCATCTTTTGATCCCCCGCCAGGCTTTCGCCGGCACGCGCTTCGACGGGACATGGAATCTTGTCTTCGTGACTCAGCGCGGCGATTGCGACCCCACCTATAATTTCACGGTCGATGTCGTGAACGGGAACATCACCCATCCCAATATCCTGACGTTCAGGGGCCGCGTCGCTCCGTCAGGCGCTGTTGTCGCCTCGGTCAGAGTCGGACAGAGGTACGCGTCGGGATCTGGAAGGCTGTCCGGAGTGTCGGGGCGAGGCGTCTGGAGCGGCCGTTCGGGCGATGCACGATGTGCAGGTACGTGGGCCGCGCAGAGAAATTGACCGTCCGCGCCACGCGGCTTGTCGAATTCGAGCAGGCATGATGGAGGAAGTGATGGGCACGCTGGTCGACGGTGAGTGGCAGGATGCTGGATACGAAACGTCCTTGACGGGCCATTTCGAACGGCGACCGACCACCTTCCGCAACTGGGTAACTGCCGACGGCTCGCCGGGGCCGACCGGCAGCGGAGACTTCGTCGCCGAGAGAAACCGGTATCATCTGTATGTCAGCTTGGCCTGTCCCTGGGCGCACCGCACCCTGATCATGCGTCGGCTGAAAGGCCTTGAGGACGTCATTTCATTGTCCGTTGTTCACTGGCGCATGCGCGAACGCGGCTGGACGTTCGCGCCGGGACCCTGCGTGACGGGTGATCCCGTCAATGGAGCACAGGCGTTGTATGAGGTGTATCTCGCTGCCGATCCGCACTACACCGGGCGGGTGACCGTTCCGGTTCTTTGGGACAAGGTGCGCCAAACCATCGTCTCGAACGAATCGGCCGAGATCCTGCGCATGTTCAATAGCGCCTTCGATCGGGTCGGAGCCGCGGCAGCTGACTACTACCCGGCACACGAGAGGGCCGAGATCGATGCGATCAACGACCGCATTTACCGCGATGTGAACAACGGTGTTTATCGCGCCGGATTCGCGATCACGCAGGAGGCGTATGACGAGGCCGTCGCGTCGTTATTCAAGACCCTCGATTGGCTCGAGGCGAAATTGTCGCAATCGCGCTATTTGCTGGGCGAGCAGCTTAGCGAGGCCGACATCCGGCTATTCACCACGCTGGTGCGGTTCGATGCCGTGTATCACGGCCACTTCAAATGCAATATACGCCGCATCGTGGATTATCCCGCGCTCTGGCGCTTCACCCGCGACATCTATAACCTCAAGGGGGTGGCCGAGACCGTGAACCTGCATCACATCCGCCATCACTATTACGAAAGCCATACGAACATAAATCCCAGCGGCATCGTGCCGGCAGGACCGGTCCTCGAGTTATCGATCTCGGCGGATGAGTTGTCGAAAATCACCTAGCTCCGGCGATTGCGGCTCCGAACGCCTCATGCCTCGATTTTGGCTAGCGTCGCCAAGAAGGGTTGTTTGATAGCTTACCGGTCATCACGTGAAAACCGCGCTGTCAGAAGGTAATCTGGTTTCCGGTGCGGAATGACCGCTCATGGGTAGGGTTTCGGATGCCGGCCGCTTGAGGGACGGCGCGGCATGTTCGGCGGCCGGCGTCCGAAAGCCTCCAAGGAAGGAAACCGCGCTTAAGGTCACGTGGAGCGGTGCCGCAGGCGCTAT
>Ga0307479_10001961_pt1 | contig 18797 bp, 18 predicted proteins | sample atmos_gasesECM4C_FD_203743 | JGI IMG/M metagenome (GOLD analysis project Ga0307479, IMG submission 203743) | Hardwood forest soil microbial communities from Morgan-Monroe State Forest, Indiana, United States - atmos_gasesECM4C_515 | ecosystem: Environmental > Terrestrial > Soil > Temperate... | reverse complement strand
CCACAAAGCCGGCAACCAACGCGCCAGCGGCTGTGGCGTCCACAGCCGATACCAAGCCGGCTGAGCCCCAAGCCGCACCGAATGTTGTTTCCGCTAAACCGGCCGATGCCTCGACTGACGTGGCCAATGCCCCCGAGGCCGGCGTCACGGCCAAGGGCGTTTCCGAGCGCGCCATGATCGAAAAGACCGCGGCGGAACGGCCGTCGGAGGTCAAGCCGGAAGCCAAGTCGGTTGAAATCAAGCCGGTCGACACCGCGAGCCTGCCCGCCGATCCGCGCCACCGGCCGCCTCAGCCGCGCGAGAAGGCGGTCGCGAAGGTCTCCCCGGCGCCGGTCGCAGGCCCTGTCGTCGCCGTGCCGATCGCGGCCGCGCCTTTGACCGTCCCGTCGCCTGCCGAGACTGCGGCCGCCTCGTCAGAAGACCATCGTGACGCAAACGAGCTGGCGCGTCAGGCGATCGAGCGCCTGCGCGCCAATGGTGATGCCGCGTCGCGCGCGCCGGAGGCGGCGCGGGTACAGGAATCGCCAAGAGATACGACAAGGGCCGCGCCGGCAGTCGCATTGGCGCCCGTGGTCCGGCCGCTGCCGCCGCCGGTCATTTTGGCGACGCCACCGGCCGACTCCTTGAACGCGTCGGCGGCGAACCCGCCCTATACGGCCTCGATCCAGGGCAACGATCCGAACCGGCCGATTCCGCCGGCGGAAATTCCGCCGCCGCGTCCGCGGCTTGATCTGCGCGCTGAGGCGGCCAACGCCGCCTCGCATGCGACGACGGTTGCCCAGGATGTGTTGGCGGCGGCCAAATCGATGTTCCACGCGGTCTTGCCGGGCAGCGAGCACGAGCAGAACGGGAACGGCGGGCGCCAGCAGTTCGCGGATTGACGCGCGGTCGCTTCGGATCGAACAGCTTCGCTATCAGAACGTATCGTAGCTCTGGCCGGGCTTGCCGCCGACGCGGGCAAAGCCGGTACGCGCCGCCTCGTCGCGGGGACGCAGATTGATGGCGCGGCCATAGCAGCCGGCGGCCTTGGTCTTGTCGCCGAGCCGCTCATAGGCGAGGCCGCGCGTGATCCAGGCCTGCGCGTTCTGCGGCTCGGCCTGCACCGCCTCGTCGAGGTCATTTGCCGCCTCCCTCGGCTTGTCGAGCGCAAGGTAGCTCTGCGCACGCGCGAGCAGCGGCTCGGCCTGCTGCGGCACCAGGCCGGTTGCCGCCGTAAAGTCGTCGATCGCAGATTGGTACTGTTTTTCGTCCTGATGGAGCAGGCCACGATTGTAATAGGCTTCCGAATTGTCGGGGGCGAGCGCGACGGCCTTGTCGAAATCCTCCAATGCCTTGGCGGCCTGGTGGCGAGCCTTGTAGACCAGGCCGCGGCCGAGATAAGCGGGCGCGTGATTGGCGTCCAGCGCGATCGCGCGTTCGAAGTCGGCCATCGCGAGGTCGAGCCGCCGGGTCTGGCGATAGATCAGCCCGCGGTTGGCGTAGGCCGCTCCGTAATTGGGATCGAGGCCGATCGCCTTGTCGAAATCGGCCAGTGCCTCGTCGGTCTTGCCGGCCTGCACGAGTGCCGTGCCGCGCTTGTTGTAGGCTACCGGATCGTTCGGGTTATTCTTGACGGCCTCGGAGAGCGAGGCGACGCTCATGGCCGAGTTGAATCGCACTGGCTCTTCCGTCCCGGAGGACGGCGTCAGCGAGCCCAGGTTGATCGAGCAGCCACCGAGCGCCATCGCAACCAATGCAACGGATACCGCCGCTCGCGGACCTTGACGCGAAACTCCGGACAAAGGGTAGCGAACCGGACTGGCCATCTGCTCGACATACTCGCACGCCGCTCTTTCATTGTTAGCCCGTCATGCGGCAAATTTCAGCGTTCAAAAAATAATGCGCGCAAAAAAACGCGGGCCGAGCCCGCGTCGTCGATATCAAATCAGCAAAATGAATGGTTCAGCGCATCCCGCCGCCGCGCGGACCCGCGCCGGCGCCGCCACGACCACCGCCGGCTCCGCCGCGCTCGGGAGCACCACCCGCGCCGAATACCGGCTTCGGCTTCATCGGCAACAGGCCCTCGCGCTGCAGCTTCTTGCGGGCGAGCTTGCGCGCGCGGCGCACCGCCTCGGCCTTTTCGCGTGCTTTCTTCTCGGAGGGCTTTTCGTAGTGACCGCGGAGCTTCATCTCGCGGAAAATGCCCTCGCGCTGCATCTTCTTCTTCAGCGCCTTGAGGGCTTGATCGACGTTGTTATCGCGAACGAGAACCTGCACGCGGCATCCTCTTTTCAGTAGATCGGATTGGAATCGGGTAAAGCCGAAGGGCCGGCTAAAGGCCTTGCCCCTCTCCTTGAGCGCGCGGATGTATCAGACAAAAGCGCGAATGTCCACCGGTTCAAGCGCTATTATGCGGCCATCTGGAGACAAACCGGCCTTTCCTGATTTGGTTCAGCCGGGCTTCGCTGCGCCCACTCCCGTGCCCACTCTCGCGCCGACTCCCGTGCCCACTCTTGCGCCCACTTGGGTCACATGGCCCATCTTGCGGCCCGGCCGCGGCGGACCCTTGCCGTAGAGGTGAACGGTCGCGCCCGGAACCGTCAGCCATTGTTCGTACTCGTTGATCTCGTCCCCGATCAGGTTGGTCATGGTGACCTCGCCGTGACGAATCGGCTTGCCGAGCGGCCAGCCGGCGATGGCGCGGATGTGCTGCTCGAACTGCGAGATCGAGGCGCCGTCGAGCGTCCAGTGCCCGGAATTATGCACCCGTGGGGCAATCTCGTTGACCAGGACTTTTGGCCCCGCGGGGTCCGCCAGCACGAACATCTCGACCGTGAGCACGCCGACATAGCCGAGCGCGTTTGCGATCTTCTCCGCGATCGCGCACGCCTGTCCGGCCAGCGCGTCCGGGATCGCCGCCGGCGCCCGCGAGACCTTGAGAATATGATCGCGGTGCTCGTTCTCGGTGACGTCAAAACATTCGACATGGCCGTCGGCGGACCGCGCGGCGATCACCGAGATCTCGCGCTCGAACGGGATAAAGGCCTCGAGAATCGCGGATTTGGTGCCCAGTTCCTTCCAGATGCGATCGGGATCGTCGCCCTCGCGGACGATCGATTGCCCCTTGCCGTCATAACCAAAGCGGCGGGTCTTGATCACGGCAGGCAAGCCGATCGCAGCGATGGCTGTGTGCAGCGAAGCGATCGAGGAGACGTCGGCGTAATCCGCAGTGCCGATACCCAGCCGTTTGACGAAGTCCTTCTCGGCAAGGCGATCCTGGGTAGTTTCCAGGATCTTGCGGTCGGGCAGCACCGGGCGGCGCGCGCCCAAGATCAAGGCCGCGGCGGAGGGAACATTCTCGAATTCGTAGGTGATGACGTCGACGTCGTTGGCGAACAGTTCCAGCGCCTCGACGTCGGCATATTCGGCGCAGGTCGCGTTCAGCACCACGTCGAAGGCCGGCGACTCCGGGTCAGGCGAAAACACCTGGCAGCGCAGGCCGAGCCGCGCCGCGGCCATCGCCAGCATCCGGCCCAGTTGCCCGCCGCCGAGAATTCCGATGGTGTCGCCCGGCTTCAGCTTCACCTCGCTGGAAGCCGTCACGCCAATCCCTCCGGACGCTCCGCGACCGCCTCGGTCTGTTGTTGGCGCCAGGCGGCAAGCCTGTCGGCGAGCGTTGGATCGGCAAGCGCGAGCACGCTGGCCGCCAGTAACGCGGCGTTGATGGCGCCGGCCTTACCGATCGCGAGCGTGCCGACCGGCACGCCGGCCGGCATCTGGACGATGGAATAAAGCGAATCGACGCCGGACAGCGCCTTGGATTCCACGGGTACGCCGAACACCGGAAGTTCCGTCAGCGAAGCGGTCATGCCGGGCAGGTGCGCCGCGCCGCCGGCGCCGGCGATGATCACCTTGAAGCCTGCGGCCTTGGCGCCCTTGGCGAAGGCGAACAGACGCTCCGGGGTGCGATGGGCGGAGATGATGCGCTGCTCGCAATCGACCCCGAGCGCGGCCAGGGTGTCGGCCGCATGGCGCATGGTCTCCCAGTCCGACTGGCTTCCCATGATGATGGCTACGGGCGCGGGCATGAGTTCAATTCTTCTCAGGAATCCAAAAACATAGGCCGGATTATAGGTTCAGGCCCGATGACGGCAAGGCGTGGCAAGGGAGCAGGAATGGACTATCCTGTCTTGGTGAATCCCGGCAAGCCTCATAAGCAGGCCCCCACAAGGATGCCCATGAAAAAGACACCCGGGGCGACCGGAAAAGGGCTTGCGAAAGCGCTTAGGGCCGGCGTGGCCGGGCGTAAAACGGCTGCTTCGGCCGCCGTGCGGGACCGAACCAAGGACCGCGACACGGCGATGATTCGCCGGCTCCGGACCGAGTTGGCAGCGGCGCGAAAGCACATCGCGGAACTGCAGGCTTCGGCGAATACCGATTTCCTGCTCGATATTCCGAACCGCCGCGGCTTTGAGCGCGAGCTTGGCCGCGCGGTCGCCTACATCAAGCGCTACCACGCCAGCGCGGCGCTGATCGTGGTCGATGTCGATCGCCTGAAACCGATCAACGACACCTTCGGCCACGCCGCGGGCGACGAGGTGCTCAAGGCGATTGCAGCCGCGCTCACGCGCCAGGTGCGTGCTTCCGACGTGGTCGGGCGGCTCGGCGGCGACGAGTTCGGGTTGCTGTTGTGGAATCTCAGCGAGACCGATACGCGGGTGAAAGCGGCGGCGCTGGAACAGGCGATCGATGGCTTGAGCTTCGTCTTTGGCGGCCAGCGCGTGACGGCCGGTGCATCCGCCGGGGTCGCGATCCTCGGTCCGCACGCGGAGACCGGCCGGGCGCTGGAGGAAGCCGATCGGGCGATGTATATCCGTAAGGCGCAACGGCGCCACGAAACGTGAGCAAATCATGACCATCAAATCCACCCCCTTCACACTTCGTATTCCCGAGGCCGACATTGCCGACCTCCGCGACCGTCTTGCCCGTTCGCGGTTCCCCGACCAGGCGCCCGGCGAGCCATGGGCCTATGGCAGCGATGTCGCCTACGTTCGAGAGCTCACGGAATATTGGCGCGACAAATTCGACTGGCGGGCCGAGGAAGCCGCGCTGAACGTGTTTCCGCAATTTCGCGTCCCGCTCGACGGGATCGACCTCCATTACCTGCATGTGCCCGGCGTCGGTCCCGACCCGATGCCGCTGCTGCTGCTGCACGGCTGGCCCGGCTCGGTGTTCGAGTTTCTCGACATCATCCCGCGCCTCACCGATCCGGCGCGCTTCGGCGGCGATGCGCGCGACGCCTTCACCGTGGTGGCGCCATCATTGCCGGGATACGGCCTGTCTTTCCAACCCGGCCAAAAGCGGTTCGGCGTTCCCGAAATGGCGGATTGTGTCGCCGCCCTGATGCATGATGTGCTCGGCTATGCCCGCTTCGGCGCGCAAGGCGGCGACTGGGGTGCGGCGGTCACCACCCGGCTCGGCTATGCGCACGCGAACCAGATGATCGGCATCCACATCAATCTGATGATGGCCGCAAGCCGCGATCCTTCGGCCTTTCCCAATCCGACCGAGGAGGAGCGGCTTTACCTGAGCGAGCTTGCGCATTGGACGCGCGAAGAGATGGGCTATCAATGGATCCAGGGCACACGCCCGCAGACGCTCGCCTTCGGCCTCACCGATTCGCCGCTCGGTCTTGCCGCATGGATCGTGGAGAAGTTCCGCGCCTGGTCGGATTGCGATGGCGACGTCGAGCGCGCCATCGGCCGCGACCGCATGCTCGCCGACATCTCGCTTTACTGGTTTACCGGCGCGATCGGTTCGTCGTTCTGGCCGTATTATGCCAGGCTTCACGGCTCGGTCATCGTGCCCGTCGGCGATACGATCAAGGTGCCGACCGGCTACGCACAGTTCCCGCGCGAAATCCTCAGACCACCGCGCACCGCCGCGGCACGCGTGTTCACCGACATTCGCCGCTGGAGCGTGATGCCGAAGGGCGGACATTTCGCGGCGCTGGAACAGCCGGAACTGCTCGTCAGCGAGGTGCGCGCCTTCTTTCGGGATTTGCGATGACGCTGTCGCTTACAATCCGCTCAGATCTTCCGGCACATCCCCGAACTTCCGGATCAGCTTGGCGTCGCCGAACTCTCCCATCATCGGATCGCCGCTGCGGCTGAACGCCACCGCGCCGATATGGCCGGCGGCCCGCGACATCATTTCGGCGCGCCGCAGCGCGCTCGTCGAACTCTGGCATTCCTCCGCCGCGCCCGCGACCGGCGAGCCGTCGTCGTCGAGCAGGAAGGGCAGCGCGACGTAATAGGTGATATCGGCCATTGCTCCGCTCCATTGGATCTTCGAGCATGAACCGGAAAACTCTGCCCTCGGGCTGCGACCCGCTGGCCGGGTACCGGTTTCCGTCGCGACAAACGCGGAACGCCCTTGCGCGGAGATCATGCTCGAACGACTGGTCTAAGCGGCGTTGCTGTTTGCCTCCGACAATTCCCTCGGAATGCATCCCGACGAGATCGCGGCCTGCAATTCCTGCAATTCCGCTTCAAGATATTCGTTGGCCATGATCAGCGCTTTGATGGTGCTGCGCAGATTGCCATCGCACATCGCGATTGCCTGGTCGCAGGCCTGTTCGTAACGGCTGTTGTCGAAAGACCCAGGTGCGGACATGGCGAACTCCCAAAACTGTCGAGGATGGCGATGGGGGCAATGTTCCTATTTTGTTCTCAGAAAGTCAAGCCAAGAATCAAGCCAAGAATCTGGCCAAGAATCGAGACAAAACTGGAGACCAGAGTCGAGCGAAGTCAGGAGGCTTCCGCGGCGGTAGCCGCGATTTCCACGGCCGCTCGTCGGTTGGCCGCAGCGCAACTCGCAGCAGCGAATCGTTACCGCGTTTAACCGTGGCGTCCGGAACGAAAACAATATCCTGCACTTATTCGGTGGGGAGTAGGGAGCTAATCTCATGGGTCTCGTCGAGTGCAGAAGGCCCGTGATACTGATCGTCGAGGATGAATTTCTTTTGCGCATGGACGCGGCCGCGATGATTGCGGACGCCGGCTTTGCGGTGGTCGAAGCCGCCAATGCCGATGAAGCGATCGAAATCCTGGAAACGCGTTCCGATATCGCGGTGGTCTTTACCGATATTCAGATGCCCGGCGCGATGGATGGGCTCAGGTTGGCGCGCGCCGTTCGCGGCCGCTGGCCCCCGATCAAGATCGTGACGACTTCCGGCCACATCACCGTCGCTGACACCGATCTGCCCGAGGGCGGGCGGTTCCTGCCCAAGCCCTACAGCGCATACGAGGTGACTTGTGTGTTGCGGGAGGTGATGGCCGGCGGCTGAAAATTTTCGCCGTGCTCTCAAGCGGAATGGGCGATGGTGATTCGACTTTATTCAGCGCGCTAAAGCGCGATGAGATTAGGTTGAATCGTCATCGCGCTTTAGCGCTTTGATTGAGCATGGTCTTTTCGGAAAACCGCTACGCACTTTTCCGGATCATGCGTTAGGCGATGATGTCCGGCGTGATCTGATCCTCGATGAAGGCGATGCGGTCGCGCAGCTGCAGCTTGCGCTTCTTCAAGCGTTGCAGCCGCAACAAATCTGGCGCCGGCGACTGATGCAGGGCATCGATCGCCGCGTCGAGATCCCGGTGCTCCTGCTGCAGCCGCGCAAGTTCGGCCTGCAGTTCGCGCTCATCTTCGTCGGTCATGGTCTACGTTAGCTGAAAAACGCGATGAGATTGCGAAAGGTTGTGGAAACCTGTGGGGAATATCACCCTTGCCGGCGCGGTCCGCAAGCGGGCAAAACCGCTCGGAAGTCCCGAAAGCCGCTGGCGAAGTTCGGGTTCTGGAAGGGCCTAAGGCATCGGTTCCTTGCTCACGTTTCCTTACATATGATTGTCAAAAATTATCGCGTCGATTCGGATACCCATCGACAGATTCGGGCAGTGGTGTAAAGTCCCGCGTCCAGATCGAATCTGAGGTTAATCCTACCGAGGAGGTTGCGAATGGCAATTCAGGCTCATCTCGTTGAACTGGAACGGAAACACAAAATTCTGGAAAGCGAATTGCACGAAGCCCTCATTCACCTTTCAACGGACGACCTGGAAATAGTCGAATTGAAGCGCCGAAAATTGATGGTCAAGGACCAGATCGAGCGCCTGAAGCACTCCGACGAAACGCTGCACTAGCGAACGCCGAGAACGTCAGCTTCATCCCCCCTGAGCGGGTGCGCCTGCACTCGCTGAGGGCGCGTGAAGTTGTGTTCACCTGTAGCAATTGGGTTCCAACGGCTCGCGAGGGCCGTAGAGGCATGGCCCGTGTCCCGGACGCGGTGCGGCACCCGCTGTGCTGCTCCGCAGAGCCGGGACCGTGGGTCGTGCCACGGCGGCCTATGCGCCGGCGAGTGCGCCGACATAGTCCGCGATCGCCAGCGAGGAGGTCAGCCCAGGCGACTCGATGCCGAACAGGTTGATCAGTCCGTCGACGCCATGGTCCTTTGGGCCCTGGATCAGGAAATCCTGCGAGGCGACCGCCGGTGGCACAATCTTCGGCCGCATGCCCGAATAGCTCGGCATCAGGGCACCGTCGGGCAGCGTTGGCCAATATTTGCGGATCGCCGGATAAAACCGTTCCGCTCGCGCCGGATCGACCGCGTAGTCGATGCGGTCGACCCATTCCACGTCGGGACCGAACCGGGCTTGGCCTGCCATGTCGAGGGTAAGGTGGACGCCGAGCCCGCCGGGCTCGGGCACCGGGTAGATCAGGTGCGAGAACGGCGCGCGTGCGCTGCAACTGAAATAATTGCCCTTGGCGAGATAGGCCGGCGGTATCAGCTCGAGCGGCATGCCGTCGATGCCGCGCGCGGCCGCCGGCGCCCCCAGTCCGGCCGCGTTGACCAGCAGGGCGCATTCCAGCGTCATCGGCGCCTCGCCGCCCGCCTCCAGTTCGATCCCGCCCGACTTCACCTTGCCGTGCAACAAGGGGGTATGAAATGCGAAGGCGGCACCTGCCGCTTCGGCGTCGCCGCGCAACGCCAGCATGTAGGCGTGGCTGTCGATGATGCCGGTGGAAGGGGACAGCAGCGCCGCATCGCAATTCAGCGCCGGCTCCAGCGCCCGGGCGGCTTCGCCGGACAGAATCTGCATGTCGCGGACGCCGTTGGCCTCGGCGTGGGCGCGGATCGATTGCAGCTTCTCGGTTTCCTTCGGTGTGGTGGCGACGATCAACTTGCCGCAATTGCGGTAGGGAACGCCGTGGTCGTCGCAATAACGGTACAAGGCCTGCTTTCCGGTGACGCACATCCGCGCCATCAGGCTTCCCGCCTTGTAGTAGATGCCGGCGTGGATCACTTCGCTGTTGCGGGAGGAAGTGACGGTGCCGATGCCCTCGGCCGCCTCCAGCACCACCACCTCACGTCCGGCCTGCGCCAGACGCCGCGCAACCGCCAGACCGATCACTCCCGCGCCGACGACGACGCACTCAATCTTGTCCATCTTCAGGGCCCTGGATCCGACACTATGGCTTCGCGGGGAATGTTGTCACCGAACGCCCCCTTGATGGTTTTCCGAACGCTTTTCAAGGGGGTACGCCGTTAACGAAGCAGTAATCATGTCAGGGCAATTGCCGAAATCAGAATAACATTCTGGGATTGCGCGAGTAGGCGTTTACCCGATCCAAACGCGTCAAGCCAGACACTCCGCGACTGAAATTCGCGGGTGACTGATGGCTGGCAAGAATTGGCAGGCGGGCGGCAGGAATATGATTGCTGCGCATGCCGCCGCTTGCGCGGTCGCCACCCTGGCGCTGTCCAAGCCCGCCCAGGCATTGGCGGACAAATTCGCGCCTTCGAGCTATATCGGCCCGATCGACCCCAACGTGCTCTGGGAAGCGCTGATCGGCGGCATCGTGGTCTGCGCTTTCCTGGCGGCGCTTGCGATCTGGATCCAGTCGGCGCTGCGGCGGGTCAAGCGTTCGCAGTTGCGCCGGACGGCCTATATCAGTACCGCGCTGAACAGCCTGAGCCATGGTGTCGTCATGACCGATCCGCAGCAGCGGATCGTGTTTTGCAACGACCGCTACCTCGAAATCTACGGCTTGGCGCGCTCAGACCTGTCCGCGAACATGAGCGGGCCTGAACTCCTGGAACTGCGTCGGCAGCGCGGGTGTCTTGATACCGCGAATGAAAAATTCTTCGCCAACTCGGCGAGGCCCGAAGGCCTGATCACCGAATTGCCGGGCGGGCGATCCATTCTGGTCAAATATTTCGCGCTGCCGAACGGCGGTTCGGTTGCGACCCACGAGGATTACAGCGAGCAGCGCAAGCTGTCGCGCCAGCTCGCCTCCACCAAGCAGTTCCTGGAATCGGTGCTCGACAACGTGCCGGTGTGCGTGGCCGCCAAGAGCATCGAGGACGGACGCTACATCTTTGCCAATCGCGCGTTCGAGCGTTTCTCGCGCTTTTCCCGCGACCAAATTATCGGCAAGCGCGCCGACGAGATCTTTCGTCCCGACACCGCGACCGCCATCGAGGCGGCGGACCGCGCCGCGCTGAACTCGCCGGAAGGCCATCACCGCACCGAACTCATCGTCGAGCGTGGTTCGCAAAAGCGCGTGCTTGCCTCCAACCGCGTGATCGCGCGCAACCAGGACAATCAGCCGGAATTCCTGATCGCGCTGTTCGACGACGTCACCGATCGCCGGTCGCTGTCGCGGGAGCTCGAAAGCACCAAGAAGTTCCTCGAACTCGTGGTCGACAACATTCCGGTGTCGCTGATCGTCGAACGTGTCAGCGACGGACGATATCTGCTCGCCAATCGCAGCGCCGAGACCATCCTGAACCGGCGGCGCGAGGAAGTCACCGGGCTCACGGCCGCCGACATCTTCAACCCGAAAGAGGCCAAGCTGATCATCGCGCGCGACGAGGCCGCGATCAAGAAACGCGGCCTGCTCGCCGAGGAGCATCCGATCTCGACCAAGGCCGGCTTGCGGCTGTTCTTGACCCGCCGCATGACGGTGCTCGATGAAGACGGCGAGCCGAAATACCTGATCAAGACCCACGAGGACGTCACCGACCGCCGGCAGACCGAATCGCGCATGGCCCACATGGCCTATCACGACGGCCTGACCGACCTGCCGAACCGCGCGGCGTTCCTGCAGGCGCTGACCCAGATGATCGAGGCTTGCGCCGGCACCAACGAAGAGTTCGCCGTGCTGTGCGTCGACCTCGACGGGCTGAAGGAAGTCAACGACGTGTTCGGCCATGCCACCGGCGACAAGCTCCTGATCGAGGTCGCAAACCGGCTTCAGGCCGTGGCGCGCGGCGGCGTCGTGGCGCGACTTTCCGGTGACGAGTTCGGCTTGATCATCGACGGCAAGCAGCCGGTCGCCGGCATGCTGCTGGCCGAAAAGCTCGCCGAGGTCCTGGCCAACGAATTCCAGATCGACGGCAAGTCGGTCCGCACCGGCGTCACCACCGGCATCTCGGTCTTCCCGCATAACGGCGCCGACGCCGCATCGCTGCTCGCCAATGCCGGCGCGGCGCTGTTCCGCGCCAAGCAGAAATCGCGCGGCTCGATCTCGATCTACGAGCCGGAGATGGATCAGCAGATCCGCGACCGCCGGGTGCTGCACCAGGAACTTTCGGTCGCGATCAAGAACGGCGAATTGTCGCTGTATTTCCAGCCGCAGGCGATGTCGGGCCGCACCGTGGCCGACAGCGAGATCATCGGCTTCGAGGCGCTCGCGCGCTGGCTGCACCCGGTGCGCGGCTTCGTTCCGCCGAGCGATTTCATTCCGCTCGCGGAAGAAAGCGGCCTGATCGTCGCGATGGGCGAGTGGATCCTGCGCGAGGCCTGCAGGGAAGCCGCCTCCTGGCCCAAGCCATTGCAAATCGCGGTCAACCTGTCGCCGGCGCAGTTCATGCACGGCGACGTGGTTGGCCTGGTGCATTCGATTCTGCTCGAGACCGGGCTTTCGCCGGGCCGGCTGGAACTCGAAATCACCGAGGGCGTGCTGATCGAGGATTTCGACCGCGGTCTTGCGCTGTTGCGCCGGCTGAAGGCGCTCGGCGTGCGCATTTCGATGGACGATTTCGGCAGCGGCTATTCCTCGCTGAGCTACCTGCAGGCCTTCCCGTTCGACAAGATCAAGATCGACCGCGCCTTCGTCATGAATCTCGGCCGCAACCCGCAATCGGCCGCGATCGTACGGGCCGTCATCGATCTCGGCCACGGCCTTGAAATGTCGATCGTTGCCGAAGGCGTCGAGACCCAGGAGCAGCTCGTTTTCCTCGCCGACGAAGGCTGCGACGCGGTGCAGGGCTATTTCCTCGGCAGACCGCTGCCGATCGGCCAATATCCGGGGCTGGTTGGCCGCAGCAGTGCCGATGTCATGGAGCCGGCGCGCAAGACCGGCTAGGCACGGCAGCTGTCGGATTCCGGATGGAATCCCGGCGCGCTTTAGCCCTCTCTCTTTTTTTCCAAGATATCTTCGAAGATCTCTTCGAAAAACCGGTGCCCACTTTTCCGGATCGTGCTCTAGGTGTAGCGAACTTCGGACTCGTTGCATCAAAGTGGCGCATGGCGGACTACGATCTTGCGGTTCTCGGCGGCGGGCTCAATGGCGTCAGCATCGCACGCGACGCCGTCGGCCGTGGCTTGCGCGTGATCCTGATTGAGCAGGGCGATCTCGGCGCCGGCGCTTCCTCGGCGACATCCCGGCTGATCCATGGCGATCTCTCGGTGCTGGAGCGCCGAGGGTTTTTTCGCGTGCGAAGGCAGCTCGCCGAGCGCGACATCTGGCTCGACATCGCGCCGCATCTGGTGCGGCCGATGCGGTTCGCGATTCCGGCGCATTCGGACGAGCGCCCGCCATGGCTGCTCCGCTCCGCGCTTCTGATGTATGACCGGCTTGCCCCCCGCAACCGGCTTCCCGCATCCTTGACCGTCGATGTCACCCACCATCCGATCGGCAACGCCTTGAAGCGGCCGTTCGGCACCGCGTTCGAATATTCGGACTGCGTGGTCGACGATTCGCGTCTGGTGGTCCTGATCGCCGTCGATGCGGCGGAGCGGGGCGCCGTGATCCGCACCGGGGCACGCTGCGTTCGCGCCGACCGGACGGATATCTGGCGGCTCGCTCTGATCGACCGCGGTCATCGCCGGGTCGTCACCGCGCGCTCGCTCGCCAATGCCACCGGGGCCTGGACGCCGTCGGTCGTGGAGACCATCCTGCGCACGAAGCCGCAGGAAGCGCGCGCGACGCAGGTGAGCCAGATCGTAGTCCGCCGCCTGTTCGAGAACGACAACATCTACGTGTTCCAGAATAGCGACGGGCGGCTGATTTTCGCCAGTCCATACGAGCGCGATTTCACGCTGATCGGTACCGTCGCCCACGCCTTCAGAGGCGATCCCGCGATCGTCGCGATGGCTTCCGCCGACGTCACCTATCTCTGCGAGGCGATCAACCGCTATTTCCGCGAGCCCCTCGCGCCTTCCGATGTCGTCCGCACCGTTTCCGGCGCCAATGCGGTCTTGGACCGCGGCGGCCGGCGCGACGGCACGATGATGTTCGATAATCGCCGCCGCCAGGCGCCATTGATCACGATGTTCGGCGGCGACGTGACGACCTCGCGATTGCGCGCCGAGCGGGCGGTCTCAATGCTCACGCCGTTTTACCCGATGTCGCCGCGCTGGACCGCAAAGGCGCCGCTGCCGGGCGGCGATTTCGGCTGGGATCGCTTCGAGGACGAGGTCGCCGCGGCGCGCGAGCGCTGGCGGTATCTCACTGAGCCCGAGGCGCAGCGCCTGGTCGGAGCCTACGGCTCGCGCCTCGCCTCTATCCTGGGCGACGCCAAGGCTCGCGCCGACCTCGGTCCTTCGTTCGGGCCGGAACTGACGGGGACGGAAGTGCGCTACCTCATGGAAAAGGAATGGGCGCGCTTCCCCGACGACATCCTGTGGCGGCGCTCCAAACTGGGCCTGACCATGCCGCCGGCAGATCGCGAGGCGCTGGCGGCGTTCATGGCGAGGGTGATCTAGCACGTCTACTAAGCCGACCCCGGCATTCCGGAAGGGTCGCGCGCCGCGTGGCGAACCGCGTGGATGATGATCTCTTCTTCCGTTATCTCGTAGAAGACGAGAAAGGGATACGGCCGCATCGTGAGACGGCGGACGACCGGATCATCCGTTCGAACTCTAATTTCGGGATGATCCAACAGCAGGGCAATGACGTCCTGGACGCGCTTCTGAACGCGCCTCGCCCCTCGGGGCGAAGCCGCAGCGACGTAATCGAGGATTGAATTGAGATCGGCAAGTGCCGGGAGGGTGTAGCGTAACTTCACAGGCCGTGTTTGGCCCAAGTCGCTCGAACCTGTTCGTCGGTCGCAAATTCGCCGCGTGCCGCGGCATCTTTTGATGCTTCGATCGCAGCGCGTTCATCGTCTGAAAGCACCACAGAAGGAGTGTCGTCCATGCCGGCAAGCTGAAGAACGACACGGGCAATGTCGTCCTGAGCGTCCGATGGCAGGCTGCGCGCAACCTGAATGGCTTGATCCAAAAGTTTGGTCATACCAGGACAATATCCCTTTTCAGGCGCTGGATGGAGGGGGATTCTGAAATGCAAGAGTCCACAATATCATGAACTTCAGGAAGTGCTTCGCGCCTCGCTCTCACAGCCCGCTAAAGCTCGGAGCTCTTCCTTCCGCCATTGCGCGCATGGCTTCGGCCGCATCGCGGGAGTTCAAAAGCCGGATGATGTCCGGAACCGAATGCGCGAAGGCGGCCGCGTCGCCGCCGTCGGCCCAGCTTTGCGCTTGCGCCAGCGCGGCCTGCACCGCAAGCGGCGGGGCAGTGCAGATTTTCTGGGCGAGCGCCGAGGCTGCAGCCTCAATCTCGTTTGCCGGCCACACTGAGGCCACCACGTTCATATTGAGCGCCTCGGCAGCTCCGAATTCCTCGGCCGTCAACGAATAGCGCATCGCCGCATGCCAGCCGGCTGCGCGGATGAACCGAAACAGTCCGCCTCCGAAAGGGTAAACCCCGAAACGCACTTCGTGGAATGCAAAGCGGGCGTCATCCGCTGCGACGCAGATATCGGACGCCAGCGCCAGTTCCAACCCGACGTTGAAGCAATTGCCGTTGACGGCGGTGACCAGCGGTTTTTTGCGTTTCGGGCCGGTTACCCCCGTGGGCGTGACCTGGGTATCGTCGAACGGACTCTTGCCCGCGGCCCAGGCCGGCAATACGTCGGCGGGGTCGACGCCGACCGAGAAATGCGCGCCATTGGCGGTGACGAGCGTGCAGCGGAGATCCGGGTCTGCGTCCACGTTGGTCAGGATCTGGCCGAACGTTCGAAACATCTCCATGGTGAAGCGGTTGCCGTGATCGGCGCGGTTCAACCGGATGTGGGCAAGGTGGCCGTGACGCTCGTAGATGATCGCAGACATCGGTGACCCCGTTTTTTTGGCGTAGCCCAATGTCCGCATTCCCGGGCGTCGCGGCGATGGCAGTCCCGGCCATTCAATTTGCCGATTCGGCCATCGATCGCGTGCGCGGCAAATTCAAGAGCTCTAAACCGGACCGCGCGCGCGAAACCTGTCGCGGTACTGGCCCGGCGACAGTCCGGCCAGCACCCCGAATGCCCTGATGAAGGCGCGGGTATCGCCGTAGCCGACCTGTTCGGCGATGCGGTCGACCGGCGCATTGCGGCCCTCCAACAGCCGCTTCGCGGTTTCGATCCGGACCCTGCGAAGATACTGGCGCGGCGACAGGCCGGTGGCGTTTAGAAAACGGCGGTTCAAATTGCGCACGCTCATGCCGGCTTCATTCACCATGTCCTCGATGCCGATCGACTCGCCATGATGAATCTCGATCCAGCTCTGCAGCTGCAGGACCTTCTCGTCACCGTGATCCTTCGGCGCGATGAACAGGAAATAGGGACGCTGCGATTCGGGGTTGCGGTCGATCGATAGCGCCTTCGCCGTCGCAACCGCGAGGTCATGGCCCGCCAGCCGGTCGATGATGTGAACCGCCAGGTTCAGATACGCGGTGGTGGCGCCGGCACAGATCACCATGTTGTCGTCGATGATGCGTTCGTCCAGGGCCAGCCGGACGCCCGGGTAGCGCTGCGCAAAAAGGTCGCTGAAGGCCGGGTTGGTCGTGACGCGGCGGCCGGTCAGGAGACCGGCCTCGGCGAGAAGGAATGCGCCGGTACAGCTCGAGGCCAGCAGGGTCGAGCCTCGTGGAAGGGACGCCAGCCAGGCGACAAGGCTGGTTTCGTCGGCCAGCGTCTGTTCGATGTCGTTGAAGATGGGCGGGATCAACACGACGTGGCTGTCGCCGGCCTCGGCGAGCGAGCCGTGGGGCTCGATCGAATGTCCGCCGTAACCTTTGACCGGCACCCCGCCGGGGGTGACGATTTTGACGTCGTGGCCGGACCAGCTCGCATCGTTGCGGCGACCGGAAATATACGCAGCAATGGCAAAGGCGTCGGCCTGACCGTACACGGCCGACGTCATGCAGCCTTCGAATGCGACGATGGTGATCTTCATCGGCTGGATTGCATAGCAAGGTCCCGGTGAAAGCCATCGATAATATTGCCGCGGGACATCTGTCGAGCCCAGTTGAGCCGGGGCCGATCCACCGCTAGCGTGCGGTCATGGGTGGTCCGGCGGGCAACATGGCTGAGGAAGCACAAGACAACGGGGCGGCGACGGAGCCGGTCAAGCCGGAGCCGCATGCCTTGGACCCGGTCAAACCGGAGCCGGCCAGGCTTGCGCTGCCGGCGCTGCCCGATGACATGCCGCTGCTCCGCATCGAGGGCGTGGTGAAGAAATTCGGCAGCTTTCGCGCGGTCGACGGCGTGTCGCTGGATATCCGCGCCGGCGAGTTCTTCGCGCTGCTGGGCCCAAGCGGCTGCGGCAAGACCACGCTGCTGCGAATGCTCGCCGGCTTCGAGACCCCGGACGAAGGCCGCATCCTGCTGTCGGGCAGGGATATCGTGCAGGTCTTGCCGCACGAGCGCCCGGTCAACATGATGTTCCAGAACTACGCGCTGTTTCCGCATCTGTCGGTGCGCGACAACATCGCCTTCGGCCTGAAGCGCGCGAACATGCCGCGCGCCGACATCGCGGCCCGCGTCGCCGAGATGGTGGCGCTGGTCAAGCTCGAGGGATTGGAGAAGCGCAGGCCCGAGCAGCTTTCCGGCGGCCAGAAGCAGCGCGTCGCCTTGGCGCGCTCGCTGGCGCGGCGGCCGCAGGTGCTTCTGCTCGACGAGCCGCTCGCCGCGCTCGACAAGAAATTGCGCGAGAGCACGCAATGGGAGTTGATGGAGCTGCAGCGGCGGCTCGGCATGACCTTCATCATCGTCACCCACGACCAGGAGGAGGCGATGACGGTCGCAAGCCGGATCGGCGTGATGGATGCCGGCCGGCTCGACCAGGTCGCTGGCCCTCGCGAGCTCTACGAGGCCCCTCGCTCGCGCTGGATCGCCGAGTTCGTCGGCGACGTCAATCTGTTCGACGGCCAGGTCGAGAGCCGCGAGGGCCCCCGCCTTGTCGTCTCGACGCGCGAGGCCGGCACCATCGTGGCCGCCGAGCCGCGCGATCCGGTCACCAAGGCCGCGGTGTCGGTCGCGATCCGGCCCGAGAAGCTAAAGCTGTCGCGCCGCGGCCCCGTGTCGGATGCGACAGCTGCGCGCTCGATCAACCGGCTGGAAGGTGTCGTGACCGATGTCAGCTATCTCGGCGGGCTGACCACCTACAAGGTGAAGCTCGATAGCGGCGCGGTGGTGCGCTCGTCGATGGCCAATACCACGCGGGTCGATATCGACGCCTACAGCCTGAGCCAGCGCGTGGTGGTGTGGTTCACGCCCGACGATTGCGTGGTGCTCGAGCAATGAGCGCGCGCCGCATCTTTGCCCGCCCGGCGCGGTTCGGCGCGATCGCCCCCTATGTCTGGATGCTCCTGTTCTTCCTGGTGCCATTTGGATTCGTGTTGAAGATCAGCCTGTCGCAGACCGCGATCGCACAGCCGCCCTATCTGCCGCTGTTCGATCCGACCGAAGGCTGGGCCGCGATCAAGGCGGCATTCGCGGCGTTGTCGCTCGACAATTTCCGCCTGATCGTCTCCGACGACCTCTACGTGCTGTCCTATCTGCGCAGCCTGATCGTCGCCGTGGTGTCGACCGCGATTCTGCTTCTGATCGGCTATCCCATCGCCTACGGCATGGCGCGGCTGCCCCGGCGCTGGCAGGCCGTGGCGATGATACTGGTGATCGTTCCGTTCTGGACCTCGTTTCTGATCCGCATCTATGCCTGGATCAACATCCTGCAGCATGACGGGCTGCTCAACCAGATCCTGCTGGCGCTGCATCTGGTGTCGCAGCCGGTGGTGTGGCTGTCGACCGACAGCGCGATGTATCTCGGCATCGTCTATTCCTACCTGCCGTTCATGATCCTGCCGCTCTATGCGACGCTGACCAAGATGGAGCCGGCGCTGGAGGAGGCGGCCGCTGATCTCGGCGCCTCGCCGCTTCATGTGTTCTGGCTGGTGACGTTTCCGCTGTCGCTGCCGGGCGTGGCGGCAGGCGTTCTGCTCTGCTTCATTCCGATCGTCGGCGAATTCGTGATTCCCGATCTGCTCGCCGGCTCCAATTCGCTGATGATCGGCCAGACGATGTGGCTGGAGTTCTTCACCAACAAGGATTGGCCGGTGGCCTCCGCTGTCGCCATCGTGCTCTTGGTGCTGCTGCTGGCGCCGCTCCTGCTCTACGACCGGCTGCAGCGCCGGCAACTGGAGGCGCGGTGAATGGCG
>Ga0307479_10001959_pt1 | contig 18800 bp, 13 predicted proteins | sample atmos_gasesECM4C_FD_203743 | JGI IMG/M metagenome (GOLD analysis project Ga0307479, IMG submission 203743) | Hardwood forest soil microbial communities from Morgan-Monroe State Forest, Indiana, United States - atmos_gasesECM4C_515 | ecosystem: Environmental > Terrestrial > Soil > Temperate... | reverse complement strand
TGTGGCATCGATCGTGACAGGCGCCTGAATGTCGTCAACGTGCAGTGTGCTCGTTTCTTCGCCGCTCACCCAGATTTGTTCGAGGAGATGATCGAAGCGAATTTCGTCATCCGTGGTGGTCCCCATTCCCGACTGGGAGGTGTCGAGAATCAAATGGCCATGGCCAAGCTCGACGCGGCGGTCGGCCTGCCGGGCGATATCCGGGTCGTGCGTGACCATCAAGATGGTGTGGCCCGCGTTGTGCAGTTGGCGAAAGATCTGGAGCACAACCGCTTCATTCGCTTCGTCGAGGTTGCCGGTTGGTTCGTCAGCGAGTATCAGCTTCGGCTGATTGATGAGAGCGCGCGCGATGGCCACGCGCTGCTGCTCACCGCCCGAAAGCTGGGCAGGGAGATGCGTCAAGCGGTCGCTGAGCCCCACTCGGCGCAACGCAGCGGCGGCCTGCTGCTCGTCGGTGACGCTGTGGAAATACTGCGCAAGCATGACGTTTTCGAGCGCCGTGAGATACGGCACAAGATGGAACTGCTGGAAGACGAAGCCTATTTTTTCGGCGCGATAGCGGACCATCTCGCTTTCGCTGAGTTTCGAAAGCTCGATACCGTCCACGACGACGCGGCCCGAGGTCAGCGTGTCGAGGCCGCCGAGAATATTTATGAGCGTGGTTTTGCCCGAACCGGAGGGGCCCATCAGGGCAATCCACTCGCCAGCCTGGACGCTGAAGTAGAGATCATCGAGCGCGCGCAGCGTGCCGTACTTCTTCACCAACGACTCGACGGCGACCTGGGGCGCCACCTGCGGGTTCACGCTTCACCTCGAAAAACGGACGCTGGGCGAATGCTCGCGAGCTGGCGCAATGGAAACGCTCCGGCGATCGAGACAATCACGGTCAGCGCCACGGCCACAGGATACACAATCAGACGTGGGCGCGCCGCCACGCCGAAGACGGCTTTGCCGAGTCCGATGGAGATCGCTATTCCCGCCGCGGCGCCGAACAGACCGCCCGTGAGGCCGAGCAGCGAAGCCTCCACAAGGAAAAGCCGCAGAACGCGCCGCGAAGCGCCGCCAATGGCCTTCATCAAGCCGACATCGTTTCTGCGTTCCATCGCGACGTTGGTCATCGCTGCCATCACGCAAAGTCCGGTGAGCAGGAGCACAATCGCGACCGTTGCCGTTAGCACCCCGCTAATGCGGTCATAGATCTTTGCTTCGGCTTCGGTGAATTGCCGGATGGGGCGCACGTCTGCGTCGGGAATTGCTTTAGCCAGCGCTGCAATATATCGACCAACAGATTCTGGTGTCCCGGGGACGCTGGCCTGAATCAAGCTGACTCGTCGTGGACGTTTCAGCAGAGCTTGCACGGCAGGAAGCTCCAAAAAAATCTGGTTATCCTCAGGACCTCCAAAGCTGCGGACCGCGGACACGTCGCAAACCTCCGCTTTGTCACCGTTCTTCAGCTCCAGCATTACTCCGGGATGGAGTTGAAGCTCCGAGGCCAAGTTTTGGCCAATTTCACACGTAGGAACATTGAGGAAATTTAAATTCTTGCCTTCAACCACAGTCGAGGGAGAGATTCTTTCGAGACCGTGAGCCATGAAATTGTCGCCAACAGCAATCGTGAAGCCTGCGACGACCACCTTGGCGGATTTGTGAGACTTTACGTCCGCCTCCTTCGGGTCTAGAGCCCAGGCGTCCACAATCCCGTACAAGAATTCAGCCCTGGTAACCGGATTCGCATCGTTTTCCGTTGGTAGTTGGTCGAACAGGTTCTGACCTATGGCTTTGGGTGAATCGAGCAGGTTACTCGAACCGCGTGGTGCAACGACGACGTTGGCGCCCAGGGCGCGAAACTCGGCGGTGAGGCGGCGCTTGGCGTCGACTTGCAAATTGAGGAGAGCAGCGGTGACAGCGGCACCCGCGCCCAGAGCCAACAGAATGACGAACAGCCGGCCGCGATTGGATTCGAGGAGGCGCCGGATGATGCGCCAAAACATGGACCGATTCTTGCTCAGGAGAGCCGGCATCATTCGCCTCGCAGGATAGGCGCCGGCTCGTAACGCGAAGCGCGGCGCAAAGGCACCGCGCTGCCGAGGAGGGTGACCCCGGCGGCCAGACCGATGATGACCACGAGGATCAAGAGTGACGGCTCCGGCGCGGCGCCAAAGATTTTTTCACCGACCGCGCGGGCGAGAAGAATGCCAAGCGCATAGCCAATTCCCCCGCCGACAAACGCGAGCAGCAGCTGTTCCGCCGCGAGGAGAAAACCCACCGTGCCGGAGCCCGCGCCGAGCGCTTTCATCAACCCGATTTCCGTGCGCCGCTCGATGACGGAAGCCGCCGACGATGCACCAACGGCGAGCGCCGCCGCGAGAAGCGCTACGCAGGTCACGAGCCACAGCAGCATGCGCACGCGCGTGAGGATGCGCCCCTCGCCTTCAGCTACGCGGCGAATCACGCGAACGTCGGCGCCGGGCAAGACCTGCTTTATGGAATAAGCGATCGAGGAAACGTAAGGGCTGCAAGACCAGCGCTCCAGCTCGTCGGGCTTCATCGTTTTCGGATCGCGGCGGCCAAAGTCGTCTTCCGGCTTAGTCAACGCGCTGACATAGAGTTGACGATATTGGCCAGGCTTGCCGGAAAGCGCCTGCGCAACAGACAGCGGCACAATCACTGCATTCTCTTCTGAACCTCCGGACGAGAGAATCCCCGTGACTCGAAGTTTGGTCCAGTGGATGTGATCCCCTCCGCTGACGTTCAATTCATCCTCAGCTTTGATTCCGTTCTTTTTCGCAAGAGCTGCGCCGACCACGCAGTTGTTGGAATTTCCCGCGAACCACTTCCCCGCGACGTCCCACCACGGATTTGTCTTCTGCACCCCAGTCAAAAAGCTGCCGCCATCCGGTAAAGAGACGTTATGTTCCGACCAAGTTCCGATTAGGCGCACGTCATTTACGGTGCCCGGCGAGGACCAGGATTTCGATGCTGGCGACCATGCTTGCACGGTCACTTCGAGGACCGGCGCGAATCCCACGATGTTGTTGCGCCAGAAGATGGTTTTTAGTTTGGGTAAGTCGGCTTCGGGAAGATACGCGCCTGCATTCACGGGGCGGTAGTCCACGCCGCCGATTTCGAGCGGCAGCGAATCGGCCTGCGGCGTGACGAGTAGATTTGCCCCCAGGCTGCGGAATTCGCGCGCGAGGCGGTCGCCTACGTCCAGCGAGACGCTCAGCGCCGCCGTGGCCACCGCCATACCGAGCGACAGCGCCGCCGTCGTCAGTAATTTCTGGCGCGGACGCCGCGTAACCGAATCCGCAACAAGTCGTAGGAACATAGGGTTGAGCCGCGCTACTGCGGAACCTCGCGCGCAGCTTGCGTTAGGGAAGATACATCCAGCACCAGGTTGCCGCCATCCACGTGCGAAGAGACACCAATCGGATTGCAACCGCCCTGCTCGCCGATCGAAGGCACGTAAATTGCCGAGCCGCAGTGGCGGCAAACGACATTCTGCCCATCCTGGCGGTAGCCTTCCGCGCCGCAGATGCGGCAGGCATCGAGCGCCGTGCCGTAACCGTTCGGCTTCTTGATGACGAGGAAGCGCAGCGTTTGCCCTCCGGCATCCACCGTGAAAAGATGCAAACTGGAATCCGCAACTTCGCTCAGGGGAATGCGCACTTCGTTGCCGACGGCAGTAACCGGCCGGGCCGATGGTGGCGCGGAGTTTGCTCGCGCATAGATGAAATCGGCGGTGAGCACCAGAATCACGGCCAGGCAGGCGGAAGCCGCGGCAATCATCCAGCGTTGCTGGCGGCGATTTTGCGATTCCAGGAGTCGCTTTTCCGCTTCGCCGGCGCCCTCAATAACCGCTTTCGAATGAGAAACGGTAAGCCATTCACGGAGCACCAGCAGCATGGCCGCGCCAAAAATAAACACAAAAAAGAACAACTCATTGCGCACAATCGGGCCGATGATGACCATTTCGGATTTGCTGGAGGGCAGCCACTGCGCTTCGCTGAGCTCGTGCAGGCCAGTCAGGGCCAACTGGAACGCAACCAGCATAAGGATGACGCTGGTCACGGCAAAAAACCGGTGCAACGGCACACGCAGCGTGCCCTTAAAGAAAAAGAGTCCCACCGCGACAGCGACGGCAATCCCCAGAATCGTTCCCAACCAGGTTTGTAAGCCCTCGCTCGAAAGTTCCACGGCGCGTAAAATCAGCGCTAATTCCGCGCCTTCCCGCAGAACCATGAGAAACACGAACAAGAAGATGCCAAGCCCTGCGGCGCGTCCCGCGCGCGCGGCATACGTTTCCACCTTTTGCTCGATCTCTTTTTTTAAGTGGCGCGCAACGCGGTTCATCCACACAATCATCGTAATGACAAAGACCGCCGCGGCAAGGAGCATCAGCCCTTCGAAGCCATCCTGGCTGATGCGCCAGCGGTCCAGCGCAATCGCCACCGCGAGGCTGAGGGCGGCGGCGGCGGCTACGCCGTACCAAACAAAGTGCGCCAAATGCGTGCGCGCCGTGCGGGAAAGGTAGACCAAAATGATGCCAACAACGAGAGCAGCTTCAACGCCTTCGCGGAGAGCGATGAGGAAAGCCGAGAACAAGAGATCTCCAGTTGAAAGTGATTTGCAACTACGACCTCAGTGTAACCCGCCGCGTCCATGCCGTCAAGCGAACTCCTCGGCAGCCTCCTCCACGGTAGAATGATGACTCGGGCCAACCCATCATGAATTTCACGCCCCTGCGCCAAGCTGCATCGCTGCTGTGCTCTTTGCTGCTGTTTTCCTCGCAGGCCCCCGCGCAGGAACCCGGGGCTCTACCACAAAAGCCTCTGCTGCAGCAGACCCAGATGCAGGCGATGCTGCATCCCGACCCGAAACGCGCGCAAAAGGCCGCCGAGCGGGGCGACAAAGCCTTAGCCCAGGGACGTATCGAAGAAGCGCTTGCGGATTATGACGAGGCTGCCCATTACGCACCGCAGGACGCAGCCATCGTTGGCCGGGCAGCAGCGCTGCGTTCCAAGCTCGTTCGGGAGCACGTGGACACGGCGGAGCGTCAGGCGCTCGCGGGGGATCTCGGTCACGGCCAAGAAGAGTTGCGCTTAGCCTTGAGCGTCGATCCCGACAATACGATTGTGGTGGAGCGCCTTGCGCAGATGCAAGCAATGGAAGAAGACGAGCCGCGCACCAAGCCCGAAACGCAATTCGCCGGCGTTCCGCACCTTCAGCCAAAGGGCGGAAAGCAGAGCTTTACTCTTCAGGGGAGCACACGGACCGTCTACGAACAGGTAGCGCTCGCATTCGGCTTGAAGGCAGCCTTCGACCCCGACCTGGTCGAGCACCCCGTCAAGCTGCAGGTGAGTGACGTCGACTTGTTCACAGCGCTCTCGCTGCTGGGCACGGAATCGGGCACGTTCTGGCGTCCGGTGAATCCCACGTTGTTCTTCGTGGCCGCCGATACGCCGGAGAAGCGCCGCGAATACGGCTTGCAGGCCGAGCAGACGTTCGCTTTGCCAGCTTCGGTGGGCCCGGAGGAAATGACCGAACTCCTGCGCATCCTTCGGGAAATCACGGGCGCGACGCACATTGAGCTGGACTCTCACAGCCGCAGCATCACGATGCGCGATTCACCCGCCACGCTGGCTCTCGCCGGCGAAGTAATCCACCAAGTCGAACAGGTGCGCGGCGAAGTCATGCTGGAAATCGAGCTGGTGGAAGTCGACACGAATACTGCGCGCAAACTCGGTATCACTCCTCCCTCTACTTCCCGGCTGATTCCCATCAGCACAGGTCTTCTGAACCAACTGCAGCAGGCAAAGGACATTGCCGCGCTGACCGCACTGATCGCCGGTCTTTTCGGCACAGCGGGTGGCGCGGGCGGCCTGACGTCGCTGGTTCCACCGCTGGTCGTAGTCGGCGGCGGCAAATCGACTTTTCTCCTGACCTTACCCAGCGTCGCGGCGGATTTTTCCGATGCATTGTCGCTGGTTCGCAGCGGACGCCAGGTTCTCATGCGGGCACAAGAGGGCAAACCTGCGACGTTCTTTGTAGGCGACCGCTTCCCGGTCACTCTTTCGTTGCTTTCGGGGAGCCTCGGCACTGGTACAACGATCGCGGCCGCGCCGACCTCGACAACCTTCCCGCAAACGACGTTCAACGTCGGCAATAATCCCGTGGCATTGGCCGCGAAGGATTTCAACGGCGACGGACTCCCCGACATCGCGGTAGCAAATCAAAAAGACAATTCCATCAGCATTTTGTTGAACAACAACAAAGGCAATTTTACCCAGCCGAGCACCTCGCCAATCTTGCTCGGCAAAAACGAGACCGGCCCCGCGGCAATCGCTTCCGCGGTTCTTCGCGTTTCGACCACAGCGGTGCCGACTCCCGCCGCCGATTTAGTCATTGCTAATTCCAGCTCGAATACCGTGTCGGTGCTCCTCGGCAATGGCGATGGCACGTTTACGGAGGCGACGGGTTCGCCGTTCGCGACGGGCAAACAACCGAGCGCCATTGTGATTGCGGACTTTGACGGTGACGGGAATTTGGACTTCGCCGTGGCGAACAAGGGGGACAATTCGATCTCCGTCTTCCGGGGCGATGGAGGCGGCGGATTCACGCCCTTCCCCAAGTCGCCCTTCGTGCTCCCCAATGTCATGGCCGGCACGGAAACGGGCCCTGTGGCGATGGTGACTGCAAATTTTCGTAACCGGAGCAAGCCCGATCTCGCGGTAGTCAACGAGATCTCGAATAGCATTTCGATATTGCTGAGTAACGGTGACAACACTTTTGACGGCACTTTTTTTGAAGCCACGAATTCACCGATCACGGTTGGCAAGACTCCCGTCGCTATCGCGGCGGGAGATTTTAACGGGGATGCCGTGCCGGACCTTGCTGTGGTCAATCAGGCGGACAATTCCGTGACCATTCTACTCAGCAATGGGGACGGTACCTTTAGCGCCGCTACCGGATCACCTCTTCCCACAGCGACCACTCCAGCCGGTATCGTCGTGGCGAATTTCTCGAACAGCGCGAACAACGACCTAGTGGTGACGAACCAGGGCCAGGGAACGCTGGGCATTTACGTCGGGTTGGGCCTCGGAACGTTCGCGCCCCGGTTCGAGCTCAATACGCCCGCCAGTCCGGGAGCCATCGTCACGGCGGACTTCGACAGTGACAGTCTTCCAGATGTGGCTTTCACCGCGCAGGAGTCAACCCCGAACCAGGGAGAGGTGGCGGTGGTGCTTGATACGTCCGGCTTCGCCACTGGCGCCACGCCGACGCAGACGCCGTATCCCGCGTCGGAATATCTCGATCTCGGAGTAAAAATAAAAGCCACGCCTAAGCTTCACGATAACAACGAAGTCACGCTGCAGCTGGAATTCGAGATTCGCGCGCTTGCCGGCTCGAGCGTCAACGGAATTCCCGTGATTTCAAATCGCACGTTGAGCCAGACGGTGCGCGTAAAGGAAGATGAACCGACGTTGATCGGCGGCCTGCTCGACGTGGAACAGACGCGCGCGATTACCGGGCTTCCCGGCTTCGCCGAGATTCCCGGAGCCGCAGGCTACGCCTTCTCGCAGCATAACAATACGCTGCAGGATACGGAGTTGTTGATTCTGGTTACGCCGCACAAGTTACGCCTGCCGCCGCGCAGCGCGCGCACCATCTTCGCAGGGCGCGGCGATACCGGTGGCCGCGGCTCGGTCGGCGCCAACGCTCCGCTCGCACCGCCGCCGCAGCCGCCATCCAGGCCGGAACCTTGACGCGACCGACGCGGTCTTTCTCTCGGTGCGCTTCAGTCTGCGTTCTTCAAGGAATACCCAGCGATGCTTTCGAGGACAGCCAAGGGAGACTTTTCCGGGCGCACCATGGCCCGATGCGAAACGATGAACGTCTGTTCGAGAGCGTATTGCCCTTCTAAAACCGCATGGCTCACGCAATCCGTGAAGACGACCCAGGTCGAGTTGGGCGGAAATTCCCAGCGCTGTTTTGCGCAACGCGCCTGGAAGTCCGCGTCTTCTTTCATCGCGTTGTGACAGCGGTGCATGAACTCGTCGTAGGGTGAGCGGCGTGCCCCCGGCAGACCCGCGGCTCTTGCGACGGAACGCAGCGTGCGGGCCAGCTTTGTCTTGCTCTGGGGCTGGGGGAAGCCGATGGCCTCTGCGAACCGCGGCGCCAGAACGTCGAACGTTTGCGAAGTGATCCACACGCGATTCTGATCAGGATTGATGTTCGTGAAGAGCCGCAGGATGCGGTCACCATTCGTAGGGCGCGTTGGGAATGCGTCCACATGAGGCAGGTCGTTCCGCGCGCGGAGCCGCGCAGGCCGGCCGCGCTCTTCGATTGGGCGAAAGCTTGCATAATCGAGCTTGCACTTTCCCGCGTAGGGCGGAAGCAGTTTCTCCAGAAATTGCGCGGCACGCCGGGAATAATCACCCAGAATAGAGCACAGGCGGGTTGCCTCGTTCGCATCGGACTTGTCGAGACCCGTCACGCGATCTTCCTCCGGCCGGTAAGCGATGTTCTTGTGGACTGCCGCGCTGGTTTGCTTCCGTCCCAGCAGGAACTCGCGCTCATCCTCGGGAAATTCAAACGGTGTGTTGGAGAAGAACAGAATGTTGCCCTGTTCGAGCTCTGCACAAAGCCAGCGGCCGCGCTCGCTGGCATCGGCCGGCGGCGGCGTGAGAAAGTTTCCGCGCTCGTCCTGCACAAGAATGAGGCGGCTCATCCCTTCGGACGGTGTTTCAGGGAATGATCGCGCGATCGTGGCGGACATGGGAGTTCTCTTAAAAAGATATACTTCCCCCTGCGGAAGTTGACAAGGGGAACCTTCAACCCGCGTAAAAGCCATCGAAAAATTGCATAGCCACAATGGCTTCGCATTCAAATCGAGCCTTCGAATTTATGGCAAGGCTTCAAAAACGACAATGGGCTGATACGTGCGCGGCACGACGGCCTCGGCAATCGCGATCAGCTTGTCCTGCTGGCCGAAGACGCGAAGGCGCGGAGGCTTTGGTTCACCGCCATCGAGTTGCGCAGTGGCGCCCGGCGGGGGCTCCATACGCCCGGGTTGGATCTGCGCCAGTGACACATTGAACTTCGTGCCGTGGCGCACGCGGCGCTCGATGATCGGCAGCACATTAACGCGCGGAAAGTTCGGCAAAAGGTTTTCGAGCCGGATCAAATAATCCGCGAATTTCCCCGCGCGGGCCGCCTCCGCCAGTTCTTCCAGCCGGATTGCCTGCTCGAGCGAGAATTCCCCGACGGCTGTGCGCATAATCTCGGCGAGGTGCGCGCCGCAACCGAGCTTCTGGCCCATCTCGTGCGCCAGCGAGCGAATGTAAGTGCCCGAAGAGCATTCGATTACGAAACGCGCAAGGCTGCCTTCCATCTCCACGAGCTTGTATTCGAATAGTTCAACTTCGACCGGCTGCAACTCCACCGCTTGTTTCTTCCGCGCAAACTCATAGGCGGGGCGGCCTTGTACTTTTTTGGCGGAAAACGCCGGCGGCACTTGTTCGAACCGTCCAACACGCTCGGCAGCAAATTTTTCAAGCGCGGCGCGGTCAAGCGAGGGTGCCGTGTCAGGGCCTTGCGCTTTGCCGTCGGAATCGTACGTATCCGTCGCAAAGCCGAAGCGGAAGTCCGCCGTGTAGCGTTTGCGCCGGCCCTCGTAAAACTGCACCAGGCGCGTGGCGCGGCCAAGCAGCAGCACAAGGACGCCGGTTGCGAGCGGGTCGAGCGTACCGAGGTGTCCGATCTGACGGAAACCCACGAGGTGGCGCACGGCGTCGACCACGTCGTGCGACGTTTTTCCCTTCGGCTTGTCGATCACAAGAGCGCCGTCAAACGGCGCCGGCTGTGGCTGGCGTGGCATCCTGTTTTGGTTCCTGGAGCTGAAAGTACGAAGATGACGGCCGCAAGGCCGTCGCTACAAGGATTGTAGCGCCCGCAACTGCTACCAGGCATCCCCGACTTCGAAAAACTCGCTGCTCGACGCAGCCAAGCGCATCACGGCGCGGCTGGCTTGTCCTTCTTCACGTCTTTCAGCAATTGCTCGATGCGCTCGCTGTATTCCTGCGAAAGATCGAGCGTGAAATGCAGCTCTGGCGTGCGGCGAAGCTGCAGACGTTCCACCATCTCGCGCCGGATGAACCCCGCCGCGTGCTGCAGCGCCTTGATGGCGTCGTCTTTTTCCTTGTCCGTGCCGCGCACGTAGATGAACGCGCGCGCGTGCCGCATGTCCGGCTGGACACGCACTTCGCTGACCACCACCATGCCCTCGAGCCGCGGATCTTTCAGTTCGCCGGCAAGCATGGCGTTCAGTTCGTGGGCGATCTCTTCTCCCACGCGTTCGGGGCGGTGATTCGCCGGGCTCATCTTCTTCTCTTACGCGCCTCTTACATCATCTCGACGGCGTGACTGATCAGGACCGGACCGAGGATGCGGTCCGCTTCGGCGAGTATCTTCTGCAACGATTCCTCGACGTGCTGCTCTTCGTTCGAAAGTGTCACCACGCCCACCACCGACCGCTGCCAGGTGTCGTGATATTCCAGCTCGGAAACGGCGACGTTGAACTGCCCGCGCAGCTTGTCTTTCAAGCTGCGCACGATCTGCCGCTTGTCCTTCAGGGATTGCGCGTCCGGGATGTGCAGCTCGAGGGTGAGCAAGCCGACCGTCATGAGCGGCTCCGGAGAACAGTTGGCAGTAGACTATTTGCGAGACGCCACAGCAGTACTGCCCTGTGCGGCGGCTTCCGCGGCGCTGAGTTTCGTCACCTGGAAGCATTCGAGAACGTCGCCAACCTTCACATCATTGAAATTCGCGATGCCCGCGCCGCACTCGAATCCCGTGCGAACCTCGCTGGCGTCGTCCTTAAACCGCTTCAGCGAGCTCAGTTTCGACGTGTACACGACCGTGCCGTCGCGCACCACGCGAACCTGCGCGTCGCGCTTCAGCACCCCGTCCACCACGTAACATCCCGCGACCGTGCCCGCGCCTTTGACGCGGAATGTATTCCGCACTTCCGCGCGGCCCAGATACGTCTCCTGAATAACCGGCTCGAGCAGGCCTTCCATGGCCTTCTTAATTTCGTCGGATACCTCGTAAATGATGTTGTGCGTGCGGATGTCCACGTGTTCCTGCTGCGCCAGGTCCAGGGCTTTGCGGTCCGGACGCACGCCGAAGGCGATGATGATAGCCCCGGAGGCGGAGGCCAGCAGCACGTCGTTTTCTGTCACCGCACCGACGCCTGAGCCGATGATCTTCAGCTTTACCTGTTCGGTCGAAAGCTTCGGCAGCATTTCGCTCAACACTTCCACCGAGCCTTGCACGTCCGCCTTGATGACGATTCCCAATTCCTTGACGTCGCCCGCCTTCAATTGCTCGTGGAGCTGGTCGAGCGTGATGCGCGCCCCGCTGCTGCGCGCCATTGCCGCGTCGCGCTGCTTCCCCTGGCGGTAATCGACGATGTGCCGCGCCTTGGCTTCGTCGGTGACCTGGAAATGATCGCCCGCTTCCGGAATGCCTTGCAGGCCGAGCACTTCGACGGGTGTCGACGGCGGCGCGTTCTTGGCGGGACGCCCATGGTCGTCAAACATGGCGCGCACCTTGCCAAAAACCGCACCGCAGATGAAGAAGTCGCCTGCCTGCAGCGTGCCATTCTGCACGAGAATGGTGGCCACCGGGCCGCGGCCTTTGTCTACTCGCGATTCGAGAACGGTGCCGCTCGCCGGCGCATCAGGATTTGCTTTCAACTCGCGCAGATCGGCCACCAGCAGCAGAATCTCGAGCAATTTGTCGAGGCCCTTCTTTTGCTTCGCGGAAACTTCCACGAATTCCGTGTCCCCGCCCCATTCGGCGGGCATTAGGCCCAAGTCGCTCAACTGGCGCTTCACGCGCTCCGGTTGCGCCTCGGGCTTGTCAATTTTGTTGATGGCTACGACGATCGGCACATTCGCGGCCCGCGCGTGATCGATGGCTTCTTTCGTCTGCGGCATGACGCCGTCATCGGCGGCCACGACCAGCACCACGATGTCCGTAACCTTCGCACCGCGCGAGCGCATCCGCGTAAATGCTTCATGGCCCGGCGTATCCACGAACACCACCGCGCGATCGCCCACCATGACTTTGTACGCGCCGATGTGCTGCGTGATTCCGCCGGCCTCGCCTCCCGCAACGTCGGCCTGGCGGATTGCGTCGAGCAAACTCGTCTTGCCGTGGTCCACGTGGCCCATGACCGTCACGACGGGCGGCCTGGGTTTCAAGCTTTCCTTGGTCTCTTCCTTGGCGACTTCGAGCACCATCTCTTCTTCCAAGGAGACGACGTTCACGACGCCGTTGAATGCTTCCGCGAGCGTCGTGGCCGTCGGCACGTCGAGTGCCTGGTTGATGCTGGCGAAAACGCCCCGGTCGAGCAGCGTTTTCAAGAGATCCTTCGCGCGCACATCGAGTTTTTCCGCGAGTTCGCGAATCGTGATGCCCTCGGTGATGGTAACGTCGCGCGGCGGGCGGGGTTCCGGCGGCGCGATAACGGCGGCGGCAGCGCTGCGGCCGCCGGCGCCTGGACGTTGGCGCGTGGGGTGCAGCTTGCGCTCGCCTTCCATCTCCCTCTTGTCGATCACAGGACGACGGCGCTGCGGCGGTTTGCGGGTGTAGAGGGGTTTCCCCGGCTCTGCCTTTGCCGGCAACTTTTCTGGGAGCGGCGGCAGCATTCCGGGTCGCCCGGGCATGCGCGGGCCGGGACGCGTGCCGGTGGGAACGGCCCCGCGGCGCTGCTCAAAAGGCCGGCTCGGCGCGCCGGGCCTGCCGGTGCCACTGGGTTGTACGGGTCGAATCGGCTGACCTGGCCGCGGACCACCGGGCGTCGTCCCCGGCAATGGCCCACGATTGCCCGTTGGCAGTGGCGCACGGGCGGAAGTCCCGGGTCGTGCTGCAGGAGCAGCGGATCGCGCAGGCGCAGCGGCCGCCGGTCGCGCGGCGGCAGGTTGCGCCCCCTGACCGGACTGTACCGGAGCAGCAGGTCGACCAGTGGAGGGCCGAGCCGCTGGTTGCCCTGCCGGTCCAGCAGGGCGAATAGGCTTTGGGGCAGGCGCAGCGGCGGGCGCGGACGGCGCGGGGGCCTTCGCTGCAGCAGGTGCACTTGTCGGAGCGGGTGCGACAGGCTTGGCTGCGGGAGCAGGCGCGACTGCTGCTGGTCCAACGGCTGGTGCTGCGGTCTTCGGGACAGCCGGTACAGCTGCCGCCGGCCTCATGCGCGCTGCTTTGGCAGCGGCTTCTTTTGCTTCCTTATCCGCTTTCGCCGCGCGTTCCGCTTCGGCTTCGGCTTCCGCCTGACCCTGTAAGTGCTTGCGAACCTTTTCCGCGACGTCTGCGGGGATCGAGCTGGAGTGCGTCTTCTTTTCCGTGACACCATAGCCGGCCAAAAGGTCAATGATCGCTTTGGCCTTCACCTCGAGTTCGCGGGCCAGCTCGTTGATTCGGACTTGGTTTACGTCGCTCAGGACTTTGCCTCTTCTGGTTGATCCGTCTCGGTCTTCGCCTCCGCCGGCTCAGCCTCGGCTACACCCTCTTCCGTCGGCTTCTCTTCGATTGGCTTCTCTTCCATCGTCTCCGTTGTTTCGGCAGCCGTCTCCGCTTCCCCAGCCTGCGTCTCGCCGCCTTCGGCTGGCGTTTCCGCAGGTTCCGCAGTCTCTGTAGCCGCGGCAGCCGCTTCGCCGCCGCCTTCATAGAAGCGGTTCACCGCCTGATAAATTTTATCTACCATCTTTTCGCCGATGCCTGGAATTTCCATCAGTTGCTCGGGAGTCATCGCCGCAAGTTTCTCGACGTTATTGATTCCCGCTGCTTCAATCTTCTCGATGGTCTTCGGGCCGACCCCCGCAAGCGCCGTCAACGGGGTGGTGGGCGCCGTGAGCGCGGTCATCTGTTCTTCGATTTCGCGGCGCTTCTCTTCTTCGCTCTTGATGTCAATGTCCCAACCAATCAGCTTGCTCGCCAGGCGGACGTTCTGCCCCTTCTTGCCGATCGCCAGCGAAAGTTGCGAATCCTCGACGATCACTTCGAGCTTGTGGTTTTCCGGGTCTGTAATCTGGACGCGCGTCACCTTCGCTGGGCTCAAGGCCTTCTGCGCGAACGCAACCGTCTCCTCGCTGAAGGGAATAATGTCAATCTTTTCACCTCGCAGCTCGCGGATGATCGATTGCACGCGCATGCCCTTCATCCCCACGCACGCGCCCACGGGATCGACATCTTTGTCGCGGCTCGCTACCGCCACTTTAGTGCGCTCTCCGGCCTCGCGCGCGGCGTGGCGGATTTGCACTGTGCCGTCATAGATTTCCGGCACTTCCATTTCGAACAGCCGCTGCACCAGGCTCGCATCCGCGCGCGAAACGATCACCTGCGGCCCCTTTGCCGCGCGGTCCACCATCTTGATCACCACGCGCAGGCGCTCGCCGATGTTGTACGTTTCCAATTTTGATTGCTCCCGCTTCGGCAGCCGCGCCTCCGTGCGCCCCATGTCCACGATGAGGTCCGGTCCTTCGGCGCGCTTCACGATCACCGTGACCAGCTCCCCTACGCGGTTGTGGTACTCGTTGTAGATCGTGTCACGCTCGGCCTCGCGCACCTTCTGCAAAATCACCTGCTTGGCCGTTTGCGCCGCGATGCGCCCCAGCACGTCCGTCGGTTTCGTCGCCACGATCTCCGTGCCCACTTCCGCCGCTGGATTCTTTTTCCTCGCCTCCGCCAGGCTGACCTCTTTCTTCGGGTCGGTCACTTCTTCGACGACGGTATGCACCGAATACACGTCCACCTGCCCGGTTTCCTGATTGAACTTCGCGCGCAGGTCTTCTTCGGTCTTGTAATATTTGCGCGCCGCGACCACCATCGCGTCTTCAATCGCCGCCACCACGATTTCCGGCTCAATGTGCTTCTCGCGGCTCAGCATTTCGATCTGTTGGTACAGCAGATTTGCCATTTCCCGTTCCTAAAATTCCGTCGTCAAAACTCCACGACCAAATTCGCCTTGCGGATGCCTTCGAGCGGTAGCTCGACGACCCGCGCTTCGCGTCCTTTTAGCTCCATGCGGACCTTGCCGTTCACAAATCCCGCCAGGCGTCCTTCAAAAAACTTTGCTTCTCCTATGGGCTCGGTGGTCGAAATCTTCGCCAGCCGCCCCTTGAACCGCTCGAAATCCGCTGGCTTCTTTAGCTCGCGGTCCAGCCCCGGCGAACTCACCTCCAGGATGTACCCCGGTCCCTCGACCAAATCCTCGACGTCCAGGATCACGCTCAATTGCTGGCTCACCCGCTCGCAATCGGCGTGGCTGATCTTCGGGTAGGGGTCGCTGACGACTGTCGCCCCCATGATCCCCGCCGCATCGCTGATAGGAGCTGCGGTCTGGGGCAACCGGTCGATGTACACCCTCAGGAAACGCTGCTTGCCGATTTTCCATTCGACATCAACGATTTCCAGGCCTTCCGAACGCGCCACGCGCTCGGCGGCTTCGCGAATTTTCCCCAAATTCACGCGAAGACTCCCCAGCCTAGGCCGGTCATTCGAGCACTGCAACCGGCGGCAACAAAAAAGTGGGCTCGCGCCCACTTATCCGTGCGACCCGCTTCAGAGCGAAACATCAGTATATTCTCGCAGCAAGACAAAAGCAAGATAAGGGCTTTTTGCCGCCAGCGAGCGCCCGAGGGCTATCCGACGCATGGATCCCACGTGAAGTAGCGGATTTGGGTCTGTCGCGATTCGCCCCGCGCTTTGTATTCTCGCGGGAACTGGCGCGGCTTCAGCAGCCGGCCATATCGTGCTGTGTGGCTATCTCGGACTCCGCGCCTCTATGTTCTAGGCCCGTCATTTACTTTTCCAATGCGCTCCGCTAACGTCTTACTCCCGGCCAATTTCTGTTCCCGGCCGGTGCGTCAAGCGCTCGCAGCGCCTTTACAAGGAGCCGAGGATGCCTTCCAAACCCCGCAGAAAGAACCCTTCCTCCGGAGAACTCCGCCCCCCCATCCGCATCGTCCCCCTGCATCCGGGGCCTGCTCTCGCAGCCGCCCCGCAGGTCCCTGCGAAGCTGACCTATCGCAACGGCCCCCTGCTCACTTCCGTTCAAGTTTTCACGATTTTCTGGGGCTCGGCCTGGCAGCAAGCGCCTCAGAGCGATCTACTCACGCGCGTCAACCAGTTTTTCGATTTCGTCCTCAGCAGCGAGCTCCTCGACCAACTCGGCGAATACAGCGTCCCCGGTCAGAAAATCGGCCACGGCTTGCTCACGGGGACCCACACTCTCGCCGCTCCCGAGCCAGGCAAATCCGTGCAAGACTCCGCCATTCAACAAATGCTCCAGGCGCAAATCTCCGCCGGCGTCTTCCCCGCCACCACTCCCGACACTCTTTATTTCGTTTTTCTTCCTCCCGGCGTGCAGGTCATTCAGGGAGGCGCCGCTTCCTGCAAAGTGTTCTGCGGCTATCACGACGCCATCAACAACAGCATCTTCTACGCCGTCATGCCCTATCCCGGCTGCGCGGGGTGTCTCGGCGGACTCGCTGACTTCGACGCGCTCACATCCACTACGTCCCACGAACTCTGCGAAGCCATTACCGACCCCATCCCCGGCCAGGGTTGGTACGACGATAACAACGGCGAAATCGGCGACATCTGCGCCTGGCAAACTCGGGTCCTCGGCGGCTACACCATCCAGCTCGAATGGTCCAACAAAGCAGGCCGCTGCGTCTGAACTTTTTTCTTTAGATCGCTGCAAGGAAACATGTAAAGAAGGAATTTCCGCGCCCAGCATAAAACGCCTCCGGGCGGCCGGAGGCGTCTTGGCGACATTAGGAATTCAGCTAAACGTACCGATACTACTGTTGTGGCTTTTGGGACGGCGGGGGCTGTTGCTGTTGCGCTACGGGCTTCGCGGCCGGCTTGGGTTGTGCAGGTGTCGTCGCGGCGGCGGCCTTCACCGGGTAGGCCTGGTCGTAAAGGCGTACGATGTCCTGCGTAACGTCAATCTGAGTTGACTTGTAGAGAATCGGAGAATTCTGCGCCGACGAGTCGAAAATCGCCACGTAGCCGTTCTCCCTCGCGTACCGGTCCAGCACGTCGACCAGCTTGCGGCCGATGCGGTCGATGACCTCGCCTTGCGCGGCGTTCACGTCTTCCTGGTATTCCGTTTGCTTCCGCTCGAGCTGCGCGGTGAGCCGCTGTCCTTGTTGCGTCAAACGCGCTTCCTCGTCAGCGCTCAGTTTTCCCTGGCTGGCTTGGAGGCGCTGCCGAAGCTCATTGACCTGTTTGTTCAAGTTCTCCAGTTCGACTTGGCGCGAGGCAAACTGCGACTGGAGTTCCGCCGACGCCTGCTTTCCTTCCGCGGTGCCCACAATCGCCGTGCGCACGTCGATCACGCCGACCTTGCTCGTCGCGGAAGAGCCCGCCGCGGGAGTTCCCTGCGCGGATCCGGCTGCGGCCGCAAAGAGGCACGCTGCGGCGAAAGCAGCCGTCCGAATCATATTTGTGTGCAACCCTGACGGTGTCCGGGTCAACATTCTCGAATTCACTTTTTTCTCCTTATGGTAATGGTAGGTGATCCCGGCGAAGCCGGGGCCAACCTGGGCCAATTCTGGATTGGCCGAAACCCGTTCTGCGCTCCCCTGCGCTCATCGCAGGCGTCATACAAACGACGCAGTATAGCCGAGCCGGAGTATCTCTCGCAATCGGAAAGCTTCACACCTGTGAAGGCACGCTCCGTACTTGCGGCTTAATTGCTGCGATGCCTCTGAGCAGGCCAAGCGTTGTCCAACACGCCCCGCAAACATCCGCCCTACTTCGGCAGCGGGTACAGGATCACGCGGTTGTTGACCTGGTCCGCGATCACCGCCATGTTGGTTCGCGGATGAATCGCCGCAGCGAATTGCGGCGAGCCGCCGATTCCAAACGTTCCGCGCGTCTTGAAAGTTTGCGAATCGATGACCGAGATTGTGTTACTCACCGTATTGACCGTCAGGATCGTTCCTGTCTGCAAGTTGTACGCGATGGAAGTCGGGTTGATCCCAACGCGGATCGGCGTGACCTGGCCGATATCCGGATTGAACGCCCCGATCAGGTTGCCGTCGCTCTCTGTTACATAGAAGAGTCCGGGCGAGACCGCCGCATCGAACACGATCCCGGTTGGCGCGGCCGTCAGGAATGACGCAGTCGCATTGGTATTCCTGACCGGAGTCCCGGTTCCGATGTCGACGGCGTCGAGGACGCCCGTCACCGAAATGCCGCTTTGTTGCAGCGCAGTCACAACCGCAAGCCCGTGACCATTCGTGCCGCGATCGGGATCGATCGCTACCGCGATGGGCTGCGTATCCACGGTGGCGTTTACTGCTTTCGGTGTGCTGGCGGTGAGGTCAATCAGTGACACGCTGCTCTGGCCGTTATTCGCGATGACCGCGGCCCCCGTGTCCTGATTAATCGCCACCCCCAGTGGCGATGTGCCCACGGTCACAGTCGCGACCGTAGTGGCCGTGTCGAGATTCACGATGGACGCCGTGCCGGCTCCATTGTTTGTCACAACGGCTAAACCCAGCCGGGGAATTACGGCAACCCCCGCAGGGGATACGCCCACCGCAACGGAGCTTTTCACCGGCGTCGCCGCACCCGGCGTCAGGTCGATGATGGAGATGTCGTTGCAACCGCTGTTCGCCACCACCGCGACATTGCGCTGCTCATCGATGGCCACCGCGCCCGGCTGCGGTGTCCCGCTGCATCCCTTGCTCACGTCAATCGTCTGCAACACGGTAAAGTCTTCG
>Ga0307479_10001958_pt1 | contig 18808 bp, 18 predicted proteins | sample atmos_gasesECM4C_FD_203743 | JGI IMG/M metagenome (GOLD analysis project Ga0307479, IMG submission 203743) | Hardwood forest soil microbial communities from Morgan-Monroe State Forest, Indiana, United States - atmos_gasesECM4C_515 | ecosystem: Environmental > Terrestrial > Soil > Temperate... | reverse complement strand
CCCGTCCGCAACGGCTACGAAGTCTGCGAGTTCGTAAAGAGCGATTCGCGCTACATGAGCACGCCTGTCGTACTGCTGGTTGGCGCTTTCGATCCGCTCGACGAACAAGAAACGCAGCGTGTGCATGCTGATGGCGTCCTGAAAAAACCCTTTGTTCCGCCTGACCCGCTGATCAACATGGTCAAGGCGCTGCTGGCGAAATCGAATGGGCAAAAGCCTGGGCCAATCCAAGCGCCGATACCGCCTAAGGCCGTAGCACCGCCGCCGATGGCGCCGGCGCCGGTCACTCAACCGAGTTCGACGCTCGAAACTCAGGTCGCCCCCGCTGGACCTCTGCCGCATCCTCAGGGGGAAATCTCCTCCGCCCAGCAGAAGCCACCCGTGTTCGTGCCTTCCCCATTCGTACCTCCTGTGCCGAGTCCTCTGCCGAAGGCTGCCAAAGTAGAAGACCCGGATGAGGTCACCACCGCGGCACGCGATCCGAATTTGGGCGAACCGTTTTGGGCGGCGCCTGCAGAACTGGAAGAGGTGATAGAGAAGTCCGAAACTCAACCGGAAGATATGGTCGATATGCATTCTTTTGGCAAAGACGAGTCCGTTATCGAGGAATATGACCAATCCTCTTTTCGACCGGAGCCGACACCTCTGGCCGGCAGCGATTTCGGATCTGAACTCGGAGAAACGATTGTTTCGCAGAATGCATCGATGGTTCCGCCGCAAGCGAAACATTCGCAGCCAGCGAGTGGGAAAGATGACCGTGGTGCGGCGCCCGAGCCGCCTGTCTCGTCTGCGCCGCCTCCCGAAGCGGCGCCCGATATCTTTAAATTTGATCCCACACTGACCTTTGCCTTGCCGACGCAGGACGCTCCGACTCAGGAGGCATCAGCTGAAGCCGACAAAGCTGCTTTTATAGAGCCGGAGTTGCCTGCGGCGCCCGTCGACGATCATGCGGCAGCACTTTCGTGGTCTGACCTGACGGCGGCGGTACCGGTTACGCCCGAAAAATCGCTCGATCCGTATCAGGTGACGATTCACGAGGAACTTGATCCGGTATTGGAATTACCTGCTCTGCCGAATCACGATGCCGTGATTACCGCGGCAACTGAGGCTGCGCGCCTGGCGTTTTCGGAGCTAAACACGTTGCCGGGCTCAGGCGCTTCAGTAGAAACTTCCGATAGGCACGCCAGCGCAACAGAGCACAAGGATTCACTCTCCGCACCTGCGCCGGCTGACATCCCGGCTGCTCCCACGTCCGAAATGATTGACGCGGTCGTGAGCCGGCTGCTCGCACAGATGCAGCCTCAGATCATGGAAGTAGTGAATCGGGAAGTGCTTCGCCCGGCAATCGAGGCCATCGTACGCCGGGAAATGAAGAAGAGCTGAACGCAACCCCGCGTCGGCGCCCGCTTTTTCTGCTTATAAAATACCGTTTTAAAGCTGTCGCGATACTCACGCTTAGTTCGACGTTACCTCGTGGCAGGCTCCGCAACGGTTTTCTTGTATTCTTCCGCCTCAGTAGGCGAGCAGATCATCTCGCGGATATCGAAGCTCGCTGGCTGTCGGTGCAAGACGAACTTGTTGAGGCCCAGCCACGGCTCTTTGTAAGCCTTCGGGTCATCAATTTTTACGGTGAGCTCCAGCGCGTCTTGATTCACGCGATGGTAAGTTTCCTCGACGTGCATATCGGCGCTATGCGGGTCGCCGGCATTATCGAGCCAGGTTCTCTCGTCCAGCCCTATAGTGTCTACGACAAACGTGTAGTCGTCCTGCCAGTGGCCAACGGAGTACCCGTACCATCTGGATTCAGGATCCTTTGGCAATTCGCGCCCGTCGGTCCAGATGGCGCGCCAGACCCGTTGATATTCGTACATGATCAAAACTTGATCGGGGATCTGAACGACTTTGAAGGGCCGCAATTCGAAGAATAGATCGCGCGGAAAACCTGCGGGATCGCAGCCGTCCAGCGGATCGTTAATAAGGGCGAGGACTACCTTCCTGGGGCCATCGCCGGGCTTATAAGTATTGGACATTTTCTCGCCCCATTCGGTAAAGGGAGCATGGCTCTTAACTCCGGTAGGCTGAATTCCGGCAGCGAAGGCATCCCAAATTCCGCTTATGTCGCGGCGAGGCGCCGCACCAGACGACGTTGGCGGTTGCTTCGGAGCGATGCTCGGGCTATTCCAGGGCGCCGGCGCCCCATTCTGCTTTTGTGCTGGTGCCGATTGCTGCGCTCGAATTCCGGGGCTGGAAGCAAGGCAAACGCACAGCATGGCCGCTGCAGGAAGGGCAGACCTCAGCAATCGTTTTGACATTTTGCGAACCTCCTTCGAGCAGAAATGCCCTCCAAGCACGTGTCGAATTCTAAGCCCGCCTGCTCACCCTACTGCTTGGAAGAATCCGCGGGCTTCTGGGCGTCGACGTCAGGCCCGAATATCCCCGGAATGCGTGTGCCCAATGTCTGGCCGTTCGCCAGCATAACCTGCATGACACGCCCGATGGGTTGGCCATTCTTGACGGGCTGCAGAGTAACCGTAACGTGGTCACCCGCTTTGAAGACCTGCTTGCTCCAACCGCCGAGGTTGGTCATGTCCGCTGGATTACTTGTTTCCGCGATCCAGTGGACCACGTTGCCTTTTTCATCCGTTGCGTCGAATTTCAGCCAGCAATGGGGGTTTGCCCAAACCCAATCCGTCACAGTAGCTTTCAGCGTGAGCTTCTTATCGATATCGAAATTCGAATTGCCATGATGCGCAAAAAGCGCGGCCGCAGTGATCAGAAGTCCCAATCCTAGAAGAGCGCCGATACGCTTGTTCATCACAGACCTCCCGCGCACCCATTCTTGCCGAGGGCCTCGGCCGCGCTGGCCTATTGTAGAAAAGCCTTTCCCAGAGTCCAACGCATTTATATCAGCGATGCACGAGAGCCGAGTTTCGCCGATCAGATTGCTCTTCCAAGGCAAGTCTCACCCTTGACACTCGAGTGATTCAAGCGTAGTTTTTGGCGTAAGTGCGCAGCGTCTCCAGCGAGCTTATTTCTCGGGACACGACTTGGACATGACGAAGGCTGCTCTGCTTTCCCTCTTGTTGTTCAGCTGCGCACCTGTGGCGGTTCAAGCGCAGACGTCCAGTCAACAGACACCCGCTCGCGGCGCCACAACGGCCGCTGCCGCGGCCAAGACCCCTACACCGGGGGAATTTCCACCTTATAAACGGCCCCACACTCCTGATGGCAAGCCGGACTTCAACGGAATCTGGCAATCTTTCGTCACCGCCGATATCGATATCCAAGATCACGATGCACAGGCCGGACCTCATCCGGACATCATGGGTGCCTACGGAGCCTGGCCTGGCGGACAAGGAATCGTGGAGGGCGGCGAAATTCCGTACAAGCCCGAAGCATTAGCGAAAAAGAAGGCCAACGCCGAAAAGCGCATGGTCGTCAATATCACCAGTGACGACCGGCGCCACGATACGGGAGACCCGGAGCTCAAGTGTTATCGCCCTGGCCTCCCACGGGCCAACTATTTGCCCTTCCCGTTTCAGATTATTCAGGGCAAAGACAACATCATGATGGTGTACGAGTTTGAGCATACGTTGCGCACCATTTTCATGAAGGAAAATGACAAAGAGGCTCCCAAGGATCCTCCGGCCGATAGCTGGATGGGATGGTCGCACGGACATTTTGAGGGAGACACCCTGGTTATCGACACGACCGGATTCGTACCCTATACGTGGTTCGACCGCGCCGGCGATTTCCATAGCGACGCATTGCACGTGGTCGAGCGCTATACTTTAGTCAGCCCTTATCACATAATGTATGAAGCCACGATCGAGGATCCGAATGTCTACACGCGGCCCTGGAAAGTAAGCTTTCCGCTCTATCGCCGCATGGAAAAAAACGCCCAGCTCGTGGATTTCGATTGCGTCGAGTTCGTAGAAAAGATGCTGTACGGCCCGTATTACAAGAACCCAGGCAAGTAGAAATCACGGAGATTCGAGGAGGGCGCAATGGGTAATCGCTTCGGGGTCTCATCGAAGACTTTGATGATCGCGGCGGCCGTTTTATTGCTGCCTACATTCGTTCCGGCCCAAACGAAGACGAGTGTCACCGCTAAGGCGGAAACGAAGGCGGCCTCAGCTAAATCGACCGAGAAGAAAACCTGGGCCTTGCCGCGTACCCCGGATGGCCAGCCGGACCTGCAGGGATACTGGACTAGCCTCAGCTTCACGCCCATGGAACGTCCGGCGAAATATGGGAATCGAGAATTCCTGACGGACGAGGAAGCAGCTGAAATCCACAAAGAAGGTATACAACACAGTTACGAGTTCACGTTTAACGATCTGGCCGAAACTCCGGTCTACGACGCAACCGTTTACGCGCTAAGCGCCTGGCAAGAGGGTGTGGCGCCAAATAAGAGAACCTCGTTGGTCGTAGATCCGCCCGACGGCAAAATTCCTCCCCTGACCCCTGAAGCGGCGAAGGTCAAGGACGCTGCCCGGCGACACGGTCCCAATCAGGACTACGCGGATCCCAATGCGCCAGTAAAAGCTGATGTCGCCGAGGACCTGAATCTGGGCGAGCGCTGCCTCTCTTTTGGCGGACCGCCAATCCTTCCCGGCGCTTACAACAGCAACTTCTTCATCGTCCAAGGCGCCGGTTACGTGATGGTCGAATACGAGTGGAACAACGAGACTCGGATCATCCCGCTGGACGGGCATCCAGCTCTTTCGCAAGGAATCCATCGCTGGCACGGAGACTCGCGCGGCCATTGGGAGGGCAACACTCTCGTGGTGGAGACGTCAAATTTCCGACCTGGTGCCACCTTTCAGGGTGCGAACCCGAAAACCTTGAAGATCACCGAGTACTTTACACGCACCGACCAGAACACGATCGAGTACAAGTTCACGATCGATGATCCGTCGACGTGGACGAAGCCGTGGTCGGCCATCGTTCCGCTGAGCCATATGGACGGACCGATCTTCGAGTACGCTTGCAGCGAGAACAACAATGATGCAGTCAATATCCTCGCGGGCGCTCGTGCCACCGAGCGGACCGCCGCGGAGAAGGCCAAGAACATCTCCCAGAAATAATTGAGGTGGTGATAGTCTATGGGGGCAGCAATTTTGGTTTTCAGAGGAGGAATACACATGCGATTGGCTTTGGCGATGGCAATGGTCGTTCTTGCCCTGGGTTTGTTCCTAACGGCAATGCCGGTGCAGGCTCATCACGCCTTCGCGGCGACCTTCGATACACAGAAGCCCGTCGTCGTGCATTGCACCATTACGAAAGTCGAATTGATCAACCCTCACTCCTGGTTCTGGTGTGACGAAAAGGCCACCGACGGCACCGTCGTCAATTGGGGTTTTGAGGGCGGCAGCCCGAATTCCCTGATCCGCCATGGCGTGACCAAGGCCACGATTCCGACCGGGACCGAGCTCGTCATCCAGGGCTATCAGTCCAAAGCTTTCGAGCATAAGGGAGTCGGCGTCAACATGACCTTCCCTGACGGACGAAAATTCCTCTTCGGCGGATCTGCTCCCGGAGCCGAAAGCGAGGTAGCAACTCCTACGAAGGACGAAGTCGCGCCAGTCACCAAGGACGACTCCTCCTCCAAGAAGTAACGCGCTCGTGAACGCCAGAGTTGTTTAGCTTCGCGCTTGTCTGCGCGAAGAGATGCGCTGAAATGAAGCACCGCTTCCACATCTCGTAAGGCGCAGAGCGCCTCACCGAGCCCGATCTCGCAGAAATAGCTTTTGCGGAATAGTTCGCGTCACTTTACACCTACGATTGTGACTTGGCGTCCAACTCAACATCCAACTGTAATGGCGACCGGCAGCAACCTCGCAGACTCGCTTACCTTATGCCCAATCCTTCCGCTCCTCCGGCCCGCGCCGATTTGTTTTGCGCAAAATATGGGTTGAAACTCCCGATACTGCTCGCGCCTATGGCTGGCGCCTGTCCGGCGAGTCTTTCCATCGCCTTGGCGAATGCGGGCAGCATGGGCGCTTTAGGCGCGCTCATGAGCGAACCGGACGCGATCCGCGGATGGGTGCAGGAATTCAGATCGAATAGCAGCGGCCCATTCCAGGTCAATACCTGGATACCCGATCCCGCACCCTCTCGAGACGCGGCAGCAGAGGCTCGCATACGGGCATTCCTCGCCGCTTGGGGACCGACCGTGCCGGCGACGGCAGGCGACACTGTCCCACCGGATTTCCGCGCGCAATGTGCGCTCTTTATCGAACTGCGGCCCACAGTCGTTTCCTCGATCATGGGGTTATTCCCGGCGGAACTCATCGCTGGGTTCAAGGCGAAAGGCATCGCCTGGTTTGCCACCGCGACCACACTGGCCGAGGCGCGCGCAGCCCAAGCTGCCGGCGCGGATGCCATCATCGCCCAGGGCTATGAGGCCGGCGGCCACCGGGGATCATTCGACCAAGCCGCGGCTGAACGCCAATCCGTCGGCCTCTTCGCGCTGCTTCCGCGGCTCGCGGATCACGTCGGTCTGCCCATCATTGCTGCGGGAGGAATCGGCGATGGTCGAGGTGTCGCGGCCGCGTTGGTCCTGGGTGCGAGTGCCGCGATGGTCGGCACTGCATTCTTGCGCTGCCCTGAGGCAAAAACGCATCGCGCCTGGGCCGATGCTCTCGATCAACTCGAACCCGAAGACACCACATTGACCCGCGCGTTCACTGGACGGCTGGGCCGCGCCATTGCGACGAATTTTGTCAAAGCTGTAGCCGCGCCGGGTGCGCCTTCCCCCGCTCCCTATCCCGTGCAACGCGGTCTTACAGCGCTGATGAAAACAGCAGGCGCCGAGGCCAATGACTATCACCGCATGCAGGTGTGGGCCGGACAATCGGCCGCCATGGCCAAAACCGTGTCCGCCGCAACTGTGCTCAAAGATATGTGGGAATGCGCTCGAAAATTGCTCTAGCGCGGGCCTTCAAATGCTTGAGTTCTGAAGGTGTCATTCCGAGGGCGGAGTGTGCCCGAGGAATCTGCTTTTCGGTTTAGCAGGTGCCCCCAATTGGTAGCCGTCGCGTTGTCGCGGAAAATTCGCATCCCAGACGCGCGCCGGTTTTGAACCCGTCGGAACTGGTAGCCTACGTTTTCCAATCGGGGGTGGCCACGTATTCGCGCGTGATATCCGCCACGGCTCGTGTGCCGCAATTCCCCATCGCCAGCTTCAGCTCGCCCTGCATAATTTCGATCACACGATCCACTCCGGCTTGCCCGAATGCGCCCAAGCCCCAAAGGAACGGCCGTCCGATACCAACAGCTTTGGCGCCGAGCGCCAGCGCCTTGAAAACATCGGTCCCGCGTCGGAATCCCCCATCGACGAAAATGGGAATTCGGCCGCCCGCTTCCGCTACCACTTCCGGCAGCGCCTCAATTGTGGCGCGAAGCGTTTCGGTTGCCCGTCCACCGTGGTTGGAAACCAAAATTCCATCGATACCGTGCTCGATGCACATCCGCGTATCCTCACGCGTGTCGACGCCCTTGATAATGAATTTTCCTTTCCAGAATTTGCGGATCTGATCGGCAAAAGCCCAATCCATAGCAGGATTCGGTGCGCGCACGCCGGTCATATCGATGCCGTTGAACATCGGCCGCTCCTTCATGCTGGGGCCGGCCCCTTCCTCGTGGCACGTCTTGCATTGGCTCAGATCTTTTGGCCGCGTGCGAAGGAAAGTTTCGCTGTTGCGGCCAGTCGTATTGTCCACTGTGAGCGCGATCACCGAGACGCCCGAGTCTTGGACGCGCTGCAAAAGCTGCCGGCATGCATCCCACGTGCTCGGCGCATAGATTTGCTGCCAAACGGGCCGGCCCAACTCCTTATTGACGTCCTCCACTGCCACCGACGTCATCGTGGAGAGCACCTGGAGTGTCCCGTGGGCTTTCGCTGCCCGCGCTACAGCCAATTCCCCTTCGGGAAAGAACGATTTCTCGCCACCTGTGGGGCAGGTGAAAATCGGGCTGTTGTACGTCGTGCCAAAAAGCTCGACGTGCATATCCACTTTTGTTGCGTCGCGCAGGCGGCGAGGGCGCAGCTCAATATGCTTGAATCCTTCGCGGTTGGCGCGCAGCGTGGCATCGTCATCCACGCCGCTCGCCATGTAAGCCCAATGCCCCGGCTGCACCTTGCGATGGGCCGGCTCCTCGAAATCGAAAACGTTGAGTGCTTCGGCCGGGCTCCCAATAACCTCGGACGCGGGACGCCCGTTCTGCGCCAAGGCAAGGCCGTTTCGTTCTAGAAATACGGTCACTCCGCCAAGGGCGGCGACGTAAGGGCTGGCGGCTAGAAATTTCAGAAATTCGCGGCGGGCGGTATTTGCGGATTCAGTTTTAGATTGGTTCATAGTGGCCGGATTCTAGCGCTCTCCGGCGCTTCCTGGCTAGCTCGTTTTGCAGCTCTCTGTGTTACATTCCACATCCATCAGGGACTTACCGAATCCCTCAGAGTGGAGGACATCATGTCAGATCGCCTCTGGTTAGTCGTTGGAATTCTTGCGGCCGGCCTGTGCGCGATTTTCATCGGGCGCGCTCCCGCGCAGAACAAGCCTTCCTCCTCAGTTACACCGGCGGATTACCTTAAATGGCGCAACCAATTCAAGAACTGGGGCCGCTGGGGAGCCAACGATCAGCGCGGCACCTCGAACCTGATCACTGCGGAAAAAAGCTTGAGCGCGATCAGGCTGGTCAAAAACGGCATTGTCATTTCCCTCGCCCACGCTGTCCCGCAAAAAGTGGACTCCGAAGTCCCCGATCGCAGCGTCTTCCATCGCGTAACGGAGAATATCGGCGCTTTCAATACGATTGATCGCTACGAGGTAAGCTATCACGGCCTGGCCACCGCTCACATGGATGCCTTCTGTCATTTCTTCCTCGAAGGCAAAATGTACAACGGCTATCCCGTCGCCGATAACATCACGGCGCAGACCGGCTGCAAAAAGGACGACATCATGGCCTGGCGCGATGGCGTCGTCACGCGCGCCGTGCTTTACGATATCCCGCAACTAAAAGGCGTGGACTGGATCGAGCCCGGCACTCCAATTACTCGCGCCGACCTCGAAGCATGGGAGAAAAAATCCGGAGTCAAAGCCGGCTCGGGCGACGTGGTCATGCTCTACGTCGGACGCTGGAAGAGGAGCTCAGCCAAGGGACCCTCCCCGGACGCGATCCCCGGCTACTTTGCTGACGTCATTCCTTTCATCAAGGAGCGCGACATCGCCTTTGTCGGTCATGACTTCAATATCGATTGGGCGCCGCGGCCCGGTTGGGGCGATGCGCAGGGCATTCCAGTCAATCCCATTCACCAGGCCGTGCTCAACTGGATGGGCGTCGGAATCGTGGAAAATCTTGATCTCGAGCGCGCGGTCGAGACCGCTCGGCGCCTGAATCGCTATGAATTCATGCTCACGTTCGCGCCGCTTCCCGTCGAAGGCGGAACGGGCTCGCCACTCAATCCGTTGGCCGTCTTCTAGGCTTCATGCGTCATAATTCAACGCGGCTGCAAGAGCCTGTCACCGCACCGCAGACTCCCCGCACGCTACAAAAGAAATCCCGCCGCAGCACGTTCGCGCGAGCCGTCGCGCCCATCATCGTCGGCGTCGCGATTGGTCTCGCGCCCGCCCCGCACGGCCTGCCGTTGAACGCTTGGCGCTACTTCGCGCTATTCGCCGCGGTGATGGTCGGCATGATCACAGAACTAATCCCCCCTGCTGCTCTCGGCCTCGTCGGCGTCATCGTTGCTGCCGCTGCAGGCCTCGTCCGCACCTCATCTGCACAATCCACGGTGTGGGCGCTCAGCGGCTTCGGCAACGCAACTGTCTGGCTAATTTTCGCAGCTTTTATCTTCTCGCTCGGCTACGCCAAGACAGGCTTCGGGAAGCGCATCGCCCTGCTGCTCATTCGCACCATGGGGAGGCGCACTTTGGGGCTTGGATATGCCATCGCCCTGGGCGATTTGGCCCTCGCGCCCTTCATGCCATCAAACACCGCGCGCAGCGGCGGAACTATCTTCCCGATCCTCCGCAACATTCCCGAGCTATACGGCTCCTGGCCCAACGACGAAAGCTCGCGAAAGATCGGAGCCTATTTGATGTACACGGCGCTCGCCGCCACTTGCGTCACCAGCAGTATGTTCCTCACGGCCATTGCACCAAACGTTCTCGCCGCCGATTTGGCCCTGCGTACAGTCAACGTGACCCTCTCGTGGATGGATTGGTTCCGGGGCTTCGCTCCCATTGGTTTTCTTCTGTTCGCGCTCGTTCCGATACTGCTTTATAAAATCTATCCCCCCGAAATTCGCGAAGCACCGGAAGCGCCGCGCTGGGCCGCCGATGAGCTCCGCAAAATGGGCCCGATTTCCGCCAAAGAGATGATCCTGCTCGTCCTTGTTCTCCTCGCGCTGGCCCTGTGGACCGCTGGCGCAAAGTACGTCGACGCGACCATGTCCGCGATGCTGGTCGTGGTTCTGATGCTCGTGCTGCGGGTAATCACGTGGAACGACATCCTCGGTTACAGCGAAGCCTGGAACGTTTTCATCTGGTTCTCCACGCTCGTGACCCTCGCCGGCGGACTCGTCGACACCAAATTCGTGGATTGGGTCGCACGATCTTTTGCGCCGATCGTCTCGCATCGCGGCGTAACCATGGCGGCTGTCCTTTTGGTGGCTGCCTTTTTCCTGTTGCACTATCTCTTCGCCAGCCTCACTGCGCATGTCAGCGCTCTCTTTCAAGTCTTTCTCGTTGTCGCGGTAACGATTCCGGGCATGTCGCGCTTGTCCTGGGCGCTGCTGCTCAGCTATCCGCTCGGCCTCATGGGCATTCTCACGCCCTACGGCACTGGACCTTCCCCCATCTATTACGGTTGCGGCTATGTCAAAGGCAAAGACTTTTGGCTTCTGGGATTTTTGCTCGGCGTTATCTTCTTTGCCGTTTATCTCCTCATCGAACTCCCCTGGCTCGCCTTCCTGAGGATTTAAAGATCGCCTTGCCGCGACACCTGAACTCTCCCCTTCGCAACCGCGACGGTATATACTGCGGCCCCGGAATTGAACTCGGAATTGAGTGAGAATATCGCATTAAAATTCAGATTTACGGACTCGCGGCCAACCCATTTGGAGGGCCCTTATGAAATTGAAAGCAATGTGCGCCATCGCTTGCTGTTTCGTTGCATCGGCTATAGCTCTGAGCGGGATCGCCGTCGCACAACAACAACAACAACAACAACAACAGCGAAATGCCGGAGGCGGACAGGAATTCCGACAGCCGACCCCTGCCAAGGACGCGACCACTATGGAGATCCCGGGAGTAATTGCCGGTGGCCTCAAATGGAAGCTTGTCTGGCAAGGCCCCGACAATGCTGATGGGCTCGTCGGCGGTTCGGATGGCGGCATCTACTTCGCGCAGGAACAGCCCAGCACGGTTGGGCGGCTCGACCCGAATGACAAATTTTCCATTTTCGTCCGCGACACTCATGGCACGGGAGCCCTTGGGATCGACTACAAGAAGCGACTCATTGGCGTAGAGAGGACCTGCTCGGATCCCGGCGGACATCCTGACCAATGTCACGAACCTGCGGAACTGGTGGCCCTGGCTCCTAAGTGGGAGGTTCTGGCAAGCAAGTATCAGGACAAGACGTTCTGGCGTATGGGCGAACTCGTTTGCGATTCCAAGGGTGGTGTCTATTTCTCGGATGACTTTGGCACCTACTTCGTCAACGCCAGCGGCAAAGTTAGCCTCGTCGCGGGCAAAGACGTGCGCACCAACGGGATGATGCTTAGCCGCGATGAAAAGACCCTCTACGTGACTGACGTGAAAAAGCTGGTGGCCTGGGATATCCAGCCGGATGGCACAGTCACAAATAAGCGCGACTTTGCGACCCTGGAAGCCGGCGGCGCGGGCGACGGCATGGCCATAGACTCCCAAGGTCGCCTCTACGTCACCTCGGGAGACCCCGGCATTCAGGTCTTCAGTCCGGAAGGAAAGTTCCTTGGTGTCATCCCGTTACCAAGGTCCTCGTCGAGCATAGCCTTTGCCGGATCCAACAAAAAGGTGCTTTACGCCAAGGGCGCGGGCATGAGCAACCCAGATGGCACTGAATACAGAACTCCCGACGGCGTTAGGAATAACGCCAAGGCAATATATAAGATCGACATGGTCGCCCAGGGCTTCATGGGCCGTCCGAAGTAGCCCTTCGCCCACCGTTTGCTGCATCTTCGGAGCAGTGCGCGTGAACCGGGCAACGTTCTGCATCGTTTTCTTGTTGCTCGTTTTGCCTGGGTCCCTTTTCGCGCATCACTCGAACGCCGCGTATGATCGCGATCACCAGAGCAAGCTGAAGGGCACCGTTGTCGAGTTCAAATGGACCAATCCGCACATCCAGATCATCTTCGACGTAAAGGGGCACGGCGGCGCCGTTCAAAGATGGGTCGCCGAAGGGCCTTCGCCCAGTCAAATGACTGAAAACGGATGGACGAAAGAAACACTCAAACCCGGCGATCGTATTTCCGTAGTCGGGAATATGCCCAGAAGCGGCTCTTTAGCCGTCCGCCTGCGCTGGGTAACGCTTCCTAACGGCAAAGACCTCTTCGCGTATAACAATTGAAATTCAGCGAGGCTTCAATCCATAGCAGATAAACGTACGACGAAGATCGACATGCCCAACTTTGAAAAGCGACATTACAATTACAGCGAATGGACAAAAGCAAGATTGGACTAAACCGAAGTTCCATGAAGTCCCAGAGAGTATTCCGCTGATTCGCAGCGGGATAGCACAAAGTTCACTTTCCGGTTACTGGGAACGTCCGAACTAATTCATAGGCCCGGGCCTGCAGCGGCGTTGGCTCCGTCACCTGACGGAAAGTCAAATTCGTCTTCTCCTCCGACGATTTGAGCGCGTAAGTCACTCTGGCCCGGTTGGCCAATTCCGACAGCAAGCCCTGGAAACTGTGTACGGGAAGACCATCCACAGTTTGATGCGAGCGCTTCTTTCGCTGTACGGAAGCCGAGGGTTTCGCCGGCAGAATCGGATCGCGGCGCTTGCGCTCCTCCCACCGCTCTTCATCCTCGAACAACAGCGGCGCCCAGGCCCGGCGCAGATGCCATTCCACATAGTAGGCCAACACGCACAGAAAAATGTGCGCCGGCACTCGATCCTCACTGCGATGTCGAATCGGTCGCACCAACAGATCGATCCCTTTCAGACACCGAAACGCCCGTTCCACTTCCGCCAGGCTCTTGTAGCTCCGTACCGTGTCCTCCGCCGAAAGCCGTTCGACCGGCTCGCTAGTGCGCAGCACATAAATTCCGTCCAGCTTCTCTTCCTGCTCGATCGACTTCGCACGACGACTCCAGGCGAAGCGGCCTTCGCCGATTTTGCACTCAAAGTGCTTGCCCACTTTGTAGCGTCCCAGCACCTTCCCCACCTTCAGCCCAATCTCCGCGGCCGTGAGGGACTTCCTCTTGCGACGCGCCACTTCCTTGCTGATCTTCTCCAAGCTTTTCTCGGTGGCTTCCAGTAACGCCTCCCGTTTCCGTCTGCGCTCCTCCTCTAGCACCGGGTTATGGCAAACCATCAACCGCTCCCCGGGATAATCCGGTGCGGTGATCTCCGCCAGATTCTTCTGGTCCAGCAACGATAGTTGCAAGGCCCCCTGCTTCACCAATTCCCGAATCGCCGTACTGGTCAGTGCCGTGATCCAACCCAAACCGGGATGCTGCTTGAGCTTGTCGATCTGTGGCTGGGTCAGCATCCCGCGATCTCCCACCATCACTACCTGGGACAATCCAAAGCGCTCCCGCAGCTTCTCGATTTGGTCGGCTACCGTCGTCGGGTCTCCCGTGTTTCCCGGATACACCTCCACGGCCACCGGACATCCCTCGCCATTGGTCATCACGCCGTACACGATGATCGGCAGACCCTTCTTCCCATCGCGGTCGTGTCCAAATTGCGCTAGCGGGCAGGTGCGCCCCTCATAGAAACTGCTCGAAACGTCATAGAGCACCAGGCCACCCTCGCGCAGATGGCGAGCGGCCAGCTTTTTCTCGATGCGCTCCTTCCGCTCCAAAAGCCAGTCCATGGCTTCGTAGAGATCATTCTCGGTGGCCCCTGCTATTCCCAACTCTTCTGCCAGGGTGGTGGTGTGCCAGTGATGTGTGGTCGCCAATTTCGACGCCGGGGAAATCAAGCGCTGCGCGACCATGGCCACGACCAAGTCTCGTTCGCGGCAGCGCTGCGCCGAGATCAGGCGATCCAGCTGGAGCTTGCCGATCATTTCCAGGATGGCTTCCACCTGGCCGTGAGGAAGGGATTTCTGCGTAGTGAACAGATCGTGCGGTGAGACTAGCCGCTCGTCGCCCAGCAGGCGACGGAAGGTTTCGATTTTTTCTGGGGGCCAATCGGAGAGGTTGGCCAAGGTGCGCTTGCGGGTTTTGTTCCCTTCGCGCCAGGCTTCGCGGAGGAGGACGGCGGGCGGGGAGTTGCGGTTGGGGACGGTATCTATGTACATGGGGGCAATAAATCACATATATAACGCCATGTCAAGAGCAACATAAGCACTTACATGGGTGCACTATAAAATGCAGGCTACAGGCTACTGCCGAGATTTTCAAGGGCTTATCTTCGAATCAGGCCTCTGCTATTGGTGGAACTTCGGCCTAGCGTCCGTTGGCGTGATCACCTTTTAAGACCATGCAAGTTGAAGACGACTTGGCAACGAGCCGTCCCTGTTCGTCCGTGATTTCGCACTCGATGTAGCCCATCAAGCTTCCGCGACGCACGACTTTGCCCTCGGCTCGCAGTTGAGCCGTCCATACCGGGCGAAAGAAATTAATCTTTAGCTCCACGGTGGTGAAGGATTCGTCGGGCGCGAGCGTGGCAGCAAAGGCGATTCCCATGGCAGCGTCGGCAACGTCGCAAAGAACACCGCCATGGAGTGTGCCCATGGGATTGGCGTGCTGCGGTCCGGCCGCGAGCGTGACCACGGCTCGCCCGGCGGTGATCTCCTTGGCTTCAAATCCGATCAGGCGCGCGATGGCTACGTCGTTCGTTCTGACCCGAGCCATGAAGTCTCGTTGCTGTGCGGGTTCCGGGGTCATTTAAATATCCTCGTGACCGAGTGGTCTCTCGCCAGTCAATCTAACATAAATTAAATGCGACCGTACGGTCGCATATGGCATCGAAGTGGTGAAGAGCGACAAGGAATGCTCGACGAGCGAGTCAAGGGAGGAGAGCGTGAGCACATACGCAACGAAGGGAACTGCAGTAATTACGGGTGGGTCGAGTGGCATCGGCGCGATCTATGCTGATCGTCTGGCAAAGCGGGGCTACGACTTGATTCTGGTGGCGCGCACCGAGGCGCAGCTTAAGGCAGTAGCTTCGCGGCTAACGAAGGATACGGGACGGGCGGTGAAGGTGTTGCCCAAGGACCTCAGCAACAAGGGCGATCTCGCGAAGGTCGAGAGCCTGCTACGCGAGGATCAGACCATCACCATGCTTGTCAACAACGCGGGCATCGGTGCGGTCACACCGCTGCTCACGAGCGACATCAACAAGATGGACGAAGTTATTGCAGTCAACATTAACGCAGTCACGCATTTGACGTATGCAGCGGCGCCCGCATTTGTCGCGCGCGGGACAGGCACGATCATCAACATCGCATCGGTGGTGGGAATATCGCCGGAGGCGCTCAATGGTGTCTACGGAGCGACCAAGGCTTATGTGATCGCGTTCAGCCAGTCGCTGCAGCACGAACTCGCCGGTAAAGGCGTGCGCATCCAGGCGGTGCTGCCAGGCGCGACCGCGACCGATCTCTGGGAGAAAGCGGGCCTCCCGTACCAGAAGCTGCCCGCGGAGATCGTCATGTCGCCGGAAGACGCGGTCGACGCGGCGCTCGCCGGGCTCGACCAGGGCGAATTGGTGACCATTCCAGGCCTGCAGAACGGAGACGAGTGGACGCGTTTCGAGGCCGACCGCCGCGCGCTCTCAAAGAAGTTCGGCAATTCCGCGCCGGCGCCTCGGTACCGGGGCGGCGCATCCGCCTCGGCGTAATCCGAAGCGAAGCTGACCTGTCATTTTAATCAAGAGGAGTAGGGAATATGAATTTCGTGAAAGGGGTTCTTGTGTTGCTGATGATTTCGCGCGTGCTAGTGGCGACGGGAGCAAACCCGCGAGGAACGGCTCAAGCACAGGCGGCTGATCACAGGACTGTGATCACGGTTCTGGGGCGACGGCCGGAGAAACGACGCAAGCGAAGATCGCTCGAGCGCTTTCGGCGGGACCAGCGGACGTGACCAAGGGGGCGCGCATTGTGGACACGGATTCCCAGGGCAAGATGACGCTTCTGCGCGAAGGCAGCAACGGATTCACCTGTATGCTGGGAAATCCCAAGGTAGTCGGCGAACCGCCGCTCTGCTTGGACGCGGCGTCGCTGCAATGGTTCGCGGACTTCAAGGCGCACAAGCCGAAGCCAACCAATGCGGTGCCAGGCATCACGAACATGCTCGCCGGCGCCACGCAGAGGAGCGACTCCGATCCTTACGACCAAACGAGCCCGGCTATGACGATCGGGCCGCACTGGATGATCATGTGGCCGTTTGATCCGAAGACCTCAGGACTGCCAGCCGCGTACAAGCCCACCGGGGCTTTCATCATGTGGGCGGAACGCCGTACGCGCACGTGCATGTGATGGGGCGTCCCTGAGGATTACAGGCTGACGACATTGGCAGGCCTTCTGACGCGATATTTTGATACGGTGGCGCGCGACGGGGCCGCTGGGAGGATAACGTTATGAGTACAGGCGCTAGCGTAAAGGCTCAGTTGAAATGGGACGTGTTCGTAGCAAAACGCCAAGGCCTCACGCGAGACTTGCCACCGGGCAAGGAAGAGTGGATGTGGGTGCCGGGATCGGCGACTCTCATCTACGGCGAGAAAGATGCCGTGCTCGTCGACACGTTGCTGACGGTGGAACAGTCGAAGGCGCTGGTGGAGTGGGTCACAGCGCACGGCAAGAACGTGACGACAATCTATGTTACGCACGGCCATGGCGACCATTTCTTCGGCCTCGGGGCGGTGCTGGATCGTTTCCCGAACGCCAGAGCGGTGGCCACGCCAGACGTCGTGAAAGTGATGCGCCAGCAGGCTTCACCCGAGTCCGTTACGAGCTTCTGGAAGGCGCGATATCCGGGACAGATCCCGGAGCGGTTGGTGATCGCCGAGGGACTCAAAGAGAATGTGATTCATCTCGAAGGACGTGAGTTGATCCCTGTGCCGCTCGGACATACCGACACTGACAACACGACGTGTCTGCATGTGCCGTTAGCCGGTTTGGTCGTGGCCGGAGATGCGGCTTACAACGATGTTCACCTTTACCTCGCGGAGTCCAACGCGCAAACCCGGCGCGAATGGATCGCTGCGCTGGACACCATCGAGGCGCTGAAACCGGGAGCGGTTATTGCCGGACACAAGAAAGCCGAGAGGGACGACAGTCCCAGAATCATCGAAGAAACGCGGCAGTACATCCGGGATTTCGAGCGCTTAGCCGACGCGACGACGACGGCGCGGGAACTCTACGACAAGATGCTGGCGATTTATCCGAATCGAGCCAATCCGGGGTCGCTGTGGGGTTCGGCGCGCACGGTCAAAAGCTAAGGGACAGGCGACAGGAGAAGCAGATGGGGAAGCTGGAAGGGAAGATTGCTCTCGTAACTGGCGGCAATAGTGGCATTGGTCTGGCGACGGCAAAACTTTTTGTGAACGAGGGTGCGTATGTCTTCATAACCGGGCGGCGTATTGAGGAACTGGCCATAGCCGTCAAGGAGATTGGGAAGAACGTGACCGGCGTGCAGGGAGACGTCTCGAAGCTTGCCGATCTGGATCGCCTGTTTGCGCAAATCAAGCGGGAGAAGGGCAAGCTCGATATTGTGTTCGCGAATGCCGGAGTGGCGAAATATGCGCGGCTCGGCGCGATCACCGAGGAGTTATTCGATTCGATCTTCAATACCAACGTGAAGGGGCTGCTTTTCACCGTGCAGAAGGCGCTTCCGCTGCTGCCGGATGGCGCGTCCATTATTTTGAATGCGTCGATCGTCGGAAGCAAAGGGTTGGCAATGAACAGCGTGTACAGCGCGACGAAGGCCGCCACACGCTCGTTCGCGCGGACGTGGACGACGGATTTGAAAGATCGCCGCATTCGCGTGAACGCGGTTAGCCCGGGCTCCATCGACACGCCTGGGCTAAACGATTTGCTGGCTTCATCTGAGGTTGGCGAGCAGCGCAGGAAGATGATTTCCACTCTGACGCCTCTCGGCAGATTGGGCACGCCTGACGAGATCGCTAAGGCAGTGGTATTTCTGGCGTCCGACGACAGCAGCTACGTTACGGGAAACGAACTGTTTGTGGATGGCGGCTTCGCGCAGGTGTAGGCCGATTGGGGCTTGCTTCAGGCTTGGCCTGAATTCAGATCGGACGAGAGCCGATCGCGGCGATCGAGAAAGCGAAGGAAGCGAACTCGGAGGCCCTCCTTAACGGCGTTTAGCGAATGGCCGGTCATCGATTCCCACAGACCATCCTGGCGGAAAATCCAGTGCCATAGCGCGTACGCGATGTGCACGTAGATCAAGAAAAGCAAAAAATTAGAAATGCCCACGTGGAAGCGAATCGTGCCGGCGAGCAGGGGATTGTCGGTTCTGATCCTGCGGCGCGCGCGGAAAATGCGCGATTCGGGCGCAAGGTAGGCGATCATGAAGCCGGAGGCGAGTACACCGACTAGCGAGCCGTAGATTGAGATTTGAGAGATCCA
>Ga0307479_10001957_pt1 | contig 18823 bp, 43 predicted proteins | sample atmos_gasesECM4C_FD_203743 | JGI IMG/M metagenome (GOLD analysis project Ga0307479, IMG submission 203743) | Hardwood forest soil microbial communities from Morgan-Monroe State Forest, Indiana, United States - atmos_gasesECM4C_515 | ecosystem: Environmental > Terrestrial > Soil > Temperate... | reverse complement strand
TTACTATTCATTTAGAGAGGATTTTTTATTATGATCACGACTCCCGATGACATTATCTTCATCATCAGCGGACTGGCGACCTTCTCTAGTAGCCTGCTGCGAGACGACCAACTCCCACCCATGAAGAATGCGATTCTTGCCGGGGCGGCCTTCGTGATGATTGTCGTCACCTACATTTTACTGACAACCGGCTTTGCGGGAACGATGCAGGGGAATGTGCAATACGTAGTGGGTGGTATTGCAGCAGTAGCAGCGGTGAATCAGGTACGGTTACTTTTCGGGTATATCGAAGCGTTACCCTCGCCGCTGGTGCCAAAACCTACCCCACCGTCAGCGCCAGTCACTGTGAGGGCGACCGCTGCATATTGGAACCGCGAAACAGGCACATCTAGCACATCTACGCCAGACACTAGCGCGAAGTAGTTCTCTGAGAGGAGCTATCCCGTGAACTTGCTTGATTTTGAGTTTATCGTTGTGCTTAACCTCTTCGTCGGGCTGTTATGGCCTGCTTCAGGACCGTACAGAAGCGTGTCATCTGGTGCGATTTCTATCATTATGATCATTCTGACGATCATCGCCATCGTGCTAGATATCGTGTTCCTCGTGCTGAAGGTTGTACATTAATGATAGGAGGATGAGTAAATACTACTCATCCTCCTGCTAAGAATTCTATAAATTCCTCCACTGCATGCTCATGGCATGATAGCAGCATTCGCTTTACAGCTTCATCTGTCGTATCAATCAGCCGTACATTGCTGCTACTTGCCCATGTCTTGGTTTCTTCTGCAAAGCCATCCTCTACCCAGATGACACGATCATAGCGGCGTGTGCATAAGTGATAGACCGCTGAGACAAGTTTCCGGTCTATCTTGTCTCTGTGCTCAGCAGGAAAACGCTGCCAGGCATAACGTAGTCTTCTGTTAGATAGTGGATAGGCGACAGGGAACGTTTGTGTTAGAGCGCGATTGGTGAGGGCGTGTGCAGCATCTCCCCATGCCGATAACCAGACTGGATGAAACTGCTGATCATTGCCAATGGCATAGATGAGTTGCCTGTATATCGGGATAGGCCAGCAGACGATGTGATGTCCGCCGCCAATGGCAATACGTTCACGGCGCTCATGATGATCTTCCATATTCGGGATGGAGAAAACGCCGTCGACATCGAGAAAGAGGATAGTTTTACTCATCCTCCAACTCTCACCATACCTTTGCCATGACAACGTACGCATACCGCCGTAGGGGTCCATAAGCCCCATCCATGCGGATGACCATGACCACCGCATATTTCACAGCACTGTGTGTGCGCTGGCTCAGGTCCACCTGACCATTCCATCTTTCTGTATAGCCAGCGGATGTGACAGGTGAAACATCCTCCTCCTGGGATGAGGCGCTCATCGTGGAACCACCGTACGCGTTCCCCGCACATGCCACAAGGGAGGCGTAAGTTAGGATGATCCCAGAGCGTCCCGTGGCGATGTTCCCAGAATGTACCGAGTGTGCGCAAGAGATGGTACACTTCCGCAGGATGAGCTTTCAATGCCAGTGCTAGCCAAGGCTCATACGGCCGTAGGCTACTGATCTGCTTTGGTGTCATGCTTCCCTGTCTCCTCTACTATCTGCTGTAATCTCGGTTCCTCTTTCCTTCACTATGGGGTGTGCGAACGAGCAAGCTACGGATCGTCCCCTGGATGAGAAGAGTCCCGTTTGGCCGCTCTGCACTCTCTGAGAAATCTCAACCGTTCTTCTGACTCATCGCCATAATAGGCGTCGGGGTTGGTTGGATCGCACATAGAGCACGTCTTCCGTTTCTCCGAGATACGCATATAGATCCCATCCTCATTCTGACGATATTTCCAGAGATATCGCTTAAAGATTGTGTGCTCGGACACGTTGCCACATGCGGCGCATTTCACCGCGATCCTTCTGTCATCAGATCGTTCTTGTGTTGACATGCTTTCCTTCCTGGAACCAACGTTTCCTGTTTGGAGGAGAGCCCACAATAGATTCAAGATACCCAGCATAATGGTGACTTTTACAGACTCGTCGCCAGTCCAGTGTACGATCCATGTAGCGATGGTGCCATCATCAGCGACCTCATGCTCTCGCCCACATATCGGACAATTGCGTAGTTCACTCATGTATCTCACCTTCAAGACTGTCATTTGTCGGTACAAGTGTGAGATTTGGCGTTAGAGCCATCACAATCAGCCGATCCGTTGCCTTCACCAGCACCAGCGCGCCGTGTCCATCTGGGCATGGATAGACTGTCGGTGCAAGTTCTGAAATCTTGCCATTTGAGAATGCCTCAAACATCGGTTTGAATGCATTAGCAAGATACTCGCCAAGGGAGCAGTCTTGCCAGTATCCGCATTCTGGACAGACGTATAAGATCATAGTTCACTCATCCTTCCTTTGTCAGCTTGTAGTTTCCAATCAGCCCGCAATTCCTTGCCCACGTGATCCATGTGTAGATCGGATCACCAGTAGTGCCACCCGCATAGGGGAACGCTACCCAACTCTCTCCTACTTCAATCTCTCCGACCAAATTGGCTGCATCTGCCACAACGATGCGCTTATAGCGCGTTTCAAGCAAGTCCGCGACCACGGCGGGGAAGCGAGTGAAGATGATGAGCTTGAGTATCATCTTAATGTTATCAGTCATCTCGCATCCTCCATCGAATAGTTTCCTGTAATGCCTGATCAGGGGATAGCCCTAATCGACCATCCTTGCGTCTGTTGCGGTAGGCAAAGTAGCGGCAGAGGAGCAAGAAGAGGGCATTTTCGTCAAGGTTAAGCTCCTCTAGCACCTCAATATTCTCGCGGTCTATGTCACTTAGTTTCATGCCCGTCTCCCACCTATTAAAATGATCGCATTGCGGCCCATCCCAAAACGCCTGCAACGCCACAAATGGGCATGACCAGAAGTATAGGACGCAAGCGAAGAGAGCGAATCGTATACCAGCCAACCATGCATCCTGCACATAGTGAGCCACCTGGAAGATGTTGAAACTGCGTAGGCAATGTCAACATGGTGAGGAACGCAACGAGTAATCCTAGTGCAACGCTCACTGCGATGGCGCGAAACCACGCCTCTTGTCTTGACACCATATCCCTCTCCTTATTTTGCTGTAAACGGTCATTTGTTGCATAATCTTCTTCTACGATGTCAGGAGTTTAAGAATCTCCTCAAGTGACTCACGGAGCCACCCACTCTCCTCTGCCGTGATGGTTGCCAATAACCCTCGCACAATATTTGCGCTCTTTGTTATTCTCTCTTCTTCACCTACAGGTTCTGGCTCCATGCCATACAGCATACGTTCCATTGCATCCACTTGCTGTTTCCATGACTGCACCATATAGGCCATGATATGGTGATGTTCATATGAATCACTCATGCGAGGCTGTATGAGCTTATCAACCCTCAACACTTGCCTGGATAATTGATCAAGAGAGATACGTATAGATTCATCGCGGTGATCAGACATCATTCCTCCAATCCGAACGCGCGCGCCACGTCCAGCGCATACGCGTTGTCTGACTGCCTGAGTGCAGCCAGGTACTTCCCTGTCGTTGCTAGCGACTCATGACCGAGCCGTGATTGTATGTCTGAGACTTTCGCACCTTTGTCCTCCATCGTGCGTGCCCATGTGTGCCGCGTCGTGTGGACCTTACTAAAACCTAACCGCTTCTCACAGATGTTAGAGACTGAGCGCATGGTGAGTGCTCCACTCTTCGATTGACGTTTGAGTGAGACCCACAGCGGCGTCTCGGGTGCCAGATCCAGATTACCATAGTGAGAAAGCAGCCAATCGAGGAGAGACTTACTCACTGAGACAGGTAGCTTATCCCTCATGACCTTACCGCCCTTGCAGTGGAACGTGATGGTGATGATGTCGCCTTGTACCTCAACCTGTTCCCATCTGAGACTCACAACTTCATTGAGTCTGCGTCCTGTCTGGAGGTACAGGGAGAGCATCGCGTAGTCACGTTTGCCCTCTGGCTTAGACCTGTCAATCTTGCGCATTCTCTCAGCGATGATATCAGGATCGACCGGGACTGCGTTTTTGAATGCTTGTAGTTTGGGTCGTTCAACATCGCTGATGGGATTAGCGCACCGTATGAACTTACGTTTGATGGCAAGGTCGTAGAAACTGGAGATGATCGCGAGACGATTAGCATAGGTGCCCGGCGCGATCTGCTGGCCATCGTGCTCAGAGTGAGATGCGTACCCTTGAGCCGCAAGTGCAATGAAGGCGATCATGCTATCTAACTCCTGCTCAGAAGCGCTTGATGGGAGGTTGCCGTGTGGGTCCAGGTCCAGTCCGATTGACTGCAACTGACGACGAAAACCGTTCAGGACGCGCTCGTAGAGGTCACGTGTCCTGGTACTGTTGGATCTGCGATACTTGGCATCAAGCCATACCGATATGGCGACATCAATATGGTTGCCCTCGATTCGCAAAGATGGTAATGTATCCATATTCATTCCCAATGAAAACTTAGGGGTAGTACCAGATGGCTACTGACTACCCCTCATTAAAATTGCGAACATACTTTAAGAGTGCCTCTATTCGCTCAGGATCTTCACCAGTCGCACCCAGAGCGGTATTGCAATTATTACAGAGAAGTGCCCTGACCTTGCCTGTCTTATGACAATGATCTACAGACAGGTGCATAACTTTATTGCCCCTCCTGCTAAAGTGCGTCTCCTCTCTGCCACAAATGGCGCAGACACCGCCTTGACGTACAAACATATGGAGATAATCATCTTCGGTAATGCCGTAATTTGCCTTTAGCATTCTCACCCTATTTAAATTGCGATCCCTCATCTTTCCGTACGCTCTTGAGCGCTTTGTGTGGCACTCCTTACAATGAAAACATCTGCCATCTCTTCGACTACTGTTACGATGGTAATCCTCAAAAGATTTGGATACCTTACATCCAGGACATACTTTAGACCGACCAGAAACATCACTACTCATGAGGTTGCTCCTTCTTCCTCACTTCTTCGCGCTTTAACTCTTCTTGCACAAGTCGCTCTACTGTATCCTGCATCGTTTCCCCGCGCTCAGCGGCAATGACCTTTAGTTTTTGGCGCGTATGTGGATATACCCTGATAACAGGGTTCCTATTTTTTTCTTTCATGGTATGCATTATACGCGTATGCATACCAAATGTCAAGTAAATGGCCCACCCATGAGCACGGCAATTCGCGGCTTATCAAGCGCTCACCGTCATCCTGGTAGGGGCCACTTTATCGCATCCATTGACATCCACCACGTTGCCGTGTATCATGCTGGCATCTGAGTAGAATTGGAACATGACCTCTCACACCCGGTAGACTCACCCCGTTTGGGCTTGCAATACTCGTCTCCTTACTAGCTCCGTGGGCATGAAAAAGCCGCTGACACGTTGGTTGTGTCAGCGGCTTTTGTGTTCTGGTGATCGCTACGATGGGATGTACACTCCAAGTTCAGCCGGGCTAAAATGCGCCTCCGTCCTCCATGCATCTGATGAGGTCTGCACGCCATCAGTCGCAGACAGAAGCGTGTCCCAGTCCCAGAGTGGTTCACCCTCACCAGGAACTGTGCGTGGCGGACGGGGGAGCATGAGGTGGTAGAGCGTCCAACGGTAGCCATCGCCGTGTCGTGCTACCGTTGTCACGACACGTTCCGTGCTCCACACTGCCGTTTTCCCTGCGTCGATCTCGGCTTTCGCCTCCTCTATCTTCATAAGCCTCCTCTATTTGTCTTGCCCAATCCAGACCACCAGAAATAATCTCGCAGGGGTGCGTACTTCGGATTTTTGGTCGGAATAACGATAGGTTTACGACGCGGTGATTCTGGCCTGCCAGGTGGCGGCTTGCTCTGCTTGTCTTGTTGTTCCATTTTCATTGTCTCCTTTTGTCTTCACTCTTTTTACCGATGAGGGAAAGTAGGGGGTGGATATGGGTACATACGCCATATCTCTTTAAACCATAGCATTACGCATGGGTGGATGTAAAGTGGTAAGACAATATCCGAACTGCACAACTACGTATGGAACAACTACACTCCTCCTCAAAGCAGTAGCAGCAAAAGGGGGCGTGTCATGGTCCGGTTCTGTGTGAAAGAGATAGCGCAGGTGCGAGGCATCAGTCAGCGGCAATTATTTATCAAGTCTGGCGTCGATCTCAAAGTCTTGCAAAAATTGTATCGCAACACACCGGGAACGGTTGTGCAGACGGACACGCTTGACCGATTGGCGCACGTCCTGGATGTGGATGTGTCGCTGCTACTGGAGAGTGAGCCACCGGGGAAGAAGACAATGGAATAAGTGGAGGGCCGCACGCTGTTGTGGATGGGGAAGAACAGCATGCGGCGTATATCGGTATAGAGTAAAGACGGATATAGTATAGCACGTACTGGGGAGACTGGCGAGAGCGCTAGGTATTGAGCCGGGTGAGTTGCTGGAGATGGTTGAGGATGTGAATGATAGCCCTGGATCACCTCGGTCCAGGGCTTCTTTGTGAATTTCTGTGCATCTAAGCGTTGGCAACGGGTTATTTCTTTTACGTTCCCTCATCAGTTGCTGCCTCAACCATGCGATTCAATGTCAGCCCCATGTGCAGTAAATCTTGTTTGATGTGGAGCAGGCAATCGACAACTGTGAGCGGGTCAACGATTTCACGGATTTGGGCATTGTCTTTTTGCGGCCAGCCTGCAAACTGAGCTTTCAGTCGATCCAACTCGTCATCAATCTGCCCGATCATCATTGTGATAAAAGGAAAGATACTATCATCATCTGGACGGACATATTTCCCGCAGACATCCAGAATATCACGAATAAGCTCCTCGGTAGATATCCCGGCAGCCTTTGCCTTGGACTCAAGGCTGATCATCGTAGTAGCGTCGATGCCTCTGATCAATTTTCGCGCCATCAGTGGTTCTCTCCCCTCTGCGCATTCCAATATGCCAGCATCTCTTCCTCGCTGACATTTTCGATGCCATCTACGATTTCATCCGTCTCGTCATCGACGATGGAGTATCCTGTCACAATTCGCAGATTACCAGAAGCGCTATGCGTTTCAAGTGACTGCCCTCTTTTGGCAAGGAAGTTTGCAATCTCGATGTATCGCGTCGCATTCATTTTTCTCTCCTTTGATATCAAAGATATCACTTCATATCCAGATTATATGATATCAAAGATATCACTGTCAAGATATTTTGCCATGAATAATTGTGTAACGCTGAAAGTGGGGAAAATTGGAGATGTCGCCATCTGAGGAGTAGCATCGCGTACGGACCATCCCTTGCGGTTGTAGGGGCGTGATGTATGGCAAACAAAAAGCCCCTACTATGCTGTAGGGGCAAGGCTCCCATTACAGGAGCTGACGCATGGCTTTACCCTCCACTGATTTGACGATGATCTATGCAAACCGTTGATAGGGAGAGTATACCAGATTGATTAATCGAGAGGCATAGCAAGGGACCGACCTGCTTTACTGACTCCTGCTGACACACACCAACAGTACCCTTGCGGCTCAGTAGTCTTGATTGTGGGGACTGATAAACGATATGCCCCTCTTCGCGCGATGGCTCTAGTATAGCAGATTGCAGGCAACAAAAGGCACCGGCGCGGTGGCTCCCTCCGCTTTTCCGGTGCCCTCTTGCTGTCCCCGGATGAGAAACTGATGTGATCTATTGCCACTGTAGCGCAAGGTGTACTACTTCTTGCGCCAAGAGTAGTATAGCAGATTTACTCTACCATTTCCACTGGTAGACCTAACTTCATACGCAAGATATAGAATGTCATTGGTCTTAGTGCACGCTCATTCTAGCACACTGCACAGCAAAAAACACCTGACCGTACTCTCTTATAACACCGCCAGATGCTTTTTGTTTGCCTCTTCAGCAAAGTCCATGCACATTCTAGCATACGCTTGCCTGGATGGATAGTCATGCTACAATACACGTGTTGAATTTTGTACCACTATGGACACGAGACATAGACCAGGGCGCATACAAGGACAACAAGAAAGCCACCAACAGGCGTCGTTGGTGGCTTTCTTGTCTCTGAGTGTGATGTGCTAGCTAGTTAGTAGATGCGTACTCGAACACTGATACTTACGCACAAGAGGACCATCCTGCCCACTTGCTTGGATGATCCCTCTGCACAACAATTCTGGTAAAACATGCCTTCAGGCTCATTCATTAGATGAGCACAGTATACCAGACTTCTATACAGGCGACAACTCTCTCACCACGTTGGTAATGTTCCCTTCAGGGATGTAGTTGAACATGGTCTCGCCATGAAGGATGATATAGACTGGACCAGGCACGATCCACAACACCTCGCCTGCCAGATCCTGCCCACCCATGTCTCCTGGATCGCGGTAGATGACCGTTTCACCTGGATGGTACATGCCGCTGGCGCAAGGACCGTACGTGTCTTTGAGTTCCTTTTCGGTTAACTTCGGTAATTTTCCCTCATTATTTAGCATACTAATTACTCTTTTTTCGCTGCGACCAATGGGATACCAAGAGTCGCCCTTGACTGACCGACAGCAAGTAATGCAGACGACAGCCCATCCTCGCGTGCTTTGTAGACGTTGGATGGGTCTTTCGCGGTGCTATCCAGAAACCCCAACATGGCAATAGCGAGAAGCAGCTCCTGCTCAATGACCCTGAAACATGCGTCCAGGTCTTCAGTATTTCCCTTAGCAAGCTCCTTGCTCACGTTTTCCCTCACTCTCCATAGATAGCGGTCTGCGTCGCACTCACAGACCATACACGGACGACGCTTAGCGAGCTACACGCAACTTTGGTGGTAGAAGTGGCTGCGGTGTCTGGGAGTGCTGTGGATTTCCTAACACCCTATCCAGGGTCTCGCGTTTAATACGATACGCCTGCCGTGCATTGACGTGCGGCAAAATGACCGCCTCTAATATGCCTTGTTTCACCCAGCGACGTATGGTCGTGTCATCCACACGCAAGATACGCGCCACTTCTCCTACAGTTAAAAGCTCGTTGTTTGCCATAGTTGGATTCCTTTCTCATCCCTAATAATGGGACAAAATCTTGCACTATTTTCAACTTTGTTTCGTAAGCGTCACCGTCCAGATAACGCACTTATGTGATACCTTACTCCTGGTGAATGTGAGCATTTTGCGACGTTGGAGACTCTCCAGACGTTTGGTGAGGACATCTCCAACAAGCTGACTATCGCCAAGCTTTTTACGCACTGCATGAATGTCGCCAGTCCAGGTACCTTGTTTGTCGCAAAGAGAGCAGATTGCGCGGTAGAGCGGCTCAAGGCTTCTGATCAGCCCTTGCATCTATTTCACCTCCTCTCTGAGCAATGCTCTAGCCCGTTCCTCTAGTTTTGCATTCTCCTCTATCCAGTTCGCTACCGTTGCGAAATCCTCGGCCCAGACAGAGACAAACGGCCTGGTGGCAAGTTGTCGTCTGTAGGCCATGACCAGTTCTTGTAGTGGCTGCACCTCCTGCTGATGCAGGACTGCCGCAGTCGCGATGAGGACTTGACGTGTTTCATCGTTAAGCACTGTATAGGTTTGCTCGCTGTCGGCATCTGGGATAACGGATAACATAGCCTCGTGAAGCTTTTCGCCTGTAATCATGGTTTCGCCTCTTCTTGTTGCGGTCTAGCTTGCTTCTCAGATCTCCATTGCCCGTAGGAAATCTGTCCGCCATTGGCAGCACAGTGACAGGTGCAGGTGCAAGTCATGGTTTCACCTCGCTTTCTCACCAGTGGCAACACTCAGCACAGTAGGCATAGCCATGGCGGTCTCTTGCTTACCTTCCTCGATAGGCTCCAATTCCTCAGCCAGAAACGCGATGCCTGCCCCTGTGCCTGGTTCCTCGCCATCGGGGAGCCAATGATAGGGCCATGGGCGTGAGGGTAAGTAGTTGTAGATCGTGCCTGTCTTGCCACATGATTCAAAATCTGGCGAGATGACACGGGCACGCATACCGATGTGTAACTTGCTCTTTGGCTTCGCTGCCGCTTTCTCACGGAGAAATGCAGCGAAATCTTGTATTGCCTGCTGATCTTGTGCAGGCAGGTGAGACATGTCGGGTAGTTGGTCATTATTCATTCGATCCTCCTCTGCTTCCATACTGGCTGCCCATACACCGCATCCTGCGCCACGATGTAAAAGAAATCATGGATAATCCCGATATAGACATCATCACCATGATCCAAGGCATCATAGAGACAGGGGTACATATCCCTTACCGCTTGTGGCACAGGCATAGCATGATCGACACAATAGTCATGCACCTGGATGGCATATTCCATCAGTTCGTCTGCCGCTGGCGAGATGATTCTGACTGGTGGTTGTGGCGCAGGTTGAGAAACGGTTAAGATTTGCGTTTCAGGTTGAGATAACATAACAGACATAATCATTTCCTCTTCACATCTACAGCTAACAACAAGTCATCCATTCGGGTCTGAGCAACAGGGGCAAAGCATCCGCATCCGCCCCAGTCATCTTTGTCATAGTTGGTATCACCAGCCTCTAAGCGCTCCCTGAACGCACGGAGCGTCATTGGCTTTGACTGGCCTCCTCGCCTATCTTTGAGGATAGAGACATCCTTCTTGAAGTGCAGGCGCAGTTCCTCTTCTTGACGCTCCCAGAGCGCATAGCGCTCTGGGAGCGTGTAGTATAGATGTGCCCAGTGAGCCTGTCCTGCTTTCACGCATCCACCACCGCAGTTATTGTGTTCAAAGCCCAGTGTGTAGAGCCTGGGGACCGCGATACCAATAGATTCGAGAAAATTGGAGATATGGCATTTATCAACATACGGCTTTTCAGCTAATGGGAACCATGCGAGGTCAGGCGCGATAGAGGCGGCTAATCGATTCATGCGGTCGATCTCACTCCACTCATAGCCAAACACACGCGTATAGGTACCAGGAGCGTAACGAGCGGTCACAATCTGGTCGATGGCATCACGTTTGAGGATCTTACTACATGGGGCCACTTCCGCCCCGCTTTTTGTTCTGAGTGTGATATATCCTTCATCCTTCATGACCTGCCAGGGTGTACGACCATCAACGACACGCTCAATAGTAATGCCAAAGTAACGCTCCTGGTCCATGATAAAGCGGTACAAGTCCCAGTCTTCAACAAGCGTGTCAGCAAAGTAGGCGTGTACATTCTCTTTGCCGTGCTTGGCTAATGCACGCTTTAATGCCTCAAATGAGGTAAGGCCGCCACTTACATTAACGAGATATTTCATTGATGCCCCTCTCATCTTGTATTACCAATCTGATGATAGCTCATCCATATTATGTACGCACTACATGTCCGCATCCCAATTGACATCCACAGCCAACCACCACGACCGCGCCGAGTGGGAACGCCTGGTGATCCTCACCTGCACGTCTGGTGCCAGTGGTAGGTTCCCCACACATCGGGCAGACCCCCTGCTCGATCAGCGCCTTCATCCGACGTCCGCGCTGTGCAATCACTTCTGCTCGTTTGGCAATCTGCTCAGGTGTTTTCCCCATGCGATCCCCCTAACCTATTAATAATTTCCTTCAGCTCATTGATCTGCTGCTGCAACGCTTCTATCCGTGTTTCCGCAGCGTGTAGACGCGCATCGAGACTGCGCACTTCTTGTGCGAACGCTTCCAGATCCTTCCGGCTGATTACCAACAAATCAGCCGGGTTGTGGGCGCCGTTGCTCATACATCCTCCGTAGCCGGAGATGGCTTTCCCCTGTGGTTTCTGCACCACGTGGTGTTGTACTGCCTCATCCACGCAGCACGACAAACCTTGCAGCGTTTCGCTCTCCCGGTGAGTGGCATACCGCAGCCTTTACAGCAAGCAGGCATGACTGGACCATCCTCTTGCCGATATCTCTCGCCGCGAATGATCTTGCTGATAAACGATTGATCGATACCGTAGATCCGAGAGAGTTCCTTTTGTGTCGCATGCCCCTCGTTGTAAATCACGCGGATTTCTGCGATGACCGCGTTATGCGATCCGGGTCGTCCTTGCATACGCTTCCACCTTCCTTGCTACGACGCTTCTTCTTGTCTCCTGAGCATGGCAATCATCTCACGTGCGCTCTCCTCATCAGTGACAAGCGCCGCACACTCCGCACATGAGTCAATGCCACCAATGCCGCTGCCATGTTGCGTAAGCTTCCACGATCCCTCGTCATCCGGTAGCAGCGCTTGGCAGAACGGACACATTTGCTGCTCTACTCCTGCCATGTTATGCTCCTGCTTCCTGGTTGAGCTTCTGCCACTTGGCATAGCAACGTTTGCACATGTAATGTGACCCAGGCTCACCGATCACCGGGGAAATGTCCCATCCTCTCGGCACTGGTGGATGCTTCCATTCAGGGGCCGGTCTACCGCATAATGCCTTCTCATACTTGATGGCTGTCGGCTCTATTGCGAAGTGTGTTTGCTCAAGCGGAGCATTACCTCTATGAACGAGGTGAATCGTATCACCTTGTCCTTGGCTCGCATAGGCGTATGCTGCCATGTTCCACTCCATCTCATCGCAGACGAACCGAGCCTGTCCGATGAAAGCGCGTAACTCATCGTAGGAGAGATGGACTTCTTCCTCATCAATGTAGATGCAAGCTTTCCCTGCGTGTATTTCATTTGCTGTTTCCACTTCGACGCCAATCACACCATCCAGGTCGTTGACATCGGGAACGACGTTGTATCCTGCGACTGGCATACCATGCTCCCTGCTGGCTGAACGGTAGCCAGCCACGACTAACTATGACGCTCTACGCTGCGACCGCTTGCTTCACATCAACGCCTTTTTTCGCCGCATATTGCAGTAGCATTGCGTACAAGGTGCCGCATTGACCAGGCGTCAACTCATCGAATGCTTCCAGTTTAAGGTAGTGATTGACGACTCTCTCAAATGTGTGAGAGGGATAGAGAAACTTCGCTAACTTCTCGACTTGTGATTGTGTTGGAATAGCGGTAAGAGAATCGTCAGGTGTCGATGCGCTCTCAGTTTGTAGCGTTGCTTGCTGCGGGGCTTGCCCACTCAGATTTGGCTCTGAGCGCGAAATTGAGGCATTGTCATTCTGATGATTTGATGTAGAGGTGTCTGACTTTGCTGACTTCTGTTCATGGTACTCAGCGGTCAATGTCTGGATCATCTTACACGCATCGACTGAGGCAAACTGTGTGACACCTTCTGGTTCAGGCTTGCCTAGACGTTCAGAGAGTTTGCGAATGCTGTTCAACTGCTGCTCTGTAATCTTGTCATTGGCTGTAGATGCGGCAGCGTTACTTGATGTAGCGGTACCATTGCTTCTTGTAATATCAGCAGGGCTATCAACGATGCGATGTGACTCGCTCCATTCATCACCAGTAAACTGCGTACCATAGCCAAGTGCAGCGAGCGCACGCCCAATAGAACCAGTCTCTGCCTTCTCAATGTAGTCGGGGAAGCTGGCGGCCTTCTCAGTTTTCGTGCCAGTGGCGATCCCGCCTTCACCATCTCGGACCGTCGCCTTGAAAACGACAAAGCCCTTGGCGCGTTTGACGACTTTTTCACTGCGCCGTTTCTCATTATTCCAGACAAAGACCTCCTCCTCCGTCTCTCGGTCGAGGTCGAGGTGAATCATTTCGGTTTCGATGGTCCCATGTGGGAAGGCCGAGCGAAACCAGACTAATCTCCATTGAACAGGTAAGTAATCTTTAGAACTTTGGCCTGATTTGATCTGCATGAGATGTTCATTAGGGTTAAAGGTGCGGTTTTGCTGTACATCATTCGTATTTATTGCCATGATTATTCTCCTCTCAAGACATGCACTTCAATTTCATCCTCGATCACCCATTCGTCGTAGTCGGTATCGAGTTGGTAGTACCACGCCGACTCAACAGCATCCCACCGGATACCCACAATGACGCCCCAGGATGACTCGCCCTTGCGGTAGATGTGCGAGAAGAAGCTATGCGCTGGCTCAGATGGTGGCGCGTCGTCCACCTCTACAGCAAAGTCAGCCTCTTGGAATGATTCGGCAGCATGGATCTGCTCGTCTTCAAGGCTCCATTGTGCACGCATACGCTCTTGCTCAGCCTTGTACTCTGGCGAGACGTAGCGACTGTGGAACGCTACGAGATGCTTGACGTCTGACGATTTCATGATGCTTGTCCCTTCATCCCATGCTCAGGACAGTCCGCGCGCAACAAGTGTGGATCGATGCCACACGAGCAGAGGCACCCGCCGAATCGGGAAAGATTTGTTTGCAGGCGCTCTACTTTCTCTCCCCAGTACAGCCATTCTTTCATGGCTGCGTTGTGATCTGCGACTGCGGTCAGAATTGTCGCCATCTCTGCTTCTGTGCGCTCTGCGGGCAGTCCCTTGGCAAGACGTGAGGCCGCGTTTACCCGCGCAATCTTGTATCCGTATCCCATCACACACCATCCTTCTGGCTTACCTTGGCGAGGAGGACGACACGATCAGCCCGACGCAGCAGGCGTTCAAGCTGCTGTTGGAACTCCTCTTCAGCTTTGTTGTAGGCGATCTGCTTCTCGTAGATCTCAAGCTTGAGTTCCATCGCATGCCTGCCATCTGTCCTACGATTGTCTGCTGTTTGCCCCATCATGTCCTCCTTGCCATTCTCGCTATATTCCTAGCCCGTTGCTCATCGGTGTGATAAGACGACTTTAATTCGCAGTTGAAGTCAAGTAGCCAATGTAAGCCGTTAGGTGAAAGATTAAATTCCCACATACACAGCTTCGTGGCGACAACTTCACCATCCCGATCAGGCGCAACCCAGAGCCACGAGCGAAACGATCCGTCTGGGCTACTTACCCTGCGATACCCTCGCTCGGTCAGGACTGCCGTGATTTCCTCGTCTCGCATCGCCGTTCTCCTTGCTTACTCCACTAATCCCAACTTGAAACGCACTGTCTGCTGAATGTCATTCACGAGCCGCAAGACATCGGGCGGCAGGAGTGCAAACGTGAGATAAATGGCCTCCAACTCCTTGCGCTGGAATTCTTGCATCTTTGCCACATCTTCATCGGAGGCAAGCTCAGAGAGCATCGGCATAGTCTTGATTTCAGCGAGTTTTCTCTCCAGGAGCCGGACAACTTGTGCATGCATTTCGTCCATCGCTGTTACCCTAATGCCTTTCCCGGAGCACCAAACACCGATGCAATGGTGGTACGTGGATGCTCACGACGCTTACCGCTGCACTTGTGACAAATGGTGTGATAGTTTGGGTTAAACTCATCCTCGCTCACAGGAAGGTAGTCACGTCGAGCGTAGTCACGCCCGCACACGGTACGTCCCTTCTCTGCCTTAATGTGAAGGTAGCCATTGCTGGTGATCATCACGTATTTCGCTGCTGCCATCTCGCTCTCCTTCTGCGTAGCCTACGCTCTCCATGCACGTTGGTAGTGACGACCATCTCCGGTGTCAGCATAACCCTGTGAGGTCAACCACTGATGTACCTGCGACAACTCCTTATGGCGAAAGAAGACATGCCCTGCGTAGGAGACGACTTTCCATCCATAGGATATCCACTCCTCATCGTCCGAGGTCCGGCCCCAGGCTGGCATTTCCCATACTCCATCGTCCGCCAGCGTGAGGCGGTCGGGCATTGGTACATTCATCGCCCTTGTCCTCCTTATGCTTGCTCAATCTTGGCTGTCATGACTTGCCAAGGCTCCAATTTGAGGCGATTATCTGACAGCTTCTGTTTGAGCATCTTCTTGGATGATGCTTGAAACTCCATAATCTCATAGCCGCGAATGGTCGGTACACGCACTTTCCAGCGCGGGAGAGGCAAGGCATCAGAACGCTCTACGATGGTGATGTTCCTTGCCTGCATCCCTCGCCACACCTTGAGTGTCTCGTCCCGGTGCTCCTCAGTGATGGATGAGGCGGAGACATGGACACCGCCGATAGTGGCACTCATCTGCCATCTGGCATACTCAAGCATCGCCGCTCTCCTTCCGCGTATGCCCTACGCTCACCGTGCTACTTCTTCACTGTATAGTTCGTGTTGGGCCGGACCACGATCTTGATACACTCAGCACAAAGATACGTGATCTGCAACGCCCCTTGCTTCGTATGGACTATCTTGGTTGGGACAAACCGCCCACAGCGTTCACATTGCTTCATGCTTTCCCTCCCGGCTTACACAGTGTGCAGCGTTGGCGTTTCCCGATACGCTCTCGTCCATAGCCTGCAAGCTCCTCAAGTTCTTCTGGTGTTTCTCCCCAATGAGGCTCTGAGGTGTAGGTATGCCCGCAGTCCAGGGAATAGTGGACACGACCACTAACGATCTCGACACTCACCAGTTTGCGCAGTTGGTAACGGTGACCGCTATTTCCAGGGTTACTCACCGCTATCCTCCTCGACTGCCAGGATGGCATCATACTGTGCCCACGTGATGAATCCTTGCTGCACTTCCTCTAACAAATCCTCTTGTGAGTAAGCGCCATCGGTATACTTGTGATCCATGATCTCAGCGTACCGTTTCTGAGCCTCCTCACTGATGGTGTTCTCGCCGAAGCGTACGTACTTGTTGTTCATATCGCTCATCCTTTCCGGCTACTCTTCTACTTCGCCGCGTGCAAATCGTTCGACATACGAGGGAGCGTCCTGTAGCTCGTTCCAAGCGTTCACCAACGGCTGTTGTGACTTGGCTATGCGGGCCAGCACCTTCTCAGCCTGCGCCTCGCTTATCTCAAGCTCTTGAGCCAGTTCCCAAGCGTCAGGAGTGACATCATACTCATTCTTCCAATAATCGAGGACTTTCTGTGCATTGCGGTCCAAGTTGAATTGCTCTTGCTGCTTGCTCGCCATCGCCTCATCCTTTCTCGTTGAGCGTAGGAGAGAGTTTGTCCTACGCTCAACCATATGCCTACTCGTCATTACAAAATGCCATCAGGGTTAAACTCGCCGACATACTGTTCGCGGGTCATCGGTTGATCGCGACCAGTATCCTTCAGCCATCGTTGGTACTCTGCGTCATCGATATGGTTCTGCATCGTTTCGAGTGCCGCTTCGTACTTCTGTGCAGCCTTGACATGACGACACGTGCCGTGAAAGTGATGCGCCATGCACTCGTTATCCTGCTCATCGAGGCACCCAGTGGTGCCGTTCAGGTTCAGCGTCACCGTATGCCAGGACGCAGACCCGTTGGTGCGATAGACGGTGCTTCCACTCTCCATCTCAGTGCGTGCGAATATATGAATTTCTGGTTGCTGTTGTACGCTCTTTCGTAGTGCTACCATGATGACCCCTCCTGGAGAATGTCTGTTGTTTTCTCACCGACACGCTATCGTGTTCTCATATGTATATAGTAACACACGACACGGTGGCGTGTCAAGGGGTTTATGCATGAATTTTACACCTCTCCTCAGATTGGTTGCAATTGAATTTTCGTTCTTTGTTTTATCATTCTTCTTGTGTAGTATGGAAATATATACAAGATAATCTATTCCTCAATGTAAACAATACCACATCTCAACTCTGTTATAGTGTATATTTGTTAGTATAGTAATCTATTCTTGATGGAAGACTTAGAACCATTCTAAGGATTGGAGGGTTTCAGCATATGCAACCGCCTTACTACACCCCATCTTCATCTACACCGCCAAAGAAAAAGCGTCGTGTATGGCCCTGGATTGTCGGGGGCGTTGGTGCGCTTCTCATCTGTAGTTGTATTGGGCTAGCCTATATAGGCTCCCATATCAATAACAGCACTGATACCACCGCCAGTAGTTCAGTACAGGATACACCCGCAAGTAGCAAACACATCGTCATTACTCAATACACTGCTACAACCACACATCCTACAGCAACGACAGGAGGCAGCGTGATGTCATTCACTGCAACACACGGTAATCCTCACATTGGCGGCAATCTTAGTGATTTCATCGGCAAATATGGTATACCCTCAGACACCACCAGACAGCCCTACAACTTCACCATCGGGAGTGGTGATCAGGCGATCCTTATCGGAGTGAGAACACAGGTGCGAAAAGTCGTTCAGGTCATCATCGTTGGACCGCAAACCTGGAGCAAACAGACCACGCATGCGTATTGCTCCAACTTTATGCCAGGTGACGCGCAGAAGATCGGGGGTGATATCAGTTTCAGCGAACTCTACAAAAGCGCTGAGGGAGAATTCTCTTTTATGGTGAATGATTCTGGTTCCTGCGTACTCAATATCCCACAATCTTAATTTACAAAAACTCGTTGGCTATCCTCTTGTAAAACGTCTTTCAATATGGTATCCTTATCTCGACACGCTAGCGTGCTAAAGCAAGCATGTTTGAAGAAAGGATGAAGAATGACCGAGCCATCATCTGAAAAACTCTACTACACGCCAAGTGAGGCCGTCGAGTATCTGAGAAACGAGCGGGGAATCATTTACGCTGTCACTAGCTTGCGGAATCTCCGTCGCCGCAAGAAAGCAACGGCAAGTCACAAACTTATCAATAATACCTTGTGGACGAAAGCGGAGCTTGATGCGATTCGTCCGTCATCACGGACGAAGAGAGTAGAAACGGAGGGTGATTCCGAGGGGGGAAGGGGTGAATCTTCTTCGATGATTCTTAGGAAGTTTGGGTATTACAACTCGTCCTCCGCTCTGGCGGTGGTCTGATGCATGCTCCTCCCTCCTGCTGTATGTTTCGTGATGTCGTAGAGTTCGGGCGGTGGCGGTTCGCCCTCACCGTCCCAGGATGTCATAAGCTCATGGTCACGTTTGAGCAGGGTGTACATGACTTTAATCATTTGCCCTGCGACATGTCCCAGCGCTTTGAGTCGGCCACGGTAGCGCTTCGCTTTCTCATCGTAGACACACAAACGC
>Ga0307479_10001956_pt1 | contig 18825 bp, 12 predicted proteins | sample atmos_gasesECM4C_FD_203743 | JGI IMG/M metagenome (GOLD analysis project Ga0307479, IMG submission 203743) | Hardwood forest soil microbial communities from Morgan-Monroe State Forest, Indiana, United States - atmos_gasesECM4C_515 | ecosystem: Environmental > Terrestrial > Soil > Temperate... | reverse complement strand
GACGATGGGAGGCGAATTCCTAGCTCCCTCTTGAAGCGTGCCGGATCGACATTGAATTGTGTGTGAACAATCGAGTCACGGTCATGAGCATAGACCGAAATCGTCTTCAAGCGGCTCGACGAAACCACTGACGCAATTTCTTCCCATTTCATTCGCGTCACACGAAGCCCTAAGTAACGGCGGGACGTAATTCCACTTGAAGTCAAGCTTATGGTTGCTGGATATGAGAAGAAAGCCAGAGATGCAAGAGCGACAAACAAAACGGGGTAAAGCAAGTCAAATCTTGACTCGATCTCACCGCATACCTAGTATGCTGCGAATAAAAACATCGGGATACCAAACCAGAAAATAATGCGAAGCCATAGAACAGGAGGAAAAGACAAATTATTGTTCCGCATCTTCGCGCGTTCGAACACTGCTTCTCGAAAAACAAAGTGAACAGCAATTATCGCTGGGGCCATGACAAGCTGCGTTTCGGCGGCGCTGATCATGAATTCTTGCGCTTTTAGTCCTCGTCAAGCGGATGCTAGGCTGGTGAAATCCGCCGGTAAGTCCCCCGAAAAAACAACAATGGTTCTCCCTCAAAGACTTCCGCGCTTTCCACTTCACCAAGAAAAATAGTGTGATCCCCGGCGACATGAGACGCCACTACCCTGCAGGTTAGCTGCACCAGCGCGTTCCCCAAAACCGGGATACCATCCGTCGGCCATTCGAACCGTATCTCCAAAGCGCGCTCCACGTCCGGATCTTGCTCGGGCTGCGCAAAAAAATCAGAGATGGCCTGCTGATCATCCTTCAAAATGCTGATGCCAAAGCGCTGCACCCTTTTCAGTATCGGCAGCATGCGAGCCTGCTCGGCCACGCACACCAAAATCAGAAGTGGCTCGAGAGATACCGCGGTAAACGAATTCGCGGTCATGCCGTGAACTTGGCCCGGCGCGCGTTCGGCAGTCACCACCGTGACGCCAGTGACAAATCGACCGAGAGCCTGACGAAACACCGCACTGCTGAGTAAGCCCGATTTCATATTTTTTCGAAGATATCACAGGAACGAATTTGCCAGGCGAGTTTGGGTGATCAGTTGCCGCAGGTACATACCTGTGCGAGCCGGTTGGTTAGTTAGCGCAACGTAAAAAAATGAACGGGCGAGACATTGGCCGTTTGGCCACGCTCGCCCGTCTCGGCAACTCTCCAGCTCAAACCGCGTACTTAGCGGCTCGGCGGTTTGTCCTTATCTTTAGGCTTGTCCTTCTGTGGCGGTGGTTGGTTTTGTTGCTGCTGTTTTTGTGCTGCCGGTGGCGGTGGCGCAGGACGTTCTGCTGGCCGTTCCGCCGGCCTTGGAGCGGGAGCTGGTGCCGGGCGTGCCGCAGGCTGCTCTGCTCGTGGCGCAGGGCGCTCTGCCGGTGCGGAACGCGGCGCTGGTTGCTCACTCGGCCGAGTCGCCGGACGATCAGCGGGGCGCTCGGTGGGTGCCGGCCGGTTGTTTGGTTGTTCATTCGGACGCGTGACTGGGCGGTCCGCAGGACGATTCGGTGGCGGCTCGTTCGGCCGCGTTACTGGGCGATCCGCGGGCCGCTCCGCTGGCGCCGGTCGAGTAGCTGGTTGTTCGCTCGGTCGCGTGGCCGGCCGATCTGCTGGCCGATCAGCAGGTCGATTCGCTGGCTGCTCGTTCGGCCGCGTTACTGGGCGATCCGCGGGCCGCTCTGTAGGTGCTGGCCTGTTGGTTGGTTGTTCATTCGGCCGCGCCGCTGGCGGTTCATTCGGACGTGTCACCGGGCGATCCACAGGGCGGTCGGCCGGACGATTGTTGGGCTGCGCGCTTGGCGGACGATCATTAGTCGCTGGCGGTCGTGAGTTAGGCTGGGGCTGCGCGTTGTTCGGCTGCGTTACGGGGCGATCCCCTGGCCGCGTAGTTGGTTGAGCATTTGGCCGTTCATTGGGTTGATTTGCATTAGGCTGCGTCACTGGACGGTCGCCCGGCCGGTTATTTGGCTGCGCAGTGTTCGGCTGCGTCGTGGTACCACGCTCAGCGGGTCGATTCCCCGGCTGTTGGTTATTCGGAGTACCCGGCCGATTTGCAGGATTGTTCTGCGGCTGCCCTGATTGCGGCTGCACCGGTTGCGGCTGTCCCGGACGATTCCCGATGTTGCCCTGAGCCCCTTGTGCGGCTGTGCGGTTCACCGGTTGGGCCGGTTTGGGAGCTTCGCGCACCGACACAGGCGCCTGCTTTGAAGGTGGAGCGACCCTGACAGCTGCAGCTTGCTGCGTCTGTGCCGAAGGCGCGGGTTGAATCTGTCGAATTTGCGTGACGGACAGAGGCCTGCCGCCGTTGCTCTTTATCGCTTCCTGGCGTCTTTCAAACGATGGAGGCGGTGGTGGTGGTGCGGCCTTGGCTACAACCGCACGCTGCTGAACGGCGGGAGGCGGTTGATGCTCCGCGGGTCTCGCCGACCCCAACACTGCTTGTTTCGTCGGCACGATAGCCGGTTGGCGGACCTGCACTTGCGCGCTGGCCATTTGTCGTGTATCCACTCGCACCGCGTTCCGCGCCACGGGTTGAGCCGACGTGAAAGCTTGTTGGCTGGTGGCCATAACCGCGCCCGGAACCCGCTGATTCACATACGTAACGTTGTTCACGGTGGTGTTATTGTTTACCACCGTGGTCTGATAATAATTGTTCACCACTGTGCGGTTCACGGTGGTGTTCGAAATGTTCACGTTCTCAACATACCGTTGGCTCACGCGGTAAGACGGCACATACACTTCACGGGGTCCCAGCGGGAACCAGCCCACTGCCCCGCCGCCACCGCCGACCGCGATGCCCACGCTGAAACCACCGCCGCCAACGAACGCGACCAACGCTGGCGCGTAGACGGGACGCACGTAAACTACGCCTTCAACTCGCGGAGGCGAAGGTATCCATCCCCATCGGCCTTCCACGTTTACCCAGCGTCCATAATGAAACGGCGCGAAGCCCCAGGGCTGATCATCAACCCAGGTATATCCCCAAGGCTCGATATACGCCCAATGACCGTAGTGATAAGGCGCCCAATCCGCGACTTCCACGCGCGGGTACCACACGTGGCCATATTGCGGCGTATCGCGCCAGTCTCCATGGTCGTCCAAGTCTTCATAGCCGACCACATCCTGCGAAACATACTGTGCCGAGCGGGAATGTTCCCATCGGCGGTCACGGTTGGCGCTCCAGGTGTCAAACTCGTCGTAATCCGCGCTGAGATCCTGCACGTCCGCGCTCAACTGATCCGTTCCAGAGAACACCGCGTCGTCATGCGCGCGCACGGAATAAGACGCCCCGCCGCCGGTAACTTGGCCTTCTCCGTCGCGAATTCTGATGGAGGTGGCATCGCCGCCTTGATCCACGTTGATGCGATAGATGCCGGGACGGTCAATCGAGAAAGCCAGATTCGGCGTATCGATTTCGTATGTCTCGTTTTCAGCCAGGTGACGCACGCGCACCAGAATGGTGCCTTCCGTCAAACGTACTTGCGTCACGTTATCGTTCAGATTGAGAAATGAGAAGCCAGTGCTGTGGAACAATCGAATCGTCGACGCATCGAGTTGCAGCTCGACACGGCCATCCTGGTCCGACCATAGTTTATCGCCGGTAGTGATTGGTCGATTTATTCCTGCGTCGACCCAATCCTCCGTGCCGGCTGGTTGGAACGAAACAGCTCCTTGGGAATACGCGAGACGTGCTACCACCGATGGCGGATCGTCATAATCACCTGCAAGTGCCAGCTTCGGAAGGAACAGCGCGAGCGCTATTGCCACTCCAAGAACGCTGGCTACCTTTCGGGCATGTTTTCTAAACATTGTTCTTCTCTCCTTGTTGCTGACCACTTTGGACCATCCTCTTCGCACACAACTGGTGTGCGAATGAGTCGAACAATTAGTGAACCGGGAAAGGGTGGGCGAGCGTGGGTCAACATTGCACCAATCCCCTTAGTACCTGAATCGGGAATTCGCTGTAGAGCTAAACAGGAAAGCCCCGACAGGTGAATGCATATTAAACCCTTCGAGGCAAGAACAGTTGCGGCATTGCAGCAGCGTAGCGTGGACGATACTGCACGCTTCAGCAACGACGAAAATTCTAGAGATTTAAAATGTCAAACGAAATTTGCCCGCAAAATTCAAAAATGGAAATCCAATTTGCGCAAGTGCAAAAAAAAGCCCGCTCGAAGTAGCGGGCCTTTTTCGTTCTTTGTAGTCGAATCTAGCGCGGTGTTGTGTTTATCGGCCGTGCGACCCTGATCCGCCTCTACTACCGCCACCGCCACCTGAAGGCCGTCCGCCTCCAGATGATCCGTGGCTTGGAGCGGGCGAAGCGTGTGACGGCGCCGAATACGTCCGGCTAGGTGCAGAATAAGCTCGCGGCGGCGCAGAGTAACCGCGCTGCGGCGGCGCGGAATAGCCGCGCTGAGGAGCGGAGTAATAAGGACGCGGCGAAGATGTTGCGCCCCGCTGGTTGTATACGCCGCCTTGGTTAGCCGAAGGCGGACGATTCGTAGTATAGCGAGCCGCACCTTGCGAGTTCACCGAGCCCGAACCTGCGTAGCTCGGACGGTTTGGCGAGCCGCTCCCGTAGTTGGCGCTTGCCCTGCCGTTATAAGCAGCGGAGTTTCCCGTGCCACGATTGCCCGCATACGTATTGTTACGTCCTGCGTTGTAGCCGGAATTTCCTACGGTGCGCACCGGCATGTGCGAGGCCCCCGCTGCTGGCGCTGTGCGCGCAATCACCGCGCGATTCTGCACCGAAGCAGGCGGCGTTGCCACCCGACCACCGCGAACGCTTGCAGCTCCCGTATAGCTCGCTCTGGTCGGAGTCATGTTCAAGTGATTTGTAACTTGCGCGCCACGCAAGGAGGCAGCAGTCACCGGCGTCGCGCCGCGATTCACGGCCTGGCCATTCACGAAGCCGGCTCGAGTAGTCGCCGTTACGGCCGCCGGGTTGTGCGCGTACGCGTAGTTATGATTCGCGACGTTGATGTTGTTAACGTTCCGAATGTACGTGTTGTGAATATTTATGTTCGTAATGTATGCGCCACCCCTCCGGTAGCCATACCACGGGTGATAGACTTCACCGAAACCCAGCGGGAACCAGCCTACCCCGACGCCAACTCCGAAGCCAAAGCCGAAGCCGCCGCCAAGGAATCCAACGAAAGCCGGCCCATAGACTGGATAGTAGCCGATTGGCCCCGGGCACCAGCCCCAACGCCCGCCAAAATAATTCCAGCGTCCATAGTGGAACGGCGCAAACCCCCAAGGCGCGTAGTCAATCCAGGTCCAGCCCCAGGGTCCCACGTAGCCCCAATACCCATAGCTGTAAGGAGCCCAGCCGACCGCCACGCTGTTCGGATACCAAACCGGGCCGTAGTTAGGTTCTCGCGACCACGTTCCGTTATCATCGAGGTCCGAATAACCCACGGTGTCCCGCGACACGTAGCGCGCCGAAACGGAATTTTCTTCTCTGCGGTCACGGTCCGCGGCCCAGCGATCGAAATCGTCCGGCTGTGGAGCGCGGTCAGTGTGGTAGTCGATATCGGAGTCGGTGCCGTTAAATTCGGCCAGCTCGCCGGCGCGCACCAGATGGCTCTTGCCGCCCGCGGTAACTTCGCCTTCCCCGCGAATCACCGTCACCAGGGTGCCATCGCCAGTCTCGTTGACATCGATGCGGAACGCCCCAGCTTCGCGCACCGTAAACGCAATATTGGGCGTATCCACTTCATAAGTGTCGCCTTCGCGAAGTTCGCGTACACGGAAATTAATGCTGCCTTCCGCCAGCCGCATCTGCGTAATGTTTTGGTCCAGATTCAAAAATGACAGCGCGGTCATCGCGCCCAGATGAATAGCAGCTTGTCCGGCTTGCAGCTCCGCGCGGGAATCTTTATCTACCCAGATTTTATCGCCAATGGTGACGGGCCGATTCTTGGCCGCATTGCCCCAATCGCCGCTGCCGCCGGCTTGAAATGAAACAGAGCCATCAAGGTAGCTCAGCCTGGCTACCCGGGAGGGAGGATCCTGCGCATCGGGTGAGGCGCCATCTTGGTCAACTTGAGAATTGCTATAACGCAGATCATCGCCACGACCCGCATAGTTCCCATTGGAATTGTCGTTGTAGCGCGGATCATTATTGTTGCGAGGGTCGCCAGAATTGTTGTACCGAGGATCATCGCCGTTAGGATTCCCGTAGCGTGGATCGTTGACAGGGCCTTGTGCACTGTTCTCATCCGGAGCAGCCGTAGTGCTGTGCGCGGGACCTCCGTCGTCTTGGGCCCGCATCGCCACCGCCGTCGTTATAGTCGTTAAAGAAAGAAGACCGGTCAGACACAGCAGCAAGCCAAGCCTGCCTTTACCGGTGAATGTGGTCTTCGACATGCGTTTCCCCTATCTAGGGCTGGGCAAACCTGTCCCAGCTGCGGGAGTCTACCTCAGGTAGTTCTCCCAATTCGTATAACCCGGCCGCGGGAAATAAGTTGCCATTTCCGTTCGACCTCATCAATGGCCATATATCCTCAATGACCATATAAAGGTTAGATGCCGACGGCGCTGCCCGGTTGGGACCTTGGGGTGTACTAGTACATTGCGTATATGTAACTAGCCCTTAATCTGTCCGCTAGAACAGGCGATTTTTGCCAGCACTCTCCGTAAACTCGGGGATTGTGAGTACAAACGCGGTCTGGGAGAATAGCTCCATATGAATTCAAAATGGTTCGGATCCATGGCAGTCGCAGCGTTCGGAATGGCTGCCGCGATCTCATCGCCGGCGCAAACCTGGCGTCAGGTTGGCCCTCCGGGTGGCACGGTTATATCTCTCGAGGCCGATGCACACAACATCAAGAAACTGTACCTCGGCACTTCCGACGGCCACGTTTTCTTTTCGAACGATGAAGGCGCGAATTGGCGATTGATCAGCCGCATCGGCACTGGCCAGGATGACGTCATCACCCACATTCTCGTCGATCCCCGCGACTCCAATCGTCTTTATGCCAGCACCTGGACATTGTATTCCGGCGGCGGCGGCGTTTATCGCAGCGATGACGCAGGCCACTCGTGGCACGTAATTGGCCTCGCGCATGAAACGGTGCGCGCTCTCGCGCAAGCACCGACGAATCCTAAAATTTTGCTAGCCGGATCATTGACCGGTGTTTACCGCTCCACCGACGACGGCGCGAACTGGACTCTCATTACTCCCGCGAAGCACGAAGACCTTCGCAATTTTGACTCCGTCGCTTTCAATCCTCACGACGAGAACACCATCTACGCTGGAACGTATCACTTGCCTTGGAAAACCACCAACGGCGGCAAAGATTGGTTCCCCATTCAAAAAGGCATGATCGATGATTCCGACGTCATGAGCATCGTGGTCGATCCCACTAATCCGGAAAATGTCCACGCCACCGCCTGCTCCGGCATTTATCACAGCGTGAACGGCGCGCAGAACTGGACGAAGTACAAAGGCATTCCTTTCGTATTCCGCAGAACGCAGCTGATTCGCCAGGATCCCCAAAACCCGCAAGTGCTTTACGCCGGAACCACAAGCGGCTTGTGGAAGACCACCAACGAGAATGATTTTAAGCGCATCACTCCCGGCGATTGGGTTATCAACGCTATCGTCATCGACCCCAATCATTCTGACCGCTTGATTATCGGCACCGAACGCCAGGGCGTGCAGATCAGCGAAAACGGCGGCGCAACCTTTACTTCTTCCAACGCCGGATTCCAACACCAGCACATTCTTGACGTAGCCATCGATCACGAAAATCAGGCACGCGCCTTGGTCGTCCTAACCTTTGACACTGACGCGTTCTTGGCCACTCAGGACGGCGGCAACACTTGGTCGGCTCTGGGACCGGGACTGAAGCGCACCGATCTGAAACATGTTTACGCTGCACCTGGCACGTGGTGGGCTTCGTTAAACAACGGCGGCTGGATGAAATACGACGAGACCAACAAGAAGTGGGTAAAAGCCGGTCTCTACGTTCCTGAAGTAACTCCCGTAGCCGCAACCACCAAGTCTGCTGCGACGAAGGGCAAGAAGGGCGCACCCGTTAAAAAGACCACCGCGACCACTGCAGCGCGACGCCCAATTTCCAAGAAGCCGACTACGTTTGTCGCTGTGCAGGTCAACGACATGACCTTCGGTAGCGAAGCGTGGTTTGCAGCCACTGCCGGCGGAATCCTGACCTCCAAGGACCACGGCATCACCTGGAAAAACGCTGGCTCCGATGCCTTCTTGAAACAGCCCGCAACTTCTCTCGAAGTCACTTTAGATGGCACTCAGGTCTGGGCCATCTCGCAACGCAACCTGCTTTACTCCGCAGACGGCGGAGCGCACTGGGAGAGCAAGGACTTGTCCTTCGCATCTGCCGGCAATTTGCGCCTCCACCGCGTAGACGATTCGAACCTGTACATCACCTCCAACATGGGCCTCTACACCTCGCATGACGCCGGACGCAACTGGAACCGTTCAGATGTTCGCGAACTACAATTCCAGGATGTGGCCGGAAGCGAATACGCCACGGTCGTGGCGCTGCAAAAGCATGGCTTGCTGGCTTCCTTTGACGGCGGCAAAACGTGGAAGCGCGTAGACGACCCCTTGGCCGACGGTTTCTTCCCGGTCGTGCGCGTGCGCCGCAACGGAGCCCTGGTCGCAGCCTCCGCAACCGAAGGCCTGCTCTCACTAGAGCTGGAAGGCCGTTCAGCCAGCAGCACCGGCGGCGGCACCGCCATGCTCCTGACTCCCGACGGAGCCCGGAAGCCCAAAAACTAACTCGCATTAACTTGAAATAAAGTTGAAACGAAAATGGCGGAAGGGCGCATCCCTTCCGCCATTTTTTTGCAGGGTGCCCCGGGTTCGCAGTTGAGTTATGAACCCGGGTCTTGGGGTTTTCTGCCTCGGGTTTTCTATCTTGGGTTTTCTGTTACTTCATCCGCGCCACAATCACGGTCATATCATCTGCTTGTTCCGCACTCCCGGCCCATTCTTCCGCCGCCGTCATCAACGATAACGCCACGCTGCTCGGCGGCGACGCCTGCACCCGTACTGCCGCCTCCTGCAACCGTCGAATCCCAAATTCTTCACCATACACATTCTCCGGTTCCACCAGTCCATCACTATAGCCAACCAACACCGCATCGCGCGGCACCATCAGCGAATTTTCTTCATACTCACATTCCTCATACACACCTAACACCATGCCTCCCTTATCCAGCCGCACCGCATTGTTCTGGCTCAACAAAAACGATGGCAGATGCCCCGCATTGGTGTAACGCAGCGTCCGCGTCGCACTGTCATACACGCAGATAAAAAACGTCGCAAACCGATCGTCCGCGGTATTTCGCACCAGGTGCTTATTCAGCCGTGAAACCAATTCATCGGTCCCCAGGTGCTCGCTGCCGACCATCAACAATTGGCTCCGCAACGCCGCTTGCAAACTGGCCATCAACAACGCCGCCGAAATTCCCTTCCCGGAAATGTCCGCAATCGCCACGGCAATATGCGTCGGCGTCAGCTGAATAAAATCATAATAATCGCCGCTCACCGAACGCGCCGCCTTGCAGATCGCCTCCACTTCCACTCCGGGAACCGATGGCAGCCGCTTCGGAAACAACTGGTTCTGTACCTCACGCGCGATGGAAATCTCATTCTCCAATCGCTGCCGCTGTTTTTGCTCTTCGATTAACCCGCTGATCGACCCGGTCATCAAATTGAACGATTCACCAAGCACCCCCAACTGGTCTCGCCGGTCCACTCGCACACGATGCGTCAAATCCCCGGACTGCACGTATTGCGTAGCCTGGTAAAGGTCCGAGATGGCAGTGGTAATCGTGCGCGTCATGCTGATCCCGGTAATCAAAGCCGCAAGCTCGATAATCAGGAACACTATGCCCACAATAATAAACAACAGCAGGTACGAATCTCGCAGTTCCCCCAGAGAATTAAATATGCGTGCGCTCAAGCGCGACGGCCGCGCATTGGTCACCGCCAAAACCGGCCGGTCATACTCCACCTTGCCCTCACGGCCAACGTAAACCGAATTGAGCCTCGACACCACACTGACCGCCGGATCGATCCAAAAACCTTGCGGTTGCAACACTCGCGCCCGAGCGCTTATTGGGGTGCCCGCTGCGTAGCGGTCGCCCGCCGACTGGTAAATCGCGGTTCCTTGATCCCCAACTGAAATTTTCCGCATCGGGTTTAATTGAATTGCACCCACGTCCGGCGCGATGGCGGAAAGCAGTTCCGGGGTAACCGGCACTCGCAACTGAACAACCCTGATGCCCTCCTTCCCGTGAATCGCGCGAAAACTCACCAGCGACAATTTGTCCTCTTCCTGTAGCAATCCCGCGAATGCATCTCCTCCTCGAGCCACTTTATGCAGCAACGTCGCATCGCCCGAGAATGTGATGGCCAGGTTGGGCAGTTCACGGTCATGCACCACATGCGATTGCGCAGCCAGATCGCTCTCAAACTCTTCTTCGCTGTTTCCGCGAGTCGCTGGGCCGTGCGCCGCGGCGATATGCTCAGCCATGTCCGCGAGAGAATTAATGCGCACCTGGATATCTTCATAAAGCAGGTACGCGCCCAGTTGCGAATACAAAATTCGCCCGGCAAGCCCGACTAGCGTAACAATCAGCAAAATGGGGACCAACGCAATAAACAGATAAGCCACAATCAAGCGGTTCCGCAAACTCCACAGCAGTCGCGACCGCCACCACCCAATCATGCGAAATAACAGGTAAAACAGGCACAGAACCGCTAAAAATTTCAGGAAACTTACCACACCTCCACTGAGTTCCGTAATGGTCACCACTACGCCCAACGCAAAAATCGCCAGCGCCACAATGTCAAAGCCAGACAGCCGGCGCCAAAACGATTGCAAAGTGGAAGAGAGAGAATTCATCGGCAAGTTTAGACCAACACTTTACCTGACTTTCACACACTATGAGAACGCACTAACGCCAGTAAAGCATCTGTCCGCGAAACACAAAAGTAGGGAGTATCACCACACCTTGCTTTTATTGAAGTTTGAGCTTGGGATTGACCAACAAACTAAAGCATATTTCTAGGGATTGGTAACTTCGACTCGCTCCGGATTGCTCACCCGGCTATGGTGCCGGCTATACGCAAAATAAATCACCAACCCGATCAGCAACCACCCGAACAACCGCGCCCAGTTCACCCAGCCCAGCTTGTACATCATGTAGCCATTAAAAAGAATCCCCAGGATGGGTACCACCGGCACCCACGGAGTGCGAAATGGCCGCGGTTGACCGGGATTGGTGCGTCGCAAAACCATTACCGCAATACACACAATCACGAACGCCAGCAGGGTCCCGATATTGACCATTCGCCCGATATCGTCGATCGGCGTAACGCTGCCCACGATTGCCGCAAGTAGTCCCACCAGAATGGTGTTTTTATAAGGTGTGCGGTATTTGGGATGCACCGCTGCGAAAAATCTTTTTGGCAGCAGGCCGTCATTGGCCATCGAGTACAGCACCCGCGTTTGCCCTAGCAGCATTACCAGCATCACGCTGGTCAATCCCGCGAGCGCCCCCAACGTAATGATGTGCGACGCCGTCGACAGCCCCCGGTCCATAAACGCTCGCGCCACCGGAGCTTCAATGTTAACTTCCTGCCAATGCACCATCCCGGTCAAAACGCCTGCAACTGCTATATAAAGGATCGTGCAGGCGAGCAACGAAGCGATAATCCCGATCGGCAGATCCCGCTGCGGATTCCTGGCTTCCTGCGCCGTCGTGGACACCGCATCAAATCCAATGTACGCGAAAAAGATGTACGCTGCCCCGGCCCCGATGCCGCTGAATCCCATCGGCGCAAAATTGTGCCAATCGCTTCCCCAGTTCGCCACAGAAACATATCGTGATCCTAATGCGATAACGAACAGCACCACCGAAACCTTCATCACCACAATCGCCGAGTTAAACCGCGCGCTCTCTTTAATTCCCACTACCAGGATCGCGGTAATCACCAGCGCAATAATAAACGCCGGCAAATTGAAACCAATTTCCATCCCAAAAATTCGCGGCGCGTTCATCAACTCATGCGCTCGCTGCAACAAATCCGGCGATTGCGTGGACATGATGGAGCTAACCTTATCCAGAAATGCTTGCGTCCCAGGCACGAGCGCCGAATCCGAACTTATTGCAATCTGTCGCGCTACTTCCTTCTCTGCCGTCGACAACGCCGTCCAGTGATCGTAGGCCAACCACAGCGGCATCTTCAGATGAAACATATTGAGCAGTTCAATAAAGTGGTTCGACCAGCCCGAGGACACCGTACTGGCGCCCATCGCGTATTCCAGCGTCAGATCCCATCCGATGATCCACGCGATCAGTTCGCCCAGCGTGGCGTATGCATAGGTGTACGCGCTGCCGGCCAGCGGAATCATCGCCGCAAACTCCGCGTAGCAAAGCGCCGCGAATGCGCATCCCATTCCGGATAAGACGAATGAAAGCATCAATCCCGGTCCGGCGTAATGCGCGCCCAAACCGGAAAGTACGAAAATGCCCGCTCCAATCACCGCCCCAACTCCCAGAGCCGTCAGTTGAAAAGGGCCCAGCGTCCTTTTCAAACTGTGCGTCCCGCCCTCCGCGGATTCCGCCAACAGCATGCTCATCGGTTTTTTTGCGAATAACGGGTTACCCATGCAGACAGTCTCCCGGAGAGGTCATCCCCAATTCAGGCCAATTTGGATTAAAGCTGTGACATTGTAGGTTGCCCACACCTTTTGCCCTACAAAAAAACGCTTGCCGATTAAAATCGCTGCTACTCCGACCGCGGTTTTTCTCTTCCACAGACTTTCACTCCAGTGCAAGGGTTTGAAACCGTTCCCGACTCAATTCGTAGCGAATCGTCCGCATTCCATCCTCGATCGGCCCATCGCCGACAAACACGAACCCGGACTTCTGCATCACACGAATCGAGGGGATCAGTTCGGGCAGGGTATCGGCGACAACTCTTTGTACTGCTCGGTTCTGAAAGGCCCAACCGACAAGTGCTTGCACTGCCTCGGTCGCGTATCCATGCCGCTGGTGCGTTTCCAGCATGCTGTATCCAATCTCGACCAGCCCATCCGCCGGACTCCCTTTAAAGCCCGCATTGCCGACCAACTCGCGAGGCTCCCTCCGAACACAGAACCATAAGTTCCACCCAGCATCGCTTGCCTCCGCTTTTTGCAGCGAGGCCAAAAAATGTTGCTGCGAGTGTTCATCATTCAAGGGTGGGGGCCAGCTTGCCGGTCTCGGCGTATCGAGCAGCTGCGCCAACGAAGGAAAATTGTTTATCTCAGCTTGTGCAAGCTCCACTGTGGCGGCCACGAGTTCGAGGCGTGATGTTAATAACCGAAGGTCAGGCATGCGAAACTTGCTGCGGCTGGTGGCATTCATTCCAAAGCTCGTCCCCGCCGCGACCACACCAGATAAACCGGCACGCCCAACAACACAATCAACAATCCCGGCCAGGTAGTCTGGGTTTTATACAAAAGCAGCACAAACATGATCGCCGATGCCGCCACGATATAAAGCAACGGCACAAATGGATACCCAAACGCCCGGTAAGGCCGCTCCGCATCAGGCCGTTTCTTGCGCAAAACAAATATGCCCGCAATCGTCAGCGTATAAAATATCAGCACCGAGAAAACTACGTAGTCGAGCAAATCGCTGTACAAATTTCCGTACGTGACCGCCCCACCCGCATCCACGTGCCGCGTGCGCAAAAGGATCAACACAATAATCCACACGCATTGATAAATTAACGCTACTGCAGGCACGCCGCGCTTATTCAAATTTCCGGTCGCGCGAAAAAATAACCCATCTTTCGCCATCGCGTACGATACGCGCGCGCCCGCCAGAATCAACCCGTTGTTGCAGCCAAACGTGGAAATAATAATTGCCACCGCCATGATCGACGCGCCCGCCGGGCCAAACACCGCATTCAGCGCCGCCGAGGCCACGCGATCATCCGGCGCATGTTGAATTTGCTCCAAAGGCAGGGCGCACAAATACGCCACATTCGCCAGCACGTACAGCGTGATGACAATCATGGTTCCAAATGCCATCGACAACGCCACATCTCGCTTGGGATTCTTCACTTCCGCGGCCGTGAACCCGATGTTGTTCCACGCATCCGCCGAAAACAGCGACCCCACCTGCGCCACTCCGAACGCGATAAACAATCCAAACGCCCCGCTCGCTGCGGTAACCGTCGGCACAAACCCACGCAGAAAGGCCGCTCCAGGCTCAATCGCCTGCGCCCCGCGAATAGCCCAGAAATGCGAAAAATTGTCGCTGATCGCTGCCGAGTTACGCCCCACAAACACGCAAAGGAAAATCAGTCCCAGCAACGAAAGAGCCTTCGCGCTGGTAAAAATATTCTGAATGATTTTGCCTAGCTGCACCCCCAGCGTATTCAAGAACGTCAAAAAAATGATCATCAACACGGCCACCAGCTGCTGCACCGACAAGCTGATGGCATATTTCGAAGATATCGCCAGCGGATGCACCACCCATGCCTGCGGAGATATCGCCGGCGCCAGCACTCCCAGGTACCGCGCAAATCCAATGGCTACCGCTGCGATCGTGCCCGTCTGGATCACCAGAAATAATGTCCAGCCATATAAAAAGCCCCACAGCGGCGAATACGCTTCGCGCAAATAAATATATTGTCCGCCGGCATGCGGAAATAGCGCCGCCAGCTCGCCATAAGAAAGCGCCGCCGAAACCGTCAGCAACCCGGTAATGATCCACGCGAAAAGCAACCCGCCCGCGGATCCTGTCTGCCTGGCAATATCGGCAGCCACAATAAAAATCCCCGACCCAATCATCGAGCCGACAACGATCATCGTGCCGTCAAACAACCCGATGGCGCGCACGAACCCGCGTTCACTTGGCGCCACGTTCGTCGCTGTCGCTGTTTTAGTCTCTGCCATCTCAATCATTTTTCATCGCCGTTCCAGTAAATCGACATACTCTCGAGCACGCTTACCCACATTTTCCGCGCGCAAAATGTCGCTGATAATCGCCACCGAATCCGCCCCCGCATCGACCACTTCAACCGCTCGCTCTAGCGTAATCCCCCCAATAGCTACTATGGGCCTATCTGTCATCGCGCGTGTCTCCCTTACAAACCCCACCCCAACCACCGGGTCGGGATTCTCTTTCGAGCCCGTCTCAAAAACCGGTCCCACCGCGATGTAATTCGCCGAGGTTTCCAGAGCGCTGCGGAATTGCCCGGCGTTGTGCGTGGACACCCCCACCCATTTCCCCTCGCCCATCACTTCGCGCGCCTGCTCCACTCCCAAGTCCTCCTGGCCCACATGCACCCCACGCGCATCCACAAGCGCGCCAACATCCGCGCGATCGTTCACAATAAATTGCACATCAAGAGGATCTAAATATTCGGCGAGCTCTTGAGAAGTTTCAAACAATTCGCGTCCTGAAGCACGCTTGTTCCGGTATTGGATCAATCGCACTCCGGCGTCAACCAGGTTTTTTGCGCATTCTTTTGCGGGAGTCTTCAACAATGCTGCGTCTAATATCACATACAGTCGCGGCAGAACAAGGCGCATTGGCACCTATTTCCCGTTTGTCCCCAACAATCGATCGATAAAATGCGTATCAAATCGTCCCGCCGCAAATTCCGGATCCGCAAGAATTCGCCGGTGCAGTGGAATGGAAGTCCTAATACCCTCAATCACGAACATTTCCAGCGCGCGCTTCATGCGCCCAATGGCTTCCGCGCGATCGCGCCCCTTCACAATCAATTTCGCAATCATGGAATCGTAATACGGTGGAATCACCGCATCGGCATGCGCCGCCGAATCCACCCGCACCCCGGTCCCGCCAGGCGCCTGAAACGTTGTAATGCGCCCCGCCGAAGGCACAAACGTCTCCGGATCTTCCGCATTAATTCGGCACTCAATCGCGTGCCCCGAAAAGTGAATTTCTCCCGTCGCATCCTGCAGCCGTTCTCCCGCGGCAATTCGAATCTGCGCTTTAATCATGTCCACCCCGGTAACCAGCTCTGTCACCGGATGCTCCACCTGTATGCGCGTGTTCATCTCGATAAAATAGATGAACCCATCTTCATCCATCAGAAACTCCACCGTCCCCGCGTTGGTATATCCAATCTTGTTCATGGCCTTGACGACTCTGGCCCCCAGATCTTTGCGTTGCTTCGCATCAATCGCCGGCGATGGCGATTCCTCCACCAACTTCTGATGCCGCCGCTGAATACTGCACTCCCTTTCGCCAAGGTGAATAATCTGTCCGTGCTGATCGCCTAGCACCTGGTATTCAATATGCCGCGGACGTTCGATAAATTTTTCAGCATACATATCAGGATTGCCAAAAGCCTGCTGGGCCTCGCTGCTCGCCGCCTGAAACGCCCCCAGTAAATCTTCCACGCGCCGTACGATGCGCATCCCGCGCCCGCCGCCCCCCGCCGACGCCTTTAAAATTAACGGGTACCCAATTTTCGCCGCCGCAGCTGCAAGCCCTTCTTCGCCCTGAATAATTCCGTCGCTGCCGGGAACGGTCACCAGCCCCGCCGCGCGAACTTCCCGCCGCGCACGGTCCTTATCCCCCATCATTTCGATGATTTCCGGCGTAGGGCCAATAAACGTAATTTCCGAAGCCTCGCAAACTTTCGCGAAATTGGCATTTTCAGAAAGGAACCCATAACCCGGATGGATGGCATCCACGTTGGTGATTTCTGCCGCGCTGATCACTTGCGGAATGTTGAGGTAACTCTCGCTGCTGCGCGGCGGCCCGATGCACACCGCTTCATCCGCGAAGCGCACATGCAGCGAATTGCGGTCCGCCTCGCTATAAACAGCCACCGTGGAAATGCCCAATTCCTTGCAGGCGCAGATGACCCGCAGGGCAATTTCCCCTCGATTAGCTACAAGGATTTTTTGGAACATGGCTCTGGGGTGCGGCTATTTCTTCCTGCCCGGCCGGATGCCGAACAACGGCTGCCCATATTCCACCGGCTGCCCGTTTTCGACATAAACGCGTATAACCTCGCCGCTGGCGTCTGATTCAATTTCGTTCATTAACTTCATGGCTTCCACGATGCACAGTGTCTGCCCCGCTTCCACCTGCGCTCCGACCTTCACAAAAGCTTCCGCGCCCGGGCTCGGGGCGCCGTAAAACGTTCCTACGATAGGAGATTTGATAAGATGTAAATCTTCGCTGCTCCGTCCCTCCGCGCCACCCCCCGTACTTTGCGCACTCGGGCTGCTGGACGTCCCCGACCCGCCGCCCGGCACAATAATCTCGGGCGCATACCCGCTCCGTGATTGCTGCAGCCCCACTCCGCTCGACGGCTTGCGCAAACGGATACGCAGGTCCCCTCGTGAGTATTCAAACTCTTCAAGGTTATGCTCCGTCATGAACTGTAATAGCTGCTCGATTTGCTTCAATTCCGGGTTAGCGAAGCTCTCGGCGGCCTTGTTGGAAGCGCGATCAGAAGCTTGTTTCGAGGTCTTTTTCCGCGTCATGCCTGTAGTCAAATCTCTATGAGATCCCGCGTACTGCGGGTCAATACTTCTATCCGATCGGCGTGCACCGCAACATCATCTTCGATGCGTATGCCGCCCACGCCCTCGATATAGATTCCTGGTTCAATGGTCACCACGTTCCCCGCTTCAAGCCGCTTCTTTTGTCCTCGCGCAATGCGTGGTTCTTCGTGAACCTCTAAACCCAGCCCGTGACCCGTGCTGTGCAGGAAATATTTGCCCAATCCCTGTCGCTCTAGTACTTGCCGTGCTGCCGCATCGACGTCCCCGCACAGAACGCCATTTTTTACTGCGGCAATCGCCGAAACTTGCGCATCTTGCACAGCTTTATACCAATGCCGGACTCGTTCCGGAGCCTTTCCATAATAAAATGTGCGCGTGATGTCGCTGCAATAGTGCGCGAGTATAGCACCCAGGTCCAGCACCACAAACTCATTTTTCTTCAATCGCTTCGCGGTCGGACGCGCATGCGGAAGAGCCGCTCGCTCCCCAAAAGCCACGATCGTTTCGAACGCCGCGCCCGATGCCCCCCTCTTCCGCATCTGGTATTCAATCTCCGCGGCAACCTCAAATTCCCGCACCCCGGCTTTCAGCAGTGGGATCGTTTCTTCCATCACCCGCCCCGCCAGAATGGCCGCTCTGCGCATCACCGCCACTTCCTGCGCGTCTTTGTGCATCCTCATGGACGCCACAAGCCCAGCGGCTGGCTTCCACTTGCACCCTCTCCCCGCCGCCTTTCGCAATATCTGATACTGGCTTACCGACAGCTGCGTCGCTTCGAATCCCACGCTCTTTGCTTTGTTCCCTGCCAGAAACTCCCCGGCGGACTCGAACAGCGAAGCCTTCTGCTGCACCACCGCGATGCCCGTCGATTCCGCTTTAGCTTGTCCGACGAATCTTCCATCCGTGATGAGCGTCGTCCCTCGCCGCGAAACTACCAACGCACCCGACTCTCCCGTAAATCCCGTCAGGTAGTACCAATCCGGCGGGTTCGTGACCAGCAGGCTCTCAACTTGCAACGCCCCGAACTTCTGGACCAACGCGCTGCGCCTTTGTGCAAACCCGCTATTCATAAAAACGAATCGAGGAGACCGTAGTCTCCTCGATGAACTCCCTTGGGGAAGGTGTGCTCTGACCCTGCCCGGTTAAATTTAGCCAGTTGGCTTCATTATAGCCGACCCGCCTGGAACATAAATAATTAGCCCGGCCACTACCCAGGCCATTACCCAGGAATAATACGCGGCGTCAAGAAGAACAG
>Ga0307479_10001955_pt1 | contig 18832 bp, 16 predicted proteins | sample atmos_gasesECM4C_FD_203743 | JGI IMG/M metagenome (GOLD analysis project Ga0307479, IMG submission 203743) | Hardwood forest soil microbial communities from Morgan-Monroe State Forest, Indiana, United States - atmos_gasesECM4C_515 | ecosystem: Environmental > Terrestrial > Soil > Temperate... | reverse complement strand
CGAAGGTCTATCTGCAAATGGAAAAATACGACCAGGCAGAAATCCAACTGCGTCGCATCGTCGATGAATACCCGATCGACAGCGCAGCCCACTTTCAACTGGCGCGCCTGCTGGAAATGTCCAAACGCCTCGATGAAGCCAAGAGCGAATACCTTGAAGGCCTGAAGACAGACGCAGCGAATGCCGAAGCGAAGTCGGCAATCCAGAGAATCGAACAACAACAGGGGAGGCGGGCGCAGGCCCCTCAGTGAAGCGCGAGAAAACCGCGTCACCCGCAAAGCTTGCTATCTCTGATTTGAGTGAATGCGAAACCGAAATATCGGGGGGCTTGGGCAATGATCTCTGCCCAATGCTCATTGGCCTAGCCGCCCTACGGCAGCCTTATTGAATTGCAGAGCTGGCCAGAGTTGCCGGCCCCGTCAAGCCATAGCGCAGCACACCGGACTGGTCTGTGAAAAAATAGCGCTGCCCTGCGGTTCCAACTATGGTCGGTGAGGCTGTTACGCTGTACCCCGTGTTGATGCCACCCACTGCAACAAGGCCGCCATACGTATAAAAATAACCGCTCTTCGCGGTAGCCACAGTAACGGAAGTAGCCAGAACCTCGTCGATGATGCACGCTGATGCAGCGGTAGCACCGCCCGGTACGCCACAGGCTGCCGGCAAGCCTCCCAGGGACGGCAAATCGTTCGAGTAGCCAACACTTGGATAGACCGTGGCATAGGTAACTTCCGCGGTGTTGATCGTTCGAAGAGAGCTTATGGCCGATGCTTCGTTGGCGGCCATCTTGGAACGCATCAGGTTCGGAATCGCGATAGCCGCGATTATCAAAATGATCGCCACAACGATCAAAAGTTCGATAAGAGAGAAACCTTCTTGTTTCTTCATAAAGGATCCTCGACCATTCGCTTGGCGCCCGTTGCCCTTGATATGCCCGCGCACTTGCGGCTGGCGGCGCCATGTCCCTGCGAATCGGTACTCCTCTCAAGATCTCAGGCTAGCTGCCCCGGTCCGGATTCCATTTCCTTTAAGACCGCATTGCGGACCGGCCTAATGTCAACTAGGTCAATTTCTTATCGCTCCTCACTATGATTCCAGAGTGATTGTCATTCCCTGCACTTCGTTCCCTGCCCATAAAAAAGGGGGAAGTCCTGCGACTCCCCCCCTGTTTGACAACTGTTCCATTCCTACTGAATCGCCGAGCTGGCGGCCGTAGCAGCGCCGGTCAGACCGTAGCGGATTACGCCCGTCTGGTCGGTGAAGAAAAACCGCTGACCAGTCGTGCCCGCGTTCGCTGGCGCCGCGTTGAGTGTGTACGCCGTGTTGATACCGCCCGCTGCGCCGTTCAGTGCGTAGGCGAACCAATAACCGCTCTTCGCCGTAGCTGCCGCAGTGGCGTTACCCAAAACGCCGTCAATGAGGCAAGCGGCGGTTTGAGACGCGGTGGTCGCACACGTTGCCGGAACACCCGTCAACGACGGGAGGTCGGGCGAATATCCAACGTTGGGATAAGCCGTGGCGTAGGTCACTTCAGCCGTGTTGATCGTGCGCAAAGAACCGACCGCCGAAGACTCATTGGCCGCCATTTTCGAGCGCAGGAGGTTCGGAATCGCGATCGCCGCGATGATCAAAATGATCGCTACAACGATCAAGAGTTCGATAAGAGAGAAGCCCTTTTGTTTCTTCATGATACCTCATTCCGCCTGGTGTCATGTCGCCCCTCCAGCCAACATGATTGATTCTGAAATTTTATTCATAATAGCCCGATGCCATGGCCATTGTCGATGGTACATGGGTACGCGGAGAAAAGTACCAGACAAGTACTGGAGTGAAAATCGGACCGGACCGGGAAGCCGTCCACGCCTACGGCCGCGATGAAGGCCAGGCAAGACGGTAGAAGCCGGGGATTACCCAAGGAGACTAGTTTTCTTTGAGTTTTAGCTTACCGCTGGCCTTGTTCTCATCGAGGAACGCGCGCAATTGCGGAACCGCGTCCAGAAGGCGAATCCATTGCTCGTAGTACAGCGTGACGGGAAATCGGCCGAGGCCATAAACGCTCACGCCTCCTTTTTCACCGACCTTGAATTCCAGATTTCCCGAACGGCGGCCTGGAGTCTGTTTCTCCAATTCCGCCAAACGTGCTTTGAGTTCTTCGTAGGATGGCTCAGCCATTTTTCCTCCTCAGGTGCAATGCGAAAAGAAGGATTATACCCGAACGTGCAGCTCGTGCTGTGCCCCAGCGCATCTTGAGATCCTGACTGTGACACCCGTCTTCAGATTTGCATGTGGAGAGGAGGATAGTTGGACTGCGCAGCGAGAAATTCCAGAACGGCGTGGTGCACTGCTTCCGGCTGGTCGGTGCCGAGAATGTGGCTGGCGTGTGGAATTATCACGAGTTTTGCACCGGGAATACGTTCCGCGATGATTCTGCCATTCGCCGGCGGGACGAGCCGGTCGGACTCACCGTGGATGACGAGCGCGGGCGCAGAGATTTGAGGGAGACGGCTGTATGCTTCCCACGCAAGGATGCCTTGCAACTGAGCGAAGTAACCTTCCGGGCGAGGATACCATCGCTTGCGAAGGACAAAGTCCTGCTCGATGCCTTCCTGTGGAGTGCCCGAACCATAGATGAAGGGATTGATGGCCCTAGAAAACTCTTCGGGGCTCAGCCCGCGCGAAAAGAGGAGTTGGGTTGCCGCGGACTCCGCGAGGACTGCGTGGATTCCGCCGGGAGAAGTGCAACCGAGGATCAAGGATTGCACGCGATTGGGGTATTGCAGGGCAAATTCCTGAGCGATCATGCCCCCCATTGAGAGGCCGAAGATGTGGGCGCGCTCGACGCCGGAGGCATCGAGAACGGCGGCGGCATCAGCAGCCATTAGTGCCACGGAATAAGGACCCGGAGGCACATCGCTCTGGCCGACGCCGCGATTGTCGAGGGCGATGGTGCGGTGGCGCGCCGACAAGACGGGCCGGGTGCGATGCCACAAATATGATGGCCAGCCGAGTCCCATGATGAGCAAGATGGGAGGGCCTTTTCCCTGGTCGTCCCAGTAAATGTTTGCTCCCTGATTCTCAACGAATGCCAAGTTTTCCTCGGTTTGATGGTTCGCGCCAGGCGATCAAACGCAGCCCTACAGAGCTGATCCTGATAACCGCTATCCGACGAGAGTGCCCAATACGACGGGCATTGTATATAATCGCGGACATCATGCAAAACCAAGAAACGCAGTATGCGGTCTCCGACCGAGTGGCGACGATTACCCTGAGCCGTCCAGACAAATTGAATGCTTGGACTGCGATCATGGAAAGCGAGGTACGCGCGGCGATCGGAGAGGCAGAGCGCGACGACCATGTGCGCGTAATCGTGTTGACCGGCGCCGGGCGGGGATTCTGCGCGGGCGCGGACATGTCGCTCTTGAGCACAGTGGCGGAACGTGGTCTCGATGACCGAGGGAGAGCGCAGGCATTGCAGAACAGCAGGAGTGGGAGCTGTGAAGGAGTACGAAGCGATTTCCAGAGGAAATATTCGTATTTTCCGGCAGTGGGGAAACCTATGATTGCCGCGATTAATGGGCCTGTAGTGGGGCTGGGACTGGTTATTGCTTTGTATTGCGATTTGCGGTTTGCATCGGAGGCGGCGCGATTCGGGACGGCGTTTGCGCGGCGCGGGCTGATTGCGGAATACGGGATGGCTTGGATGCTTCCGCGCCTGATTGGACATGCAAACGCGCTCGACCTGTTATTCTCTGCGCGAATGATTGATGCCGCAGAAGCTCTGCGCATGGGGCTGGTGAACCAAGTATTTTCGCAGGACGTTTTTCTCGGCAAGGTGCAGGAATATGCGCGTGACCTAGGGGCCAACGTGAGCCCACGCTCCACTCGGGTGATCAAGCGCCAAGTCTACGAGGCAATGTTCCAAACACTGGAGGAGGCGTTCGAAACCTCCGAGCGCGAGATGCTGGCCAGTTTACAGTGCGAAGATTTCAAGGAAGGCGTTGCGCATTTTGTGGAGAAGCGAGCACCAACGTTTACCGGGAGATAGGCGAATCGAATGGATTTCGAATTCAACGGGAAAACGAAGGAATTGCAACGGCGATTGCAAGCGTTCATGGATGAGAATATCTATCCGAACGAGCAGCGGTTCACGGATGAAATTGAGCACGAGCGGTGGAAGCCAACGCGGATCATCGAGGAACTCAAGCCGAAGGCGCGAGCAGCCGGGCTGTGGAATTTGTTTTTGCCAAATGATGAAAACGGTGCCGGACTGACAAACCTGGAGTACGCACCGCTATGCGAGATCATGGGACGGAGCGCAATGGCGGCGGAAGTCTTCAATTGCTCGGCTCCGGACACGGGGAACATGGAAGTCCTGACGCGTTACGGCACGCCAGAACAGAAGGAGAGGTGGCTGAAGCCACTGCTGGCCGGTGAAATCCGGTCATGCTTTGCAATGACCGAGCCCGACGTCGCTTCTTCGGATGCAACCAACATCCGCGCGAGCATTATACGGAACGGAAACGAGTACGTAATCAACGGGCGGAAGTGGTGGTCATCGGGTGCGGGCGACCCGCGATGCAAGATTGCGATATTCATGGGGAAAACGGACCCAACCGCGCCGACACACAAACAGCAATCCATGGTGCTGGTGCCGATGGATGCGCCCGGAGTAAAAATTGAGCGATTGCTGACGGTCTTTGGCTACGATCATGCACCGCACGGGCATGCAGAGATTCGCTACGAAAATGTGCATATTCCCGTATCGAATATGCTGCTCGGTGAGGGGCGTGGATTCGAAATTGCGCAGGGCCGCCTGGGGCCGGGACGGATTCATCACTGCATGCGGTGCATCGGCGTTGCGGAGCGGGCGCTTGAAACGATGTGCAAGCGCGTGCGCGAGCGGGTGGCGTTTGGCAAGCCCCTCGCCGAACAGGGCACCATCCGTGCGGACGTCGCGGTCTCGCGGATGGAGATCGAACAGGCGAGGCTGCTGACGCTGAAGGCAGCCTACATGATGGATACGGCGGGAAACAAATCGGCACGCAGCGAAATCGCAATGATCAAAATCGTTGCGCCGAATGTGACGCTGCGCGTGCTAGACCGCGCTATCCAGGCGCATGGCGGAGCGGGCGTTTCGCAGGACACGTTTCTGGCGAGCGCCTGGGCCAATGTGCGCACGCTGCGGCTGGCGGACGGCCCGGACGAAGTGCATACGGAAGCGATCGCGAAATGGGAACTTGGAAAATGGCGCCACTGATGATTGAAGACGCGAGGGCCTTGAAATCCCTTGCGGGCCGGGAAATCGGGGTGACGGAGTGGCTTGTGGTCACACAGGAGAGGATTCAGCAGTTTGCGGAGGCCACCGAGGATCGTCAATGGATTCATTTAGACCGCGAACGCGCGGAACGCGAGTCGCTTTATCACACGACAATCGCGCATGGATTCTTGACGCTTTCCCTCCTCAGCTTTCTGATGAAAGAGGCCATTCAAATTAAGAGCGGGATTCGGATGGCTGTGAATTACGGCTTGAACCGCGTTCGATTCCCTTCCCCAGTTCGGGCTGATTCGAAGATCCGGGGACGATTTACTCTTGCGGCGTTAAAGGAACTGCCCGAGGGAATCGAGGCGATCTTTTCCGTAACAGTGGAGAGCGAAGGAGCAGACAAGCCGTGCTGTGTGGCGGAGTGGATTGTGCGTTACTACTGCTGAGATCTTTGGGATCACATTATCCTATCCCGGAATTCTTGGAGACAATTACAAAACTATCCGAAACTTCAAATGGCGCCTGCTTGCGCACAGAGGAGCGAAGCGCGCAAGAGTAGCGCGACGATCCCGGGCATGGACGCGAATCGTTCGTCCTTGGTCAGACCCAAGTGATAGCGGTAATAGATTTGCTGAATGATGACGGCGATTTTGAATCGCGCGAAGGTAAGGTAGAAATCCATCCTCGAGACGTCGCGGCCGGTTGCTTGCGCGTAGCGTTTCAGGAGTTGGGCGCGAGTCATGCTGCCCGGAACCGTCGTGGGACCCCAGCGAATTTTCTGGAGATCCTCTGGATCCTGGGCATCGACCCAATACGCCAGTGCCGTGCCTAAATCGCTGAGCGGGTCGCCGATGGTGCTCATCTCCCAATCGAGCACACCGACAATTTTGGCGAGATCATTCGGATCGAGAACCAAGTTGTCATACTTGTAGTCGTTGTGTATGAGCGCAGCTTCGCCGGTAGAAGGTATGTGCTCTGCCATCCAGGCGGAAATTTTTTCGATTTCAGGATAGTCGTGAGTCTTCGAACCGTAGTAACGCTCGGTCCAGCCGCGGACCTGGCGGTCGAGATAACCCTGAGGTTTTCCCAAGTCGGCGAGACCAATCGCCGCGTAGTCCAAGCTGTGCAAGAGAGCGAGGTTGTCGAGGAACGATTCACTCAGGCGGCGGGCCGTCTCGGCGGAAAATTCCAAACCTGTGGGAAGATTTCTGCGAAGAATGATTCCGCGGATCGGCTCCATGATGTAAAACGGCGCGCCCAAGATGGAATCGTCATCGCAGTAAAGAAGTACATTGGGCGCGGGCGGGTAGGCGGAGTGGAGTTTCGAGAGAACGCGAAATTCGCGGCCCATGTCGTGGGCAGTCTTGACCTTGCTGCCAAAGGGCGGGCGGCGAAGAACAAATTCCTTTGCACCTAGAAGAACGGAATAAGTGAGATTGGAATGCCCGCTGGGGAATTGGCGCACGACAAGCGGGCCTGCCTCAGCGGGAAAATGATTTCTTAGGAACGGTTCCAGTTTGGCGGGATCGAGTTCTTCGCCAGGGCGTACTGCGCTTGTTTGGTCACGGAAGTCGGTCATCAACGTCGACTGGACTCACACTTCATGGGTGGACGCTACGCCGCGGCTCCTTGCTCCTTGCTGAACTCAGCGAAGGTCTTACCTTGATCGGCCAATTGCTTCAACAACGGTGCGGGCGTCCAGAGCTCGCCGTGCCGCTGGTGAAAGTCGCAGATGCGATCATAGACTTTCTTCAAGCCGACGGTGTCGGCATACCACATTGCCCCCCCACGAAAGGCGGGGAAGCCATAGCCATTGAGATAAATGATGTCGATATCTACGGCGCGCAATGCGTAACCTTCTTCGAGGATGCGCGCGCCTTCGTTTACCAACGCGTATAGGCAGCGGTCGACGATTTCCTCCGCGGAGATTTGGCGTTGGGTAATGCGCGCTTCGGCGGCCCATTTCCGAACGAGCTCAGCGACTTCTGGATCGGATATCGCTTGGCGGTTTTCATCATATTTGTACCAACCCGCGCCGGTCTTTTGTCCGTAGCGTCCGAGCTCACAGAGACGGTCCTCAGCGATCGGCTGGCGCACACCGGGCTTTTGCAGATGCCGATATTCCTTGCGGATGCGCCAGCCGACATCGAGTCCGGCGAGGTCGCCGGTGGCGAGCGGGCCCATGGCCATGCCGTATTCACACAGAGCGTTGTCGACGGCCTCCACGCTGGCCCCTTCTTCGACGAGGAACTGGGCTTCACGCCGATAGGGTCCAAACATGCGATTGCCAACAAAGCCCATGCAATTTCCGACGAGCACGCCGACCTTGCCGAGTTTTTTAGAGATTTGCATGCAGGTGGCGATGACCTCCTTGCTGGTGGCTTTGCCGCGGACGATTTCGAGGAGGCGCATCACGTTTGCGGGGCTGAAGAAATGCGTGCCAATTACGGCTTGCGGCCGCGATGTAGCAGAGGCGATTTCGTCGATGCTCAGCGTCGAGGTATTGCTCGCGAGGATGGCGCCAGGCTTGCAGACACGGTCGAGCTGGCCGAAGACTTCTTTCTTGAGCGCCATGCCCTCGAAGACTGCTTCGACCACCATGTGGGCGCTGGCGAATCCCTCATAACTAAGCGTGGGCCGAATCAACTTCAAGCGCTCGTCGACGTATTGCTGGGTGAAACGGCCGCGCTTCACCGAGTTAGCGTAATTTCTCTGAATGTTGGAAAGGCCGCGGTCAAGTGCGGCTTGATCGGTTTCCTTGAGCAAAACGGGAATACCGGCGTTGGCGAAAACCATCGAGATGCCGCCGCCCATCGTTCCCGCGCCGACGACGGCGACCGTCTCAACGGGAATCGTTTGCGTTTCTTTCGGGATATCGGGAATTTTCGCGACTTCGCGTTCCCCGAAGAAAACGTGGATGAGCGCCTTGGATTGATCCGAGAAAAGGCATTTCGCGAACAGCTCTTGCTCTTTCTGGCAGCCTTCAGAAAAGGGCAGCTTCGTCGCGGCTTCCACGGCATCGACGGCGGCGAGGGGAGCAATCAAGTTGCGTTGCTTCTTGCGGGCATTTTCACGGGCTGCGGCGAAGATAGGAGCGTTCTGCTCCACGGTGCCCAGCTTGTCGTTACGCTCACGGGTTTTCGGCGCCGGTTTGCCGGCAACTTCCCGCGCAAAGGCGACGGCACCGGCCAGCAAATCGCCTTCGATGAGTTTATCGATGATGCCGAATTTTAGAGCTTCGGCTGCGGAGATCGGACTGCCACCGGCGCACATCTCGACGGCTTTGGCAACGCCGGCAAGTCGCGGTAGCCGCTGCGTCCCGGCCGCGCCCGGAATGATGCCGAGTTTTACTTCCGGTTGGCCGACCTGCGCGGTGGGCGCGGCAACTCGGTAGTGACCTGCCATCGCCAGTTCAAGACCACCGCCGAAAGCGGTGCCGTGGATAGCCATAACCAGAGGCTTGCGACAATCTTCGACACGTAGCAGCAGCGGTTTGAATCCTTCGCCGCGCGTGGCATTGCCGGAGGTGATCTTGCCGAATTCCTTGATGTCAGCTCCGGCGACAAAAGTGCGGCCGCCGCCGATGAGGACAGCAGCCTTGATGCTGTCGTCGCGATCGATTTCATCGATTGCCGCGGAGATGCCCTCAGGCACGCCCGGGCTCAGAGCGTTTACCGGAGGATTGTTGATGGTGATGATGGCGATGCCATTGTCTTTCGTAAGCTGGGCTAGTTCACTCATCTTATCTGCTCTCTTTAGTTGAGATAACTACGCGCCATGAGCGGAAACCGCTGTGGCGTCAATTACGAGCCGGGCGATGCGTTCGCGATGAAACGTAGCGTCGCCGAATGCTGTCTCCGAGGCTTTCGCACGCCGGTAATACAAATGTAGGTCGTTTTCCCAGGTGAAACCCATTCCGCCGTGGATCTGAATGCCACGATTGCCCACAGTGCGGCTGGCGTCGCTTGCGTACATCTTGGCGATGGATACGGCTGTCGCGGCGTCGGGGGCATTTTCCTCGAGGGCCCAGGCTGCATAGTAAGCAGCCGAGCGGGCACTCTCGGTTTCCAGATACATGTCCGCGCACTGGTGTTGCACGGCTTGAAACGTTCCAATGGGTTTGCCGAATTGCTTGCGTGTCTTCGCGTATTCAACGGTGAGGTCGAGCGTGCGCTGCATTCCGCCTACCATTTCGGCGGCGAGAGCGGCCGTAGCAACATCGAGCGCTCTTGAAAGCGCGGAGATTTCTCCGAGCTTTTCCGCGGGTGTGTTATGGAAATGCACGGAATAGAGCTTGCGTGTGAGGTCCATACCGGACATGGGTGAAATGGCGACGCCGGGGGCTTTTGTGTCGACGATGAAGACCCCGTTGCGGGCCACGACGATAATCGTTCCGGCCACGGTGGCGTCAGGCACAAACAATTTTTCTCCGGAAAGGAGTCCATTTGCCGCAGTCATGCGCACATCAGAAAGATCCCAACTTGCGCTGCTTTCCAGCACGGCGACGGTAGAGAGCGTCTTGCCCTGGCAAATGGGCGCGAGGTATTTTCTTTTCTGGTCAGCAGTAGCGATGGCGTCGAGTACAACGCCAGCCAATGCGACTGTGGAGAAAAAAGGTCCTGGCAATAGCGCGCGGCCTGTCTCTTCCATCAAGAGGATGAGTTCAACTTTGCCAAGGCCGACGCCGCCGTATTCTTCTGGAAAAATGACGCCCGTGTACCCCTGCTCGGCTAGTTTGGACCACAGAGCTGGGTCGTGCGCCGTGTCCGTTTCCATGAGACGCCGCACTTCGGCGATCGGGCACTCGCCAGCGAAAAACTTTCGCGCGCTGTCTTTTAGAATTTCCTGGCTCTCGCTCAATCCAAATTGCATTGCGTCTCCCTAAACTTGACCGGGCTTCTAGTAGCTTCGGGGCAGGCCAAGCACGAAGTGGCCAATGATATTGCGCTGAATCTCCGAGGTGCCTGCCTCGATGGTGTTGCCGCGCGCGCGCAGATAGCCGTAGGACCAGATTCCCTTGTCGATCGCGCGGCTATCGTCCCCATTGAGCTGGCCATAGGGGCCAAGCAATTCCTGTGCGATTTGCTGAAAGCGCTGGTTCAGTTCGCTCCAGAAAATCTTTTGGATTGATCCTTCGGGGCCGGGCACTCCGGTTGCATTAATGCGGCTGAACGCGCGCATCTGGTTGAAGCGCATGATTTCGATTTCGGCGTAGCATTGGGCGAGTTTCTGGCGTGTGAGCGGGTCCTGGGTTGCAGGGCGGCCATTTTTGTGAACAGTGCGGGAAAGCTCGATGAGCCGGTCCATGTTTCGCTTATAAATAATCTGAAGGCCCGTGCCGAAGGTGCCACGTTCGTGCATAAGCGTGCCGATGGCGACGTCCCAACCCTGGTTCACTTTGCCGACGACGTTTTCCACTGGGACGCGCACATCGCGGAAGAACAGCTCGTTGAATTCAGTTTCACCCGTCATCTGGCGAAGCGGACGTACGTCAATTCCGGGCGACTTCATATCCACCAGCAATACTGTTAGCCCTTTGTGCTTAGGAGCCTCAGGATCCGTGCGGACGACCAATTCGCACCAGTCACCCGCCCAGCCGTAACTGGTCCAAACTTTTTGGCCGTTGACGACGTATTGGCCGACATCGAGCCGCGCTTCGGTTTGGAGATTCGCGAGGTCGGAGCCTGCGTTCGGTTCGGAAAATCCCTGACACCAGATTTCTTCGCCGCTCAGAATCTTTCGCAGGTAGCGCTTCTTTTGCGCTTCAGTGCCAAAAGCGATGATTGTGGGGCCGATCAAACCCAGGCCGAGAACGTTAGCCATCGGCGGCGCTCCGGCGAGGGCCATCTCCTGCCAGAAGATGACTTGCTGCATCAGGCTTGCGCCGCGACCGCCGTACTCCTTAGGCCAGGAAATGCCCGCCCAGCCACCTTCGTAAAGCTTGCGTTGCCAAGACCGTAAGTATTCGAAACGGACTTCGAGTGTATCCTCGCGGCGTTCGTCCCAATCTTTCGGGACATTGGCAGTGAGCCAGGCCCGCAATTCATCGCGAAATTTCAATTCTTCAGTGCTCAGGTTCAAATCCATCTACGCAGCTCCTGTTCGCGGTCGCGTAAGCGGGATGTTCATTGTGTCTGCAGTCTTTGCTAGGCAGACTGCCCCCCATCAACCACCAGCACGTGGCCGGTGACAAAATCCGAGGCAGCCGAAGCGAGAAAAACGGCGGCTCCTTTTAAATCGTTCTCGTTGCCGAAGCGCCGCAAGGGAATCGTTTTCAAGAAAGTATCTTTGTTCCTCTCGATGAGGACTTGAGACATATTCGTAGGAAACCATCCCGGGGCGATCGAATTCACTTGAATGTTGTGGATCCCCCATTTGCAAGCCAGATCTTTCGTGAAGATGATAACTCCACCTTTGCTGGCGTGATAACCGATGGCTTGAAATTCCGGTGAGGCTCCGCGGAGTCCGGCCACCGAAGCAATATTGATGATTTTACCGCGACGCTGGCCGATCATGATCTTGCCGACCGTCTGAGAAAAGAGAAAAGTCCCGGTCAGGTTTGTTTCGATGACTTTATTCCACTGTTCGAGACGCATTTCCTCGACGGGCGCGCCCCAGGAAGTCCCGGCATTGTTAACCAGGATATCGATGCGGCCGAATTGCGCCATCGTTGCGTCCACGACCTGGTGAATGTCGGCGGGATTTTTCACGTCGCAGGTGAGAGCGAGGGTCTTCACGCCGAGCTTCTGCAAATCGTCGGCGGCTTGCTGGCAGCGTTCCTTTTTGCGAGCGCACAGCACTAAGTTTGCGCCCATTTCCGCGAGCCCTTCGGCCATCTGGCGGCCCAGACCGATGGAACCCCCAGTGACGATAGCGACGCGTCCTGTGAGATCGAAAAGCTGTTTGACATTCATTGCCCGAAGGCTCCTTTAGGAATCGCGGATTCTTCAGTGCGGCGTGAGCACAACCCGCCCGGCAATTCGCCCGTGGCGTAAGTCTTCCAGAACCTCATTGGCGTGAGCAAGCGGGCGACTCGTCACCTGGCATCGAACTTTCCCCGCCGCAGCCATCGCGAGAACTTCCCGCAAGTCGTCGCGCGTGCCAACAGCGGTAGCCTGGACGCGAATTTCTCCGGCGGCCATCATGATCGGCGGGAAAGCGATATCTTCAGCTGGAAGGCCTACGACGAGAAGAGTCCCGGTCGGCCGCAGACCATAAAAGGCCATCTCGTAGGCCGCTTTTGCCGCGGAGGTTACGATTGCGACGTGAACTCCGCCCTTCCCTCTTAATTCCTTCACCGCATCGGACAATGCCGCGTTCAGCGTGTGCGAAGCGCCAAGCGACTTAGCCTGCGCGAGCTTTTCATCGGAAATATCGATGGCCGTGACTTCAGCGCCGAAACCGCGGCCGATCTGAATGGCAATGTGCCCGAGGCCACCGACGCCGAAAACGGCGAGGCTCTGCCCAGCCAAGATTTTGGCGTGTTTGAGGGCGCGAAAAACAGTGACGCCGGCACAGAAAAGCGGGGCCACTTCTTTGGCGGACAGGTTCGATGGAATTTTCATCGCATGGCTCGCGGGAGCCTTCGCAAATTCGGCGTATCCACCGTCCACCGTTACGCCGGTAATCGCCTGCTTGATGCAAAGATTTTCGTTGCCGCCCCGGCAAAATTCACAGACACCGCACGTCCAGTGAACCCACGGCACGCCGACGCGGTCGCCAGGCTGCAAGTCCTGAACTGTTGATCCTCTTTCAACGACGCGGCCGACGATCTCATGCCCGAGGATGAGCGGCTTCTTCACGATGCCCGCGAATTGCTTCCAATCGCCGTCGGCCACATGCAAATCGGAATGACACACGCCGCAGGCTTCAACTTCGATAAGAACCTCGCCGGGACCGGGCGCGGGCCGCGTGACTTCTTCAATCACAAGCGGCTTCTTGAATTCATGGAGGACCGCCGCCTTCATTTATTTCACCTCGAGGAGTCGCACAGGGGAGCCTCTATCGCGGGAAGGTCATGAACGGAGCGCTATTCTCCGTAGGGGACCCAGATGTTTTTCACTTGCGTCGCGCGCTCAAGGAACCAGGAGCCTTCCCCCTGATTGGAGTCAAACCAATTTACGGCGCGGCCTTCATTGGTGAAAACCTGCTTCAAATTACCAACGGAGAGCGACTTCACCGTTGCACTTGTGGCTTCGTCTTGAAAACACCAGATGGCATCCACATCATCGTGTTCGGCGAGCACCTTTGTGAGTTCCGCGGGGCGGCCCGTAACCAGGTTTATCGCGCCGTCGGGCAAATCGCTGGTCTCGAAGATTTGATAAAGATCACCGGTGATGAGCGGGTAGGCCTCCGACGGAATGGCGATTACGGTGTTGCCGAGAGCAGCGGCGGGCATCACCAGAGACAGGAAGCCGAGCAAAGGGGCTTCAACGGGACAAGCGATCCCCACGGTGCCGATTGGCTCGCGCATAGCCAGCGTCACGTTGCGGAAAGGGGGATCGTGCACGGTGCCTTCAAACTTGTCGGCCCAGGCGGCGTAAGAGAAAATCCGCTCAATGCCGAGCCGGACCTCCGCTTCGGCCTGCTTCTGACCAACGACGGCAGCGAGGCGCCCGGCTATCTCGTCTCCACGCTGCACAAGGTTTTCGGCAACAAAGTAGAGCACTTGAGCGCGATTGTGCGCGGTAGCCTTGGCCCACGATTCCGCTTTACCCGCAGCTTCCACTGCATTGCGAATATCCTTGCGGTTGCCGAGCGGCGCTTGGCCCAACAAGCGTCCATCCGCGCCGCGTACTTCCATGCTGTAGCCTGAATCCGGCCGAGCCTGCTTGCCGCCGATATAAAGTTTCACGGTGCGGTCGATCGGCGGAGCCGCAAAATCCACGCTCTCATCGGGCGGCTGGTCGATCGCGAGCGTCGGCGGTTGAAGCATCGGGGCATGCTTGAACCATACCGGCTCAACATATTCGAGCAGACCTTCTTTGCCGCCTTCGCGTCCAAAACCGCTTTCGCGGTAGCCGCCAAATCCGCAAGACGCGTCGAAAAGATTGGTGCTGTTCACCCAGACGACGCCTGCTTTAAGCTGCGCGGCAACATGCAGAGCGACATTGATGCTCTCGCTCCACACACTGGCGGCCAAGCCATAAACCGTGTTGTTGGCCAACTCGACGGCTTCACGAGGTGTGCGGAAAGTCATTGCCGCCAGGACGGGACCGAAGATTTCCTGCTGCGCGACGACCGAGGTGGGATGCACGTTGCTTAACAGCGTGGGTGGAAAATAAAGGCCGCGGGATGGCATGGGAAGCGCAGGCTGCCAGCACGTCGCGCCTTCGGCAACGCCCTGATCGACCAGGCGCTGAATGCGTTCCAATTGAACGCGAGCGATGATGGCGCCGATGTCGATGGCTTTGTCGAGTGGCGGACCAATGCGCAAAGTGTTCATGCGATTCTGGATTTTATGGATGAGAGTTTCCGCCACGCTTTCCTGCATCAGAAGGCGCGAGCCCGCACAACAAACCTGGCCTTGATTTAACCAGATGCCGTCTACCAATCCTTCTACCGAGCTGTCGAGGTCGGCATCTTCAAAAATAATGAACGGCGATTTGCCGCCCAGCTCGAGAGACAGTTTCTTGTGGCTATGCGCCGTGGCTTTGCGAATGGTGCGCCCTACTTCTGTCGATCCGGTGAAGGCGATCTTATCGACGTCGGGGTGCTTCACGAGGGCTTCGCCAGTCGAGCCGTCGCCGGTGACAATGTTCACGACCCCGGCGGGAAGGCCAATCTCTCTGGAGATTTCGGCAAAGGCGAGGGCAGTCAGCGGTGTGAATTCCGCGGGTTTCAGAACCACGGTGTTGCCTGTCGCAAGCGCGGGGGCAATCTTCCATGCGAGCATGAGCAGCGGGAAATTCCAAGGAATGATTTGGCCGACGACACCACAAGCGGTATGGCCGGGAAATTCCTGCTTCAGCAGTTGCGCCCATCCGGCATGATGATAGAAATGGCGTGAGACGAGCGGAATATCGATATCGCGGCTTTCGCGAATTGGTTTACCGTTATCCATCGTCTCCAGAACAGCGAGACGCCGCGAGTGTTTTTGAATCTGCCGCGCGAGGGCGTAGAGATAGCGTGCCCGAGCATGAGGCGTGAGCGATTGCCACAGCGGGAGAGCTGCCCGCGCAGCTTTGACTGCCGCGTCCACATCCGCGGCCGACCCTTGAGCGACGGAAGCTAGCGCATCGCCGGTGGAGGGATCTGCTGTTTCAAAGTATTGGCCCGCGGCAGGCGGCAGCCATCCGCCGTTGATGAAATGGCCGAACCGGCGGCCATGAGCGTCGAGCCAAAGGAGTGCTTCCCGAGGGTCCTCCAACGCGGGACCGTAATCCATGCTCATGAATCTTTCGGCGATGCTCATTCGTATGCTCTCGATTCTAACGTCATTCGTGACGCGGCTCGCATTCTAAGCCATGGGATGTCTAAAATCTGCCGAGTACCTTCCCGTGGCATGATGTTCCAACTGCCGTTCGATATCCGCGAGCATACCGCTTACACCGAAACGGAAGAGCTCCGCTTTGAGCCAGGATGGACCGAGTTCCTCTTTCATTAGGGACAACCACTCCAGAGCCTGCTTCGCGGTTCGAATGCCGCCCGCAGGCTTGAAGCCCACGGCCATCCCGGTCTCCTGCGCGTATTCGCGAATCGCGCGCGTCATGACGAGGCCAACCGGGAGAGTGGCGTTCACCGCTTCCTTGCCAGTGGAAGTCTTGATGAAATCAGCGCCCGCCATCATCGCGACCACGCTCGCTCGCGCCGCATTTCGAAGCGTGAGAAGGTCGCCAGTGCCGAGGATGACTTTCATGTGCGCGGGACCGCAAGCGATCTTGAACGTAGCGACTTCATCGTAAAGAGCCTGCCATTTGCCGCCGAGCACGTGCGCGCGAGTGATCACCACGTCGATTTCGTGAGCACCAGCCTCGACAGAACGGCGAATTTCGGCGACGCGCTCCTCGAGAGGCGAGAGGCCGGCAGGAAAGCCGGTCGATACCGCGGCGACGCGGACGCCGCTGCCTTCCAGCGCGCGAAGCGCTGTTTCGACAAAGGTGTGGTAGACGCACACAGCGGCGACTTTTATGCAGAGCTGTTCGACGCCTAATTGTTTTACAAGCTCGTGCTGAATGGGCTGCCGTGCTTTGGCGCACAGGCGGCGCACGCGTTCGTCGGTGTCATCGCCCGAGAGTGTTGTCAAATCCATGCACGTGATCGCGCGAAGGAGCCAGGCGGCTTGCCATTCTTTCTTGACGGTGCGGCGGGTTACGAGGGTTTGCGCCCGGCGTTCCACTGCGCTGGTGTTGACGCGGGCTTCTGCTATCCAATCCAAATTAAGAGCAATGCCCCGATTGGGCTGCAGATCGCGTCCGGAAAGCGTGGCAAGAATCTTGTCGTCCGGGGAACGGTGGATCGGCGCAATGAGACCATTCTGAATTTCCGAAACCACATAGCGTCCGCCATTCTTTGCCGCCATTAGACTTTCTCCAGCGGGACTCCAGCTCGACCACACTTCTTTGTCAGCACTTTGCGCGCCGCGATTCAACTATTGTACGTCAGTTGTGAAAACAGGTGAAGATAAGCACAGCAAGCCCCTGCTTGACAAATTGTTGTCGTGCCACTATATATCGCGCCTTATGATTCGCGTCTTTCCGATCACTGCGCAAGCTACCTTAACAAACGTAAACGGTTACGTATCCTGCGTTTGGATGATGAGTCGGGCCGCGGAGGAGATTCTGCAATGAAGATTGATGTCTTCAATCACATTTTGCCAAAGACGTTTTTCGAACGCATGTCTGCACTCCGCGAAAAAGGTTCGAACATGCAGCGACGCATCAGAGAAATCCCGGCGCTCTTCGAATTAGACGTTCGCTTCCGCATCATGGACGGATTTCGCGACTACGTTCAAGTGATCAGTCTCCCGTCACCCCCGATCGAAGCCTTTGCAACTCCGGAAAAATCACCGGAGCTGGCGCAAATCGCTAATGACGGAATGGCGGAGCTTGTCGCCAAACACCCGGATCGCTTCCCTGGCTTCGTGGCCGCCTTGCCGGTGAACAATCCGGATGCTTCGGTTCAGGAGATCGAGCGCGCGGTTGTGAAATTGGGCGCGGCAGGCGTTCAGATTTACACGAATGTGAATGGCCGCCCTCTGGACGAGCCGGCGTTTCTTCCCATTTTCGAGAAAATGGCGGAGTTAGATCGCCCTATCTGGGTGCATCCGGCGCGCGGCGCGGGTTTTCCGGACTACCAGACCGAGCAGAAATCCAAATTCGAGCTTTGGTGGGTGTTTGGCTGGCCCTATGAAACGAGCATTTTCATGGCGCGCATTTTGTTTGCGGGCTATTTTGACCGCTGGCCGAATCTCAAGATCATTACTCATCACATGGGCGGGATGGTGCCTTATTTCTCCGGTCGTACCGGCCCCGGCCTGGACCAGCTTGGAGCGCGAACCGAAGACGAAGACTTGACGGTATATACCCGCCGGCTGAAGAAGCGCCCGCAGGATTATTTCAAAATGTTTTATGCCGACACCGCAACGTTTGGATCACGCCCCGCGATGGAGTGCGGACTTGCTTTTTTCGGCGCCGATCACGCTCTCTTCGCTTCGGACTCGCCTTTTGATCCGGAGAAGGGGCCAGGTTACATCCGCGATACTATCCGTTGCATCGATGAGCTTTCGGTTCCTGCCGAGGAACGAAAGAAAATCTACGAGGGCAACGCGCGCAAGCTCCTCCGGCTCAGGCTCGGTTGACACGCGCGACTTGGCAGCCGACGCAGCCTCAATTCTTAGGTTTGGTTGGCACAGCGGTCATGACCGGCGAAGCTTTTATGTAGTTGTGGTAGCTCTCGACCATCTGCCAAAGCCCATTTACAGGCGCAAGCACGCGGCTCGACCAATACGCTTTTTCGCCATAGGTCGGCTGGCACGAGAGCATCACGACCGCGTCTCCGAAGTCCCACGTGCGGATCCACAACGCCGGGGCCGCCCCGACCTTGGGAGCGTCGGGACTCGCGGCCTTCCGTTTGTTCATGTTGGCGATGCGGTCGGCCTTAGAAGGCGATGGCCCGCCGTAGGTGCTGACCACGCGTTGATCGAAATTGTCGGCAACGTGCTTTTCCCAGTTCGCCTGGCTCGATTCCTGCTCCTGCCATTCGTCAAGAGCCGCCTTCTCGCCTGGTGAAATCGGCTTGTAGGGCACTTCCTTGCATGGATTTTCGCAGGGAATGTCATAGGTGGGCCGCGCGGGCTCAAAGTCGCGCTCGCGGACGGCAATCTCGGTGGTGTGCAGCAGCCGCCAGCCCTTGGGCCGCTGGACCCAAAAGTGCGCGACGTAGTTGTTGCCGGCGCTTTCCTGAATCCAGACGACCTTGCCATACTTGTGCTCGATGATTTTGACGTCGCTCCCGCTGCCCACCAGCGGCTTAAGGCCCGCGCGGAAGGCGTCGTCCTTGGCCCACATGACGCCATCCGGATCGATCCACGTAAAATCCGCATCGAGGAGCTTCTCAGCCGCGGCCTTG
>Ga0307479_10001954_pt1 | contig 18836 bp, 14 predicted proteins | sample atmos_gasesECM4C_FD_203743 | JGI IMG/M metagenome (GOLD analysis project Ga0307479, IMG submission 203743) | Hardwood forest soil microbial communities from Morgan-Monroe State Forest, Indiana, United States - atmos_gasesECM4C_515 | ecosystem: Environmental > Terrestrial > Soil > Temperate... | reverse complement strand
CAGGTGGATGATCTGTGATCGCGACGCCGTAGTGCTCTGGTGGAAGAGGCTCCCCACCGTGGACGCCCCCACCGCCGTGCCCGAGGCGGTCGAGGTGAGCGTAGGGCCGACCGCCCCAATGAGGGCGCACACGCCGATGCCCACGATCACCCCCACGACACCCCCCAGCAGGCCGATGATGAGGGTCTCCCCCATCACCTGACGGACCACCTGCCTGCGCCCCCAGCCTACGGCCCGAAGGGTCCCGATCTCCCGCACCCGCTTGCTCACGCTCGACAGCGTGAGGAGGGCGGCGATGAGGAAGGCGGCCAGGAGCACGATGACGGCCAGGGCGCCGCCCAGGTGCGTGGCCAGGGTGTGGGCGTTGGACAGGCTGCCGGTGACCTGGGTGGCCAGCTGCTTGGAGGTGAGCACCTGGGCACCCGGGAGCGCCTTGTGGATGGCGGCAGCCACGGTGGAGACATCGCTCGACGACTTCACCTTCACGAGCACCTCGTTCACCCGGGAGGGGTCCGACGACAGCGATTGCAAGGTGTTGACGTCGAAGTAGAGGTCGGAGGTGTTGCCGGTGAGGGTGGGGTTCACGAGCCCCACCACCGTGAAGGTGGTCTTGTCGATGGTGAGCTGCTGGCCCACCTTGATGTTGTTGGTCGAGGCGTAGGCGGTATCGACGAGGAGCTCGTCGGCGGGCTTGGCCGTGAACCATGTCCCCGACGTCACCTGCGCCTTGGTGATGAGCCCGCTGTCGGTGCTGTTCGGGTCCACCCCGGCCACGGTGTAGCTCTTGGTCTGGGTGTCGGTCTGGGGCGGGTTGAGCACACGGGTGATGGTCTGCTCGGGCACCACCACCTGCGCTTCGTACTGCTGGTATCGGGCCGGCAGGCAGTTGGTGAACGCCTGACCGAAGGCGCCCCCACTGGCGGCGATGAAGCCCAGTCCGCCACCGCCTCCTCCGCCGCCTTCACCGGGGCCGCCTGTCCCGGTGCCACTGCCGCCCGTCGGGGTCGTGGTGGACGAAGACGACGAGTTGGCGGGGATCACCCCGCTCGCTTGCAGACACGAGCGCACCTGTGCCGATTCGGCTGCGGTGAGCGGGGCCGGGCGTTGCACCGAGGTGATGGTCTGCCCTCCGGTGGTCACCGTGTCGGTGACATTCGGCACGGTCCCGCTTTCGTGGATGGCCTGCAACGACAGCCCGGGCACGGCCGAGGCCACGCCTTTGATCAACGCCACGTCGGACACCGCCGCGTCGGGGAAGGTGATGAGGGTGCCCGGCACGAAGAAGTCGTAGGTGAACGCCGTGCCGGGAGGTCCCAGTTTGGACAGGTCGGTGAGCACCGATGAATTGGCGTTGAGCAGCGCCGCCTGGTCGTTCGAGTTCAACTGGGCGATCTGGCCGGCACCGAGTCGCCCGCCACCGCCTGTTCGGAAGAATCCCCCGTTTCCACCGGCCCCTCCGCTACCGCCGCCACCCCCGAACGGGCTCGGCGTGGTGGTCGTGGTGGAGGAGCTCGAGCTCGAAGAAGTGGTGGCACCGACGGTGCGGGTCACGATGATGTCGGTGCCCACCGAGGACAGCGGCGACAGGACGCGGTTCTGGGCCTGGGTGAGCCCGTTGGAGACCCCGACGATCCCCATGACGAGGCCCACCCCGAACGCCAGTCCGACGGCCGTCACGACCGTGCGGCTCCACCGCCGCCGAAGCTCGTCCCAGGCGTAGCCGACCGAGAACACGGCCAAACGAATCCCTCCCGTTCGAAAGCCAGGCGGATGGTAGGGAGCGAACCTTTCGAAAGCCTGTGGGCACCGCCACAGGTTGCTGAGGCTTTCGTTCCGAACGAGCCTCACCGGTAGCTTCGGCGTCCGTGGAGGCGCAGGAAGACCGGGCGGACGTCCTGTTTCCTGGGCGGCTGTCCCCGACTGGGTGGGTCGAGGTGCCGGGCGGGCCGGCCGTCGCCTTCTACGAGCTGGGCGGGTCGGGGCCGCCGCTCGTGCTCGTCCACGCCACCGGCTTCTGCGCCGCCGTCCTCGCTCCGATGGCGGCGCCGCTCACGGCGAGCTTTCGGTGCCTGGCGATCGACCAGCGCGCCCACGGCGCCTCAAGACAGCCCCCCGGCGGAGACTTCTCATGGGTCGGGTTCGCCGCCGACGTGCTCGCCCTCGTCGACACTCTCGGGCTCAAGCGCCCGGTTGCCTTCGGCCACTCCTGCGGTGGCGCGGCGTTGCTCCTGGCCGAAGAAGGACGACCCGGCACCTTCGCCGGGCTGTACTGCTATGAGCCCGTCGTCTATCCCGCCGACGTGCCGCTCGCTCCCGCTCTCGACGGCAACCCGCTGGCGGACGGTGCCCTGCGTCGGCGGCGCCACTTCCGGGGGCGCCAGGCGGCGCTCGAGAATTTCTCCTCAAAGGCACCCTTCAATCGCCTCGACCGTGAGGTCCTCGTCGCCTACGTGGACAACGGCTTCGAACCCGACCCGGACGGCGGCATCCGCCTGCGGTGCCGAGCCGAGCACGAGGCCCAGGTGTACGCCCACGGCTTGGCGCACGATGCGTACGCCCGTCTCGACCGGGTGCGCTGCCCGGTGACGCTGGCGTGCGGCGAGCACACCGACGCCTTCGGGCCGTCGTTCCTGGCGCTGTTCGCTGGTCGCCTCGCCCGGGCGGAGCAGGTGGTCCTCCCCGGCCTCGGCCATTTCGGGCCGCTCGAGGCTCCGACTGCCGTCGCCGAGTCGCTCGCCTCCTCCTTGGCGGTAGGCAGGCGCTGACGGCGGCCGAGCCGGCAAACTGCCAGCAAGCAGCAGAACCACCATCGCGTTACACCCGGGGCCTACCCTGGCCGACGATGAGCTTGCCGCTGCCCCGCTCGCTGTCGCCTTCCAAGGTGAGCGCCTTTCGTGACTGCGCGCTGGCCTTCCGGTTCTCCGCCATCGACCACCTCGAAGAGCCCCCTTCTCCCCACGCCACCAAGGGCAGCCTGGTGCACCGGGCCCTCGAGCGGTTGTTCTGGAACCACGATCCCGGCTCCCGCGGGCCTGAGGTGGCCCGGGCCGAGCTCGACGCCGCCTGGGAGGAGTTCGTCGACTCGGGCGAGCTCGCCGCCCTCGGGCTCGCCGGCGACGAGGAACGGGGCTTCCGTGCCGATGCCGCCGCCTTGGTCGAGGGCTACCTCCGGTTGGAGGACCCCGACACGGTGACGACGATGGGTGTCGAGGTCACGCTGGAAGCACACATCGGCGGGTTGCTCCTGCGGGGAATCATCGACCGCCTCGATTTGGACGAGGACGGTGAGCTGATCGTCGTCGACTACAAGACGGGCCGGGTGCCCTCGGTCAACCAGGAGAACCAGCGACTCGGGGGCGTGCAGTTCTACGCGCTGCTCTGTGAGCAGGTGCTGGGTCGGCGCCCGGCCAAGGTCCGCCTCATGTACCTACGCGAGCCACTGTGCATCGAATCCGACCCGTCGGAGCAGACGGTGCGCGGGATCCGCCGCCGCAGCGAAGCGGTGTGGGCCGCCATCGAACGCGCTTGCGCGGCAGAGGACTTTCGCCCCCGGCCCTCGGCGCTGTGTGGTTGGTGCTCGTTCAAAGCGTTGTGCCCCGCCTTCGGCGGCAACCCCGCCTTGGCCGCCTCCTGGCCGCTTTCCTCCACGACCGCCGAACCGGCGGCGCTGTCACCGACCGGCTGACGGGTCCCGTCACGACCGGGTGCGTCCCTAACGCCAGGCGGGTGGGGAACGTCGGTCAGGGGGTCGGCGACGTGGGGCTGGGTGAGTTGAGCACCGAGACGCTGCCGATCTTCCAACCGGCTGGCCGGTCGAACATCCCCAGCGAGACCTGAAGCACGTCGGTCTGCGGTGACGTGAGCTTGTTGTTGACGAAGGTCTGGTCCACCCAGGCGTACACCGTGGCCTGATCCCCGTTCAGGGTCTGCACGAAGATGTAGCGGATCTGGCCTCGGGAGCTCGCCTGCACCTTCTGCAATGCCTGACGGATGCTCGTACCGAAGAACTGGTTCTCCTGCTTGGCGAAGTCGCCGGTGGCGTAGGTCGACAGGTTGGACAGCCTGCTGTCGAGGTTGGCCGGCGTGAAGTTGGTGAGCGAGAGCAGAAAGTCCTTGGCGACGCGTGTGACGGTGGTCTTGGTGTTCTGCTGCGACTGCAGGTTCGACCACGCCAGGGCGAAGCCGATGGCGGCGATCAGGCTGAGGGCGGTCAAGATCAACAGGAAGGGCACCAGCCACGGCGAAGTCGAACGACGGCGCCGGACCGGGCCGCCCACCGTGCGGGGCCGCTCCCCTCCTCCGCCGCTGAACAGCCCCCGCACCGATGCGAGCAGGTCGACCGGCCGGAACGGTCCCTTTCCCTTGGCGGCTCCGGCCGGCGCCCCTGTGGGAGCGGACTCCTCTTCGGTGTCTGCCGGTCGGCCACCCACCACCGCAACGCCCGGTTCCGAAGGCGGCTCGAAATCCTCGTTCATCGGTTCCTCCGTGGAGGCTCGTCCCCACTCGCCTGCGATGTGCGCAGGGGCGAGGGGCGGGCCGAGCGGCTCGGCCGGCGCCGGGCCATGGTAAGGAACCATCCCATCACGATCAGGGCGGTAAAGACGAGTGCGGCAGGCAGGCCCTCGCTCGAGCGGCGCACCGGCAGCCGGGCCGCAGAGGAGGCGGCGTCGGGAGTGGTGCCGCCGCCGCGCACCTGGGCCTGCGCCGCCGTGGGCGACGTCACCAGTGAGTCGGGGCCGGCCGGCTTGAAGTTGGCCTGCACGGCGGGTCCCACGCCCTGGCCGAACTCGGTGCTGCAGGCGGCTCCGGGGAGCACCGCCGGCAGGGAGTTGGCTTTCAGGTAGGTGTCGCCGGGCGGGAAGGGGGGCGGGAGCAGGAGCCTGGTGCGCAGCCACTCCTGGGTGTGGGTCGCATCGTTCGAAGTGAGAGCCTTGGCCGGGCCGGTCGGGGCCAGGGCCGCCACCGCGCCGAAGAACTCCTCGTTGGTGGCGAGCGTGGTCGACAGGTTCGACAGGTTGGTGGGCTGGGCCAGGTTCGAGTTCACATCGGCGAGATCGTGCACCAGGCAGCCGAGGTTGGGCTCGTTCTGCGTCACGAGCGTGTTCAGGTCGGCGGCCGCCGAGCTGCCCTGGTTGAGCAGGTGCACCAGGTCGGACGAGTGTGCGGCGAACACCTGCACCAGCGCGGCGGTGTCGGCCAGGCCCTGGCGCAGGGCGCCGGCGTTGGCCGTCACCACGTCGAGCACCGGCGGGGCGTTCTGCAGCAGCGACTCGAACTGCTGCTGGTAGGCGAGGAACTCCTGACTGAACACCTCACTGGCGGAGGCGATCGTGCGCAGGTTCTCACCATTGCCCTGGAGCGCCTGCGCCAATTCGTGCAGCACGGTGTTCAGGTCCCCCGGCGGGATGGCTTGCAGGAACTTCGTGGCCTCGTCGACCACCGTGCCCACGTCGGCGGGAGCGCTCGTCGGAGCGGCGGGGATGGTGGCCCCGTCGCGCAGGGGGGGATCCGAGCTCACGTGGGCGGGCACCAGGTCGATTTCCTGCTGGCCCAGCGCGTTGGCGATGTCGATGCCGGCCTGCACGTCGCTCGGGACGCGGGTGTTGGGTTGGAGCACCATGGTCACCTTGGCGCCGCCCGGCGCCAGCGCCACGTTGCTCACCTGCCCGACGTCCACGCCTTCGTAGGTGACGATGAAGTTGGGGGCGAGCCCGGCGGCGGTGGGCAGCACGCTGTAGACGGTGGTCGTGGAGGCGAGCGGGTTGCCCAGCAGATCGAGGAACCCGTAGGCGACCAGGGCCGCCGCGGCCACGAGGAACACGAGCAGGTTGACGAAGATGCGGCGCGTGATCATCCGCCACCGCCCGGGGTGCACGTGCTGTCGACGGTGTTGCCGGCCCCGCCGCCCGAGATCCCGCACACGATGATGTCTTCAAGGATCTGGGCGTAGTTGTTCACGGTCAGGCTGGCCAGGGCCCGGTTGTGACCGGGCAGCTCCTCCAGGATGGTGGCCAGGTCGCGCTGGTGGGCGTAGAGCTGGGCGGCCACCGCCGACAAGGCGTTGATCTGGTCCTCGGTCTGCCCGAGCCCCGTGGACAGGATCGAGTTGCCCTGGACGGCCAGGTCGTTCAAGGACTGCAGCAGCTCCTCGAAGCGCGACGACTGCTGGGCGAGGATCTGCGTGGTCTGCGCCAGGTTCGACACGGCCTGGGCGTCCTGCTGGGCGTTGGGCCCGAGCGTCGAGTTGAAGGCGTCGAGGTTGTTGATGAGGGAGGTGATCTCTCCCGAGCGTGTCGAGTAACCGGCCAGGATGGTGTCGAAGTCGTTCAAGAGGTTGCGAAGATTGGCGGCCTGGCCGCCGAAGCCCTCGGCGCCGTTGTTGATGATCTGCGACAGCTGGGCGCCGTTGATGGCACCGAACACGGCCGTTCCCGCCTCCACCAGCTGCTGGATGCCGGGGACGAACTGCGTCTTGCCGATGACGGCCCCGTTCTGCAGCAGGGGCCCGTTCGGGGAGGGGGCGACCAACGCCACCAGGTGCTGGCCCAGGATGCTGCTCTGGGCGAGCTCGGCGGTGACGTCGGCCGGGACCTGGGCGCTGCGGTCGATGGTCATGACCACCTTGGCCTGGTCGTTCGAGAGCGAGATGGACTTGACGCTGCCGACCGAGATGTCGGCGTACTGCACCGGCGCCCCGGCCACCAGATCCGCCACGTCGGTGAAGTTGGCCGAGGCGTCGATGGTCCCCGATCCCGACGAGCCGCACGCACCCAGCCCGCACGACAGCGCGGCACCGGCCGTCACGAGCGACACGCCCGTCAGGGCTCGCCGCCACCGGGACGGCATTGCCCGCGCCCCGGCCATCAGAACAAGCTCCCGAAGAAGTGAGCGACGCCGAACAGGCCGTGCAGCAGCCCGCCGAGCAGGCCGCCGGAGTTGCTGTTGGCCTGCTGGTCGTTGACCACGGACCCCGACGACGGGAGCGACGGCCCGTTCAAGCTTGGAGCACTGGTGGTCGGCGTGGTGAGCTGCGAAGCCGGGACGTTCGACACCGCCTGCTGTTGCGACTGGCTCAGACCGGGGATCTGCGCGGCGCCCTGGCCGAGAAGGTCCTGAGGCGACGGCGCCGGAGGCTGGCTGCCCGTGGCCGCGGTGAGCAGGTTGGGGATGGTCGACAGCAAGCCGTCGAAGTAGCCCGAGTCGGGGTTGCCACAGGTCTGCAGGGTGGAGATGGCGCTCTGCGACAGCCCGGAGCCGTGGTTGGTGAGCACCCGCCGGCAGATCCCGGCCAGCCGGTCACGCACCAGCCCCTCGAGGACGCCCGAGGTGGTGCCGGGCGCCAGCTGCGAGTTCAGGTTGAGCCAGTTGTGGACGGGGTCGTAGGCCCGGCCGGCGGCGGCGAAGAGCGCCACCGACGAGGACAGGCCCTGGTCCAGCGAGCCCAGGTTGCGATCGAGGGTGCGCCCCACTTGGGTGATGCTGGCGATGTCGCCCTGCAGCCCGGACAGGTTGGGGTCGAGCAGCGTCGTGAGCTGCTGGCTCGTCTGGGCCAGCTGGGAGATGGCATCACCGAGCGGCCCGCTGTCTTGCGCCAGGACGTTGCCGACCGTGGCGTAGGCCTGCAGGAGCTGGGTCACCTGCACGGTGTGCTGGCGCAAGGTGGCGGTGATCTGGGCCAACGAGCCGTCCAACTGGCCCAGCTCGTTTCCCTTGTTGGCGAGGATCTGCAGCGTCCCCGCCCCGTTGGCGATGAGCTGATTGAGGGCTTGGCCCTGGCCCTGGAGATCCTGGGCCAGGTTGGCCACCAGGCTCGAGACCGACTGGTCGTTGACCTCACCGAGGAACGTCTGGAGGTTTTGGAGCAGCTGGCCGATCGACTCGGGCACCGACGTGCGGCTCTCCGGGATCACGGCGCCCGATCCAAGACGCGGCCCGCCTGCGTACCCGGGTGAGAGCTCGACGGAGGGCTCGCCCAACAGCTGCGGGGTGGTGAGGCTGGCCAGTACGCCTGACGGCAGGTTCTGCGATCCGTCGATCGACATGTCGACTTTGACGAAGCCGTTCTCGGGCGTGACCTTGGTCACGTTGCCGCGCTGGACCCCGAGCACTTCCACGGCGTTGCCCGGGAAGAGCCCCTCGGCGCTCGAGAACAGCGCCGTGATCGGGTAATTGGACGGGCCGCCACACGCAGACAGCCCGAGGCCGCCCGCCGCCGCCAGGACGGCCAGGCCCACCGGGGCCGCCACGCGTCTGCGCAACACACCCGTGCCGAAGAGGCGTCTCACGTCTTCCCTCCGAGCAGCGGGCTCAACAGCTCGGTGAGCGGGTTGGTCGACGTGCTCGAGGACGAGTTCCCGCCCGGGGCGCTCGGGTTGCCTGGTGCACCGGTGAGCCCGCTCTGCAGCGACTGCCCGGAGCCGCCGCCGGTGCCGTTGGGACCGCCCGAGGGGGCGGTGGTCTGGCCCACCGGCGGACCGCCGCGCTGGTCACACGGGGTCGGATCGGGACCGAGCACCTGGTCGAGCGCCTGATCGAGCGCCGCGCAGTTGCCGAGCACCGAGTAGCCGTTGGCGATGCCCACGACGTTGGCGTAGATGTTCCCCCAGTTGTTCGGGGTGTTGTTGGGTCCCGAGTAGCCGATGGAGGAGAAGCCCCTCAAGGCCGACGACAAGTAGGCCACTCCCTGGGCCAGGTCTTCCTGGTGCTGGCTGAGCACAGCCAGCACCGACTGCAGATGGGCGAGCAGGCCCTGCAGCTGAGGCTGGTTCTGACCGATGAGGGTGGCCGTCTGCGCCGCCAGCCGGTCGGTGCCGACGATGAGCGCGTTGAGCTCGCTCGAGCGCTGGGCCAGTCCCGTCACCACCGTGGACAGCTGGTCGACGATGCCGGCCAGCTGGGTGTCGCGCTGAGCCACGGTCGACGCCAGGTTGTTGGCGGCGTCGATGAGGCTGGACACCTGCTGCTGGCGCTGGTTCACCGCCGTCGTGAACTTGTCGAGGCCGGTGATGATCTCGGCCACCTGTGCCTGCTTGCCCTGAGTGATCTGGCTGAGCGACACCAGCAGCTGGTTGAAGGCGGCCACGTCGCTCTGCTGCAGCACGGTGCCGGCCACATTCTCGACGTCCTGGAACTCAACGGGGATCGAGGTGTCGGTGAGGATGGCTCCCGCCTGGAGCGGGTGGTTCCAGCCCGTCTTGGGTTGCAAGGCCACTTCGAGCACGCCGAGGACGGTCTGCACCTCGACGGCGGCGCCCGTGTCCTGGGGCAGCACCACGCCGTGGTTGATGGCCAGGTCGGCGACCACGCTCTTGCCGTGCACGTGCACGCCGCTCACCGTGCCGACGTTCACCCCGGCCAGGGTGACGACCGTGCCCTTGGCCACGCCCGCCGAGTTGGAGAGCTGGGCATGGATGGTGTAGCTGGGCGTGAACAGCGAGCGGTTGAACAGGATCACCCCGCCCACGATGACGACCGCCACCACCACGGCAATCACCCCGATGATCTTGGGGTTGCGCTCGGTGAAGGCCTTCACGACGCGCTCCCAAGGAAATTGCCCTGGCCAGCCACCATGTTGAAGACGTCCCCCACGTTGGCGGTCGGCGACGTCGAAGCGCCGGCGCCGCTCGCACCCGCCAGCGCGCCCAGGGGACCGGAACCATTGGCCGGGCTGGGCACTCCCGATGAGGGAGGGCTTCCCAGCGGGCCGGCACCGGCGGGGGCGTCGGTGGGCTCGTAGTAGCTGCACGCCGTCTCGTCGGCGAGGCAGGTGTAGACGAGCTGCACCTGGAACCATTGGCCGTAGTCCGAGATGTCCACGTACGGCGCCAGCCCCGACCCGAGGGTCCCCAGCCCCTGGCTCAGGGCGCCCTCATGACTTTGGATGTCGGCGGACACCGCCTCCAGGTCGTTGATGGCCGAGGAGAGCGAGCCGTGGGTGTCGCCCTCCAACGTGGCGACCTCTTGGGCTACCTGACCCAGGTTGCTCACCGTCTGGTCCAACAACGTGTTGCGACCGGCCAGCGACTGGGTGACGGTGTCCAGGTTGTTGATGACTGCGCCGAGGTCGGAGCTGCGCGACGACAACGCCGAGAACACCGCGTTCATGTTGTCGACCACCTGCCCCACCTGGGTGTCGACGGAGCCCACGGTCTGCGACACGGCGGCAGCGTTCTGGATGAGCTGGTCGACCTGGCCCTCGTCTCCCTGCAGGGCGCCGGCGAAGGCCTCCACCACCTGGTTGGCCTGCTGGGGCCGCAGCGCGCCGAGGAGCGGGCCGAGCGAATTGAGCAGTGCGCCGATGTTCGGCCCGGCCACGTTGGCCGACAGGGGAATGGTGGCGCCGGGACGCAACGACTTCGCCGAGTGTCCCGGGTACAGATACAGGTAGTCCTGGCCCAGCACGTTCGCCCACTGGATGCCGGCTTCGGTGTCGGCGGGGAGTTTGACGTCGGAGTTCACGCTGAAGGTGACGAGGGCGTGGGCCCGCTGCACGTGGACCCCGCTCACCTGTCCCACCGACACCCCGGCGATCTTCACTTCGGCCGGGGGCTGCAACCCGGTGGCGTCGGCCAGGTCGACCGAGTAGCCCACCCGGTGCGAGAAGAACGAGATGTTGCCGATCTTGGCGGCGAGGGCAGCCAGGATCACGAGGCACACCACGGCGAAGGTGGCCACCTTGAATGTGGTCGGGTGAAGCACCCCGCTGTGGCGCATCCAGTGGCGCAGCCGCGTCCAGGCGCTCACCGGATTCCCCCCATCACAGGGCACCGCCTAACAGCTGGTTGATGAAGCCGCCCAGGCCACTTTGCTGGGTTGGTTGGGGCGCCGGTTGCGGCTGGGCCAGGCCCTCGTACGTCTGGGTCGACAGATTGCCCGCCGCCTGGTTCGTGGTGGAGGACGGCGACGCCTGCTGGCCCGAGGCCTGAGCGGCGTTGAAGGCGGCGATCTGACTGGAGCAGTTGAGCGGGGTGCCCGCGCCGGAGAGCGCCTGCTGCAAGGGAGAGAGGAAGGAGAGCCCGGGCTGGGCGGGGGCGAGCATCGAGCACACCAAGGTGTTCAGGTCCGACAGCAGGATGAAGGTGTGGAAGTAGCCGAAGTGCGATCCGTCGGGAAGGATCTCGGCGGGATCGACGGAGTTGGCGAACTTGGTCAGGTAGATGGCGAGACCCGACAGCACCTGACCGATGTCCTGGCGCTGGACGAGCAAGACGCGGGCCACGTTGTCGCCCGCCGACAAGAGCGTCGTGATGTCGGGGTGGTAGGCGGCCAGGAATTGGGCGAAGTTCTCGGCAAACGGCGCCAGGGTCTGGAGCAGCTTCTGGTAGGCGGCGGCCTGGGAGTTGAAGGCGGGCAGGGCCGCGTTGGAAGCCGCGGCGATGGCGTTGAGCGACGACGCCGTGGGTGCCAGCGCCGAGACGAACCCGTTCAGCGAGTCGAGCGCGGTCAGCTGCTGGGGAAGGGTGTTGTCGAGGAAATTGGCCAGCTTGACCCCTTCGTCGATGCTGGCGGCGATGGTGGGCCCCTCGTTCTCCGACGCCTGGGCCAGGTTGGAGATCACCGTTTGCAGATCGGGCACGTCGATCTGTGCGAGCAGCGGGTCGGCGGCGGCAAACAGGTCTTGGATGTCGGGCGACACCGATGTGTGGGTGATGGTGGCGCCGGAAGCAAGGTACGTGGGCGGGTCACCGGAGGGAAAGGTGAAGGCCACGTTGTCGGCGCCGAACACGTTGATGGGGAGGATGGTGGCGGTGGCGTCGGCGGGGACGCGGAAGCTGCGGTCGATGGCCATGGTCACCTTGGCCTGCCCGCTCTCGAGGGCGATGCTGGTGACCCGGCCCACCTGTACGCCTCGGAAGGTGACCTCCGCCCCCGGTTGCAGTCCCTCGCCCGAGGTCTTGAACAACCCACTGAGCGCGTAGGAGCCCGAGAAGGCGCCGTCAGCGGCCTTCACGATGAGGACGACACCGGCGATCGCCACCGCCGCGGACACCACCACGGCCACCAGGCGCACGACACGGCGGCTCATCCGACCAACCTCGCCGTGGCGCTGGCGCCACCGAACATCACGGTGGACAGCAGCAGGTTGAGCAGCACCACGACGATGATCGAGATGCGGATGGCGCGTCCCGCCGCCACCCCCACCCCGGCGGGTCCGCCCGTGGCCCGGTACCCGTAGTAGCAGTGGATGATCGTGACGGCGATGGCGAACACCATGGCCTTCACAAACGAATACAGGATGTCGATGGGCGGCAGGAACAGCTGGAAGTAGTGCTGGTACACGCCGGCCGACAGCCCGAAGAACTTCGTCACCACCAGGCCCGTGGCCAGATACGAGGCGAACAACGCTGCCAGGTACAGCGGGATCATCGTGATGAGCGCCGCCCACACTCTCGTCGTCACTAGGTAGACAAAGCTGTCGATGCCCATCACCTCGAGGGCGTCGATCTCCTCCGAGATGCGCATGGCGCCCAGCTGGGCCGTGAAGCCGGCACCGACCTGGGCGGCGAGGGCCACGCCGGCCACGAGGGGGGTGATCTCGCGGGTGTTGGCCAACGACGAGATCACGCCCACGAACGCCTGGGCCCCGATCTGCTGCAGGCCGGTGAACCCTTCGAGCCCTACCTCGGTGCCGGTGAAGAAGGAGATGCTCATGACGACGAAGAACATCCCGCCGCCGATCACGAGCGCTCCGGTCCCGATGGTGATGTCGGAGACCAGGGCCGTGATCTCGCGGCGGTACTTGAGCCCCCGGGGCAGCTGGACGAGGCACTTGGCGTAGAAGGACAACTGGTCGAATGCCTGGTCGACGAGGCCGGCCGCACCGGCTCCCACCGCCTCGGCGCGCCGGCGGGCGGCCCCGGCGGGTGGCGCCGATGCCGGGGTGGGCGCCAGGGCCGTGGCTCCGTCGGGAGGCGGTGGCGGTGCGGGGGCCGGCATCAGATGGCCTTCTGGGGGATGAAGTTGAAGTACACGACGGTGAGGACGAAGTTCACGAAGAAGGCGAGCACGAAGGTGATGACGACGGCTTGGTTGACGGCGTCGCCCACGCCCTTGGGACCGCCTTTGGCCGACAGGCCCTTGTAGCAAGCCACCATGGCGGCCAGGAAGCCGAACACCGCCGCCTTGAACAGCGCCATCCAGAGGTCGGCCAGCTGGCTCAGCTCCGAGAAGGTGGCGAAGAAGCTGCTCGTCGTGATGTGGATCGAATGGGTGCCGAAGTAGAGGCCACCGGCGATGCCGGCCGCGCTCACCACGCCGTCGAGGAGCACGGCAATGACGGTGGCGGCGAGAAGGCGGGGCAGCACGAGCCGGTGTATGGGGTTGACGGCCATGACCTCCATGGCGTCGAGCTCGTCGCGTATGCGCCTCGATCCCAGATCGGCGCACATGGCCGAGCCGCCGGCGCCGGCGATGAGCAGGGCGGTGGCCACCGGGGCCTGCTCGCGCACCACAGCCAGCACCATGGCCGCGCCCAGCTGGCTCTGGGCCCCGATCTGCGACAGCAAACCCCCGACCTCGAGGGCGATCACGATGCCGAAGGGGATCGACACCAAGATGAGCGGCAGCGTGGTGACGCGGGCCAGGAACCAGCACTGGTCGAGGAACTCCGCCATCGGCAGCCCGCGCCGGAACAGGAGGCGGATCGCTTCGAGGGCGACGGCGAACATGGTCCCGATCTCGCGGACCAGGCTGGTGACCTTGTCGCCGACCGGCGTGGTCACCGTTTGCACCGCTCACCCCCTTCCCACGCCGTTGGCACTTCCGGCGCGTCGAACAAGCGGCTTGCCTGCCGAGCAGGCACGACGCCCCCACTGGCCGGCCCCACACTCCGGCCACTTGGCGACCGATGCCATACCCATCGGCCCCGCATCAGAAGAACGTTACTGTTCATGTCCCCTTGTGGTCAGCCGACCACTCGGTTTGCACCCTTGAGCCCGACGGAGGACCCCGGAGCCGGCTTCGGGGGGCAGGTGAGCCGCCCCGGAGCCTTCCGTCGGGCTGATACCGGTACCGGTCTGCGCTCTCACCCGACCCACCGACGCGCCACACCTGGCGGGACCGGGCCCCGTGCGGGGAACGGGGGCCGCGTGCCGGGCGCCCGGAGGCCGGCGACCGAGATGCGCTCAGGCCGTCACAGACCGAGGGACGAAGTGGTGTTGTTCAGCGTGTTGGTGACCGTTCCGGTGGTCCCGCTCAACGTGCCCGTCGAACTGGTGGAGCCCGTACCCGACGAGGTGCCCGACACCACGGTCTGGGTGGCGCCCGTCACCGTGCCGACGGTGTTCTGCACCACTCCGGTGGCCGTGTTCGCCGTGCTCTGCACGACGTTCAGGACCGGCTGGATCGGAGACGTCGGCGGAGGAGGTGTCGACGGACCGCTCGGGACCGAGGGTGTGCTTCCACCGCCGCCCCCGCCGCTCAGCACCCCGCCGCCGGAGTTGCCGGTACCGGGTTGGGTGACAGAACCCCCAGCGCCGCTCGTGCTCTTGGACCCAACCGGTGCCAAGGTCGGCGCGGGCACCGAGCTGAAGTTGCTGCCTGCCGGGGCGCCGATGGCGGGCGCCGGCTGAGGCGTCGCCTGGACGGCGGGCACCGCATTGGCGGCGAGGCTCCACGGCGTGTTGGCAGGCAAGCCGGCGCCGCCGCCCGAGTCGATGTGCGGCGACGAGACCGCAGCCGCCGGCGGGGGCAGGAGCACGGGGATGCTCTCCAGGACCCCGCCGAACACGGCGCCGACGAGCAGGCTGGCAGCGCCGCCGATGGCGATGCCGCCCCGGCCGAGCCACCGGTGGATGCCCGAGGGCGACAAGAGGTCATCGAGCCCGGCGCCCTCTTCGTCCATGCGCAAGCACGCATTGTGCAAAACGCCGCTAACCATGACTTACCTCCCAATTCGCGATGGTGACAGTGAGTCCGTGAATGGCTTCGGTGACGGTCTCCTGATAACGGCCAGGAGCCGCCCCGCCCGACAGGGTGACGAGTGTGCTGAGCGTGATCGCAGTCGGCGTCGTCCCTTGGGCGGTGATCGTGACGTCGAGCGGGGAGTCGTGTCCCGACACCCAGGCGCCCGACAGCGGTGTCGGCATGGCGACCCCAGGCGCCAGTGCGTTCCACCAATCGGTTTGATGTTGGTCGGCCGCCTTGAGTCCACCGAAGTAGGCGGCCAACCCGGCTGCTTCAACCGCCAGCGGTGCCGGCGACTGGGCCCAGGTGCTGCTCGGCGTGCCGTTCAGCACGAGCGTGCCCATGGGCGCTTCGTTCTGCGCCAACGTCAGTCCCTGGGCGACGAGCGGAGCCGGCGCCGTCGACGTGTAGCCCGTGGGCCACGACTGTGGGGCCGTGCTGTTCGGCGCCGTCTTGGAGGTCTTCACGCTGACCTCCTGCGCCTCGACCAGGTACCGGTTGGGCGTGTACCACAGGGCATTGGTCGGCCAGCACGTGTCGAGGACGAGTGCGGTGCCCGACAGCTGCGGCACCGGTGCCCCGGCCTGGACGATGGTGTGGCCGACCACCTGGAAGACGTCGGTGACACACCCGTCCTGGTAGTTGACGACGTCGCCCGGGGCGAGCTGGTCGATGTTGGCGAAGTAGCTCACGTCATGCGCCAGGAGCACGGCAGTTCCGGGAGTGCCAGGGAGCGGTGTGGAGTCAGCGTGGCCGACGGCGACGTTCAGCTCTGCGTCGTCGATACCCTGCTCCACCGGGGCGGTGACGTTCAGCTTGGGCATTGCGAGCACCCCGGCCAGTTGGCCGTCACTCGCCGGCGTGCTCTGCGAGCAGGGCTTGCCCCTGCTGCGGTCGAGCGAATGGTTCGCCGACCGCAGCAGGGCGTCCTGCCCCCGGCTGGAGTGGATCTGCCACCCCAGCCGGTATCCGAGTACGCCGAGTGCGCCCCATACCAGGACGAGCCCGACTAAGACTCTTGTCCAGCTGAACACCGTGCACCCCCCGCACCCTTCGCCGGAGGTTTACCGGCTGCTCCGGGTGACGAGCCTCGCCACCAGTGGCAACCGACGGAGCCTCGGCCAGCCGATCAGCCCACCGCCGAGGGCGGCGAGGATGGCGAGCAGGGGCAGGGACCCGGACCACCATTCACCGGTGTGCACTGCTGTCGGCGAAGTGGCGGCCACCGTCGGGACCGAAGGCAACCCGCTCGGGCCCGGACCGGCGCCAGGGCCGGAGTTGTTGGGCTGAGTGGCCGGGGCCACGCCCGCCACGTTGGCGCCGGCGTTGGTGTTGCCCAGCGACACGTTGATGGCGCCCTGGCCAGGTGTGGTGGAGCCACCCGGGAACTGGGAGTTCTCGAGCAGCGACACCGTCAGCGAGTCACCGGAGCAACCGGCCGAGTCACCCACCGGGGCTGCCGACGAGGCGTCGGCGATCCGGATGGTGCCCTGCAGCGGAGTGCCGTTGGCGAAGGTCTGGCCGGAGCCGGACGAACCCGGGATGTGGATCGGGATGTTGTCACCCGGGATGTTCAAGTCCACATCCACCACCGAGGCGTAGCTCGACGTCGTCCACGTGGCGTCGGTCGGGCTCAGCGTCTCGGTGCAGCTGGCCGGACCCACCTTCACGGTGATGAGGGGAGCAGCCGTCGGGTTGTTGGCCTCGTTCGTGACGTTGGTGGCGTCATTGAGCGCACAGGTCGCCAGCGAGGTGCCTGCTGTGCAACCCACGCCGGGAAGCACGTCGATCTCCAGGGTCTCGCCGATGGAGCTGGCGGTCACGGTGCCGTCGCCGGCCGTGGCGATCTTGCTCTGCGCCGGGCCCACCTCGACACACACCGATGCCGGCGCCGTGGTGCTCGGGTAGAGCGGGCAGGGCACGGTGTCGTTGGTAGCGACGTCGCGGAGGTCCTGCAGCGCCTGGCTGATGCCGTCGAACAGCCCGCCGATGGGGGCCGGGGCGCTGTTGGCGCCGCCGCTCCCGATGCTGCCGAGCGCCTGGCACAAGCCGTTGAACAGCTGGCCGACTTGCTGGTTCTGGCCGGAGGCCTGGTTGCACAGGTCAGCGGCGCCGGTTTGGGCGGAACCGCCATTGGCAAGCCCGGCCAGGACGCCAGCCAGGTCGACACCGACGTGCACGACGTCACCGGTGGCCTCGGCACTCGGGTTACCGGTGCCGTCCAGGGCCGCCCTGGCCTGCGCACAGGACACGCCGAAGTCGAGACCGACCCCACCTTGGCCCTGGAAGCCGCCAGTGCTCAGCTGCGAGCACACGAAGCCGTCCTTGCCCGATGCGGGCGTGGGTGTGGCCGTCGTGCCAGGGGAGGTAGCGCTCGCCGTCTGCAGGCCGTGCAGGCCTTGAGCGGTCAGCAGTGTCCCCTCGCCCTGGGCGTATGCCATGGATGGCGTCCCGCCCTTCGAGCCGTCACAGGCAGTGGCGTTGCCATTGCCGTCAAGGTTCTTCTGCTGCGGCGAGCCGTAGTTGGCGCAAGCGGTCGAGTTGCCGCCCGCCAGCTTGTTGCCGAACAGGTTCAGGTTGAGGCCAGCACCGGTGACGTTCACCGAGTACGCCGCGTACGCGGGCGTCGCTGAGGCCACCCCGCCCGAAGTGACCAGGGCGATCATGGTCGCCGCTGCTGCTCCGAGTGTTGCCACTCCGGCGGTCAGACGACGACGACGGGGCGCCCTATTCGCATGGAACAGTCGAGCCATTGTCTTTGCAGTTCCTCTCCGTGTCGTTGAACGCCACCAGCTGTTCTCTTTTGCGCGCCCCGCTAAACCTGCGTTCGAGCGCCTCTGGTAGCACCAGGTACAACCGCGCTGCGCGCGAGACCTTGCGGTGGAAGGCCGCCAATAGCCGCCGTTTTGAGGGTGCCCAGTCTAAGAACTGAGGCGCATTTTCGGAATTGCTGAATAAAGCAGTGTCGGAGCTCGCCGGCCGGGCCTGGGGGCGGGTCGTCGCCCCGCCTATCTCCACCCTCTGTGGTATTTTTATCACGGTGGGTGATACCTGCCAGAGACGGCCCGGCACCCAGTGGACTTCAGCGAAGCCTTGAGTACTCTTAGTGGTGAGCCGGGCGGCCGAACCAGCAATTTTGGCGAGGCCTGTCCGGGCGGCAGCGGAGGACCAGGGCGGTTGCCCGCGTAGTCGAAGAAGGGGGCCGGGGGGTTGACCACGCTTCTCACCGGTGGAGGGGCGAGAGGGACTGAAGCTCTCGACGACGATGTCGACCTGGCGCGCGACCGGGTGCTCGTCACCCGTGCCCAGGGCGGCGACCGCACCGCCTTCGACGACCTGTACATGCGGTACTACCGACGCCTGTACCGGTTCTGTCTACGGCGTCTACACGACTCCCACGAGGCGGAGGACGTCGCCCAGGAAGCGTTCGCCCGGGCGTGGCGCGCCCTTCCCAGCTTCGGGGGCGACCGCCGCTTCTACCCGTGGCTGAGCGTGATCGCCTCGCACCTGTGCACCGACGTCCTGCGCCGCCGCAACCGCTCCACCCCGGTGGCGGAGTTCCACCAGTCGAACGTGGCCAGCACCGAGGACGGCGGCGAGGAGCTCATGGTGGCCGCCGTCGACTCCGACATGGTCGCCAAAGCCTTCACGCGCTTGTCCGATCGCCACCAGCGCATCCTCCATCTGCGAGAGGGATCGGGGTGGTCCTACCAGCGCATCGCCGACCACGAGGGGGTCGGGATCACTGCCGTGGAGACGCTCTTGTGGCGGGCCCGGCAGGCGCTCAAGCGCGAGTTCGCCTCGCTGGCGGGAGCCGACAGCCGTCTCGGCGCCTTCCTAGGAGGCACGCTGTCGCTGGCCGGGTTGCGCCGGCTCTTCGGGCTGCCCCGGCGTGGGCTCAGCAAAGTCGCCGCCACCGGTGCCAAGGGCGC
>Ga0307479_10001953_pt1 | contig 18847 bp, 17 predicted proteins | sample atmos_gasesECM4C_FD_203743 | JGI IMG/M metagenome (GOLD analysis project Ga0307479, IMG submission 203743) | Hardwood forest soil microbial communities from Morgan-Monroe State Forest, Indiana, United States - atmos_gasesECM4C_515 | ecosystem: Environmental > Terrestrial > Soil > Temperate... | reverse complement strand
CCAATATCAACCATCCCGAGCTTGAGCCGATGGCGATCGGCGTGGCGTCGCTCTGCAAGATCAACGCCAACATCGGCAACTCAGCCGTCACCTCAGAGATCAACGAAGAACTCAAGAAGCTGCACACCTCCGTGCACTACGGCGCCGACACCGTGATGGACCTCTCCACCGGCGGCAACATCCATGAAATTCGCGAGGCGATCCTGCGCCACTCGCCCGTCCCGATTGGCACCGTCCCGATTTACGAAGCCATTGCCCGCGTCAAGCGCGTCGAGGACCTGAACGCCGACGTCATGCTCGAAGTCATCGAAGAGCAGGCGGAGCAGGGTGTGGATTACATGACGATCCACGCCGGTGTGCTCATCCAGTATCTGCCGCTGATCTCAAAGCGCATTACCGGCATCGTCAGCCGCGGCGGCGCCATTCTCGCCCAGTGGATGGCCTACAACCACAAGCAGAATTTTCTCTACGAGCGCTTCGACGACATCGTCAAGATTTTCAAAAAGTACGACGTCAGCTTCTCTCTAGGCGACGGCCTCCGCCCCGGCTGCGTCGCCGACGCCAGCGACGAAGCCCAGTTCGCAGAACTGCAGACTCTAGGCGAGCTCACCAAAAAAGCCTGGGAGCACGACGTGCAGGTCATGATCGAGGGCCCCGGCCACGTCTCCATGGACAAGATCAAGGAGCAGGTCGAAAAAGAAGTCGAGTATTGCTATGAAGCCCCGTTCTATACGCTGGGCCCGCTGGTGACCGACATCGCTCCCGGCTACGACCACATCACCTCTGCCATCGGCGCCGCGATGATCGGCTGGTACGGCGCCGCCATGCTCTGTTACGTCACGCCGAAAGAGCATTTAGGCCTTCCGAACGAGAAAGACGTAAAAGACGGCATCATCGCCTATAAGATTTCCGCGCACGCCGCCGACATCGCCCGCGGACGCCCCGGCGCCCGCGACCGCGACGACGCCCTCAGCTATGCCCGGTACAAATTCGACTGGGAAAAGCAGTTCGCCCTTTCCCTCGACCCCGAAACCGCCCGCTCCATGCACGACGAAACCCTACCCGACGACTACTACAAAGAAGCCGCCTTCTGCTCCATGTGCGGCCCCAAGTTCTGCTCGATGAATTACTCGTCCAAGGTGGATGAATACAACAAGCAGGTCCACGGCATCGAGAAGAAAGACTATTCCGACCTTGTCGAGAAGTTGGTCTCGCTGAAGTAGTTGCCGATTCGCCTTGGCCACGCGCGTCGCATTTGTTAGGCTGATTTCTTTGTCTGTGGAGCAAACTCGAGAATCTTCCCGCGTTGTTTCGGGGACACCCATTTCACGATTCTTCGGAAGTTGCTCGGTATGTAGAACTCGATTACTTTTGCCACCGTTATCCCTGCCTTTTCCCGCTAAGCGTGCCGCACTCCGTTCAGCATTGCGCCCGTCTTTCAATTCGTATGGCCTTGCCACTCCCACCCGCACTGACAGCGCACCGAATCGCTCAATCTCAGCTTTTTCATTAGCGCCTTACAGATAGCGCATGACCTCATCCACATAGTTGTCCTCCCTACAGCGTTCCTCCCGGGAGCTTGCTCTCACGTCGCATAGAGAATTGGACTCGCGTAACTCAACTGGGGATGCGGCGCAGTTGTCTGAAGATTGTTAAGTGATTGTCTCGAAACTCCTGTCTCGAAACTCCGGCTCTGCTCGGCGGCGTGCACTCCAACCATTCCCCCAGCGCCCGCCGCCGTTGATTGTCCTCTGTACAAACCAATCTGGCCCAGTCGATTCCCCCTCTACGATGTTGCCGTGGTCGTTTCGTCCGTATCTCCCGGACAGCACCGGTACTCTTGCGACTTTTCGAGCAGAGTGATTTTCTTCTGCAGGAGCTGATTCTCGAGATCTTTGCGTGTGGCCTCGAGATCCATCAGCCTCTTCAACTCGGGCTCGCAGATGTCGCAATCGTCCAGGCAGCCCTTGACGAGCACTCCGGGCGTCGGAAGGGACATGGTCTTCTCCCAGCCGACCGCGTCTTGCGCAGCCGGAGCGACCTGGCCCCCTACCTTGTCGAGCAGCCCTTCCTTCACGAGGTCCTGATCAACCTGCTGCAGCGCTGCCTGCCGGACGTTCACCGGGATGGGCCCCTGCTGAATGAAGTTTGTAACTGTCCTTGCCAATAGCGCTCCCGGGGTGCCAGCTGTGCCTCCCTGTTCCACGGCGACGCTCTGCAGTGCCCGCGTCGCCACGTCCAGGCGGCTCGCACTCGTCGCCAGCACCCGGCTGGATAGGACGCCCACGCCGGTTAACGGCTTGGGTGCATTCAGAACCACGCCCGTGGGCGACGCGGGGTCGTTTACGCGCCGGTCGATGCTCACTAGTTCAAACTTGACCGTCTGGCACTTATTGATGCGATAGAAAAGGAAGGTGACGGCGTGGCAGTGGTTGGGGTTTGAGAACGTGCGCGACGCCGATTCGTACTGGTCCTCGGATTCGCCCTGCTGGTGCGTGCGCGTGGCTACCTCTCCAATGGAGGTTGAGGCAGCCGCCCGGGTGCTCACCTCCATATGCTGCTGAAGGGATTCCGCGTGCTGGCTCAAGGAGCGGGCGAGCTTGCTGGTCGAGTTCGCGTCATAGGAGCTGGCCGCAGCCGAGCCGCCGATGCTGAAGAGACCGAGGTCGATGCCCGCCGATCCGCCTCCGCTTACGGACGAAGAGCTGAATGACGAGCTGGCGTTGGTCGTGTCGAGCAGGTTGAGATTACTCATCCCATAAGCCATGCCTGCTGCGTAGTAAGACTCTTCCGAGGTCGTTTCCGTGTGGTAGGAAAGCTTCGTCTCGCTGTCGAAGCTGAAGCGCGAGTGCCGGTCGCTTGAGTGGAGTTGCACTTTCTCGCCCGGCAACAGCGTGGTCGTGTACATCAGATCGCCCAGCGAGAGCGGCCCGGAGCAGCGCGTCAGCCGATAGTGCAGCGTGACCTCGACCGGAACGACCTGCCGTTGGTCGCCCGCCGCAACCACAGGGTTGAAGGGAAGCCGGTAGGTGAAGTTGAGTACGTCGCAAACCTGGCAGGGTTCAAGCTGTGGACAACATTCCACCGCTGCCGGAGTACTTGCGGAACTTTGTTTGGCGGGTCCATTGTCGGACATTTCAATTCTCCTTCTTCTCTGCGATCGGATCGGCGCGAGTGAGCACAAAACCCCGTGAACCTGCCTGGGTTGGGCAGGCTTCCTATCCCGCGATGGGCGTCCCCTTGCACGACACTGCCCATCTGGTAGTGCGTTTCGACACCAACGCGTTTCGTTGCGGAAGCCTTGTTTTGATAGGTAGCCTTAGATATCGATGCTCGGCGTGAGGTAACGGCAATCGTTTTGCCAACAATGCCCGATACACGGCTGCCCCACCTTTCGCGATGTTTGAAAGGTGGGGAGCGATGCTGGGTGCGGTCACTGCACGCGTTCTCTTTGCGTCGCCCCTGCCTACGCCGTCATTATTGCGGCCCGGCCGCCGCGGCCGGTATGTCGAGCGTCCGGTCGATCGCCCTGCCAATCTCCTCGGCAGCGTGCACTCCGATGTACTCCCCCAGCGCCCGGTAGCTCTCAAATTGCAACTCATCAAACCACTGGTCGGCCGTACTCTGGTGAGGGAACGTCTTATACTCATCGTAGTAGCGCCACACATCGTCGGGAAGCTTTCTGTCGTTCAGGTGGTGCGTGATCCCCGCCGCACCTCGCATCGGCATGCTGGCTTTAATCAAGATGAGAGTTCCTCTGTCGTCGCTATTGTTGGGATCGTAATAGATGGTTCCGTGCACGCAGTTCCGTCCACTCTGCCGCCCTCCGTCCGCCGGCCGGATCGGAGAACAGTCGATCTCGATACGCGCGCCAAAATCCGTGCGCGCCTTCTCGATCAAGCTCAGCACGTCTCCGAATCCATATTGACCGTCGCAATCGGCGTCGCCCGCCACAATCAGCCGGCAGCGCCGCTTGATCAGTTCATACACGCCCAGGTTTTCAAAGTGCCCGCCGTCGGAGAGATACACGTATCCCTTCTGCTGATCGCTCTGGGCCAATACTTCCGACAACAAGTAACCCAGCCCCAACGCCGGACCAGTGCTTCGCCATTTTTTCGGATAGCGCGGATTGCCCATCCACCAGCCCAGCCGCACGTCGAACAACGCCATGTAGAACGCGGTCGCCGGGGATGTGTGATAGCCCATGTTCGGGCTGGCCGCCGCGCCCGAGATCGCCATCGCCGTCCCCAGCGAAATGCCGCACTCAGAGCCGAACTTGGCCACGCCTCCCGTTGCTCGCCCCAGCTCCGTTTTTGCGAAGGTGGGAAGATAGCCGTCATCGCACGTGAAGCGCTGCGGCCCATCTCCCGAGCCCCCCAATTCAAAGCCACAGTAGAGCGGCGTGAACGCGAACGACTTTGCCCGCCGGGTGGCATACCCCAGTTCTTCTCCCCCGGTGATGTTCAATGCCGCGTTCAGGATCGGATAAGGCCCCGAATAGTTATCAGCAAAATCGCACAAGGCCACGTCATCGGCGGGATCGAATCCCGTGAACGGCTCCGGTTTGCGGTCCGGATTCGACGCGCCCAGGTAACACCGCACCAGCCGGTTGCGATAGAAATGATGCAAGGAGAATTCGTTCACATCCACCCGCCACGACAAGGCGAGTCCGGCCAGAAAAAAGATCCCGCCCAAGCCGGCGAGCCATCCCGCTGGGGCACTTTGCAGAACCTTCCAATACGTCCCAGAAAGTTCGGACCAGTTCGCCTTGCTCGCGTAACTCCAGAGTTCTTTGGTTTCGTCGAAATCGAAGGCCAGGCCCGTAGCGATCTGCACTCCCGTGCTCAGCAGCACCACCAGTCCCACAATAAAAACGTAAGGAGCCGACTTCGCCAAAGCGTTCATGACGGCCGGCGACTTGAGGGCCTCCATGATCCCCGACTTCTTCCCTTCCTGCCCATCGCAGGGTGTCCCACCGCCACTCTTCTGAGCCGGCGGAGCACTAGCCTCTTTCCCGCTGATTCGAGCATTGCTGGCCGCTTTCAGCCCCAGATAGTTGTGCGCCACCCACAACAGTGCCGCGCTGATCGAAATGGAGTGCCAGTTTCTCAACTCCCACAGCACCCAACGCAGCGCAAGCGGCGCAAATGCAACCGTCCCCGCCAGCAAAAGCCAGCCCAGGGTGATGAGCATCAGGTACCCGCCCAGTCGCGCCCACCATTCCCGCACTACGTCCATGGAGCCGCGCCCCACCAGTCCGATGTGCAGCGTTCCCGTCAACAACGTGATCACCATCAGCACGCCGCTGCCGAAAACGATCACCACCCAATCCGAGCTGTTCCAATCCTGAGGCTGGTTCAGCAACATAACGTAAGCCCGCAACAGGCAACCGCCGGCCGCGCCCGCTACCGGCGAAAACAGGAGCAGGGCCAGGATGGAAACCATCAGCTTCTCTGGCTTGCCGTGACTCTTGCGCCACAACCGCCGCCCCAGCGCCATGATCGCCACGATGCCCCAGACCACAAAGTAAAACGCCGCACCCGCCCCGGCCCACAACCATGTCGGTTCCTCGCTGAAGTCCGTTCTCTGCCACAAAGCACAGTTCAGCAGAACACATGCCAGCACGAACGGAAGCATCACCGTCGCCGTGACTTTGATTCGCTGAAACCACGTCTGCAGGGTTGCCGTGGGCGCTGCCTCCTGCACAACATTGATGGCCATCGATATGGACCCCAAAAAGAGCATGAGTCCCCCGCTGACGAAGAAGGCCACGCCGTTGTCGCTCACATTCACCAGCGGCAGCAGCAAGCTCTGGCACAGCACAAAGATGCTCACGAACATCATCCCCAGAATCGTCTCGTTCAAAAACACGTTGCGCATCCAGGTTCCCAGCATGGCCCACGTATCTCCCGAGGCCACGCCGGTATGCGGCGTCAGGTAGTTGCTGTACAGACGCAGCCAGTGCAGCACCGAAGGTTCGCTCCGGCGGTCCGGTTCATACTTCCGCGGGCTGAGGGCTTTTTCGACCCCCTCAAACGAACACTTGAGTTCCTTGGTGAGCCGCCGGGTCAGCGCCGCCAGCCACGATCCGATATAGCCTCCGCCGGAAACTGTCGACAAATAATCGAACTTATGGAGCAATCCTTTCTCCGCCAGCGCCTGCAGAATTCCCAGGTTGAACGTTGCGCTGCGGATGCCTCCGCCCGAGAAGGCCAGTCCGATCAGGTTGTCCGGATGGGCCGGGGCCTCAACCCCGCGCGCTTGCCGCGACTGGTTCACTCGATCCAGTTCGTGACGCAGCACCTCCGAGAATGTCGTAGGCCGTGTTTCGTACGGTTTATGCGCATGCTTCGTGGCAGGATGAACGATCGTAGGTTGTGCCATGGCACCTCAAGAAACGGTAAGCGCCGACAACCGGGGAGGGATCACGTTATCAAAGCCCACGGCAATGTCAAGCCAGCGTTAGCTCTAGTCCGGAAAACAGAACAGCGAACTCGAACACACTCTGTATCAAGTGGCTGTCCCATGCCTGGCGGCGTAGCGCTGTCACGAAGTCAGAGTTCAACAACCCTTTGCGGGACAACCCGATTTTCAGCCGCGTAGTGGCGGGACGCTGTCTAGCCGGGAACCTGCGAAAGCCTGGCACGGTCGTGCCGGGGACGACAGAAAGACAAGAAGACAGCACAAGTTTCGCAACAGCCCTCCAAGAATGGAGACTCCTGACGATCAGGAAGAACTGTCATGCTGCCGCTTCTTCAACCGGTCCGAAAGGGGCGCCACCAGGCTCTGGATTTGGAACGAAAATATGGAATTCGTTACCAACTCTGAGGATTTCCATCGGCATACGCATCGCGCCAGCAAATCGGAGACGTGGCGTGCCTTGCACGACGACTTCCAGCCGTCCCGAGTTCGTCAGAAGATAAACGGCAGGTCCCCCGCTCGGGCTATCAGCCAGAGTTGCATTGGCCGGAGAGGCGCCGCCTCCGTCCTCCCGGTCCAGCAACCCGATCAGGAACCGAAGGTCCTCCGTCTCCCGGCGCAACTGGCAAACCATCTCTTCTTTTGAGTGCAGGACGTCGTACAGATTCTTCATGATTGCCCCTTCGGGGGTCGTTTCCGCAACATTTGCCGGATGGCCAGTTCGACATCCAGCCATTCCTTATTCGAAACCGGGGAATCACTTCTCAGGGAAGCATAGGGGAGGACAGCAATCATACGACTCGCTGTTCCAGCCGAGTTGTAAAGAGGCTGTAAAATTGGGGGCTTGCCCACCTTGCACCGCAGCCCGCCTGCCCGACCTATGCTTCGACAGAACTGTAGGAGTGCGGAATAGCGGCTAGGACCTGCCCTGGGTGAAGTAAAGGGTGGACACTCTGACTTTTCGATCCCCCCGAACTCAGGACTCAAACCGAAACGGATTCAACGCCCCCACCTGAAACTGCCGGAAGTCTCGTTCATTCCGTGTCGCCACATCCAAGCCGTGAACGCGCGCCGTCGCGGCAATCATCGCGTCTTCAATCAACTGCGGTGATTTCCCCGCCATCAGCCGCGCCCATTCCCGAAAGCATGCCGAATCCATGGGCAACGCCGTGAATGAAGCCTCGACCATGGTGAGCCAGGCTTCAATCTCGAGTGCCTTAGCGGCATCGTTTCTGCGGGTCAGTTCCACGCCTGCCTGCAGTTCTCCGACGGTCACGGCCGAGAGGAAAATCTGCTCCGCCCGCAGCGTCTTCATCCACGCCACGACCGCCTTGTGCGGTTTCGGCTTGCGCAACTCTGAGACCACATTGGTGTCGAGCAGATATCGAGTCACTTAGGATCTGATTTACTGATCTGATTTATCAAGGCCTGATTCGCTGAAGTCGATCGCCTGCCGACGCTTCCACGCGCCCCGCTTTGGAACAACGTCCGCAAAGCGAGGCCCCTCACCGAGCAGCAACTCTTTGATGTTGGGCCGGCTTTCGCGTTGCAGCCGACGCCATTCTTCAATCGGAACAAGTACCGCCGCCTCCACCCCTCGCCGGGTGACCACCTGCGGCCCTTCTTTCAACGCCGCATTCAGGAATTCGCTGAATCGAGCCTTAGCCTCTTGCAACTGCCACGAGGTCATCTTCGCACTCCGCTTTTAGTATATGACTAGTCAGATGACTAGTCAATATTAAGCCACGCTTGCGCCAGCAATCGCCGCTGTGAAACCGACGCTTCCGGCAGCATCGCTCCCACCCTTGCAAAAGACGCAAGGATGGGGCAGCCTCGGTGGAAACGATGCACGCACAAGAATCAAGGGTGGGGGTGCCCGCCGATCGGGAAGATCGTTTTGTCGACTTTATATCACCCCTGATTGGTGATGCCGGGCTGGAGAATGAAAAGCGCTGCCCTGGATCTTGCGTCCCATTGTCGGAATGCGACGCCGAGGATCCGCATTAAAGATCTGGTCCGCCTCGGCTAACAGCGGTGAGACGGTCGTAAGGTCCAAATCATCGAACCTCACGAAGCTGAAATTGTTTCGGCCCATTCGACATTCGCCCAGTCTGCCAGCGTACGACTGTACCAGCGGGGCGCCATCTTTTGGGACGGAAAGGTAAACGCTTATGTAGCTCTTTTGCAGTGCCACGCCCACAACAGGCCACCCGACCTGTTGGCCGGAATTCGCAGGATAGTGGGATTTTCCGTAGCCAATCATTTTGAAGCGCATTCCAGCTTCTCCCGCTGGCGTGCCCTTGTGAAAGTAGCGCTTCAGTCCTGGGGCAGACTTTCTTAAAAGCTTGTCCAGCTTTTGCAGATCGATCTTCCGAATGGGATCAAAGTCGAGATAAGTCTGCAGAGTATCTGCGTTTACTCGAAACATATCGTGTGCCGGCAGGTGGCCACAGCGCTTTCAGTCAGAACCGCGTCTCGGGCGAGGTTCCGAACAACACCTTCAGGAGCTATATCCTATCAGGCTTTGCTGCCAGTGACGCGATTGACGGGTAGTTCCAATGGAAGTCTCGACAAACTGCCGTGCCGGGCATTACACGTGCTGCAGCTGGCGCGCCTTTAGCCGGTTTTGCGCCACAGTGACGTTGGTCAATCGAGTTTCGTAACAGCTCCTGCCGTCCTCATCCGGCCAGTCAGCTACTTCCCTTCCAGCGTGATATCTCCTACCCCCACGTGGGCGCGCAGTTCGTACTTGCCGTCGCCGTGGTACTTTAGCGTTTTGCCAAGCCATCCCTTGGTTTCGCCGTAGCCATCACTGTTCACGTCGCCGATGCCGGTGCTGGCGCGCACCATCCGATAAGTGGAGCTCTCGCGCGTCACGCGGATGTCGCCGACGCCCAGTTCCAGATCCTTGTCGCCCTCAACGTTCTCCACGGTGAGGTCGCCGACCTTTCCATGCACGTCTAGGTTCGTGTTCATCGGGACCTCCAGTTCCACGTCAAACTGGGTGTTGGAATGGAGAGGAGCGTGGAACTCGATGGTGGCGTCGTTGCCGCTGACCTCGAAGTCGACCTGCGCGTTCTTCACGTTGTGCTCGCGACGCGACTTGATGGTGTATCGAAGGCCGATCTTGCTGGCATCGCCGCGCTTGATGTGCACATCGCCGACGCTCAAATGCACATGCAACATGCCGCCGGCCGCAAAGTCGCGGGAGTCGGTGTGAGTTTCTTCGTAGTCCCAGCTATGACTTCCGGAGCGTCCGGCACACATGGGCACGAGGGCGAGACACAACAGGATTACCTTGTAGAGTGGGCTTACACGGAGAAGAGACTTTTCCGACATGGCGCACCTCTCGGGCGCAGGAGCGCCTGCATGGTTGTACGTGAACCACAGGAGAGTAGTTCCAGGAAAGAAAGCGGGCGTGGGCGCCCGCTCCACACTCGTTCTAGTTATTGAAGTCTGCGATGCCGTTCCACACCAACTGGACCGCGATCGCGAGAATCAGGAAGCCAAAGATCTTGTTGATAGCCCCCACCGCGCTCGGTCCCAGTCGCCGCACCAGCGGCCCGCCCAGCCAGAAGAACAGCCAAACGCTGAGGGCAATCGCGGCCACGCCAATGACCATGCCGATATAGGCCGCTGCGTTGTCGACATGAGCCGCCAGAGCCATCACGACCCCGATCGCCCCCGGCCCCGACATCAGCGGCATGGCCAGGGGAGTGAGCGAAATGTCCTCCTTGCTCTCAGCTTCCTGACTTTCGGCCGGTGTGATGCGCGAGGTCGAAGTCACCATACTCCACGCCGTGTTGGCCACGATCAGTCCGCCAGCAATCTTGATGACCGGCAGCGAGATGCCGAAGAAATGGAGAACGAACCGCCCGAAAAACAGGAACGTCACCAGAATCACAAAGACCCAGAGACCAGCCTTAAAGGCAGTCCGGTTGCGCTCGCGGGCCGTCCAAGTGGACGTCATGGTGAAGAAGATGGGAATCCCGCCGAAGGGATCGACAATTGGAAACAGCGCAAGGAATGTGGCCACCGCCGAGTCGGGCAGCGTGCGTAAGAAATGGCCGAGACCGTGGGCCGAGGTCATGCTACCGGTATCCCTCCAGCGTCTTGGCGGCGCGGTCGAGCGCAGAAGCCAAGACCGCCAGTTGCTGGCGCGCGGCCTCGCTGTCGCCCTTGTCGAGAGCCTCGTTCACGCCCGGAATCACCACCGCTGCATAGCCGGTATACTCGCCCGGCGCATAAATGGCGTGGCGAAACCAGGGACGATGCGGCAATCCCTGGGGCACCAGCAGCCCGCGCTCGGCGCCGCGCAAAGCCTGGTTCAGAGAAGCGACATCGCGTGGCGGATTCTTCTGCTTGGCCAGGATCCTGGCTCCCGCGGTCTGGAAGCGGTGGGCAGCGGCGCTCACCGGTCCGAAGTCGAGCACGCGCCCGCCAAACTTGGCTTCCGCCCGCTTGCGCGCGGCGTCGAGGTATGCAGCGATCTCTTTCCCATATTCTTCGTAGTCATAGGGCAGAACGTCGGCGTCGGCCATGCGCACGGCTTCGAGTCCAAAGATGCGCGCCATCTCCTGCTCGTAAACAAATTCTGGATCGCCGAATTTCTTGAACCACGCGAAGTTGTCAAACACCGAGTGATAAACGCCGTAGGGGCCACTCGATGTCATGTCGGTCGCCGGCACACCGAGATGCTGCAGGAAGGCGGTGTAATCGGAACCGCTGCCCAGGTCGCCAACAGGCACGTCCGTCTTGACTTGCACGGCTGGGGTGCGGTGGATTTCTGCCATCGCCTCGGTGGGCGATTGGGTGGACGGAGGCTCGGGCTGCGACGCCTTCTGCCACTCTTCGTAGACGGTGCCGCCCTTGGGGCTGGGCACGGCTTTGGTCACGTCGCGCACAAACTGCTTCAGACTGGGCACGGCCGACGCGCCGAACTTCGATCCGGAGACAGCGACATCCACATTGAAGTATGCGGGCGAATTCTCCAGTTTGGATTCGTGCTGCTCCGCCCACTCGGTCGAGCCCATCAAACCTTCTTCCTCGCCATCCCAACTGCAGAAGACCAGAGTGCGTTTCGGTTTCCAGCCCGACTTCAGCAAGTCGCCGACGCCATGGATGGCCTCGAGCATGGCGGCGGAGCCGCTGTTAGGGTCAACCGCGCCGTAGACCCAGGCGTCGCGGTGATTGCCGGCAACCACCCATTCGTCGGGCAGTTCGCTGCCGGGCACGCGTCCGATGACGTCCCAGAGTGTGCGGAAACGGTAGTCCTGCTTGAGGTGTATCTTCACCTTCGATGGCCCGGGACCGACGTGATAGGTGAAGGGCAGTGATCCCTGCCACTCCCGAGGCGAATCGGGACCGCGAAGATGCTGCAATACGGGCCAAACATCGTGATACGAGAGTGGCGTGACAGGAATTTTCGGCAACTGCGCCGATTCCTGCGGAGAGATGCGTTGCGACTCTGGTAGCGAGGGCACCGAAGCCACGCCCGGCGTGGTCGGATCGCCGGCGAACTCGAACATGTACCCGACAGAACCGCGCTGCACGCCAGTGTCAGGGCGCCAGGGCCCGTCGGGGTACTTGTCGCCGCGGCGCCAGCCGTCATCCGCGGGATCGGAGTAGATGATCACCGCGGCGGCGCCATGCTCCTGCGCAACGAAAACCTTGACACCGCGAAAATTCTGGCCGTAGCGGACAAGGACGATCTTGCCGTGTACGTCGATCTTCAGTTTGTCGAGTTTCTCAAAATCTTCAGGCGTGCCGTAGTTGGCATAGACAACTTCGGCCGTGACGTCACCCGAGGGCGACATGCTGTTGAAGGGCATGACCACGCGCGGGTCATCCTGGAACGGATCGTTGTCGACGTGCTCGCGGGTGGGTCCGTGCATCTCGACGCCCGGGGGCGCGATCAAGTCGACGCTGATTTCGGAGGGATAGTTGATCCAGACCTTGTATTCGACGATTTCCGTTTCGAGCCCGGCCGCGCGGAATTTTTGGGCGACGTATTCGGCGGTGGCCTTGTCTTCCGCCGTTCCGGCCATGTGGGGAGCCTTGGTCAGGATGCGCAGGTGCTCTTCGGCGAGTTTGGCGTCGGGCGCGGCCAGAAAGCGCGTTTCGACGGACGATTCTGCGGCGGCGTCGCGGAAGCCAAAGATGGCTATGGCGCTGGAAGAGGCGGCTGCGTTGTCAGCTGTGGTGGATGACCCGGAGAACAAAATGGCAGAACAGAGCACGACCGTAGAGATGAGTTTCATCAGGCTTCGAAGGCGAAAGTTAGTAAGGTAGCACAGCGTGCGGGCGACAACGCTGTAATGCCGTCCTGGTCGCTATTTTCGCTTGGTGTTCGCCTGATGCACCAAGATCACCAGTTTCACCAATTGGTGATATTCTCACTCCTATGAAGCGAGCCACCATGACTCTTCCCGATGACCTGGCCAAGGCCGTGGATGACTACGTCCGGGCACAGGAGGCGCCTCCTGCCCTTACGACCGTGATGCAGGCTGCCTTGCGAGAGTACCTGCGCGAGCGAGGATTTCTGCGGACTTACCGCCCGCTGAAGATCAGGCCAGCGAAAAAAGGCAGTGGGCGCAGCGACGTCAGTCAGAACCACGATCTTTATTTGACCGGCATTAAGAAATGAAGCGCGCGGTGCTCGCGGATACGGGACCGCTATACGCAGCCGTCGACCCGGAAGATGCGCGCCATAAGCAAGCCGTCGAAGAGCTGCAACAACTGGACAACGAGCGGCGGGAGATCGTGGTCCTCTACTCAACTTTGCTTGAGGCGTACTCCCTGATTCTGTTTCGTCTGGGTAGGGACGTGGCGTCAGACTGGCTCACGGACATAGCCGACGCGGCTGCTGTCAATCCGACGCCAGAAGACTACCTGCAGGCCGCGGCAAAGATCCGAGCACTGGCGGATCAGCCAATCACCATATTCGACGCTGTCGCAGCGGTCGTAGCAGCTCGCCTGGACATGCAGGTGTGGACCTACGATCATCACTTTGAGGTGATGAGAGTTCCGGTCTGGCGGTAACAGCGAAGAGGAAGATCTACCTTACCTGGCCGGTGCCGATGATCTCGTACTTTGAGGAAGTCAGCTCCGCAAGGGCGAAGGGGCCGCGGCAGTGGAGTTTTTGGGTGCTGATGCCCATTTCGGCGCCGAAGCCAAATTCTCCGCCATCGGTGAAGCGGGTGGAAGCGTTCCAGTAGACGGCGGCGGAATCGACTCGGCGCAGAAACTTGCGGGCGTTCGATTCGTCGCGGGTCACGATGGAATCGGAGTGCTTGGTGGAATACTTGTTGATGTGAGCGATGGCTTCGTCCACATCGGCGACTACGACAACGGCCATGCAGAGCCGCAGATATTCTTCGTACCAGTCCTGCTCAACTGCGGTCCCCACCGGCAAGCCTGCGGCGAGCGAGCGGGTTTTGCCATCGCCGCGCACTTCGACGCCGGCGGCGATCAACTTCTTCACGATGCGCGGAACATATTCAGCCGCCACGCGTTCATGCACCAGCAATTTTTCAGCGGCGTTGCACACGGACGGGCGCTGGGTCTTGGCGTTGAGGACGATGCGGTCCGTCATATCAAAGTCCGCGGATTCGTCGACGAAGATGTGGCAATTCCCTGCACCGGTCTCGATCACCGGCACGGTGGAGTTCTCGGTGACATAAGTGATGAGGCCGGCGCCTCCGCGGGGAATGATCACGTCGACGAGGCCGCGCGCCTTGATCAGTTCGTGCACCGAGTGGCGCGTGTGCGAGTCGAGCAATTCGATGGCACCTTCGGTCACGCCCGGGACTGCGGTCATGATGTCGACTAAACGCTGGCTGCTTTGCGTGGCTTCTTTGCCGCCGCGCAGCACGATCGCGTTGCCGGTCTTGAGCGCCAGCACCGCGGTGTCGACGGTCACGTTTGGTCGCGCTTCGTAGATGATCCCGATCACTCCGAGGGGCACGCGCACTTTGCGGAAATGGAGGCCGTTCGACTTCGTCCATTCCGCCAGGGTTTCGCCGATCGGATCGGGCAAAGCCGCGACCTCGCGGATGGCACCTGCCATCTCTTTGATTCGGGACGGAGTCAGTAGAAGGCGGTCGCGCATCGCGCCTTCGAGGCCGGAAAGTTTGATGTCTTCCCGGTTCGCAGCCAGGATGGTTTTCTCGTGAGTCTCGATGGCGTCGGCGATCGCCAGCAGCAGAGCGTTCTTTTCTTCTGCGGACAAAAGTGCCAGCTTCGCCGCCGCGGCGCGGGCGCGCTGAAGTTTTTCCTGCGTGGACGCGGCGCGGGCGTGGGCAACACTCATCGGATTTCCTTCTGGGGCGGGAAGTAGGTTCCGATCTTTCGCTCCATGCCCATGATGACGGCCTTGGGATGGCATCCATTCACGATCGCGACGTGAACGCCAGCCTCGCTAGCCAACTTCGCGGCGCGCAGCTTGGAAGCCATGCCGCCACGGCCTAGCGGACTCTTGCCGCTGCATTTCGCTTCGAGCGCGGGAGTGAGCTTGCGAATCACGCGCTGCAGGCGGGGCTTCTTGCGGCCGTTGGGAACCATGAAGCCATCGACGTTGGTGAGCAACAAGAGCCAATCGGCTTTGACCGCGGTGGCCAGAAGTGAACTCAGTTCGTCGTTGTCGCCGAAGGCGCCTTCCAGTTCACGCACCGAAACGCTGTCGTTCTCATTAATGATCGGCACCACGCCGAGAGCGAGCAGTTCCGCCAAGGCGTTCTGCAGATTGCGATAGCGCACGGGCGAAGTGAAGTCGTCGCTGGAGAGCAGCAACTGGGCTACGACTTTTTTGCCGAAGAACAGGCGCTCGTAGGTGTGCATCAGCTTGCTCTGGCCGACTGCAGCGCAGGCCTGCATGCGCGGGACATCGCCGGGGCGCTTGCCGAGGCCGAGGCCCGACATTCCGGCAGCGATTGCTCCCGATGTCACGATGAGATATTCGTTGCTCGAAAGGTCGAATTGATCGACGAGGCCGCGCAGCAGGTGGATATCGACCTGCCCGCCGGGGGCGATGAGACTGGTGCCGACTTTGATCACTACGCGCATAGTTGTGCAGGTGCGGGCCGGCCAAATCTTAAACCACAAAGGACACTAAGGCTCACGAAGAAAGGCCGGGAGAACTTTGTGTGTGCTTCGCGGTTCCAGCCTGTAAGACCATGGCGCCCCAGCGGGGAGGGACAACATCTCTATCCTGCCGTTAGAATGGCTTTCTTGGCAAGTTGAAAGTCTGGTCAAGTCCTGGCTTCTATCTATGCCCGCATCCAACGCTACCAATCGCTTCTCCGATCGCGTAGGAAACTACGTGCGCTACCGGCCGGGCTATCCGGCTGAGGCTTTGCGGGTTTTGAAAAACGAGTGCGGGCTAGCGGCCTCGGATGTTATCGCCGATATTGCATCGGGCACGGGAATCTGGACTCGGATGCTGCTCGAGAATGGCAATCCGGTTTTTGGAGTCGAGCCCAACGCCGAGATGCGGCAAGCGGGGGAGCGATTGCTGGCGGGGTTTCCGCGATTCACCAGCGTGGCCGGAACAGCGGAGGCTGCGACTCTGCCGCATGAGGTTGCTGGTTTCGTCACCGCAGCGCAGGCCGCGCACTGGTTTGATCGCGAGCGGGCGCGGCAGGAGTTCGTGCGAATTCTGAGGCCCGGAGGATGGCTCGTACTGTTGTGGAATGAACGCATCACCAACTCGACTGCGTTTCTGCGCGATTACGAGCAACTGCTGCTGACCTTCGGCACTGACTATGAAGAAGTGCGGCATGAACGGACCACCGCAGCCGTGAATGAATTCTTTGATCCCGCACCGTTTCACGAGCGAGTTTTTATGCTGCGGCAGGAGTTCGACTACGCCGCGCTGGAAGGGCGCTTGTTGTCGTCGTCGTACGCGCCGGGGCCGGAGCATCCCAAGCATGGGCCGATGCTAGGCGAACTGCGGCACATTTTCGATGAGTACGCCAAAGCGGGGCGCGTGGCCTTCGACTACAACACGCGAGTCTATTTGGGACAATTGAAGTGATGGGACTGGAGGAGAATGTCCGACGAAAAGTCATTTCATATGACGCCGGACGAATTCCGGCGCTACGGCCATGCCGTGGTGGACTGGATCGCCGACTATCAGTCACGGGTGGAATCGCTACCCGTGCTCTCGCAAGTCAAACCGGGACAGATTCGCGCTTCTTTGCCGGCGGCTCCGCCCGCACAGGGCGAGCCGTTTGACGCTTTGCTGAAGGACGTCGAGCATTTGATCCTCCCCGGTGTAACCCACTGGCAGTCGCCGAACTTCTTTGCTTACTTTCCGTGCAACGCGTCAGGGCCTGGAATTCTCGGCGACCTGTTGTCTTCGAGCTTGGGCGTCCAGGGGATGCTGTGGTCGACCAGTCCTGCCTGCACGGAACTCGAAACGCATGTGATGGACTGGCTGGTCGGAATGCTGGGGCTGCCGGAGAAATTTCTTTCGTCGAAGACCGGCGGCGGAGTGATTCAGGATACGGCTTCAACGGCCGCACTTGTTGCCTTGCTCGCTGGCCGCGAGCGCGCCACCAACTATTCCAGCAACAAGAAAGGGTGTGACGGACGGCTTGTGCTTTACGCCTCGACGCAGACCCATTCGTCGGTGGAAAAGGCGGCGATGATGAGTGGGATTGGCGCCGAGAACCTGCGGGCGATCGAAGTGGACGGGAACTTCGCTATGCGGCCAGACGTGCTCGCGCGCCAGATCGAGGCCGACAAGCGTGCGGGGCTGACTCCTTGTTTCGTGTGCGCGACCGTAGGTACGACTTCTTCGAACGCGATGGACCCGGTTGCGGCAATTGCCGAAATCTGTCGGCGGCACAATCTCTGGCTGCATGTGGATGCTGCCATGTCGGGCACGGCCATGCTCTGCCCTGAATTTCGCCATCTGCAGAACGGAGTGGAGTTGGCTGATAGTTACAATTTCAATCCCCATAAATGGATGGCGGTTAACTTCGATTGCAGCTGCTTCTGGGTAGCCGATCGCAAAGCGCTGATCCAGACGTTGAGCATTCTGCCGGAGTACCTGCGCAACCAGGCAACAGAGTCGGGCGCTGTGATCGACTATCGCGACTGGCACATTCAGCTCGGAAGGCGGTTCCGGTCGCTGAAGTTGTGGTTCGTCATCCGGCACTATGGCGTGGAGGGACTGCAGCATCATGTTCGCGAGCATGTGCGGCTGGCGCAGCGGTTTGCCGATTGGGTGCGGAAGGATGAGCGATTCGAGCTGACGGCACCGGCGCCTCTGAACTTAGTGTGCTTCCGGCACAAAGGGGGCGACGGGGCGAATCAGACGATCATGGACCGGCTGAACCGCAGTGGCGATCTGTTTCTCACGCATACGAAGCTGAATGGCAAGTTGACGCTGCGGCTAAGTGTGGGCCAGATCCACACAAAGGCGCGGCACGTTGAGAACGCGTGGAAGAGCATTCGGGAAGCGGCAACGAATTTGGAAAACGGCGGCTAGCCGAAGATGTGCTTCCACATACGCCGCTCGCATCAAGATCCCCGGTAAGGGAGTTTGGTCTCACGGTTCCCAGGGGTTCAAGACCGGGACCTGCGTGCTCGCAAAGTCGCTGATATTGCGCGAGACGAGCGTTAGGCCATAATGTAGAGCGGTCGCAGCCAGCAAACCGTCGATGGCCGACAGAGGTCTTCCGGCACGTTTTGCTCCTGCGGCGAGCAGTCCCCAACGATCGGCGACTGCCTTGTCGATGGACAAAATTCTCCCCGAAAAGCGCGCTTGCAGGTCCAATTCCAGCCAACTCTCCAGGTGCGTCCGGCGCTTGCCTTGTGGCAGTCCAGCTACGCCCTTCCGAATCTCCCCTAATGTGAGGACGCTGAGGTAGAGCAGGCTTTCGTCGGCGGCTTCCATCCAATCCAATACCCGTGGTTCAGGTTGATTGCGGACAAGCTCGGAGATGCAATTCGTGTCCAGCAGGAACCCACTCATAAATCAATGTCGCGCCCAGGGTCACGGTCTCGCTCCACATCAAGGTCGACGCCTACCAGCGGAGATTGGCGGAAAAACTGAACGAGATTCTTAGGCTGATGAGACTTGCCCACCAGGCGGTCGTATTGCTCCTCTGCCACCATCACCACACTTTCCTTCCCTTGACGTGTGATGCGTTGAGGCCCTTCGGTTCGCGCTCTCCGGAAGACTTCGCTGAAGCGGGCTTTGGCGCTCTGAATCTGCCAGGATTCTTCTCGCGGATTAGGTTTGCCGGCTGCCGGCGGGCCTTCGCGCTTGCTCTTCCCGATGGGCATTCACGCCCCTCCATTCATGACTAGTCTGACTAGTCATATTATCCTCTCTGGAATGTCCCAATCAAGCGAATTCCTAGTCTTTTTGGGCTCGCATTGAGAAAGACGAATTTCGAGGGGTTCGGCATCCTCTGTC
>Ga0307479_10001952_pt1 | contig 18847 bp, 17 predicted proteins | sample atmos_gasesECM4C_FD_203743 | JGI IMG/M metagenome (GOLD analysis project Ga0307479, IMG submission 203743) | Hardwood forest soil microbial communities from Morgan-Monroe State Forest, Indiana, United States - atmos_gasesECM4C_515 | ecosystem: Environmental > Terrestrial > Soil > Temperate... | reverse complement strand
TTTGCATTTCTTGCCCTTTTCATCGCCGTGGCGGGAATTGCCCTTGCTTCTTCGCGTGGCACGGTCATGTGGTCTTCTGGAAGTACGCTGATTGGCAGCATCGCTTTTCTTTGGGGTGCTCCCTGGAGACAGCGCGAAGTGATTCGGGTTTTACGCACCGTCCAGCGCGCCGCCGTGGGAATCGTTCTTGCCATTACGCTGTTGTTCTTCATCTTTCCGGACGCACTGCTCGGCCGTTTCGCCTTCTACTCGGAAACTTTGAATCCCTCCAGCGCGGCCAGCGAGCTTCAATTCCGCACCTGGGATTATCCCGTGAACAATTTTATGGGCGCTTTCGGATATGAACGCTGGCCGTATGGCTACGGCATCGGCACGACGGCCCTCGGCACGCAGTATGTTTCCGCGCTCTTTCACACCAAACCCAACGTGGTCGGTGTTGAAAGTGGTTTTGGCACTCTGGTCATCGAGATGGGAATCGGCGGACTCATTCTCTGGCTGGTCATGAGCTTCGCGATTTTGATCTCCGCCTGGAGGGTTGTCCTCAAGCTCAAAGGTTCTCCCTGGTTTCCCCTGGCCTTCATGTTTTTTTTGTATGCCGGGATTCTCCTTCTTCCCATGACATTCGAAGGCATGCAAGCGTATGAAGATTTTGTTGTAAACGCCTATTTCTGGCTACTTTTGGGTATCTTGTTCCGGCTACCCACACTCGCGGTCTCCGCTCAATTCGCTGCCGGCGCTCAGATGGCTCCAGTGTACGACCCACGGATACGGATGCGTTGACTTGCGCCTCGCCGTCGTTTCACCTTTTATTGACCGCCGCCATGGCACCGAGCGCGCCATCGCCGAACTGCTGGAGCGCCTGGCGCGCAAGGAACATTGCGAAATTCATCTGTACGCGCAGCGCGTCGAGGATCTGGCCCTTGATCAGCCCGATGCCCCGCGCACGCAAGGTTCCGGCGCGATCTTCTGGCACAAAGTGCCTTCCACGCCAGGCCCTCATCTATCGAAATTCGTCTTATGGCTGTTTCTGAATTCCGTCTGCCGCGCCTGGGATCGCCGCGTCCATGGGCTGCAATTCGATCTCGTGCTCTCGCCAGGCATTAATTGCCTCGATGCCGACGCGATCATCGTTCACGTGCTTTTCCATCGCCTCCGGGAACTGGCTCGCGAAGAGCCTCTGGATTCTGCAAAACCCGGGGTTCTCCGGCGGCTTCATCAGCGCGTCTACTACGTTCTTCTAGCTCAATTGGAACGCCACATCTATACAAATCCGAAAGTTTCTCTCGCCGCCGTCTCGCAGCGCGCTGCCGCGCTAATGAGTGCTTATTTTCATCGCCAAGATGTCCGCGTCATTCCCAACGGCGTTGACATCAATCAGTTTTCTCCTTCCGCACGGTTTGCTCTTCGTTCTCAAGCTCGTCGGCGCCGGACGATTAACGAAACTGATTTCGTGCTTCTCTTGCTCGGAAATGATTGGCGGGCCAAAGGGCTTGAAACCGTTCTCCGTGCCATGAGCACTCTTCGAGAATTTCCAATTTTCCTGATCGCGGCGGGAAATGATTCTCCCGGGCCCTTCCGCGAAATGGCGATTTACCTCGGCGTTGCGCACCGCTGCCGTTTTGAACCAGCTCGCCAGGACGTTCTCGATTTCTATGCGGCCGCGGATCTTTACGTCAGCCCCAGCCGCGAAGATTCCTTCGGCCTTCCCGTCGCGGAAGCCATGGCTTGTAGCCTGCCAGCCATCACCTCGAGTCTTGCAGGCGTATCCTCGCTTCTCCACGATGGCGTGGATAGCCTCATCCTCCGCGACCCGCACGACGCCAAAACACTCGCCACGATGATTCGAACGCTTTACCAGAATGCCGAATGGCGTAACCGCATGGGCCAAACCGCTGCAAAAACATCTCTCGAGTGGAACTGGGACCGAAATGCTGCGGAATTGTGGGAGTTGCTGAAGGACACCGCCGCGCGCAGAGCGTCACCCGCCGCGCGGAACAACTAACTCCCATTGAAAATCAGTGCCGCGCGGCTTTCGCTTCGACCGCGCGTCGCGTCGCCTCTAGCGTGAAGGTCAACGACTCCTTCGGTATGCCATTCACGAATGGTCCGATCATCCAGCCAAGCCCCGTGGGGATATCCCGCGTCAGCGAAGCTACTTCACTCTGTACGTAAACGCCGCCGTCCCGCTCTTCCATGCGCCACCAGGTCTCCATCCGCCACATGAAACCGCCATCGTCACCAGGCTTTTTTTCGCGTTCATCGCTCTTGCCCGCGTTCTCCACTTCCGTAATGCGTACCGCCGAGCTCCGGCTGTGCGCCCGCTCCGGCGCATCGCGGAAATACTGCACCTCATGTTCGGTGTTCAGAACCACGGTGATCACTTTGTGCCGCCGGAGCCGGAGAAAGAAACGAAAATGGTCGCCCTCTCTGGATTCAAGTTTAGAACGCTCCACGTCCGGTGCGTAATACACCGAATGCTTGTCATAGTCTTCCAGCACGGCTAACACAGCATCCAGTTTTGCTGCGGGAATGAAGATCACGCCTGTCCAATGATGGATCATCCCGCCGGGGCATCGGATCGCCTTGCCATTGTCAAGAGTCTCCAGCTTTTGCATTCTCACTTCGCCGCGTTTCAGCGCCGCGTAAGCCTCCGTGCGCTTTTCCATCGGCAGGCCATCGACCCATAGCAGATCTGTCCCACGCTTGAGCTCTTCCTCATTCCGCGCGTCCGTCAGTTTCACGTAACGCTCGAAAGCTTCCCGCGTTTCCGCTTTCAATTTCGGCGGGGCTGGTTCCCCAGCCCGTGCGAGGTCCGTTGCGGTCAACCGCAGGGCCAGGCCCGCCAGAAGAAAGAGGATCAGGTTGCAGTTTTTGGCGCCCGTGGCTTTCACCTGTCGCACAATCCCTTCATTGGGAAAATGGAAGTGCGCTTCAAAACATTCAGAAGGCAGCAGTTTTCGCAGATGCCTTCGCGCTCCACTCTCTACCATGCAAGGTAGACACCTATTCATGCAAGCGGAACCAAAAGGGTATTGTTATTTGTACTAGTCTTGTTTAGACAAGTTTCAGTTGGAGCGGGAAGCAGAAAGAGGCGGGTTGGGTAGCTCGCACACGGCTCCTCGCGGAGCCGCTGTCCCCGCGCGGCCCCCAACCCGTTCTTAACACTCTAAAGACCCTATGATGCCTGCTCAATGGGTCCGCAGAGCCACTGAACAGGGTACGACGGTTGTAGTACAAGGCGCCTACGCGGTGCCGAAAGTCAAACTTTTGCTGTTGTCTAAACCTCTTATTATCATAGGGATGCGAAATTGTATGAGAGAGATATCGCCATCCATCCTGCCAATAGTACTAATTCCGTTAAGGAGCATTCCAGCCCGAACTATGCATGCTTCGCGAGAACCACCGTTTGAAGTCGAACGGATGCAAGGTCTTTTGCCGCTTACTGCACGATAACTTTGCCGGTCATCTTCGGGTGAATCGAGCAAAAGTACGGATACGTTCCGGTCTTGCTGAACGTGTAGGAAAATTTGTCGTCGGTATCCAGCACTTTGGATTTGAACACCCCATCCGTGCTAACAACCGTGTGCGGAATATCGTCGCGATTCGTCCAAGTCACCGAGGTTCCCGCCGGTACGGTCAACGTGGCGGGCCCGAAGCTGAAGTTGTCGATCTTCACCTCCATCGTCGACGCCTTCTCCTGCGCGTTTGCTACATAAGTGTTCTGACCTGTGCCGAAACCTAGCGTTCCCAGCACCAGTGCCGCTGCTAGACCTGCAATAGACACACTTCTCCTCATGCTTTTTCTCCTTTTCTTGTCTGTTTCAAGTTCGAATTGTTTTCTGCGTTTGGCTAGGTCTTGCTTACGCGAGCGAAGAAACTCCACCGCCCGGTCCCCCAATTTTCACGGAGGGCGGCGCGAGCGAGAGAGTCCAGGGAGCCCGCGCCGCTTTATGGGACGTGTTTCGCCTATCCAGACCAGCAGACGCGGCCGATTATTCCCGATTCTCGTGCTTACCAACCATTTGCTCGATTCGTCACTCTAAGGGAGTAATTGGGAATAAAATCCCTCCGTAGGCGGTTTGTGTCTATGAGTGGCTCTGACCAGGGGAAAGGCTCGGACGTGTTGGATGCGCAGGACCGGGTGCGCTTTGAGCAGCTGGTGCTGCCGCATCTCGACGCGGCCTTCAATCTCGCGCGGTGGCTCTTAAGGAGCCGCGTGGATTCCGAAGACGTTGCCCAGGAGGCCATGCTCCGCGCCTACCGTTTCTTCCGTGGGTTTCACGGGGGCGATGCGCGCGCTTGGCTTTTGCAGATTGTGCGCAATACCTGTTATACCTGGTTGGAGAAGAATCGCCCTGTGGAACTCATGACCGAATTCGACGAAGAATTGCACCCGCAATCCAGCGCCTCCCCAGAAGCCCTGGCCATTGCTGGCGATAACCGCGAACGCCTGACCCGCGCGCTCGAAACGCTCCCGCCACGCTTCCGCGAGGTTCTTGTCCTTCGAGAGCTCGAAGGCTGCTCATACAAGGAGATCGCCGCCATCACCGCAATACCCATCGGCACGGTAATGTCCGCGCTGGCTCGCGCCCGGCAGCGGCTTCAGCGTGCGCTAACAACTTCCGCGGTGCAGGAGACCTCCCATGGGCTGTGATTACGGGCGCACCGTGGTTCACGGCTATCTCGATGGCGAGCTGGACGCTACCCGTTCCGCCGAATTCGAGCACCACTTGGAGTCATGCCGCGAATGCGCCAAGGTTTTGCAAGCCGGAGAGTCGCTGCGTTCCTCGTTAACCAGCCCCAGTCTTTACGAACCAGCTCCCCTAGAGCTGCGCAAGAAAATTCGCGCCGATCTGGACGCTGCGACCCAGCCGGCCGCCGCACCGCGGATTCCTGTGTGGCGCTGGTTTGCAGTGGCCGCTGCAATTCTCATCGTCGCCGGCATCTCCTGGTACTCCTGGCCTCGCCCACTTATAGATAGCGCTGCAAGCGCTCCTTTCACTGCCACCGAACTCATTGATGCACACGTCCGCTCCTTGCAGCCCGGGCACCTCACTGACGTCCTTTCTTCGGATCAGCACACCGTGAAGCCCTGGTTCGACGGCAAATTGGCGTTTGTTCCTCCTGTCAAGGATTTCTCCGACGAAGGGTTTCCTCTGATTGGCGCGCGCCTGGACGTTCTAAATGGCCAGAACGTCGCCGCGCTCGTGTACGGCCGCCGCAAACACGTCATCAATGTTTTTGTTCTTCCCACGCGGGAGCCGGATACACCAATCCACCCGCCGGGCTTGCGCCAAGGTTACCAGTGGTTCCACTGGCGTCACCAGGGCATGGAGTATTGCGCCATCTCGGACCTCTCCGGTTCGGAGCTCCACGAGCTCGCCCAACTTATCTATCAGTAGGGTTGAAGCTTATTGTTGCGGCTTGGTTTTCACGTACGCCTTCGGTATTTGCTTTGCGTAGATTAGGCGCAGCGTCACGCTTTTTGTCTGCCCGGATTTCACAGAAATGTTTTTCTCCCACTCGGAAAAGACACCCTTTCCCGTCGCGCGCAGGTCGTAGTTGTCCGATTTCAGCTTCGTTATCGTGAAGTGCCCCTGGGAATCTGTGCGCACGGCATGGGGTGCGTTCCCAGCGGACGACTGGTAGGACACGCTTGCGTGCGCCACCGGCCTGTCATCCGGTCCCAGGACGACGCCGCTCAACGTCCCCGATCCCTTGCTCTGCGGCGCGCCGGAGAGGCCGCAAACCGTCACGAGCCCCATCAAACAAATTGCCAGAAATAAAAATATGCGCCTCATTACTCTTCCACCTGTTCATGCCTGCGATCGAGAAAACGGGGACGGCTAACGCCTGGGCCAGTCCCTCGGGCTGTCGCTTGTAACTCAACTTCGAGTGTAGAACCTCCACGGCAGGACGCGCGGTCACGCGCGCAAAATGTGCTTCACCACCAACCTGCCAGTTCGGACAGGTACGGTGATGCGGAGTCTCTTGTAATTTTATTCGTTGCGTAAAGCCACGGCTGGGTCAACGCGGGCCGCGCGCCGCGCCGGAATCACGCAAGCCGCCATGGCAACAAGGATTAGCGCGGCGGCTGTCCCCGCATAGATGCCCGGAGCCATCACCGTCACCCCGAACAACAGGCTCCGCAGCAAGACGGCGAGTCCCGCTGCCAGCGCTCCGCCAGCCAACAATCCGATGGCGCTCAGTTTCATCCCTCGCCCCAGAACCATTCGCGTTACGTCCACAGGTTTTGCTCCCAGCGCCATGCGCACGCCGATCTCCCGTATTCGCTGTGCCACCGCGTAGGCCAAAACGCCATATACGCCGATGCAGGCGAGCAACAGCGCCAGTCCCGCGAACACTCCCAGCAGGATCATCGGCCGCATACGGTCCGCGACGTCTTCTTCCATCAACTGATCCATGGTGCGAATCAGCGTAACGGGTTGCTGCGCGTCCACGGACCACACCGCGCTCTCCACCGCCTTGATCGCGCTCGACGGCTCCATCGCTGTCCGTACCACCAGATTGGAATACGAACCCGGCTTCACCTGCCCGATGGGCACGTAGATTGCCGGCTTCATCTCCAGCAGCAACCCGCGTTCGCGAATATCTTGCACTACTCCTGTCACTACACGCCACGGTTCATCCTTATCATCGAAGCGGACGCGCTTCCCGATCGCACTCCGCCCCGGCCAGTGCCGCTTCGCAAAAAACTCATTCACCACCACCACGAGCAGTCCTGCCTCGCGATCTCCTTCTTCCAGCAGACGCCCTTCCCGCAACGTTGCACCGATCGTCTCGAGATATCCCGGCGTCACCTCGCGGTACAGCGCGTCGTTGACTTCACCCGGCATGAGCGGCGGTTCCCCTTCCACTACGTACCCGCTGGTATCTCCGCTTGTCGTAAACGGTGCGTCCGATGCAAAGCCTGCGCCTTTCACTCCGGGCAGGGCGCGTACGTCGGCGATGACCTCGCTGAAGAAATTGCGCAGTTTCTCTTTGTCGTTGTACTTGGTCTCCGGCAGCGGTACCGCCATGGTCAGCAGATGCTCCGTCCGAAAGCCCACATCCACCTTTCGCAGATTCCACATCGTCTGGATCATCAGTCCCGCGGCGGCCAGCAGCGCGAACGCCAGCGCAAATTGCCCTACCACCAGTCCGTCCCGGAGCCGCAATCCGCCGCGCGACTCGCCGGATCGCGCTCCCTCTTTCAACGCGTCATGCAACGAAAGATCCGTGGCCCGCAGCGCGGGCGCCAGGCCGAAGAGCAGCCCCGCGGCAATCGATATCCCCAGGGTAAACAACAAGACCTGTCCATCAATCTGAAATCCACCCTCTCCCACTTGCGCGGGCACTAACTTTCCGAACGCGATCCAGCAGGCCCGCCCGACTCCCAGGCCCAATGCTCCTCCGGCCACCGACAGCAGCAGGCTCTCCGTCAGCAATTGCCCCCCGATTTGTCCGCGGCTCGCCCCGAGAGCTAGCCTCACGGCAATCTCGCGCCGCCGCCCAGTCGAGCGCGCCAACAGCAAATTTGCCAAGTTCGAACAGGCAATCAGCAGCACAAACACCGATGCCACTTGCAGCACCAAAATGCCGTTACGCGCATCACCGGCGAAATCTTCCTGCATCGGTACAACGACCACCCCCTGCTTGGCATTGGACACCGGGTACTGTTGCTGGAGCCGCGCCGCGATCGTGTCCATGTCTTTCTGTGCGCGCTCTCTCGTCACTCCCTGCTTCATCCGCGCCACCACGTTCAAAAAATGGTTATCACGCTGTGCCCACCTCTCCGGCGTGAACGAGAGCGGCGTCCAATAATCCACGTTGCGTTCACGGAAGAAAAACCCTTTGGGCATCACTCCCAGAACCTTTGTTGCCACTCCGTTCAGCAGAATCGGCCGTCCCACGATGGACTTGTCACCGCCAAATCGGCGGAGCCAAAGGTTGTAGCTCAGAAGCACCACCTGTTCCTTAGCCTTGTCCTCTTCCGCCGTAAACACTCGCCCCACTGCCGGCTGCACCCCCAGCACGTCGAAGAAGTTCGGTGTCACCCGCTGCCCATAAAGCTCCTCCGGCGCACCATCCCCGGTCAGGCTCATACTACTGGCACGTCTTGCGGCCATGTCCGTAAACACTTGGTTCTGCGCTTTCCAGTCCACGTAATTCGCAGGCGCCGGCGTATTGAATGCAAACCCGATAAACGAAGCGTCTTCCCACACCATCACCAGCTGCTCCGGATGGTTATAAGGCAGGGGCTTCAGGAGCACCGCCTCTACCGCGCTGAAAATTGCCGTATTCGCCCCGATTCCCAGCGCCAGGGCCGCCACCGTCAGGGCAAAGAAACCTGGATTCTCTCGGACTTGCCGCAGGGCGTAACGCAAGTTTGTAGAGAAGCTCATGACTTAGATAACGAAGATTAGCTCAAAAGGTTTCCAATTGATCTCTCTTTTCTCGGGAACCGCGATTCTAAGAGTCGCCTGGCCCAAGCTTTATGAAATACTTGGATGCTTGATCTTTCTAGGAGCCGTCATGCCGCGCTACCTTACCCAGCACACGCTTGCCTGCCTCACCCGCCAGGGCGCCGAAGCCCTCGCGCAACGCATGCAGGCCGGCGGCACCGCCCACGCTGAGCGGGTTCTCGTCAATATGCTTGAGGGCAAGATGTTTGTGGAGTTTCGCGCCGAGTCCCGCGAAGCCCTCGAAGGCTGGCTCAAAACCGAGGGTATGCATTTCGATTGGCTCGTACGCATCGAATGGGAAATGCAAGGCGAAAAACTTCAGCTCGCTGACTGAATCCCTCACCGATAGGGCTCTCCACTTACAAATCCTTTGGCGCTGGCTCCGTCGCAAGGCCGGAAGAAATCTGCAAGGAGATTCGAAGAACAGGAGTAGAATTGTCGCGATTAGGCTTGCAAGGGAGGCCTATGGATCAGGATCGACGACGCACACCCCGCTATCCGTTCGTTGGGTCCATCGAGATGCGCCAGGGAACCTCGGAAGATAAAAGAACGGCGCGTGTCCGGGAACTGAGCTTGAACGGCTGCTTTGTGGATATGGAAAGTCCCTATCCGGAAGGAACATCCCTCAGCATCAAGCTGTTTACTCCAGCCGAATTTTTTGAAGCCCAAGCGACCGTCATTTATGCGCAGGAAAATCAAGGCATGGGGCTGATGTTTTGCGAAACCAAACCGTATTACCTGATGGTGTTGAGGAAATGGCTCTTGGCCGCCATGATGGCTAAAAAAAACTCTCCGGCCTGATTTTTCCATTCCGCAACCCTTTCTAGTTCCTTCCGCGCACAGGTAGGGCGTCATCCGGGAGTGACAGGCAACGGGTGGACGCCTCTGCAAAAAAACATTTAGGGAGGACACTCAACTTGCGACGTTCATGGAGAGGGAAACAGCGACGGGAACTACTCGGACTAACTACTTTTCCGCGCGGTTATAGGTGACCGTGCGGGCTTCGGGGCTCTTCGGCGACCAATCTACGGGAGGAAACGCCACACGCCAGAAGGCTGGCCGCGGCGCTGAAAACTCCACACCGATTTCCGCCCTGCCGCTGCGCACCGGGCCCAGGAACGCCACATGGCATTCCTGTTCCTCCTCTGTTTTATTGTGCCGCAGCTGGACTATGCTGCCGCTGGTAACGCGGGCATTCAGGAGAACCAGCGCTCCATGGGCATTAATGGCGAGAGTTTCGGTGTACTCCTCGAAGTCCTTGCCCTGCGCGTCTTTTCCACGAACGCGGATCGGGACTTGCATCAAGATGCGCTGACTGCGCCGCCGCACCGTATGCGGCGGTGTGTTCGACACTTGATCCATACATCCTCGCTACAATTAACTATACGCCGGGGGAGGTGGTTGTCGAGGGGCTTCCCGGAGTCCGGTATGCAAAGCGGATACCGCACCCGCTAACTGCGCTGATCGATCGGCACGTAATGGCGCGTATCGTGTCCTAGATAGATCTGCCGGGGGCGGGCAATTTTCTGCTCGGGGTCTAGAAGCATCTCTTCCCATTGCGCAATCCAGCCGGATGTGCGCGGTATCGCAAAAAGAACCGGGAACATGGTCATCGGGAAACCCATCGACTGGTAGATGAGTCCGGTATAGAAGTCCACGTTCGGGTAGAGCTTGCGTTTCACGAAGTAATCGTCTTCAAGCGCGATTCGTTCGCACTCCAGAGCAATTTCCAGGAGCGGGTTCTTGCCCATCAGATCGAAGACTTCGTACGCCACGCGCTTGATGATGCGCGCGCGCGGATCGTAATTCTTGTACACGCGATGCCCGAAGCCCATCAGCTTTACTTCGCCGGTTTTGACCCGCTTGATGAACTCCGGAACTTTCTGCACGGAGCCGATTTCCATCAGCATGCGCAGAACTTCTTCGTTGGCTCCGCCGTGCAGCGGGCCGTAGAGCGCTGCGATGGCCGCCGCCAGGGCGGAATAGGGATCCACATGCGAACTGCCGACCGCGCGGATGGTATTGGCCGAGCAGTTTTGTTCGTGGTCCGCGTGGAGAATGAAAAGAATATCCAGAGCGCGTTCCAGCGTGGGGTTGGGCCGGTACTTCGCTTCCGATGTGCGGAAAAGCATGTTCAGAAAATTGCCCGGATAGCTCAAGTCATTGTCCGGATAGACAAAAGGCATCCCCAGCGTATGCCGATAAGAAAACGCCGCGATCGTCGGCATCTTGCCGACCAGGCGGTAGGTCTGCTTCCGCCGTGACTCCGCGCTGAAAATGTCCTTGGCGTCGTTATAGAAAGTGGAAAGCGCGGCGATGGTGGAGATCGTCATCCCCATTGGGTGAGCATCATAATGAAAACCGTCGAGGAATTTCTTGATGCTCTCGTGGATGAACGTGTGGTGCGTGACGTGATAGGTCCAATCCTGCAGCTGCGCCGCAGTCGGCAATTCCCCCCGTAGAAGCAGGTACGCCGTCTCGAGATACGTGCTTTTCTCCGCAAGATCCTCAATTGGATAGCCGCGGTACCGCAAGATTCCTTCGTCCCCATCAATGTAGGTGATCCGGCTGATGCACGACGCCGTGTTATTGAACGCCGGATCGTAGCTCATCATGCCGAATTCTTTGGGATCCACCTTGATCTGCCGGAGGTCGGCAGCGCGGATGGTGTCGTGCGTGATCGGGATCTCGTAGGATTTGCCGGTGCGATTGTCGGTGATGGTAACTGTTTCGCGGGGCGCGGCGGTGCTTTCAGGTTTTCTCGTCTGCGTTGCGGACAATGGGGAATCCATTGAACTATCCTCGAAGGCGGCGGAGCGGTTGCCGTACGTTCCTTATCACTCTACACCAAAGGGGGCGCGGGCGGATACTGGCCGGAAGTGCGGGGCAAAATGCTGAAATACAGGCAGTTAAGGCGGGCGGTCGTGACGCCAAGGGCTCTCATCGATATGCCTCTTGACAATTATCGTTATAACGAGTATTATGCCTCTGCTACCTCAGGAGGTCGGCCATGATTAATATCCGCAAAAGCGACGAACGCGGCCACGCCAACCACGGCTGGCTGGACACCCATTTCACATTTTCTTTTGCCGATTACGACGATCCCAAGCACGTCCTCTTTCGCACCCTGCGCGTCATGAATGACGACCGCGTCGCCGGCGGTGGCGGCTTTCCGATGCACCCGCACCGCGACATGGAAATCGTGACTTACGTACTCGAAGGCGCGCTCGAGCATCGGGACAGCATGGGCAATGGCTCGGTGATCCAGCCGGGTGACATTCAATACATGAGCGCCGGAACGGGCGTGACGCACAGCGAATTCAACGCGTCCAAGACCGTGCCCGTGCACCTGTACCAGATTTGGATGTTCCCCGAGAAGCAGGGCCTGAAGCCTGCTTACGATCAGAAGAACTTCAGTGAAGCGGAAAAGCGCGGGAAACTTCGCCTGCTCGCTTCCCCCAACGGCCGCGAAGGCTCGGTGAAAATCCGTCAGGACAACGAATTGTTTGCAACCGTGCTGGCCCCCGGCGAAACCGTGAAGCACGAACTGAAACCGGACCGTCACGCCTACGTGCAGGTAGCGCGCGGGAGCGTTAAGCTCAACGGCACGCCACTCGCAACCGGCGACGGCGCCGCTATTTCCGCCGAAAAAGCCGTCGAGCTGACTGGCGTGAAAGACGCCGAAGTGCTGCTCTTTGACTTAGCTTGAGAATCAATTCAGCCGAAGGAGACGCGCAGAAGTCAAATCTTCTGCGCGTCTCTTTTTTCCAAGCTTTAGCCGTGAGTGCGGTGGAATTCGCGCATGAAGCTCGTAAGAACCTCGACGGCTTCGAGGGTGACGGCGTTGTAGAGAGAGACGCGCATGCCGCCGACGGAGCGGTGGCCGGGCGTTCCGACGAGGCCGGCCGCGGCGGCTTCGATGGCGAACTTCTTTTCGATTGCGTCGTCTCCGCGGGCAACGCGGAAAACGACGTTCATCTTCGAGCGCGAGCTGTTCTCTACAGGACAGCGGTAAAAGTCGGCGCTCGATTCAATCGTATCGTAAAGAAGTTTCGCTTTCGCGGCGTTGCGCTTTTCGATCGCCGGAACTCCGCCGAGCGATTCGATCCATTCGAGCACCAAGCCGACAACGTAAACCGCGAATGTCGGCGGCGTGTGGTAGAGCGACTTCTCCTTAATGTGCGTGCGGTATTGCAGAAGCGTGGGCAGATTCTTGTCGGCGCGTTCCGCGAGATCTTTGCGAATAATCACGACAGTAACGCCGGATGGACCGAGATTTTTCTGCGCGCCGGCGAAAATGACGCCGAACTTTTTAACATCAAAGGGGTGCGAGGCGATGTCCGAAGACATGTCGGCAACCAGCGGCACGTCGCCGGTTTCCGGAAGAGCAGTCCACTGTGTGCCTTCGATGGTGTTGTTGGTACAGATATGGACATAGGAAGCGTCGCGTGAAAACTTTATTTCGTCAAACCGCGGGAGCCTCGAGAACTTTTCCGATTCGGTCGAAGCCGCAATGTGGTGAAGAATTCCTTTTTTCAACTCACCGATGGCTTTTGCCGTCCAAGTACCGGTGTGCAGCACATCCACCGGTTTTCCGGGCAGGCAAAGATTCATCGGGGCCATGGTGAACTGCATGCTGCCGCCGCCCTGGAGAAAGATGACCGCATAGTCGTCTGAGATTCCGAGGAGGCTGCGCAGCTTCTGTTCCGCCCCCGCGTTGATGCTCTCAAATTCAGGCGACCGGTGGCTCATCTCCATAACCGACATGCCGCTGCCGCGCCAGTCGAGAAGCTCTTCTCGAATACGCTCAAGCACGGGAAGGGGTAGCGCCCCAGGGCCGGCATTAAAATTGAAGGCCCGCTTGGTGGTTTGCGGAGAAAGTGTCGACGGACTCACGATGGCCGGATTCCTCTCTGACTTAAATTGAAAACGTCGCAAGACGGCTTAACCGCCCCTGCTGCAGTATCCCAGAATAACAGATTGGTCTCAGGTTTCAGCGACGAGGGCGAATTCAACGCGTTTGCGTATGGGATCGATGCGTTCGGCGCGGACGCGAACGCGGTCGCCGTGGTGCCACTCGATTGGGCGGGGTTTGGTGCCGCGGCCTGGACGGGGACCTTGCGCCCTGGGGCCCTGGCGCGAACCTTTTGCGCCATGGCGGCCCTCGCTGCTCATGAGGGCGACGATGGCGTGGTCGCGTTCGCGGTAGACGCAGCGGGCATTCGCCGCTTCCTCCAGCGCGTTGATGGGCAACAGGCCTTCCACAAAAACTTCAAAGAGTTCGACGAAACAGCCAAATTTCTGCACGGAGATGATCAGCGCGTCGTATTCTTCGCCGAGATGTTCTTCCATGAACTGCGCGGTCTTCCAATCCATGAGTTCGCGCTCGGCGCCGTTGGCTCGGCGCTCTGCTTCGGAAGTTTCGGAAGCAATTTCCTCGAGGTTTCCGTGCGAGTAGAGAGTGAATTCCGATCCGCGCTGCGCCACGACGTGACCTTGGGAAGAAGGCGGCGCAACTCCCGGATGAGCGAGGGCCCATTTCAGGATGCGATGGACGATCAAGTCCGGGTACCGGCGAATCGGCGAAGTGAAATGGGTGTATTCGCCGAAGCCCAGGGCAAAATGGCCAAGCGGCTCGGCGGCGTAACGCGCCTGCTTGAGGGAACGCAGCATGAGATAAGAAACGATGCGTTCTTCGGGCTTGCCAACAACTTTTTTAATGAGGCGCTGATAATGTTGAGGCGTGATGCGCAGCTCAGCGCCCGGGAGAGCGATCTTCATGCCTCGCTCGCGGCCATGGCCAAAGGAATCGGGACGGCCCTCTTTTGCCGGCGCCGGGACGCGTCCATGGCGCACGGCAACTTCCCGTTGGTGCAAGTTTTCGACACCAAGAGAGTAACCAAAGGCGCGGGCCAGTTCCTCAAACTCCAGGACCTTGCGCGCGTCCGGCTTTTCGTGAACGCGATGGAGCGATTCGATACCACGCTGCAAGAGGTAGCCTGCGACTGCGCGATTCGCGGCCAGCATGAATTCTTCGATAAGCCGGTGGGCGATGTTGCGCTCGCTGCGAACGATGCTGGTCATGCGCTGTTCTTCGTCGAATTCGATGACTGGCTCGGGCAGATCAAAATCGATGGAACCCTGTTCGTTGCGGCGCGCGTTGAGCAGCAGCGCCAGTTCTTTCATGTCGCGGAAACGATGCACCAGTGAGGCGTAACGCCCGGTCATTTCCGCGTCGCCTTCAAGGACTTTGTTCACGTTGGTGTAGGTCATCCGTTCGGCAGAGCGGATGACGCCGGAGGTCATGCGCGAGGATTTCATGTGGCCGGCGGCGTCGAATTCCATCAGCGCGCTCATGACCAGGCGGTCTTCGTGCGGCTTGAGCGAGCACATACCGTTCGAAAGCGCTTCCGGAAGCATGGGGACGGCGCGATCGGGGAAGTAGACCGAGGTGCCGCGAAGGCGCGCGTCCTGGTCGAGCGCAGTGCCGGTTCGTACGTAGTGCGCCACGTCGGCGATGTGCACTTGCAGGCGCCAGCCGCCGTCGGCGCGGCGCTCCACGAAAACTGCGTCATCAAAGTCGCGCGCAGTTTCGCCGTCAATGGTGACGATGGGCAATTGACGGAAATCTTCGCGGCCCGAGGTTTCGCTTTCACTGACGGCCTTCGCGCGATGGTCCGCTTCGTCCAGCGCCCCGGCGGAGAAAGTATGCGGGAGGTGATGCTTGCGGATGATGATCTCCGTGTCTACACCAAGTTCTCCGGGACGGCCAAGAATCTCAATCACGCGCCCCGTGGGCGATGCGCCGCCTTTCGGATAGCGCAGCAACTCCACGTTCACCACAGCGCCGTCCAGCTCTTCCATGCGGGGAATTTTTCTCGACCGGATGCTCACTTCATCCGATCCGCTGAAGCCCAGCTTCTTCCACAGTCCCGGAGTCAGTTCGTGGCCGCGGGGGATTTCCACTTCGTGCTGGATTCGAACGTCGTAAGGCAGCACCGTATTCCCCTGCGCGCCATAACGAAACAAACCGACGACCGTGGGATGCGCGCGGTCCAGGATTCGAATGATGCGGCCTTCAGCGCGCTGTCCGCCCGACACACCGGCGCGCCTCTGAATTCTCGCCAAGACATGATCGCCATGCATGGCGTCTTCGATGGCGTCGCGCGGGATGAACACATCACCGTCGAGCTGCGGAATCGGAACATCGGGAACAACGAAACCGTAGCCGTCGTGGTGCAGAACCAGGCGCCCTTTTATTTCGCCGCGATTCGCGAATGGAGATTGCGAAGACCGCTGAATGGGCTGTTGGCGAGCTTCGCCGCTGGGCACCTCGCGCTCCGATTTTCGGCTTGGGAGTCGGTACCTGCCGCCCGGGACTTCCTCGATGGCGCGGCGTTTTTTTAGTTTCGAAAGCATTTTGAACAGCGGTCGCGTATCGGACTTTTTGAGCTGCAGCGCCTGGATAATCTCGTTGGTGGAGGCGGGCTCGCTCCTAACTTGCAGAAAACGCAGTATGTTATCGGGACTGAGATGTGAAGGGCGGGGCATGGAACGTTGCTCCCGAGCGTTAGCGCTCGTCTTCCACCGTGATTCTATTCATTTTTTTGGCTTTCTCAGGAACTTTTTTCTGTCTGCCGGGATTATATAGGGTAGGCCAACACACGACCGGCTGGTCGCCCTCCGTCAGACTGGCCGGATTCCCCGTAAGGGGAAAGAAGGGAGGCGGGACGACCTGGCCCGCCTCCCTTTTCATTTCGTAACTAATCTAATTTAGACTACTCCAAACTAGTCTAAATTAGACTAGTCAGTTTTATTCGCCGGTCAACCCTTCACGCAAACGACCTGGCGAAGCGTGTGGACGATTTCCACGAGATCGCTTTGCGCGGCCATGACCGCTTCGATGGGCTTGTACGCCGCGGGCGTTTCGTCAATGACTTCGGCATCCTTCCGGCATTCGACGCCCGCGGTCATGCGCTTGTGGTCTTCAATCGTAAAACGCTTCTTGGCTTCGGTGCGGGACATCGCGCGGCCCGCACCATGGCTGCAGCTCATGAAGCTTTCCAAGTTTCCCTTGCCGCGCACGATATAGGAACGTGCTCCCATACTGCCGGGAATGATGCCCATGTCGCCTTCGCGGGCACGGACCGCGCCCTTGCGCGTCACCAGAATGTCCTGGCCGTAGTGGCGTTCGCGCGCTACGTAGTTGTGGTGGCAGTTGATGGCCTTCAGCTCGGCAACGAACGGCGGCACTTCGCCGGAATCGAGGACTGCACTGACGATTTGCTCCATCATCAGGTGGCGGTTCCAGCGGGCAAAATCCTGCGCCCACTCGACCGCTTCGACGTAGTCGTCGAAATGCTCGGTGCCTTCCGAGAAATAGGCTAGGTCCTTGTCCGGCAGATGGATGAAGAATTTCTCCATGTCCTTGCGAGCAACCTCGATGAAGTAGCTGCCCATGCGGTTGCCGACACCACGGGAGCCGCTGTGCAGCATGAACCAGACGCTTTCCGCTTCATCGAGACACACTTCGATGAAGTGATTGCCGGTGCCCAGCGTGCCGAGGTGATTGGAGTGGTTGCCGCGATCGAGCTTCGGATGTTTTTCAAGAATGGCGTCGTATCCGGGCTTCAGCGTCTGCCAAATTTCATTGTTGCGCGCAGGAATTTCGCGCCAGGCACCGGCGTCGCCGCGGCCGCCGTGATTGGTACGTCCGTGCGGGACGGCTTTTTCGATCGCACTGCGAATGCCCTTGAGATTGTCCGGCAGATCGCGCGCGTTCAAATCGGTTTGCACGGCCATCATGCCGCATCCGATGTCCACGCCGACGGCGGCGGGAATAATCGCGCCCTTCGTGGGAATGACGCTGCCAACTGTGGCCCCGATGCCCCAGTGCACGTCGGGCATAGCCGCAACCCACTTGAAGATGAAAGGAAGCTGAGCGACGTTGATGAGCTGCTTGCGCGCCTGATCTTCGAGCCGCACGCCTTTGGTCCACGCCTTGATGGGCACGCCGTTTTCGGTCGTCAGCACGTTATAGTTTTTTTCGTCGGACATGGCCGCATCCCGCACCCACTATCGCGCAATAGTGCTCAGGAATGGATAATGGCTGGCCGCGCCCATGAAGAACAGCATGGGGAACGAAAGCCAGAACGAAGTGCGCGCCGTCAGGTAATTCCAACGCATGAGCCGTTCGGCCTCCGGCGGCATCGGCACGCCTTGCTCCGCGCTCGTGCGAGACCACGCGATCAGTTTCTTCTGCACGCGCCAAACCACGCCCCAGGTATTCAACAGCATCACTAATCCAAGTCCGCCGCCAACGCTGATGGCCAGGTGTGCGTTCGAAACATTTGGCCCGCCATTCAACGCGAGAACCAGCCACGAGGCTGCAATTACAACGACAGAAACTCCGATGACACGCCACCAAACACTGTTGAAGATTCCTTTCGCTGGGAGTTGCAGCGCGTAAATGAAGACATAGGCGACGAGCCACACAACCAGCCACCAGCCGAACCATTTGCCAATGAGCGAACGATCGCCCGCGGCTCTCGCGTCCAAGGACAAATGAATCGAGAAATAGCGAAGGCCCACGAGCACCGTCACCAATGCCGACGATCGGAACCACCCCATCGCGCCGGGCATCAATTCGGGGTAAATTTTGATGCGCAGCTTGGGATCGCACTTCTTCATCGCCGGCGTCAGCACCAGATTGAAAAAGTACAGCAATCCAATCCAGATGATGCCGAAGACGAGATGCAGCCAGCGCAACGCCATCATTTCGTTGGCGTGCGGCGTATCAAGAAAAGAAAAGTGCGGACGCCATTCCGGGAAAAGAACCATAAGCAGAAAGAAAAACAAGGGGACACCTCAAACATCTACCGCATCAACTTGAGCAACTACCGTATCGGATTGCAGTCCGGCCCGTCAAATGCAGCCGTTGCACAGGCGAGAGGGGCCGGCGCTGTACCAGGAGTCGCATGGGGCGAGACTCAGATTCGTCCACATCGTGAACCCTTCAGGACCAGGCAGGGACCGCTCCGACCCCTCTTTTTCGGCCTGCCGGGGCCTGCCGCCCAGGAATCGATTGTTCCGACCCTATCTCACCAAACGTTATTAGGTTAGCGGCGGGACCTCTCTCGGGGAATGCCTCCGGGGCACGCTCCGGCGAAAACGAGGACGGGGGTCGGAGATGGCTCACAGGAAAAAAATAATATGCTGCTGGAAGCGTAGTTCCTGGAAGCGCATGGTGCTGTGCAGCTTGATTTCCTCGTTGTTCAATTTTCTGGTTACGGCGGCTTCGGCCAACTCCGAAAAGGACGCCAGGAAGGAACTGGTGCGCGAGGCCAAAAATCTAATCGCCGAGGCCAGATTTCTCGAAAAAT
>Ga0307479_10001951_pt1 | contig 18852 bp, 26 predicted proteins | sample atmos_gasesECM4C_FD_203743 | JGI IMG/M metagenome (GOLD analysis project Ga0307479, IMG submission 203743) | Hardwood forest soil microbial communities from Morgan-Monroe State Forest, Indiana, United States - atmos_gasesECM4C_515 | ecosystem: Environmental > Terrestrial > Soil > Temperate... | reverse complement strand
TTCGAGGCGCTCGCTCTTCTCCAAAGACGACTCAGGTACCGCCACGAACTGATCGAGCGCGGGCTTCCGATAGGCGTAGAAGCCCAGATGTTTGTAGTAACGAGGGCGCATTCCGTCTCGGTCGTGAGGAATGGTAGCGCGCGAAAAGTAGAGGGCACGGCCAGCGCAGTCGGTGACCACCTTGACCACGTTGGGATTCGGGACGTCCAGATCAGCAGCCGCGGTCATCAGCGTTCCCACAGGCACGGTGGGGTCTTTCATTACGTCAAGAAGTGAAGCGATGTGTTCGGGGCGGGTGAGGGGCTCGTCACCCTGGACGTTGAGATAAACGTCGGCTGCCACTTGGTTGGAGACTTCGTGCACTCGCTCAGTCCCGCTGCGATGCTGAGAAGAAGTCATGCGGGCATTCCAGCCATGTTTCAGACAAGTGTCCATGATCTTTTCCGAGTCGGTCGCGACGATTACGTCGGTAAGCAGCGAAGAGGCGGACACACCCTGGTAGACCCGCCCAACCATGGGGATCCCGGCAAGGTCTCGCAGCGCTTTGCCCGCGAGCCGAGTCGAGGCGAGGCGTGCGGGAATGACGGCAATCACTCTCATAGGACGAATTCTTTTGGCCTTGGGATCAGACTTGCAACAGCAGGACGCATAGAGAAACCTCACGCGTGATCTGATTGCCTTCGAGTTTGACACTCCCGAGTGAGACTTTTAGAATTGTAGAACTAAGTGCGGCGTACCGACCACGACGCCGCGAGTGCCGCGGGAGCTAGCCAAGCCCGTCTTTCCTTCGATTCTTCTGCAATGGCGGTGTAGCTCAGGTGGCTAGAGCGAGGGTCTCATAATCCCTAGGTCGTTGGTTCGAGTCCAACCGCCGCCACCACTTAAAACAAAGCACTTGCACGATAGTGTGCCACTTTCGTGCCTTGCATCCGGGCAGCTTCTCCGGTAGGTTCGTGCCAGCCTAGGAGGCTGCATGAACGTTACCGTTTACAAACGCCACAGCGCGGATTGCGCCAAAGGCCGCGCCAATCGGGCGTATTCCAAATGTGGGTGCCGCCTGATGTTGGAAGGCAGCGCTACCACGGACGCAGAAGTGCGGGCGGTGGCCAGCGTTTATCCGGGCTTTTCAAAACGGGGGCGCTTCAGGCTATCGGCCAACACCCGCAATATGGAGGATGCGAAGCAAACGGCGCGCACCATCGAGCGCCGGGTGCTGGACATCGTTGCTGGTGTGGCCAGCCCAGCAGACCAAATGACCGTGGAACGGGCTGCTGTGGTTTTCACAACTGCCAAGCGCAATGCTGGGATTGAAATACCCACTTTGCAGAAGCTTGAAAAAACGGTGGCGCGCATAAAAGATTTCTGCGACGCCGACGGATTGATGTATCTGGATGATGTGAACCTCACCCACATCACGGGTTGGAACTGGGGCCGCTTCTTTACCACCACGCACAGCCTCACCACAAATCAGGAGCGGGTGAAATCGTTTTTCAGGTACTTCCACAATGCGGGTGTGATCGCCAAGAACCCGACAGCCGCGTGGACGCGCGTCAAGGGCAAGGTGGAGCAAGTGTCGGGCTTTACGCCTGTGCAGTATCAGCATGTGCTTGACGCAATCCTAAATGCAGGGTTCAGCGGTGCGATGCAGCCGCGCATTCGCGCGCTGGTGGAACTGATGCGCCACGGCGGGCTGGCAATCATTGATGCTTGCACGATTGAGCGCGAGAACATCGTGCGCAACGGCAACGATTACCGCATCCAACTGGCCAGCCGACAGAAAACCAGCAAGAAGCAACATCGGCAGGCCATCGACAATGCGATACCACGCCACGTTGGTACTGCGCTGGTGGCAGTGCTCAACGGCAATCCGCGTTACGTTTTTTGGAACGGGGGCCGTAGTGGCGATGGCAGCGACGTGGAGAAGCGCGATGCGGTGAAGTATTGGCAAAAGCAGATTCGCGTGCTTCTTGATGCCGCTGGGTTCGCCAAGGCCACCAGCCACAAATTCCGCCACACGCTGGCAATTGAAATGATCCGCCACGGTGCGACGTTCGAAGATGTGGCCGCCGCACTGGGCAACACCGTGGGCGTGGTTGCCCAGTTTTACAGCCACGAATGGGCCAAGGTGCGGGTGGGGAAAACCGACGAAGCTATCAAGGCGACATGGAAGTAGGTTGCGGTCTTGCCAAGACTGTAACCTCCAAAAGCCGCGCCCAGTGCGGATTTCGCTTGTTTTTGTAGTTTGAGTCGGATTATCCTATTTGTGTAAGACGGCTGCCGCGCTGGATGGCCCAGCGTGATAAACGGGGCAGCCGGGCTTGTACGCGGCCCCGTGCCAACGGCGAGACGCACCGCGTTACCAAGAGCAGTCCCAGTACCACAGGGACCCGTGAACTAAAACGGGAGCCACCCCTGTGGCGATTACGGAAAAACACTACAGCGTACCTGAATTGGCAAAGCTATGGGGCTTTGCGCCGGATACCGTGCGCCCGCTTTTTATCAATCGGCCCGGTGTGCTTAAGATCGCGCGCCCCGAGACAAGACGCAAGCGGGTTTACATCAGCCTGCGGATTCCGGCCAGCGTAGCCGCGCAAGTGTATGCGGAGTTGGCGCGATGATCCCCACAAAAGATAAAGCATCGTGGCGCGAACGGGGACTGGCCCTCTCCCACCAGCACCGTGGTTGGCAATTTGATGTAGCTGATTGGTTGCTGGCTGCGGGTGATCTATATAAAGACGATCCCACTGCGGCCTATGATTACGCGCAGCAACTTTTCCCCCAGTACGCCCGCGCAACCTTTGTCAACTGGGCTTACGTGGCCAAAGCCTTTCCAGCATCTATACGTATAGATGCACTTTCCTTTGGTCACCACCAAGCAGCCCTTGCTGTGGATGATCCTGCGGCCCGGTTGCAATGGCTGGAGCGGGCGCGCGATGAGCGCCTATCTATTGCCGCTTTGCGGGCTGCCATCATTGGCCCCAAGGTAGGTACCAGCGTTGGGCTGCCTGATGTGCCGTACACCCCCGCGCCTTATCTTGCCGCGCCGGGCACGGTGGCCGTGGCCACAATACCCGCGCCCGCATCCGTGCAGCCCGTGCCGCAACTGCCGAGCTTTGCCGGGCAACGGTACCGCGATGTAGCGCCACTGGGCAAACATACTCACAACCTTGACTTGCTATCGTTTACCCGTGGTGTGCCGCAAGACCAGATAGTCGCGGAGGCCGTAAAGCTGTATCTGGATAGTTGCGCAGATGAACTGGCAGCCGCACAACAAGCCCATGATGATGGCAACCTTACGGCATGGGCACAGCATGTGGCCAAGGTTGATCGGCAACGGGAGTTTGAGGATCACAAAGAACGGCGGGCCGCATATGAGGCCGGGCGCGCCCAGATACTTGCCCCCTTCTATGCCGCCCAAAGTTGGGCGCTGGTGCATGATCCAGCGCTTGTGCAGGAGACGATTCTTTACCGCCCGCCAAAGTTGGAGCAAAGGTTAAGACAAGAGCATTTCCGGTACACATCTATTAATGGGCCGCTCGGTGCGCCAAACATCGAAACCAGTTTCCATGAGTTGCGCGATGTTGTTGGCAAGGCGCTGGCCAAGCGAAAGGTATCCGCTGATGCCATCGCCCAAGCACAGGATGATTTGATTTTGTGCGATGTGCCGCATGCCAACGTGGCACTAGGGCTGCCATCAGGCGCGTGATTGTCTCGCCCGAGTAAGTTTGATTTGCCCGGCCTTGCAAGCTGGGTGCTGTGAGCCGTTGGGTTGGCCTAACACGCACCAGTCATATTGGCCAGCCCAGCAATGGGACAAGCAGATCGCATAGCTGCAAAAATCTATGCTGACAGGTGCGAACCGGGTGGGGATGCGCATACCTTAAATTACGCACAAACCTTCTTGCAAGGAAGGTGCACGATGGGGAACGAAACGATGATAACCGCGCACACAAAAGTTCTGAGACATTTGGTGCACTTGCAATGCACTGAATCAGGCTACACGCGGCCTGCATCGTTCATCGCCCGGCCATTAAACGTGGCCGGGCACCCCATCCTGCCAAGGGTGGTGGGTGATGAAAGCAAACTTCAAACGTGTAACCAATAAAGCGCCGGGCAAGTGCCAACTGAAGCACCACTACAGGCACGCCCACGCACAGGTTATGGGCATCCTTGAATTGTGGGCTGCCAATGATCCCGAGCGGTTTGTGCCCGCGCGCGTGCTTACAATCGCTGCGCACAGCAAAAAGTTCAAGACAAAAGAACTGTACAGCAAACGGCACGTACAGGCCGTGCTGCGTGATCTGCGGGCGCACAATATCATCAGCGCGCGGTGCACGCGCTGGCGCGACTACGAGCAGGTGGATGGCTTTATCGTGGCCAAGCACGAAACGTTGTGCTGCCACATGACAAACACGCTGGCCCGCAAGCGGTGCGTGTTTTTGGGCTGGGGCAGTATCAAACCTTTCCAGCTTGGCGATAGCAACCCGGCCACAGCTTGGCCGCAGCGTGGTGATGCCGCAGCAATGCCGCAGCAATGCCAAAGCACCGCCCGCGAATATGCGGAAATTACACCCAACTTAGCACCCCATAGTTCACCCGATACTGCACCCAACTTAGCACCCCATTGTTCACCCCACTTAGCACCCGATACTGCACCCGATAGTTCACCCCACTTAGCGCAAGACCACCATGATGGCAAAGCAGTTAAGCCCGATTCTGGGAGCCTAGCCTTAGTAACTGTTAGCAGTCTGGTGCAACCAGTTCAACCAACCAAGCCGCTGGAAACCAGTGCAACCGAAGCAACCAACGCGGCGCAGGCTTACAAAGGCAACACCAACACCAAGGCCAACGGCCAAGGCTCGTTCCCGTGCCCTGCGGGCACACCGCTGACGATAACAACCCCAGCGCCCATGATGGCCAGCAAGGATATACCCGCGCCGCGCCCGGCCACCATCGGCCAGCACTTTGCTGATTGCCTTGGCGATGATGAACGGCTGCTGGATGCGGTAACGGACGGTCAGCTTGATGTGTACAAAATGAACCTGCAAGGTTTTGCCACCCCAGCAGATCGGGAGGCCAACATCGAAATGCTGGCAGGCTGCACGCGCACAGTGCTGGGCATACTTGATGCCGTGTCATGGGATGGCCAGCGCCGTACCTGCGCCCGGATTATGGACGATGTAATCAAGCTGATGCGGCGCACCGAGATGGAGTACCCACCGGGCTGGCTGAAGGTGCTTAAGGAATTGCAGGCCGATGGTGGCCCGTGCAAGTACCAGCAGCGGCCAAGCAATATCACCAACGGAGAAACGCTGGCGCAGGTGCGTGCCAGGGGTGGTGTGTTGCCCAAGCCAAACGATTGGCAGCGCGAACACGGTTATGAACTGTGCTTTGACTTGATCTGGCGGCCCACCCGCATCCTGCAAGCAGATGGCTGGGTAAAGGCAGCAGACGGTGTGTGGGATAAAGGCGCGTAACAGGCCGCTGGGAATGACGAATGCTTTCTTGTTACCAATACGCGGCACGTGCGCTGCACAAGTTCGCGCACATCACGGGAGATGGCCCGTTCGCGCTCGTGATTAAGTGCACGATGCAAGGCCGCATTCATTTGTTCCCGTCGATCTATCAGGCCGAAACCGCTGCGGCCAAACCTTGCGGCGCGATGCCGTGCAAGCTGGCACACACGGTTGAAACTTTGCAGCCAGTGATGGTGCCCAGTGCCCAAGTGGCCGGGCAGTTTGCGGAGTGGGATTGATGGCAAGCAGCAGGTGGACGCCAGCAGGGCTTATGCACCTGCCGGACGGAACGGACAAAACGGACTACGACTGGGACGCCGATGAAGTGCGAGCAAAAGAGGAAGTTCAAAAGCGGTATCGAAGCGCTGGATTTCAACCGCGCGCAGCGGCGCAAGTATCCAAACGAGCGAAAGCAAAACCACTACAGGTGCCCGCAATGCGGGTGGTGGCACTTGGCAACAGTAGGCGGGCGCAAAAAGGTAAAGCCCACACCCACCGTGGCCGTGCTGCGGCGCAGGCTATCGCGCGCAGAGCGCAAGATGCGCACGGCAGTTGAACAGTACAAGGCAGAACAGGCAGCGGTGCTGCGCCTACTGGGGATTAACAGCATATGCCGGATGTAACTGTGAGCATATCGGGATTGGATGAACTCGAAAAAGCCTTGGAAGCGCTGGACGATAAGCTGGCCACCAAGGTGGTGCGGGAAGCTGTTCGGGAAGGTGGCAAAGTGGTCAAGGCCGAAATGGTCACGATGGCACCGCGTGGCGAAACAGGATTGCTGGCCGAGCACTTTGATGTGCGCACGGGCAAAACCAAGGGCGAGCCGAGCGCCGTGTCCGCATACATCGGACCAAACGCGAAGGAAGTTATCCACCCGCAAAGTGGTGGCCGCACATCCGGGCTGCCGCGCACCGCGAGCTTTATCAGCAGGCTGCTGGAGTTTGGCAGCATCAGGATGCCCAAGCACCCGTTCCTGACCGCAGCGTGGGAAGCCTGCAAAGGCCGCGCGCTGGACCGCATGATCGAAGTCCTGCGCGATAGGTTGGGCACATAACACGACGCGGGCATCGTGATGAATAACCCAAACCCATACCAGCGATATGCAGCCTATTGTGCCAGCGTGGGTGTGCCAGCGATGGGCCAGCTACAGTGGGAAATGATGTACAACCACAGCCCGCTGCCGCGCATGGACTGTGGTGTCACCAGTGCCGCGCAAATCGCTGCCAACGCCATCAAGCGCAGCAAAAACTGGAACCACACACGCAACAGATCGGGCAACAAGGGCTGGCACCCTGTGCACCGTTTCAAGCTGCTGCCCCACTACGGCACAGCGGAGATGCGGCACTGCCAAGGATGTGGCGAACAGTTTTTGAACATCGCCACCAGTTTCCGTGGCTGGTACTGCGATAAGTGCCGCAGGCCAGTGGGCGCGCGCCCAGTGATTACGCAGGCTTCGATTGATACGGCGCGGCGCGATATTGCAAACCTGTGGGAAAGCTTCAACGCAGTAGAGGAGCTGATACCAGCATGACCGCAGATCAAATAAAAGACTTAGCAGTGCGCCTGTTCCAGCGCCACAACCTGCAAGGCTGGAGCGTTGATGTGCAGCCAAACCTTGGCAGCACAGGCGCGGCGCGCATTAACCCGGATACGCGCACCATCACGTTATCAGTGCAGTGGTCAGGGCGTCCGGGCGATGTGCTTGTGACCATCGCGCGCATGATGGCAGCCGCGCGCACCTACGACGAAGACCGTGAAGCGCGTTTCACGTGCAGGCGGTTCAGTAAAATGCGCCACCACAGTGCTTACACGTGGTGGTTTGAAATGATTCTGGCCGATTTGCTGGACCACTTGTGGATAAACGACAGGCCAGATACCAGCCCGGCCACGGAAATGCAATTACCACCGCCAGTTAGTTGCGTGGAAACTGTTTTGGAACGCTGGCTTACAAAGTAATGCCAACACTGCCACCCATCACCTGCACCGATTGCCACCGCGCCCCAGCAGTTGGCCGCACCACGCGCTGCGCCGCGTGCACCAAGGCAAACCAGCAGGCCGCAGATCGTTTCCGCAACAGGCGCGCCGCAAACGATTGGGAAAATTCCACAGCATGGCGGAACTGTAGTGCACACCTGCGGCGCTGCAATCCGATTTGCCAGCGGATTCATTACGGCATCCGATGCACGCGGCCCAGCACGATCTGCCACCACTTACAGGACCCAATCAGCGCGCCGCACCTGCGAACGGACCCACGGAATCTGGTTTGCGTTTGCCAGCCCTGCCACCCAATCACCACGGGCGACAATGGCGTGGGCGTGTACGCGCCGACCATCAGCAACGTTATGGGCGTGACCACCACGTATGAGCACAGCCCGGCAGATCAACAGCAGCAACCCAAGTCCGGCAGCATCGCTGACGCCCTGCGTTGGATGCAAGGCCGATAGATCAAACCACAAAACGGATAAAAGCCCATGACCAACGCTGAACGCATCCACCGCCTGCGCCGCGCCTTTCGCCCGGCCCATGATCGGCAGACACTAACCCAGATCGAAAGGCTGATACAGGCACCAGCACCAAGGCTGACGCCATCGCGCGTAATCTATGGCAGGCCGCTGGTGGCAGCCCGGCCCGGCAGGATCAACAACCCACGTTAGATAGAAGCCCACACAAACCCACAGACAAGCCCATACAGCAACACCCACCAGTGCGATGGCCGCCAGCAGCACCCCCACAAAGTCAATGCGACAGCGCGCAATCCTGTGCGTTTTCCTGCTGGTTTATAGCAGCACTGGCCCAGTATCGTGCAGCCTTGGTTGCACTGGTTGCTGGTGTATGTGCCCAGTTACACGTGCTTACAATCCCTCTGACGTGCTGCTAAGTGCCGCAGCGTCATATGGGTGCGGCGCGAGAGGGGTATGGGTAGCTCTTTTACTTTCACCCAGTGTGCCAACAGCATTCGCCGCCGAATCACGTGTGATCGCCTTACAATCACGCCCAAATTCTTATGAATGTACCCCGTAACACTGCCCGGCCAAGCAGTAAGCCATAAGCAACAAGCAGTAAACGAAAGGCAATAACGTGACCATGACGATGGCAGAAGCGGGCCGCAAAGGCGGGCAGGTACGCAGCGAAGCCAAGCGCCGCGCTGCCCGTGAACGCGCCGCAAAACGGATGGGCCAGCCAGATGTGCAGCCCTGCACCACCTGTGTGATGCCACCCGGCCCGGCCCCAGCGCCGCAGGGATACCCGCGCCCAGTGATCGTGGCCGCCAAGCCCAAGGATGGTGGCCAGTGAGCGCCCAGTTGCCCGATGATCTGCACGCCCTAAAAGGCACCCGCGCCACGCGCGCCGTAACCACTGGGTACGACGTGCCCGCTGGCCGCCCAGCCTTTCCCAAGGGCATCAGCAAGGACGCCAAAAAGGTTTTCAAGGCGCTGGTGAAGGAACTGGAATCGCGCCGCGCCCTTACCACGGGCGACGTGCAAATCCTGCACGTGCTGGCGGAACTGCAAACGCGCTGGGCACGTGCGCGCGCCAAGCTGGCCGCCGAAGGTGAAATCAGGATGTACACCCGATTGGATAGCAACGGCAATGCGCACGAACAGGAAAAGCCCAACCTGTGGTTGAAGGTTGCGGAAACCTGTGAGCGCAACATCGTGGCGTGCCTTGATCGGCTGGGCTTGACGCCCATCAACAGGGCCAAGGTAAAACCCACGGGCGCGCCAGAACCAAAACCCAGCGCACCACCTGCGTGGCTTACCCAGCCAGAGCCCGCAGAACCGCAGGCCGATTTGCTGGCTGACTTTGACCTAAAGGATTACCCAATCTCATGACCAACGATGATGCCGCAAACGCCCTTGCGTGGCGCGAATACATCCTTAAGCAGTACGGCCCAATACTGATGGCAGCGGATATGTGGGACGAGCGTTATCACTACGAAGATGCGTACGTGATCGCTGGGTCTATCATCCACGACCAAGAACTTTTTCTAACGCGGCGCGCGATGTGGGAACAGCGGCCACCCAACCCAGCCGCACCGTGCCAGTTGCCCACCTGTGCGGAAGCACTGGCCACGTGGACGCCCGAGCAAAAGGCCGCACTGAAACAGCGCCTTCTAAAACGGCACGGCAGCAGGGAGCCGCAGTGATCGGGGGCCGTAACAGCGCGCTGCAAATTTTGAAGTAAACAATCTGCCGCAAGTGGCGTTATTTGGAGGAACAAAAATGGCGAAATACAAGTTGTGCCGTGGCGTGCGCTACGGGGAAATTATCCACCTGCCCAACACACCAGAAGTTGCGTTGGCCGTTACACTGGGCGACCTTGAACTGGTGCCCGATGAACCCACACCAGCCGTAAAGGAACCAACGTGGGGGCTGGTGCCCACCGCAAATGGTGCGGACGTTTGCATCCTGCTAACACTGCCCAGCGGTGAACAGCAGCGCTATGCCGGGCCAGTAAAGGGTGCAAAGGATGGCTTCAAGCGCCGCGTGTGGAGCGGTGAAGCACAGGATTACGTGCAGGCCGGGCCGGAACCGCCAACCAACGTGCTGGCCGATTACGCGGCACGCAAGGGCCAGCAAGAACGGGAAGCCGCAGCAATGGCAGCAGGGCGCGAGCGTGCAACCCGCGATGAAATGGAACGCAAGGCAGCAAACACATCAGCAGCAGCAGCAGCGCTGGCAAGGGGAAACTAACATGGAAGACATTTACACAATCACGGCAGCAGATCGCAGGGACGCGCAGCATCGCGCCAACACCACGCGCGTTAACGGCAAACTTCTAAGCACGGAGGCGCGCAAATCATTTGTGACGCGCTGGCTGGCGCAGTTGCCTGATCTTAGGCGCAGGCTGCAAGCCATCCGGCAGGCGCAGGTGATCGCGACCGACGCCATCCTTGCCAAGCGGGCCGAAATCACGGAATTTGTGAATGCCTGCGAGATGTACAAACGCGATAAGGGCGCAAAGCTAACAGCCCACGAAATGCGCACGCTGGCCGAGCGGTACAGCCCGGATGTGCAAAGCTGGGCGCGCCGCACGTTGGCGGAAAAGCGGGGTGCGTGATGCAAGCGACCATGCAGTACATGCGATACAGCGCCGATGGTGATTTCCTGTTCGCTGAGGACCAAAACCTGCTGGCGCAGGCGGCCCAAATGCTGGGCCACGCACTAACGGACAACGAGCGTGCGAAGATCGTGGCCGCCATCAAAGCAGCCCGGCCCAACACGCTGAGCGAAGATGCGTTGCGCGCAGTTGTGGACGCGCTGCATCAACCTGCACCAGCGCGCGTGCGCGGCAGGCAGACTGTTTTCATTTGAGATTGCAAATGGTGGCTGCAATGTGCACGGGGCCACCAGCGGTGAGGACCGCTCATCGACCCGTGCACTCCTCGATTGGGGGCTGTGTAACGGCAGCCCCCAATTTTTCCAGTAACAGCGCGCTGGCCCATTACTGTGAGCAAACAAAAATTCCCAACGTGCCCAGCTTGGCTGCGGCGCAAAAAACATCGTGCCCACGATCTGCACGGCAGGCGCATTGGCAGGCTGGTTGTGCTGATGTATGCCGGGTACCAAAAGTACACCCGCACAGGTGGCCGCGCTGGCAACATCCTGTGGCTTTGCCAGTGCGATTGTGGCGAGCGCGTCGTTGTGGCTGGTTACAACCTTGTAAACAATCTTTTCCAAACAGGCAAGCCGCAGCAATCTTGTGGATGCCTGCGCACGGAGGCGACGGTCATACACGGCCATACGCGCAACGGTAAAAGAAGTCCCACCATGAACAGCTATACGGCCATGCGCGAACGCTGCGAGAATACTAAATCAAAAAATTATAAAGGCTATGGTTCGCGCGGCATCCGGGTGTGCGAGCGCTGGCGCGGGCCGGATGGCTTTGTGCATTTTCTGGAAGACATGGGCAAGCGCCCAGCAGGCAAAACGATTGACCGCAAGGATGTGAACGGCAATTACGAGCCAAGCAACTGCCGATGGGCAACAGATAAGCAGCAGGCCAACAACAGGCGGTCCAGCACCAAAGCACCCAAGCACACGGCGCAGGCCGATGTGGCCGCAATCACTGGCGTGGAAGAAATCATCTAAGAACAGCGCAGCCCACGGGCTGGTTGGCCGCGTGGGCGCTGTTGGCTGGTGGACAAGGCCAGCCAGATTGGGCCGCTGCTGTTAGGCTTGGCTCGCAGCTTTGTACTTGGTCAGGTACCTACGTCGATAGGGCAGGGGTAACAACCTGAAAGGCGGGTAACAACCTGAAAGGCGAAACCCCGATCACTTTCGTGTCGGGGTTCCACAAGCAGGGCCGGATTACTGCATTCGCAGGTCCAACCCAACATTTGTATATTACTCTAGTCAAGCCCAAACGCAATGCATTTGTGTTACATCGATGATTCCGGCGACGAGCAGACCCGCGTGTTCTCCGTGCTCGCAGTTCCAGTGGACAACTGGCGACAGTGTTTTGAACAGGTGCGTGATTTCCGGAGGGCGCTCAAGAAGAGCCACGGGGTCTTTGTGAAGGTCGAATTTCACGCCACAGAGTTCGTCTCCGGTCGCGGCAAAATTTCAAATCAACCCATTGGAAAACACGAACGGTGCCAGCTTTTCAGGCACACGCTGACGGAAATAACCCGTCTTCCCAATGTCCACTTGTTCAATGCCGTTGCTAGGAAACATGACGAAGAACGTCTGTATGAAAGGCTGCTGAACAGGATCAACAGGACACTGCTAGCGTGGAAGAGTCGCGGGCTTTTGATTAGCGACGAAGGAAAGGACTACACATCCCTTGTTCGTCGCATGGGTGTTCACAATCCAATTCCCAGCATGTATGGCGGTTGGCCTGACGGCGCAACAAAGAACATCGTTCTGGCGCAGATTTACGAAGACCCTGTTTTCAGGAAGTCCCACCGATCCTACTTTATTCAGCTTGCTGATTTCTGCGCCTACGCCTTGCTGCGCAGCGAAAGACCACTTGCGTCCAAAAAGCGCTATGACCTCCACAAAGCATTCGATTTGTTGAGCCCGATCTGTACGCCCCAATGCTACGCCAGCGACCACCGCAAGCTGGGGATTATCAGGGTATGAAGGACACGACCCGGCCCCAGCAGTAAAACGCACCTCCCATATTATCGATTACCTTTGGCTCGATTGTGGGTAATACAGAGCATTTGGCAGTTGTCAGCCGAGCTTCCGCCGCCCTTGCTCCATGCTTCAACGTGGTCGGCGTCCATTTCGTCTAACTTATAAATCCTGCTCTTGGTCGCGCCTTGCCCAATCGCGCAGAGCGGACAGTTGGACTCGCCCTTGCCCTCGGCTGCTTGCGTCTGCTTAGCGTATGCGGTCCGCTTTACCTTGGGTTCGAACACCCGAATGTCCAACAACTTCGTATCGAGCGAACCGCCCAAGAGATACTCGAAAATCCCCTTGCGATTCTTCACGTAGTCATCGGCGGCGAGTTTTTTCACAGCGTCCGACATCGTCTTTGGATCGTAGGACTTGCCGTGGTACTCCTCGTACAATCTGCCCCACTCCAATCCGCGCATTTCTGGGAGAACGTCGATGAACACTGTTGAAACCCAGTCGATCACGCTGTTGAAGTAGGTCTTCAGCTCATTGATGTTGTTATCGTTGCGATGCTGACTCATGTAGTCGCCAATGTCGCCCTTGCTCACCCAGTCCAGCGCGTGCTCCAGGAAGTCCTGCCGGTTCGCGCTGCCCTTGACGTAAGCGCCCCACTTCTGGATGTTCGCGTTTTGGCTATTGCTGAACTCAGCCTTCGCAAGCGTCACGAACGGTCCGGAGTAGATGGCATTCAAGAGCTCTTGGGAGTTGAGAGGCACACCTGCGATGTTGATAGTCTCAAACCATTGCTTGATCTCTTTCTCCGTGCCCTCGCACTCGTAGATCAGCAATTTCGAGGCCCGAAGCTTGGCTTGCTGTTCGGCGGGCAGGCTGTCGAAGTTCTGCGGGTTGCCGTCATCCATGATCGCGAACTTGTTTGTAACGAACCTACCGATACTGGTGATCCGTTGCTGACCGTCCAACACTTCGAACTTGTCGTCACCGACTTTGTTGAAGTAGATCAGTCCCAGCGGATACTCCTTTAGCAGCGATTCGATGACCGCCGCCTCTTTCTTGCCTCCGCCATCCGCATAGATGTAATTGCGCTGGTACTCCGGCTGAATGGTAAGCTTTCCGCCCAGCCCGAACAGCCCTTTGCCCTCTAATTGGTTGTACACAAACCCGTCGCAGATTTTGGCGACGCTGATGTCGGTTCTCAGCGTGGTCTTCACTTTTTCGTTCCTCCTGCACGCCGGGTACGGCGGCGGATGAAGATTCGCTTGTATTGCTGAATGTAGTACTCGCCGTCCACGACGTAGTAGGTCTGGTCCGTCGGGGGTCGATCCACCTTGATCGCTACGCCGTCGTTGAGCTTGGTCACGTTGCTTTCCTTTCCTGACTTGTCGACTTGAACTTGTATGTCGTATTTCCTTGTCTGCAAGTGGTAGCTCTTTTCGTATCCCAGAATCTCGAACTGGTCGGGGTTGTACTTGTCGAGGAAGGTGACCGGAACGCCCATAACGCCGTCGTAGTCGCCGGGGATCGCGTCGGTGAAAGGCACTTCGATGGCGTCGTAGTTGTCGTACCGGTCGTATGCCGCCTTGCCGTTGATCTCCTTGTGCTTGCTGAATCGCAGGTTGTCTTCCACGCTCATGAGGGGCAGCTTCTGGTGTCGGCGGCCATGGTCGAGGTTTGTGTACCAGCGGACGCCCTTAACGCGAATGTACTTGACGCCATTTTCGTCGACGCGCCAACCCGCCGCGTTAAGGGGATAGTGGTCTGGAACGCGGAACTCGCGGTCGCCGCTATGGATGGTGACGCCCATCCATAGCTTGTCGGCCTTGATGAGCGGAAAGACCTCCTTGTAGGTGATCGCTTGGACGTTACCGATGATCAGGAACTTCTTCCCGTGCTCGACGAGCTGGGCGATGTACTCGCGGAAGAGGGAGAAGGGCGGGTTGGTGACCACGATGTCCGTCTCTTTCAGGAGCGCGATGCACTCGGGGCTGCGGAAATCGCCCCCGGGGTACTTCTCATCTGCTTTCAAGGCTATTCTGGCGGCCTTGTTCCGCTTGAGGAAAAGCTCGACGTCGGTCACGTTCACAGCGCCGTCGCCGTCCTCGTCTTTCACACGGTCAAGGATGACGGCGAGTGCCTTGGGCTTCTGGCGCTTGCCATTCCCCTCGTTGTATTCCGGGAACAAGGTGCCCTGACCGGCGATGGGGGAGCCGTCGTAGCTGGTGGTGACGAGCTTTTTGAGGCCGAGCTTGTTGAAGTTGGCGGCGAAGTACTTGAAGAAGTTGCTCTCGAATGGGTCGTCGCAGTTGCAGTAGACGACCTTGCCGCGAAAGGTGTCGGGGTCGAACTCGAGGTAGGCCTCAACCTCTTTCTGGATGTCGACGTACTGGGTGTAGAACTCGTCCTGCTTGGACGCCTTGGCGGCGGCTAGGCTTCGGTTCAGCGGCTCGCCTCCTACCTTGCGCGGCGCGGTTGTTGGCATGGCTTGACATGAAAATTTAACATCCTGAATTGTGAGTTGACAATGACATCCGGGTGCACCGAAGGCTGAGCGTTACAAAGGAGTGCCCTTTGGCAGCAAAGCTGATCTTGCGCCCGTGATTGTTGCCGCGCGCATGTTCACGGTCAAAGACGCCAACAGCACCGTGGCTGGTTTGCCAATCGGTGCCGCTGTGTGTGGTGCCTGCCTGCGCGCTCCAATGTTGGAGGCCGCCGTTACGCTTGCGCAGCTAGATACTTTGCCTGCTGCTTTCGCCAGCAGGGGTCACAGCTATAACGCTTGGTGCGCCGCAGGTCGCCAACGTGGGCGTTGGCTGGTTTGATCGGGTGGCCGTGCACACAGGTTTTACGGTGGGGGTCGCGCATCGCCTGCTTGGCTTTTTCAAACAGTTTGATGAAGGCCGCGCTGGCCACGATCTTGGCCCTACGAGCTTGCCACTTTTTGCTTGCTTGCTTTTTCATGTTGATCTCCTGTTTTTGGTTTGTGGTTAGCGTTTGGGCTTCATCGTCAGCGCGGCCAGCAGTTGCTTGCCCGGTCCATCAAGGTACTGGCTGATTGCGTCGTCAACAGCGCGCGTCATGCTGATACCCGTTTGCTCGCTAAAATCGCGCAGCCGTGCAATGATCTCGCCGGATACCTGCACGGGCTGCCTGTTTGTTTTTGCTGCCATCGGTATCTCCCTCCACTCATAAACTATCAAAAGCATACATCAGCACACAACTCCACTCAGGTAATCACGACCCGGTTACCTTCTGCCTATTGGCCCCCATATCTTGAGGTGTCCGCTTGACAGCCCCAACATAGTGTGACTACAGTATTTACTGTAGATTGGCCGAACTTGCTTCGATTCGCAGTTCCAGCCCTGTGCAATCCCAGCTAGGCGACCACACAAGGGGATTGCAGCATGTCCAATTACACCAATTTGGCGTCGATTTTAGGTGGGCTACAACCGACGCCCCAGCAAATCAAGCGGGATGTTTTCATTTCATCCTTCCACGCCAACCGCGCCGAAGTGGAAGCGTTCATCTACCAATGGTCAACCGTGCAGGGCGTTTTCACGGCGAAAGCACTCGCCACGTTCGACAACGACGATTTCATAAACAGCACCAACCCCGAATATGTAATGTCGCAAATCCGCACCAAGTATTTGGGGAACGCGTCGGTCACAATCGTGCTCATTGGCACTTGCACGCACAGCAGGCGCTATGTGGACTGGGAAATCAAGTCATCGCTGAAGCAAGGCAGCAACACACCGAATGGTTTGCTTGCTTACGTGTTGCCGTCGGCAGTGCCCCCAGCATACGGGTTGTACGGGCCGATTGAGCACACGCAGCGTGCATGGCCTGCCGTACCTGAGCGGCTGGCCGCAAATTGGAACTACCACGACCAAGCAAACTGCTATGCGCGCTACTACGTACCTCCAACGTCAGCGGACGAGATACGCCGCCACATTGAATTTGCGGTTGAAGATAGGACAAAGCGCGCCCACCTTATCAAGAACAGCGCGACCATGTGGCAGAACAACCGCGAGTGCCGGGTTTGCAGGGTGACACACTAATGGCCGGGCCAGACCTGCTGCGCCTGTACTTGGACCATCGGCAGTTGGCGCTCGAAGTCTCGCTGTACCTCATCGTGCCACTGCTGGCCCTTGGCATTTTCCTGTGGTGGCGCGCAGCCGATGGGAAAAGTCTGTTCCACAAGTACGACGTGGTCAGCCTGAATGTGCAGCTTGGCAACGTTGGCAACGTCACACTAAAGCCGAACAACGAAGACATCCAAATCGCCCACCGGATTTGGACCGAGCTAATGACGCGCAAGGCTGCCCAGCGCATCGACATCGAGCACGACGTAATAATCGAAATCTACAATTCGTGGTACGCCCTGTTCGGTCGCGTGCGGCAGCTAATTTCAGACATCCCCGGCCACTTGTTGCGGAAAGAAGAAAGCACGCAGAAGTTGGTGCTGATTGCAACGCAGACGCTCAACGAAGGGCTGCGGCCACACCTAACACGCTGGAACGCCCGGTTTCGCCACTGGTACGACAACTGCCCGCCGAAGATGAAAGAGGATTGCCCGCAGGATTGCCAGAAGCAATTTCCGCAGTACGCCGAATTGATTGCTGACATGATGTCTGTTAACGAGCAGCTTATCCAGTACGCAAACGAACTGGAGAAGATTGTTAAGGGCAGCTCCAAATAGGCAGGCGCGCAGGAGTGCACTTTGGCAAAAAGCAAAGCTGATCCTAAGCCCGTGATTGTGCCACGCCTGTTCACGGTCAAGGATGCTGCCGCGTATCTAAGTGTCAGCCCGTGGGCCATCCGAAAACTGCATTGGGAAAGCAAGGTGCGCGGCATCTTTATCGGTCGCCGTCTGTTGTTCGACCGCGCCGATTTGGACCGCTACGTGGACGACCTCCGCCACAGTGCGTAGCGTTGGGGGATTGCAAGCTGTGCCCAATTTTTCTGCCTACGAGCAAACCCGGCCCGGGGGACGGCAATCACGTTTGTGGTGTTAGAATCCTGTGCCGGAGGGTCTACAGCATACATGCCATCCGCCAAAAGGTGGACGCCTATTGCCCCGGACAAGTGGGGGCCGCGCTATGAGCGGTTTTGCCCGACGTGCTCGGGTAAGATGTTTCAAGTTTTGCAGGAAAGAGAACGGGCAAAGAAACACCGTGGCCCGCGTGCCGACAGAATCGTCGTCATTTGCGCTAACAGCAAGTGCAAAGAGCACAAGGCGGCAAAGGCACGACGTGTCGGCTGGCCGATACGTCGGGGACTATAGAGGACTGGGCGGAGTTGCCGCTTACGTCGCTGCCAACTGTTCCCAATTTTTTGTGCCAGATTTGTGCCAAGCAAATCCCTAATGCTTGGCTTTCATCGTTTTTGTGGTTTTTGTTGTACCCTAAATCCCAAGCACTTACCGCAAGTTGTTGATGCCACGCGGGCGTGGATAGTGCGAGTCCAACCGCCGCCACCAATCTTATCAATGACTTCCGGGGAACCGGCGGTCCGCCCGACCGGGCACTGTTGCGGATTTGTTGCGATTTGTTGCGGCTCCGTTATGGTATCCAGCCGGTCTACCCAGTTCACATTGGCGCCCGGGATCAGATGCCCGTACGCGTCCACGGTCACTTGGATGGAGCTGTGCCCCATCTGCTCTTTCACGTAGGCCAGAGACGCACCGCCCTGAATGAGCGCACTTCCGAAAAAATGTCGGCAGTCATGGAATCTGAACCTGCAGAGGCCGGCGTGTTCGATAGCCGGGAGGAAATACCGTTTGATCAGGTTGTCGGAATCGAGCACCGATCCCTCAGGGGATGGGAAGACTAGTACATCGTCCAGTTAGTTCTTTATAGTATTGAAAACGCGGCGGCTGCTCTTTGGCTTGCTCGGATGCGCTGCTTGATAGTGCTTGGTCGCCTCGATGATGCGTTGCAGTTTCTCCGGTCCCTTGGTCCAAACGAAGGGCTTGGGATTTCGGTTGTTGTGAGCGATGTAGCTCAACAGGAATTCCTTGAGCTGGCGTTTCGAGGTATGAACGCTTTGTGACAAGCCCTGCTTGCCGAGGATGCTGAAGAAACATTCCACCAGGTTGACCCAGGAAGCGTGGGTCGGCGTGGAATGGAAATGCGCCTGGGGATGCCGCTTCAGCCAGCGCCGAGCTGCTTCATTCTTGTGGAGGTTGAGATTGTCGAGAACCATGTGTAACTCTCGGTCCGGGAAGGCTTCGACGACATCCTGCAGGAACCGCAGGA
>Ga0307479_10001950_pt1 | contig 18852 bp, 15 predicted proteins | sample atmos_gasesECM4C_FD_203743 | JGI IMG/M metagenome (GOLD analysis project Ga0307479, IMG submission 203743) | Hardwood forest soil microbial communities from Morgan-Monroe State Forest, Indiana, United States - atmos_gasesECM4C_515 | ecosystem: Environmental > Terrestrial > Soil > Temperate... | reverse complement strand
TACGTGCGCACCGCCGGGGAGACGAACCAATTGATCAGCTCGGTGCGGGCGAAGATGCGGGATCTCGACGCTAACGTGCCGATTTACGCGATGCGCACGATGGACGAGCAGATCAGCAATTCGCTGTCGACAGAGCGGATGATTGCGAGCTTGTCGACCGTGTTTGGATTTGTGGCTACCGTGCTGGCGATTATCGGGTTGTATGGAGTGATGTCGTACAGCGTGGCGCAACGGACGCGGGAGATTGGGATTCGCATGGCGCTGGGCGCGGAGCAGGGGAAGGTCATCGGCATGGTGATGCGCGAAGTGTTGACGCTGATTGCCATTGGGGTTGGCGTGGGCGTGCCTGCTGCGCTGGTGCTTACCCGAGTGGTGAAGAGCCAGCTTTACGGCTTGGAGGCGCACGATCCGTGGACGCTGGGATTGGCGACGGGATTGTTGGCGATGGTGGCTTGCGCGGCGGGGTATGTGCCGGCGTTGCGCGCGAGCCGGGTCGATCCGATGAAGGCGCTGCGGTATGAGTAGTTGCTGCGTTGGAGGGAAAGCGAGTTTCAACGCCATTTTCATTCTGTAGACGGGCGGGGATGAGGTCCTTCGGCTGCGCTCGTCGGGTAGCCTCAGGACGACACTTTCGCGGGTGCGGCTAGGTTTGAAATGCGGAGGGGTGGCGCTGGCCGGCTGCGATTAGGCGTTCGATTTCGGCGATGGGCGCGATGTGGCCGCGGGCGCCGATTCCGGTGCAGTTGAGGGCGGCGGCGGCGCAGGCGAATTCGAGTTGGCGCGGCAGCGGCCAGCCTTGTAGCAATCCATAGATAAAACCAGCGTGGAAGATGTCGCCGGCACCGGTGGTGTCCTTCGTTTCGACGCGAAATGCCGGAGCGTAGTGGAATTGCGCGCCGTCGTAGGCGAGAACGCCTTCGGGGCCGAGCGTGGCGGCGGTGAGACGCGCACCGTAGCGGGTGCGCACAGCCGGCAGCGATTTGCGCAGGTCGGATTCGCCGGAGATGCGACCGGGGATGTCGCGGCTGGTGATTAGGTAATCGAGCAGCGGGAGAAGGGAATCGACGCCGGGGTAGAGTTCGTCGAGATCGGCGACGACAGGAATGCCCGCGGAGCGCGCCCAGGTGGCGGCGATGGTTGCGGCGGCGGTGTCGTGGCCGTCGAGGTGTAGGGCGCGGGCTTCGAGGATCCAGTCGCGTTGGAGGTCGCTTGGCTGTATAGCGAGGCGGTCGTCGCGCTTCCAGAGGACGGTGCGCTCGCCCGCGTCGTCGACGAGGATGAAGGCTTGCTGGCTGGGGCAGCCCGGCGCGGTGAGGAGATGCGTTTCTACTCCGAGGCGGGCGAACTCGGAGCGGTGCAAGGTAGCAGCGAGGTCGTCGCCTACTTTGCCGACGTAGCGGGTACGGAGTCCCCAGGTCTGGCAGGCGACCATGGCGGTGGCGACTTGGCCTCCGGGGAGGACGTTGGCGGAGCGGAATTCCACCTTGGACCCAGCTGCCGGGAACCGGTGAACGGGAATGAGTGTGTCGGTGGCGTTGAGGCCGACACCGACGACGTCGATTTTGTTGGAGTTGGACATGTTCAATGGAAGCGGGTCGTGCGGTGCAGAGTGACTCCACAGATTACAAGAAGAGTCAGGGTAGCGGCGCTCAGAAGTAGAGCGGGCGACCAGTTGAGCTGGATTTGCGGGAGGCGGGCGGTCGCGGCGAAGTAGGCGAAGATTGTGGTGGCAGCGGCTACTAGTAGCCAGTCGATCGCGGTTCGCGACGGTTTTGCTTCGCTGGCGGATTGACGGCCGACCATGCGGGCATCGACGAAATCGCTTTCGATGTTGTAGCGCTGACCTTCGCGGTGCGCGGCTTGCTTCCAGCATCTTTGCTCGGAGCTGGTGGCGGAAGAAAAACTAATCGCGGCTACGCCCGCCATCATCAGCAAAGAGCCGCCGATGACTTGCGCGTAGATGGAATGTCCGCGGCCGTGCAACTCGCCGAAAACAAGCATGCCCCAGAGAAGTCCCCAGAACTGATTGGTGTTTGAGAGCGGGATGCCGCGGCTGATGCCGACATATTTTGCGGCGTATTGCTGGAAGAGGTCGCCGATGACCCAGATGAATCCGCCGAGCGTGAGCCAGAAAAGCACGTCGCGGGCGCTTTGCAGTTCGCGTAAGAGCGGCGCTACACCGAGATAGCTGACGGCGAGTGCGGACATCATGCCGAGCTCGCCGAACGTGAAGAATGTGACGAAGGAGAGCGGATTCATGCCGGTGAGATAGGCTTTGCGGTAGGGGATGTACATTGTGCCCCAGAGGACGCCGGCGCCGAGCGCGGCCCAGACTCCGCGAAGGGAATGCGCGGCGGTGGCTTGCGTTGACGAAGCGATGGCCAGCAGCGCGGCGCCCACGCACATCACCAGCGCGCCCCCGAGGACGCCGAGCCAGCGGCGCCAGCCCGCTTGGCGCAATTCGTTGAAGAAGAGAAAGCCCCAGAGAATGCCGAGCAGGCTGTTGGAGTTCCACAGCGGAAACGCGATGCTCAGGCCGATGTCGCGGATGGCGAAAATGGTCATAGTGTTGGCGACGGCCCACAAGCAGCCGGCGAGCAAAGCCCAGATGATCAGATGAGGAGCGCGGCGCACGTCGGCGCGGACCGAAGAAGTGCCGAGGATTAGAGCGGGGACGCTCCAGCGCGCGAGAAAAACGCCGACGACCATGATGAGCGAAATCACCATCGGAGACAGGCCGAAGGTGACGAGCTTGGTGGGTGCTTCCGCTGCGCCGAGCCACGCGCCGGCGGTGAAGCCGGAGAGAATGCCTAAGAGTTGCAGCTTGCGGGCACGCGAGGCTTGTTGTGCCGCAGAATCGAGGGTTAGCGTGGATTGCATAGCCGGTCAACTAAGGAATGTGAGCAGAACCAGCCCGCCGATCAGGACCGCGACGGGCACCCAGAAATGAATGTCGGTGAGAATGCTGGCGAGCGTGCTTTGCCGTGGGGCAATTTCGTTGGGCATGCGGCCTTTCTGAAACGAAGCGCCGCTATGCTAGGACAAAAACGGGCTTTTATCCAATGGGGCGATGTTGCGGACTTGGGGCGCAGCCTGCCGCACCCCTACGAGGGGCTACCTTGGCCAAACGCCGGCAGTGAAGCTGCGAATGGTGGTGAAGTGCAGATTTTCGTAGAGCTGGACGGCGGAGCGGTTTTGCGACGTCACCGTCAGCGTCAATTCGCGGAATTTCAAGGCGCGCAGCGTCTCCGCCGAGGTTTGCATGAGCATGCGGCCGAGCCCGTGACCTTGATAGCCGGGAAGTACGCAGATTTGCGTCGTGTGGCCCACTCCGGGCGAAACTTCGCTGGTGAGCACGGCGCCGATGAGGTCGTCGCTGCCGGGCTGACGCAAGACGAACGAAGCGCCGGGGACGAATTGGCCGCAGCCGGGAAGCAGAATGATGTTCTTGAGGAAGCGCAGAGCTCCGGCACGGCTGCGGTACTGATCGTTGATTTCGCCGTCGACATGATTGGCGTACGACAAGTAAATCAGCTTGGCGCAAGGCTCGAAGAAGCGATCGTTCCAGCGGTCGAGGCGCATGCCCGCGGAGGATCCGGCGCGCGGCTCGTCGTTCTTTTGTAAATCGAGAAGCATGAACTGGCGCGTGTAGAGCTTGAAGCCCTGTTCGCGCAGCGGATTGTCGACCGGGCCGCCGAAGGGCATCAGTTGCGCCTCGATGCGCGAGAGTTGCGGGAGCGCGCGCATCGAGAAGAGCATTTCTTCGAGGAGGCGGCGGCCGATGTCGGCTTGCGGAAATTTGGGGGAGACGTAGAGTCCGCCGATGAGTCCCTTTTGTTCCTCGAGAACGTAGAAGGAATAGCCGGCGGCGGAGCCGTTTTCAAACGCCACGCAGCCGCAGAGCGCGTGTGCTTCCAGAAACCGTTTGATGAGGTCGAGGGCGCCGCGATAGTCCCAGTGCAGCTCATCGTGCCAGTGGCGCGCTTCTTCCTCGAGCAGCGGCTCAAGCTGGCGGACGCTGGTTTGGCGAAGGTCGAGGATATTCATCGAAGGGCGGCGTAGCGCGCAGCTTTATGATAGCTGATTCGGCAAGCCGCGCGCGAAAGGCGGAGCCGTGCGGGCGGCGACTGCTACTGCATGCGACACAGACCGAGCAGTTACGAAATCGCCGGCGGAACCCGCGTGCTACGATGACAAATATTTCGGTGAAGGATTAGAAACGGGCTATGCGCCAGCCCAGTGGCGCGGTTACGAATGTCCATTCTTGACGAATTTCGGTTTCCGTCGCGTTGGTACACAAAGATATTGATGGCCGTTTTGTCGTTGCTGTTTTTCGCCGTGGTCGCCACTTCGGCGATTGCGGGATTTTTGGTGTACCGCATCGTGAAGCCGCAGCGCTCCAGCAGCGAAATCAACATGGACAGCTTTCCGGGGCGCCCGGACGCCATGAAATTTTCGGTCCCGGGAGAGGGGCAGCGCGACGGCTGGTTTTTCCCGGGGCTGGTGGGAGCGCCCACGATTGTGCTGTGCCACGGATACGGCTCTAGCCGCGGCGAATTGCTGACGCTGGTTTCCGCGCTGCAGGACCACCAGTACAACGTGTTCGTGTTTGATTTTGCCGCGCACGGCGGGAATGGCGGGATTACCTCGTTTGGTTATCACGAAGCGGAAGAAGTGCGCGCGGCGATTGATGAACTCGCCCGGCGAAACGATGTGGATCCTGTCCATTTCGGAGTGTGGGGCTATAACTTGGGCGCTTACGCGGCGTTGCGCGAAGCGGAAAACGACAAGCGGGTGCGCGCGTTGATTCTGGATTCGGTCTACGATTCGCCAGAGCAAATGGTGAAGATCGGCGTGGAAAAAGAGGGCTTGGCGGGAATTCCGCTGATGGCACGCTCGGCGGAAGTGAGCTTTGGGTGGATCAATCACAAATATAGCGGGGAGAAGCCGCTGACCTGGAAGCTCGATGCGGTGGCGGGCGTGCCGAAATTGTTTATTGAGGCCGCGGACGATCCGGAGCTGGCGGGCATCACGCAAAAAATCTTCAAGAGCGCGCCGGAACCGAAGGAGCAGGTCACCATACTGCACGGCAATTTCGTGAATATGGAAGATGCGGACAAGCGCGCGTACGAGAATCGCGTCGTCAGCTATTTCTTATTGCGGCTTCCCGCTACTGGGCGCATGAGCCGCTAACGGTTCTGCCTTTTTGCAGAGAAAAGCGGCGGGGAGTACGAGGTGCTTCTGGCACACGTAACCTTCGGCTTGCAATCTTGATTGTCCCTTCCATGAACTAAATACAAGACCGCGTGCACCGGGCGACCATTCGGGGAGCTCACGTCCCAGGTAGAAATTCAGCCCGTAATGTATTCCGCGCCGCAGATCATAGACAAGAACATCTCTGGAAGTGAGGGCTAACGAGTCCGTGAGGCTCGCGGCGATAGCACCTCTCGCGGAAAACTGAGGATCCATCCAGGTTAGCCCGCTCGAGAAGCCCCATGTAGCGAGTAGCATTCCTACCTGAACTACGCAGAGAGACGCAATCGGGTGGCGCTTAAGACTGAGAATACCTCCGATAATCCCTGCGACAACGAGCGGAAGCCAGACTTTTGTGGTCCACGGAGCAGGAAGAATGTCCGTTCCCAGGACATGATGAGCAGCAAACCGCTCTATGGCAATCGCTAGAACAATCGATGTGATTGCATACCCCGACACGAGAAGCCTTTTTTCAGGTCGGTTCGCCAAAACGGCACTCGTTTTGTTCGCGACTAACCAAGTGAGGGGAGGCAGAGCGGGCAAAATGTAGCCAGGGAGCTTGGATTGCGAAGTCGTGAAGAACAGCACAGGGAACAGTCCAAGGCTGAGAAAGAGAGCATTCAGTGGCGAGCGCGAACGGGAGTCTACGAGCGCTGCCAACATCCCGATGGTCCAGGGCAGGAAGGCAGCCAGTAGAACGGGAACGTAGAACCAGAAGGGTTGGATGTGTTGGAATTCGGGGGTGAAGTAGCGCTTGAAGTTGTGTTCGATGATGAAGACGCGGATGAAATCGGGATTTCGTCGGGCGACGAGGATATACCACGGCAGGGCGGTGAGGCAGAAGGCCGCGACTGCCGCGGGGTGAAAGACGCGGAGGGCGTCTCGCCAGCGCTTGGTGAAGACCGCCCAGAAAAAGACGGACCCGCCGCAGAGAATTACGGCAGCTGGCCCCTTCGCCAACACCGCTAATCCAAGGAAAAACCCAAATAGAATCAGCGCGAGCCATTGTCGCCGCGCGACGTTCGCTCTCCCTTGTAGGAGCGCAGCATGTTGCGCCCCATCTCGGCTCGATTCATCCGTCACAAGGCCGAGGGTGGTTGCGGCGCAGACCATCGCTATCGTCAACATCGCGCTGAAGGGCATATCTGTTGCGGCGGCGTGGGAAAAACCGATCATGCCGACGGTGGTCGGAAGAAGGAGCAGCAGCCAGCGCGCCGTTTCTCCGTCGTAGATGCGCCACGCAAGCCAGGCCATCGCCAGCGTCGCGAGCAGCGCTGAAATCGCGCTTGGCAAGCGGGCGGCGGCCTCACTCACGCCGAAAAGCTTGAAGCAGATCGCAGCACTCCAATAGTAAAGCGGCGGCTTCTCGAACCACGGCTTGCCGTATAGGCGTGGCGTGACCCAGTCGCCGGTCTCGGCCATGTCGCGCGCAATCCACGCGTAGCGCGGCTCATCCGGGCCGACGAAGCCTATGGCTCCCAAATGGCTGAAATAACAGACGTACAACGTCGCGCAAATCAGCGCGGCCCAGCCTATCCGCGCTGCGAGTTCGTTTGCGCTTTTCTGCGGAGCAATGTCAGTGGAGGTAGTCACGAAAGAGTGAGTCTAGCATTGGTGCGCATGAACGTCAGCGCGTAGGATACTTGGTTTGAAGCGCCGCGACATGACGGAGGCCAATGAAGGAGTGGCTTGAATACGCCGCAATGTCGGCGATTTTGAAAATGCTGGGGGCTTTGCCGCGTGGCGTGGCGCGAGGCTTCGCGGCAATGGTGGCGCGGCTGTTGTATGCGATGCAGCCGAAGTTGCGGCGTACCGCCGAGTTCAATTTGCGCCTAGCGTTTCCGGAATGGGATACCACCCGACGAAAGACAGTGATCCGCGCCATGGTTCAGAATCTCGGGTGGATGGCCGCGGAGTTTGCACGCTTTCCGAAGTACACCCGCGAAAATATCGAGGAGGTCGTGATCCTCAACGGGCACGAGAATTTTCTGGATGGGCAGCGCCGCGGCAAAGGCGTGCTGTACCTCACCGGCCACATCGGCGCGTGGGAGCTGTCGTCGTTCGCGCACGCTTTGCACGGCTTTCCGCTGCACTATATGGCTCGGCCGCTGGACAACACGCGCGTCGACTATCTGGTGAATCGCTATCGATGCCTATCCGGGAACCGGCCAATTTTCAAGAATGAGTCCGCGCGCGCCCTGCTGAAGATCTTGAAGGAGGCCGGAACGGTGGGGATTCTGGCGGACCAGAACACCATGCCGGAAGAAGGCGCGTTCGTGGATTTTTTCGGCAAGCCCGCGTGCACGACGACGGGAATTGCGCGCGTTGCGCTGCACACGGATGCTGCCGTCGTGCCGGGATATGCGTATTGGGATGGGGCCATCGGAAAATATCGGCTCCGGTTTGAGCCGGCCGTGGAGTTGATTCGAACGGGCGACATCGAGAGGGACGTCTTTGTGAACACGCAGAAATTTGCGAAGGTGATTGAGGAGATTATTCGCAAACATCCGGAGCAGTGGGTATGGGTGCATGCACGGTGGAAGACGCGGCCAAAAGGTGAGGCGGAACTTTACTGAAGGAGAAGAAATTTCACCACAGAGGTCATAGAGCCCACAGAGAAGAAGATTCGCGGAGAGTCGACCATGACGAAGACGGCTGGGGATCTGGCGGCGGCCATCGGAGCCGAGCTAGAGGGTGACGGAAGCTTTGACGTGCGTGGCGTGGCTGCGCCGGAGCGCGCGGGCTTGCACGATCTGATCTATGTTGAAGCTGCGAAGCATGCCGGGCGCGCGGGAGCATCTGCCGCGGCTTGTGTGCTTGTGGGTGAAGGTGTAACGATCAGCGGCAAAACAATTTTGCGGCACGCGCAGCCCAAGGTGGCGTTTGCGAAAGCCGCGGCGATGCTCGTGGAGCGCGCGCCGATTGCCACGGGCATTCACGCGACTGCGATCATTGCGCCGCTAGCCCTCGTTGGGAAAAACGTCAGCATAGGGCCATACGCAGTGATTGGTGAAGATGCGCACATCGGCGACGGCACGCAGATTGGGGCGCATTGCGTTATCGGAGCGGGATGCTGGATCGGTGAGAAATGCCGGATTCATTCTCGAGTGACTTTGTATGCCGGCGCGCGCATCGGTTATCGCGTCGAGATTCATGCCGGCGCTGTCATCGGCGCCGATGGCTTCGGGTATGTGTACGGCGACGGGCGCTACTGGAAGTTTCCGCAGGTCGGCATTGTGGAGATTGGTGACGATGTCGAGATCGGCGCCAACGCGACCATCGATCGCGGCTCGCTGGACGACACGCGCATCGCGGAAGGCGTGAAGATCGATAACCTTGTGCATGTGGGGCACAACGTGCAAATCGGTGCGCACACGGTGATTGCCGCGCAGACAGGCATTTCCGGCTCGAGCTCGCTGGGGCATCATGTGGTCGTCGGCGGGCAAGTGGGAATCGCGGATCATTGCACGTTAGAGGACGGCGCTATCGCAGGAGCGCAAGCAGGCATTCCCACCGGGAAAACAATTCGAGCGGGGCAGACGGTTTGGGGCACGCCTGCGCGCGAGATCGGCAAATTCAAGGAAGCGTATGCTTGGTATGCGCGGCTTCCCGAGCTTGGCGCGCGCATCAAGGAGATAGAGGGCAAAATATCGGCAAAGGAAAAAAGAAAGAGTTCACCACAGAGACCACAGAGGGCGCAGAGGAAAAAAGGAAAATAGAGACACATGCGGTGGCAGGTCATCGTCGTCGGCGGGCATACCCGAAGCATCGGGAAGACGCAGTTGGTGTGCGACCTGATCGCCGCGTTCCCCAACGAGAATTGGGTCGCGGGAAAAATCACGCAGTATGGCCACGGAGTCTGCGCGCAGAATGGCGAGAATTGCGATTGCGCTCCGGATGAGCATGTTTGCGCGATTAGCTGGGAGAAGCGCCCGAGCGAAACCGACAGCGGACGCTTTTTGGCCGCAGGCGCGCGGCGCTCTTTCTGGTTACGAACCAAACAGGGATTCCTCGCGGAGGGCATGCCGCTGCTGCGCGCAGCGCTGCACGAGGTTGGGGACGCAGACCAGGGTGAGACGGGGCGCGTAATTCTCGAAAGCAACACGCTGCTGCAATTTCTGAAGCCGTCGTTGTATCTGATGGTTCTCGATCCCTCCAAAGGGGACTTCAAGGACTCCGCGAAATTGCAGATGGATCGCGCCTCCGCCTTTGTCCTGCGCCAGCCGTTGCGCGATGCGGGCACCGAAGTCGCGTGGATGGGCTTGCCGCGGCAACTTCTGCGCGGCAAACCGAAGTTCCTGCAGCGCGAAGGCGAAGCCCTGCCGCCAGGCCTCCTGGAGCAGGTGCAAGGCATCATCCATGACCAGAAAGGCGTCGAGATGTAAACACCGCGCCATCTTAGCGGTTGACCCCTGCTCGGCCCCCGGCGATAATTTAGTAGTACAGACGCTATCCGCAAAACAGTTGGCGCTTGCCAAAAAACGCGCCGGGCGTCTTTCGGGTCGAAATCGCACTGGGGGATTTGCCTTGGCAACGAGCACGCGCGGGCTGGATACTCCCGTCACCTCCGGAGCTCCAGTCGGTTCAAGAATACAGGAACGCCTAGAGCGCCTCGAACAGGCCATCGAGAGCGGCGCGAACCACCTACTGTCTTTGCAAGTGGACGCCGGCTACTGGGTCGGCGAGCTCGAAGCCGACACCACTCTCGAATCCGACTACATCTATTATCTCCACGTTCTAGGGAAGGCCGATCCAGAGCGCATCGCCAAGCTCGCGAATTATGTCCGCCAGCGCCAGCTTGCAGATGGTGGATGGAGCATCTATCCCGGCGGGCCGTCGGAGCTTAACGCTACGTGCAAGGCGTATTTTGCACTGAAGTTGGCGGGTGACCCGCAAGATTCTCCGCACATGACGCAGGCCCGAGCTGCAGTGCACCGGCTCGGAGGTCTCGAGCACACCAATTCCTACGTTCGCTTTTATCTCGCGCTGGTCGGGGCTGTCGGGTGGGATCTCGTCCCGGCGATTCTGCCGGAGCTGATGCTGCTGCCGAACTGGTTTTACCTCAACATTTACGAGATGTCGTCGTGGACGCGCGGCATCGTCATCCCCATGGCGATTTTGTCTGCCGTGCGGCCGGATTGGCGGCTGCCGGAACGCGCGCACGTCGACGAACTTTTTTGCGATATTTCCAATAAGAAAGCCGCGTTCGACTGGAGCGACCAGCTCATTTCTTGGCGCAATTTCTTCCTTGCGCTCGACCGCGCGCTGAAACTTTACGAGAAGCTTCCGTGGAAGCCGCTGCGCCAGCGCGCTTTGCGCGAGGCAAAGTCCTGGCTGCTCCAACATGTCGAGCGCACGGAAGGCTTGGCCGCCATTTATCCAGCGATGATGAATTCGATTTTCGCGCTGATCGCTCTCGGCCACGGTCCCGACGACCCGCTGACGGCGCGCGAAATTCGCGAATTCTCCCGCTTCGAGATCGAAGACGGCGACACGATCCGCATGCAACCCTGCGTCTCGCCCGTGTGGGATAGTTGCATCGCTATGGTGGCGCTCGAGGAAGCCGGCTTGCCGCCGGATCACCCCGCGTTAGTAAAATCCGCGGACTGGATTTTGTCGAAGCAGGTTCTCGGCCCGGGCGACTGGCAAGTCAAAAACAAAGACGCCGAGCCAGGCGGCTGGGTCTTCGAGTTTCGCAATGATTTTTATCCCGACGTCGACGACACCGCGTTCGTGCTTATGGCTCTCCAGCGCGTGAAATTTCCCGAGCCCAAGCGCATGGAAGCTGCCGTGCGCCGCGGCATCCAGTGGCTGCTCAGCATGCAGAACCGTGATGGCGGCTGGGGCGCCTTCGATCGCGACAACAACAAGGCCTTTCTCTGCAACATTCCCTTCGCCGACCACAACGCGATGATCGACCCCTCGACCGCGGACGTTACGGCACGCGTGCTGGAGTGCCTTGGCCGCTACGGCTGGCCCGCGGAGCATCCAGCGGTGCAGCGCGGCGTGAAATTCCTATTGCAGGATCAGTGCGAAGACGGTTCCTGGTTTGGCCGCTGGGGCGTGAATTACGTTTACGGCACGGGCGGAGTACTGCGGGCGCTGGAAACGGTTTCTCTTACCGCCAAAGAATATTGCCAGCGCGCGGTGCGCTGGCTGCGCACAGTGCAGAAAGCCGACGGCAGCTTCGGCGAATCGCTGCGCAGTTATCACGAGCCTGCGACCAAAGGCCAAGGCAAAAGCACCGCGTCGCAAACCGCCTGGGGCCTCATCGGATTGCTCGCCGGCTCGGACACAAGCGATCCTGCAATCCAAAGCGCATCGGCCTATCTCGTCGAGCAGCAAAACGCCGATGGCTCCTGGAGCGAAGACGAATTCACCGGCACCGGCTTCCCCTGCGTCTTCTATTTGAAGTATCACCTGTATCGAAATTCGTTTCCGCTCTATGCCTTGGCCCGCTTCCGCAACCAGGCGCAAGAAGCGCGCCAGTACTGCGCGCTCACATTCCAGCCCGGCGAATTCCGCCTGCGCAGTGGGTTTTAGCCTACCGCATGCCTACTCTGGTCACTGGCGCCTCCGGCTTCCTCGGGAGCCACATCGCCCGTCAGCTCGTTGCGCGCGGCGATACCGTGCGCGTGCTGCTACGCCCCTCGAGTCACAATCGCGCCATCTCCGACCTTTCGCTGGAATACGTCACCGGCGATCTCCGAGATCCCGCTTCCCTCGAGCGCGCCATGAAGAGTGTAAAACGTGTCTTTCATGTCGCCGCCGATTACCGCCTGTGGGCCAGGCGCTCAAAAGATATTTACGAGTCCAACGTCGGCGGCACAAAAAATCTACTTCTAGCGGCGGAAAACGCCGGCGTCGAGCAACTCATTTACACCAGCACCGTGGCCACCATCGCGGTCGACCGCCCGCAGCCACCCAACGAATCGACGGAAGCGCGCCTCGACGAAATGGTCGGCCACTACAAGCGCTCCAAGTGGCTAGCAGAGCAGGCAGTGCGGAACGCGGCTAAGAACGGCGCGCCGGTGATTATCGCCATGCCTACGACTCCCGTCGGCCCCTGGGACTGGAAGCCCACGCCGACCGGGAAAATCATCGTCGATTTTCTGAATGGCAAGATGCCAGGCTACGTCGACACAGGGCTGAATTTCGTCGGCGTTGAAGAATGCGCCGCGGGTCATCTGCTCGTTTCCGAGAAAGGAAAAACCGGCGAGCGCTATTTGCTGGGCGCCGAAAATCTCACCCTCAAGCAAGTCCTCGACACGCTAGCGAAAATCACCGGCCTGCGCGCGCCGAGCATGAAGATTCCGCACGGGCTGGCCCTCGGTGTCGCATATGCCGACACGGTCTTTTCGCGGCTCACGTTTCGCGAGCCACAAATTCCCATTGAGGGCGTGAAAATCGCGCGCCACAATATGTTTGTCGATTGCTCCCGCGCCCAGCGCGAACTAGGTTTTCGCCCAGGCTCCGTGGCAGCAGCGTTGGAGCGCGCGGTCCGCTGGTACGAAGCCAACGGCTATGTCTCTGCGAAGCGCGCCCGGCGTATAGTGCACGCAGCAGCATCTTTCTGACGTGCGCGCTTCCGCGCGTGCTGCGCCAGGCTTTGGTTCGGCATCTGAACAATAGACATGAAAATTCTTGTAACCTTCGCAGTGGAAGCCGAATTCTCTCCGTGGCGGAAGTTGCGTCAGTTTTCACAATCCAATCTAGGAGATGTCCGAGCGCATTCAGCGCAAATGAAGGACGGCGAATTAGTCGTTCTCCTTACCGGAGTCGGCGGCAGAAGAGCGTGGGGGGAAGCGACGCAGGTGATTTGGGACGGTAATGTTGACGTTTGCATTTCGAGTGGCCTTGCCGGAGCCCTGAGAGCGGAACATCGTCCGGGCGATGTCTTGGCGGCGAAAGAGGTCCACGCGACGAACAGGAAAAAGGTGATTCCCTCCGACCCCGCCCTGCTCGGGCTGGTCCGTGCCTGCGGTGCTAAAATAGTAGATGCCTTTTATAGCGTCGACCGTGTCCTAGTCCGCTCGAGCGAAAAATCCGAGTTGGGTGCGAAGGCCGACGCTGTCGAGATGGAGAGTGGGGACATAATGCTGGAAGCCGTCGCCTTCGGTGCCAAAGTGATCGCGATTCGTGGCATCAGCGACGCCGTCGAGGAAGACCTGCCGCTGGATTTCAACCGTGTCACGTCGGAATCCGGGGATTTGAGCTTCGCGAAGGTCATGGCGCAAGCTGCGGCTCATCCGAGATCGATCCCTAAGCTCATTCGGTTCGGTTGGCAGAGCAGGAGCGCAGCGGAAAAGCTGGCAATTGTCCTCGACGCCTATATTCAGAAGCTCGTAACTACGGACCTCATGACACAAGCTATAGAGGTGTCTGCCACATGAGTGGCACGCGAGCGATTGTAGAGGCCGCAAATACTCTCAGCGCCATTCCCAAAACCATGCGCGCTGGCGTCTACCGCGAAAAAGGAATCGTCCGCGTCGAGGAAGTTCCCGTTCCCGAAGTCCGCGACCACGAAGTCTTGATCAAGGTCGCCGCCTGCGGCATTTGCGGCACCGACATCAAGAAAATCTTCCAGCGCTACGTCGAGCCGCCGCAAATCCTCGGTCACGAACTTGCCGGTACGGTCGTCGCGGTCGGCCCCGGCGTCACCAAATGGAAGCCCAGCGATCGCGTCATGAGCTTCCATCACACGCCTTGCGGCAAGTGTTTCTACTGCGAGAACCGCCTCTTCTCGCAGTGCAAGCAGTACAAAGCTACAGGACTGACCGGCGGCTTCACGCCTAACGGCGGCGGCTTCGGCGAATACGTGAAAGCCATGCCGTGGGTAGCCGAGCGTGGCATCGTCAGGCTTCCCGACAACGTCTCCTTCGAGGAAGCCACTTTTATCGAGCCAATTAACACCATTGTTAAAGCAGTGCAAAAAGCTCGCGTAGCCTCTGGCGAAACAGTCCTCGTGATCGGCTGCGGTCCCATCGGCTTGCAGCTTTTGATGGTCAGCAAGCTGCAAACCGCCAACCTGTACACCAGCGATCCCATCGCAGAGCGCCGTGCCAAGAGCCTAACGCTTGGCGCCATAGAGTCCTTTAACCCAACAAATGGTAAGCTAGTAGATGCCATACGGGCCAGGACCGAAGGGCGGGGGGCTGATGCCGTGCTGGTCGCCGTAGCGCATCCCGCACTCGTGACGGAAGCGCTCGCGGCAGCGCGCCCCGGGGGACGCGTTTTGCTCTTTGCCGCGAACGACCCGGTTACCAAGATCGAGTTTCCTGCAGCGGCGGTGGGGATTGACGAGAAAGAAATCCTGGGCAGCTATAGTGCCGCAGTCGACATCCAAGACACTGCGGCAGCTCTGGTGCTGCAGAAGAAACTTCCGGTCATGGATATTGTCACCCATCGCTTTCCTTTGGATAGAATTCAAGACGCGCTGGAACTCGCAGTGCGGCCCACGGCCCAGTCTCTTAAGATTCTGATCACGCACACATGAGAACAACCACGCCCAAGAGATCGGAAGGTATCGGCGAAGAAGCCGTGGCGGTAATACGCGCTCCTGCCGTGCCCTCAAAGATGATGGCCGCCGTGCTGTACGGCAGCGAGGACTTGCGCTTGGAACAAATCGATGTCCCGCATCTCGCCGCCGACGAAGTCTTGCTTCGCGTGCGTCTCGCGCTCACCGATGGTACCGACCTGAAAGTTTGGCAACGCGGCTATCACGCCAAGATGATCCAGCCGCCCGCGATTTTCGGCCACGAAGTCGTCGGCGAAGTCGCCGCGGTTGGGAAGCGAGTTGACGCCAGGTGGCGTTTGGGCCTGCGCGTAATCGCCGCCAATTCCGCGCCCTGCCTCCGTTGCTTTCACTGTCGCCGCGGCCAGGAAAATCTCTGCGAAGATCTTCTCTTCAACAACGGCGCTTACGCCGAGTACATGCGCATCCCCGGCCGCATCGTCATGGAAAATATGCTAGAGGTGCCGCACTCCGTCGATGACGGCAGCGCCGCGCTGGTCGAGCCTCTGGCTTGTGTGCTACGCGGCATTCACGAAATGGAAGTGCGCACGGCTGATACCGCGGTGGTCATCGGTTGCGGTCCCATCGGCCTGAAGTATGTCCGGATGCTTTCGCGCCGCGGCGTGCGCGTGATCGCTTTGGCGCGCCGCGTCGCACCCCTCGAAGTTGCCCGGCGGATGGGCGCGATTGCCACCATCAACGTCACGCAAGTCCGCGATGTTGTGGCCGCCGTGCGGAATTTGACCGAGGACGACCGCGGCGCGGATTCTGTAGTCGAAGCCGCCGGCAATCCGGCCACCTGGAAGCAAGCGCTGGCCATGGTGCGGCGCGGCGGCGTGGTGAATTTCTTCAGCGGCCTGCCTTCCGGAACGCGCGTCGAGATCGAGCCGGCGGCGATTCACTATTCGGAGATCAAGCTCATCTCCCCGTTCCATCACACGCCGCGCTTCATTCGCGAAGCCCTCGAAGCCATTCGCCGCGGCGACATTCTCGCCCACGACTTCGTCACCGAGGAGATTCGCCTCGAGGATCTCCCGCACGCCTTCGAAAAAATGAAATCGCGCAGCGGCGAAATCAAGCTCGCCGTCCGCCCATGAAATGGGGGTCGGAGCTTTAGCTCCGACGTTAAGTCGCCATCTAAAATGGGCTTTAGCCCCTGAGGAAACGTCTTAACTGTTGTCGCGCCCGAAAATAATGCTGCGTCCACACGAACTCGAAATCGCCGCGAACTCGCCCTCCCCAGGCTGCTCGCCGGAAGCCGCGCAAAGATACACACGCTGGCTCGCAACGCACCACTACGAAAACTTCAACGTGGTCTCGTGGCTCCTCCCCAAGGAATTGCACCAGCATTTCTACAACCTCTACGCCTATTGCCGCTGGGCCGACGATCTCGGCGATGAGATTCCCGACACCCAGCGTGCAATCGATCTGCTCGATTGGTGGGAGCAGGAACTAAACAATTGTTACGAAGGTCGCCCGTCGCACGCCGTCTTCATCGCTCTGCGCGAGACCATCGTCGCCAAGAATATTCCCAGGCAGCCGTTTGCCGATCTGCTCAAGGCCTTTCGCCAGGACCAAGCTGTGAAGCGCTATCCCACTTGGGAGGCGGTGCTGAATTATTGCGTCTATTCCGCCAATCCCGTCGGACGCCTCGTCCTCTACCTCTGCGGCTATCGTGACGAGCAGCGCCAGCGCCTTTCCGACGCGACTTGCACTGCATTACAACTCGCTAATTTCTGGCAAGACGTTGCGCGCGACCTCGAAAAGGGCCGCGTCTATATTCCTCTCGATGCCGCCGCAGCGCACGGTCTGACCGAGGCCGACATCGTCGAGCGCCGCTTCGATGACCGCTACATCAACTTGATGAAGGACTTGATCGCGCGGACGCGCGCGCTCTTCGCCGAAGGTATGCCGCTGGCTAAAATGGTCGACACCCGCCTAAGCGTCGATCTCGAAATGTTCAGCCGCGGCGGCCTTGCCGTACTCGACGCCATCGAAGCGAGCGGCTACAACACCCTGCACCATCGCCCATCCATCGGCAAAGCCAAGCAAGCCCGCCTGCTCGGCCGTGCGCTCGTCACGCATCTCGTGGCAAAGGATCCGAAGCCCGCGGCCAACACGCAGGAACAGCCCGCCCATCAATTCGTCGCGCGTTCGTACGAAGAGTGCCATCGCATAGCGCGTTCGTCGCATAGCAATTTCTACTACGCGTTTTTCCTACTACCCAGGAAGCGTCGTGACGGTTTGGCCGCGCTCTACGCATTCATGCGCCTGGTCGACGACGTGGCCGACAAAGGTCAGAATCTCCCCGACAAGCAGCGCGGCCTCGCCAAATGGAGGGCGGAACTCGATGAAGCTGTCACTGGACTCGATCAATGTTTTGATGGAATGGCGGCTCTGCCGTTGACCGAGTCGTCATCGCCCGGTGCGGCTGAAGTCTTGCCCGCTCTTGCGGACACGCTTCAGCGCTACAAAATTCCGACTCGCTATCTCCATGATCTGATTTCCGGCGCGGAAATGGATCTTACCGTCCGCGCATATCCTACCTTCGACCGCCTCCGCGAATACTGTTATCGCGTTGCCGGCACGGTCGGCCTGACCTGCACTCACGTTTTCGGTTTTCGCGATCACCGCGCCCTGGACCTCGCGGAAAAACTGGGCCTCGCCTTCCAGCTCACCAACATCATCCGCGATGTTCGTGACGACTACTCCATGGGACGTGTCTATCTGCCCGAGGGAGATCTCGCCCAGTACAACGTCAAGCCGGAAGACTTTGTCCGCGACGAAGCCACGCTCGGCGTCCGCGAACTCCTGCGCTTTGAAGCCCAACGTGCGTGGCAGTGCTACGAAGAAGGCGCCGCGCTGCTCAGCCTTGTCGAGCCGGAAAGCCGCCCGGCTCTCTGGCTCCTGGTGCATACCTATAGTGCCCTGCTCGCGCGCATTGAAGATCTCGACTTCGCCGTATTCGGTGAGCGCGTGCGCCTCTCCAAAGCGGAAAAACTTGTATTCATCGCAAGAGCGCGTTTCACGCGCCTGACGGAAGAGAACATTCTTGAAAAACGTGATCGTGATCGGCGGCGGGCTGGCGGGGATGGCGGCCGGCGTCGCGCTGGCTGAGTCCGGCTGGCGCGTACGCCTTTTCGAGCAACGCCCCTTCCTCGGCGGCCGTGCAACCTCCTACGTCTTGCCGGACGGCGAGCACGTCGACAATTGTCAGCACGTCACGCTCGGATGCTGCACAAATCTCGACGATTTCTACCGCCGCGTGGGCTCCGGCCACAAGATCAAATTCTTCGATCGTCTTGTTTTCGTCGACCCGCAAAGTCGCCGCGGTGAAATGCAAGCCGGCCTGCTGCCCGCGCCGTTTCACATGACCGGCGCTTTCGCCAAGTTCGCGCCGCTCACACTGAAAGACAAGCTATCCATCGCGTGGGCCATGCTCAATATCTTGCAAACCAACGGCCGCACCTGGGACGTCAATCAGTACGGCGGCATCTCCATGCTCGAATGGCTGCGCCGCCGTCATCAGACCAAGGGCGCCATCGAGCGCTTCTGGCGCGTCGTGCTCGTCAGCGCGCTGGACGAAGAGCTGGAGAAAACCGACGCCCGCTATGGCATCGACGTCTTCTGGAAAGCTTTCCTGTCCAATCGCACCGGATACCGCATCGGTGTTCCCTCCGTCCCGCTCGCCGAACTCTATGACGGCTGCAAGTCCGCCATCGAGCAAAAAGGCGGCGAAGTGAATCTGCGCGCCACCGCGCGCCAGCTACAAATCGAAAATGGCGCCGTCACTACCGTGCAGTTTGACGGCGGCCGCGAAGAGCGCGCCGACGCCTTTATCCTCGCCGTGCCCCACACCGCCGTCGCCGCGTTGCTCCCCGATGAAACCATGCGCAAGGATTCCGCCTTTCGAAACCTCGCCATGCTCAAGACCGCTCCCATCACCGGAGTCCATCTTTGGTTCGATCGCGAAGTTATGACCGAACCATTCATCACCCTGCTGGACACCACCACGCAATGGATTTTCAACAAAACCGCTCTGTACGGCTCCTTGAACGGTGCCGGCAAAGATTCTGCCAAAGGCC
>Ga0307479_10001949_pt1 | contig 18852 bp, 14 predicted proteins | sample atmos_gasesECM4C_FD_203743 | JGI IMG/M metagenome (GOLD analysis project Ga0307479, IMG submission 203743) | Hardwood forest soil microbial communities from Morgan-Monroe State Forest, Indiana, United States - atmos_gasesECM4C_515 | ecosystem: Environmental > Terrestrial > Soil > Temperate... | reverse complement strand
CTGCGACGTCACCGTTACGTTGGTGCGCTTGAACAGGTTGCCAATCAGCGGAATGCTCCCCACCACCGGTACCTGCGTGATGTCCACACGCTGGTTGCTGATAATAATTCCGCCAATCACCACCGTGCCGCCGTCGGCAACCGTCACCTTGGTTTCCGCCGATTGCGTGTCCAGCGCTGGAACTCCCTGCACCCGTGGAATACCGGGGTCTATCGAGGTGTTTTCCACCAGCACGTCCATAAACACCGTGCCTTCGGCTGTTATCTGCGGGGTGACCTCCAGTTTCAATACCGCGTCAATGAACTGCACGGATATGGTGTTGTTAATGGTGGTCTGTATAGGAATCTTGGTTCCCTGTTTGATGATCGCTTTTTCGTTGTTCTGCGTGATGACCTTAGGTTTCGAGAGCAATTTGCCTACGCCCTTGGCTTCCGCCGCGGTGATGAAAAAGTCCACCGCAAAGTTAGGCGAACGATGACTGAACCCGAATCCACTGGTTGGGGTTCCCGCGCTTAAAAAGGTAGCTAGCGGAATGCCGGAAGTGATGCCATTGCCTGATTGGCTTCCGGTGGCTATGGTAACAGGTGATGCCGGAATGCCTCCACCGCTGGTCACACCGCTACCGCCCACCGCTGGTGAACCGCTAAAGAGCGAGCGCCCGCCCGTCGTCGAGCCTGCGAAACCAAGTTCCGTGCCGATGTCCTGCGCAAACGAACGGGAAGCAGACACCACTCGAGCTTCAATCTCCACCTGCTGCGATTTGCGGTCCAACTGCCGGATCAAATTATCGATCGTCGGAATCACCGATGGAATGTCGCGAATAATCAACTGGTTCGAGCGGTCGTCGGAAAGAATATCTCCGCGCGCGCTTAAAAACTTCTTGAGCGTATCCTTCAATGTCGCGGCCTTGCTATAGCTAAGCACACGCGTCACGGTAACCGGAGCCACCGCTTCGGCCTGCGCCTTTTCCAGGTCGCGCTCTGTCTCCGCTTCTTTCTTCAGCGTGTCACGCGTCGCGATGCGCAAGACATTGCCGTTCAATTGTTTGTCCAGCCCGTTGTTCTGCAGCACAATGTCCAGCGCCTGGTCCCATGGAACCTCATCCAGTACGATCGTCAACGTGCCCTTGACCGCTGGGTCCAGCACCACATTCAAACCGCTGATTTCGTGAATCAGCCGGAAGAAATCCCGCAAGTCCACATCCTTAAGGTTTACTGAGATTGGTTCACCGGTGTACTTACCAGCAGGTGCCGCCACCGGAGAAACCTGCATTGACTGCGCCGTCGTTCCGGCGGCAGTGTTGGCCTGTTGGGTTGCTTGTTGCGCAGCCTGTCCGGCGTTCGCTGTCGGCCGCGACGCTTCGCTGTTCCCGCTAAATGAGGCCAACCTGACTGAAGCCTGGGTCAGTTCGCCCGGCAACGCAAACCGGGGCGAATTAATCCCTGATTTCTTGCTGTTATTCGCGCTAAGCGTCCGCTTCGCGGTGTTCCCGGTCGAATCGCTCGGGGAATTACGCGGGGAAGTTCCCTCCGAGACGCCCGCTTGTTCGTTGAAAAGTACCACCACCGCCCCGCCGTCATGCGAAAGCTGGAAGCGCGACGCCTCCGTCAGGTCGATGACCACCCGCACCACGTCATCGCGAAATTGTCCCAGCCGCACTCCCAGTATCGGAGCCACCGCGCCGGCGATTACCGTTTTCTGCGACCCTAGCCGTGCGCCGCTGAAATCCAGCACCAGCCGCTGCGGATTTTGCAAACGCGCCGCGCGGGCCTCCAGTTTTCCTTCGCCCTCCACCCGCACGCTGGCCCGCTGTGATGCGTTTTGCAGGATGGCCACGCTGGAGATCACTGTCGGCGTGGTCGTCACTCCGGCAATCTCCTGCGCGCGCCCTGGCATCACCGTGGTGCCCACGGCCAAGCTCGTGAGGATCATGAAACCAGACCGTAACACCGGCCAATTCGTCTTCATTGCTCTTCTCCTGCAGTCGAGTAAATTCTCTTATTCACTAACCGTTCCACTGGTTTGCCAAACGCGTCTTTGCTCGTCTCATGGAACGACACTCCGTCCATCGCAATTTTGTCTACCCGCCCGTCGTACAACTGATCCCCTTCGCGCAGGAAGTACGTACGCTGTTGAGGATTGCTCACCACCGCAATCATGCCGTTTGGTCCGTGCACAATTCCGTCTATCTTTAGCGTGCCTACCTGCAGTCCACCCTTCCCGGGAGGAAGATTTTTCGTGTCTGTCCCCATTTTTTGACGTGCCAGCATCGACTCAAACGGATCTCGCCGCGGAATCCTGGCTTGCGCGGGTGTCGCGCTGCCGCTGGCATCTTCAGGGGAATTTGTCGTTGCATGCTTCTTCGATACTGGTTTGCTCGCGGGCTTTGTAGCAGGCGTCACCGCCGGTTTCGCGGCAGGCTTCGCAGCAGGCTTTAAAGCAGCCTTTGCAGCAGGCGTTCCCGAGGGCCGCGCACCAGCCGCTGGCGGCGCGGGCGTCTTACCGGGCGGCTGCCCTTGCGCGTGCGAGCACGTCGCGGCCGCCGTCAGTAAAATCGCGCTTACTAGTGTGATCACTGAACGCATAGTTCGCTCATTCCCGCTCAGGGCTTTCCAGCCGCTGCGGGCTGAGTCTTCGCTCCAGTTGCGGGAGCTGTACTCGCATCAGCAGGCTTGGTGAAAAACGTCGTGGCTGTAAATATTGCGGACACTGTCGTCCCTGGGCGCAGCGGATATTTCGCCCCGCTCGCTTTCTCGGGGTCCTCGAATTTCAAATCCCCCACGTTGATGATTCGCGACAACCGGCTCATGCGCCCAAAGAAATCCAGCAGGCTGAAATACGGCCCGTCCGCTTGCATCTCAAACGGCATGTCGTAGTGATATTCCCGCGGCACTACCGCTTGCGCCGTAAATCGCCGGATGGTCACATTCGAAGCTGCCGCTGCTCCTTGCACCAGCCGTATAAACTCATCCACTTCTTTCTCTTCCGGCACGATCGCCTTCAACGTCTCCAGTTGCTTCGATAGCGCATCCATCTGCTGCTTCAATTCCCCGTAGCGCTGCTTGTAAACCTGCAATTGCGTGACTTCGTCGCTCAAGGCCTTTCGCTGATCCACCGCCTTGTCCACCGCGCTGCGCTCCTGAGCTACCGGCGAAAACGGCAGATATACCCCGATCAGCACGATCACCACGGCGAGCGCCGCGGCTACCAGCGCCTGCACGATTACAGACATGTCCCGTAATGGATTCTCCATCGCTTACCCTTTCCTCGCGGGTGGCGCCGCTTGCGCCGGCGCGCTTGCCGGCTTGCTCTGCGCCGCTTGCGGCGGAGTAATTTCAGCGGAAATCTCAAACGTGTACGTCTGTACTGCGGTGTTCGCCGTGTCCTGCTTCGATTCCTTGATTTCCACTTTTTGGAAATATCCCGATCGTTTCAACGCGGTAATGAAATTGGCCACCGCATTGATCGACGCCGACGAACCCTGCAATGTCAGGTTGTTGCCCTTGCGTGTCACATTCGTCAGCCACAGGTTTTCGGTCCGCGAAACGGTGTTCGCCACCATGTCCAGCAATTCTTGCCCGCCGGTGCGATCCCGTTGCAGTTGCTCGATGGTCGCAACCCGCTGCTGCAAAACGCCCTTCTGTTTCTGGAAGGAGTCCACCTGCTGTTTGATCTGTTCCAGCTGCGTTTTTTCCGCGCTCAATTGCGCGATGCGGACGTTTTCTTCATTCACCTGTTTCTGCCAGGTGAGATACAGAAAAGTAAGGAAGGCCAGCCCTAATACCACGCCTGATAACAGGAAGATCGCAGGCATCGCTGAGCCGGTATCCACCGGCCGGCGTCCGGCTTTCGGTCTGGTTTGTCCGAGAAGGTTTATTCGAATCATGGCTAGTCGAAGCTCCTCAGCGCTAGACCCACGGCGATGGCCAGTCGCGGTGCCAACTCGCGAATCTGATCGTCACTATGCCGGCTCGGATTGATGATCACTTTCCGGAACGGGTTTAACTCTTCCACCGGCATCGCAAACTCTTCGCGCAACAAATCCACCAGCCCCGGCACCCGTGCCGTGCCGCCCGCCACCACGATGCGCTGGATGTTTTCACCGGCCGCCGTAGCCCGGAAAAAGTCAAATGTCTTTTGAATCTCTAGCGTCAAAATGTCCGACACGCTGCGCAAAATCTGTTGTTTCTGGTCGTCCGTAACGCTCGGCAGATTCTCGCCCTTCTTCAACTTTTCGGCATCTTCGAAGCTCAGGTCCAATTCCTTTTGCAGCGCGTCGGTATATTGGTTGCCGCCCACGCTTACGTCGCGCGTAAACAATGGAATGCCCCCACGCACAATGTTTATGTTCATCACGCTCGCGCCAATATTCAGCAGCGCCACTGTTTGCCCAGCGTCCGGCTCATAATTCATTTCAAAGCAGTTCTGCAGTCCAAAAGCGTCTATATCCACCACCACCGGCGTCTTTCCGGCCTGCGCCAGCACGTTGGTGTGGTTCAAAATTTTGTCTTTCTTTACCGCCACCAGCAGCACGTCCATTTGCGCATCCATCGATTCCAGAAGCTGATAACTCAGGTTCACGTCGGCGATGTCGAACGGGATATGTTGGCTGGCTTCCGACGGGATGCGGTCAAACAGCTCTTCTTCGGTCATCAGCGGCAGTGGAACTCGCTTCACAATCACCGAGTGCCCTGAAACCGAGCTGCCCACATTCTTTGTCTTTATCTTCTGCGTATCGAAAATCTTGGAAATGGCGTTGGCTACTTGCGGCGCATCCATAATCGCGCCGTCCACCACGGTATCCTGTGCCAGCGGCTCCATTCCAAAGCTCACCAGCTCATATCCCGCTTTCGTCGATTTCAACTCCACTGCCTTTATCGAGCTGGAACCGATATCCAGTCCCACCAACTGCCTGCCTTTTCGTCCGCCCAGTGCAAACATATTCGCGGCCTCTTTCCCCGTCCGCTGCTTAATCCCGAACTACCGGCGCCTCGCGTGCGCCTGGCTCATCTTCCGCTCCATCCAGCGGTCCAAAATCGTTTTACGAAGTTTCCAACGGTTGCCCAGCTTGAATGCGGGTATTTCGCCTTCGGTGATGTAACGGTACAAAGTATCCGGAGAGATCCCCAGATACTGCGACGCCTGCCTCACGTTCATCACTTCTCGCGATTCATTCACGAGGAAAGCCACCCCGCCATCCGAACGAACACCCGAACTCGCAATCATTTTTTGGAGCACTCCGCATCGCGCTACAAAATTGCCGAGTGCGCTTCGTGAATTCGTTATCCCACCCCGTCACGCGCAGCGTCAAGGAATTCTCTGCCGGAGTTGTCCTAAGAATGGGGGTAGTTTCAGGCAGTTAAAGGGTATTGTAGGTATGCCATACTTCATATTGTGTTACATACGTCCTGGTACCACCATGGGAAGTATCGATGCCGATTACTCGCCTGTTCCCGCGGACGGTTATTCTTTCACTCCAAAATCGCCTACACACCCAAAAAAATACAAACCAAAATCTCAACAATTTCCCGCGTCAAACTAATTCCAATTTTCTCCTCATCAATCCGTTTCCAATTTTCTTGTTGTATTCACCGATCGCAAGCCTCTCTGCATCCTCATCACAGATCCAAAAAAAACACTCACGGGTGCCCCGGTTCGCAGTTGAGGTATGAACCCGGGCCTTTCTTTAATTTCCTTTGTCTTCAATTTTCTTGTTGCGTTCACCGATCGCAAGCCTCTTCGCATTCTCATCACAAACCCAAAAAAACACGAAGGGTGCCCCGGGTTCGCAGTTGAGTTATGAACCCGGGTCTTGCGTTGTTTTGAGCTTGTAGGTCTAGGAGCGCTCCGCAGTCGATCGCGCAACTCTCCGCTACCTCGCAGCTCCACGAAGAATTTGGCCGCCAAAGAAGTGCGTAAGCAGAAAACGGACAAACGCGACGCGGCACATATTATTAGAGTGAAGCCTTGGCCAAGTGCAGGAAAGAGCGAACCAGTTTAGGTTAAAGCTGAAAGAGCCCGCAGCTCGCCCCCAATTGTCGGGTTTAAAGCTTGCGTCTGAGGTCAGCGTTTCAATTACACCGCTGTAACATTAGCCCCGATCTGATACCCCACCCCACGAATCGTGCGAAATTAGCGGCAGTCCAAAGCCCACGTCCACTTTGCGCCGGAGATAATTAATGTATACGTCAACCACGTTAGTCATGGTGTCGCAGTTGAGCTTCCACACTTGCTCCACGATAGCCGGGCGCGACACCGGCTGACCCGCGTGTCGCATCAAAAGCTCCAGCAAAGAAAATTCCTTCGGGCTCAGATCGATTGGCCGGCCCTGCCGTTGCACACCATGCGTGATGCGATCCAGTTCCAAATCATTTACCTGCAATATCGCGCGTCCAGAACGATTGCCCCGCCGCACCACGGCACGGATGCGCGCGGCCAGCTCCGCAACCTCGAACGGTTTGGCCACGAAGTCATCAGCTCCCGCGTTGAGGCCTCTGACGCGGTCTTCCACCACATTCGCTCGAGCCACCATCAACACCGGCTGATCCGGTTTCTTCAATCGAATGCTGCGAAGCGCATCGAGACCAGCCGACCCATTGCGATTTAAATCCAGCACCACCAAATCGTACGACTGGTCCGAAGCGAAGCGTTGCGCTTCAGGGCCGCTGGCCACCATCTGAACGGCAAATTTCTCCTGCAGCAACCGCTGGTCAGAAAATTCCGCCAGCGGTGCGTCATCTTCAGCAACAAGAATGCGCATCGGCTCACACTGGGACTTAGATTTGGAAGGGGGTACACCCAGTGTCCACACCGGCAGGAAAGCTGTCAACGAACCTGACGGCCAAGTTGCCACATTGATAATCGTCAAAATCCCGTGCCGCCCATTTCCCTACGTTAGTCCCGCTGAAGGCTGTTTCATCTCGTCAATTTGCGCTGGCACCGCTTTCCCCGCAGCGGTTCATCTGAGCTTGGCAAAAATCCCAGTCAGCCGCCCATGCCAGTCATTCCGACCGAAGCCAGCCGACGCCTCTTCTTCTCGTTCGCTCCTGCGAACGAGTCGGCTGGCGGAGCGGAGGAATCTCTCTTCGATCTGTCGCGCAAGCCAGAAGCTCTCAATCCTGCTCAAATTTTTCAATCACTTCCCGCGGAATAGCCTGGCTCTTAATTTTATTTTTTTCGCCCGGCACGTGAACCACCCACACGCGCTTCTCGAATCCCTCAACAGCCAGCTCCTCTCCTTTGAAGAGCCGATGGTAAACAGAAAAACTGGCCTTGCCCCATTCAGTGATATTCGATTCAACCAACACAGTGTCGCCAAACGATGAGGGCAGAAGAAAGCGTGCCCGCGATTCCACCAACGGAATCCCCGCGATCTCATACTTCCGCAGCATCTCCTGTTTCGGCAATCCCGCGCGTTCGAACAACGCATTCGTACAGGCATCAAAAAATTCAAAATAGCGCGGGAAGTAAACGATCCCCAGCGGATCGCAATCACCCCATTCGATGTGAATGCTTCGTTTATTAACCAGCATGGGTTCGCAAATTAAATGTGTGGTTCATCGAGAAGAGTCTACACATGGGAGTGCGGTAAAGTAATAGGATTGATGCCGGCAAAATAGCGGCGAAAGGCGGGAAATGGAAACGGCTTATATCTGCGATGCGCTTCGAACGCCCTTCGGCCGCTATGGCGGCAGCCTGGCATCAATTCGCGCGGACGACTTAGCGGCCATTCCCATCGCTGCGCTGATGGCGCGCAATGCCAGCGTGGACTGGACCGCGTTGGATGATGTGATTTACGGCTGCGCGAACCAGGCCGGCGAAGATAATCGCAACGTGGCCCGCATGGCCCTTCTGCTCGCGGGCTTGCCAAAGGAAGTGCCGGGATACACAGTGAACCGCCTGTGCGCCTCCAGCATGGAAGCAGTTGCCAGCGCGGCGCGAGCGATCAAGAATGGCGAGGCCGACCTGGTGATTGCCGGCGGCGTGGAAAGCATGTCCCGCGCGCCATTTGTGATGGGCAAGCCTGACTCCGCATTCTCCCGCGCGATGAAAATGGAAGACACCACGATGGGCTGGCGCTTCGTAAACCCGCTGATGAAAGCCAGGTATGGGACCGACACCATGCCGGAAACCGGCGAGATTGTCGCGGAAGAATACAAAATATCGCGCCAGGATCAGGATGCCTTCGCGCTACGCAGCCAGCAACGCGCCGCAACTGCCACGGCCAGTGGAATCCTGGCACAGGAAATCGTGCCCGTGCCTCTGCCACAAAAAAAAGGAGCGCCGATAAGTTTTTCGGCGGACGAACAACCCCGCCCAGACAGCTCGTTAGAAGGACTGGCAAAGTTAAAGGGCGTGGTCAAGCCAGACGGTACCGTGACGGCCGGCAACGCATCCGGGATTAACGACGGCGCTTGCGCGATTCTGTTGGCATCGGAAGCCGGCGCCAAGCGCCACGGCCTGACTCCGCGGGCTCGCGTGGTGGCTTCCGCCGCAGCGGGAGTGGCGCCCAGAATTATGGGCATCGGTCCCGTGCCTGCAACTCATAAAGCGCTAAGTAGAGCGAAACTGTCTTTAAATGACATGAACCTCATCGAATTGAATGAGGCGTTCGCGTCGCAAGCTCTCGCGGTGCTGCGCGAATTGCACCTGGCCGACGACGCCGCGCACGTAAATCCCAACGGCGGAGCCATCGCGCTTGGCCATCCGTTGGGCGCCACCGGCGCGCGCTTAATTACCACCGCCGCGTATCAACTTGCCCGCACGCGCGGAAAATTCGCCCTATGCACCATGTGCATCGGCGTGGGGCAAGGACAAGCAGTAATTTTGGAGCGTGTATAGGCGATGAACATCACGTGATGATCCTGCTTGATCCTTTATTCCGTTGGAAACCCGTCGCCAAAATCTTTCGCGACGATGCCTATTTGCAACGAATGTTGGATTTCGAAGCAGCCTTGGCGCGCGCGGAAGCCACCTCCGGGGTAATTCCCTCCTCCGCAGCAGATACAATCGCCGAAAAATGTCGCGTCGAATTATTCGACAAACAAAAACTAAGCGAAGCTGCCGCCCTGGCAGGAAATGTGGCCATCCCGCTGATTAAGCAGCTTAAGTCCTTGGTAGCCGCCGACAATAAAGACGCGGCTGGCTTTGTCCATTGGGGCGCGACCAGCCAGGACGCCATCGACGCGGCGCTAGTGTTGCAATTCCGCGAAGCGCTTGCGCTCATTTCGGGCGATATGGAGAAGTTGTGCGCCCGGCTCGCCAAAATGGCTGACCAGCATCGCCTCACGCCCATCGTTGCCCGTACCTGGATGCAACATGCTGTTCCCACCACGCTGGGAATAAAATTCGCCGGATGGCTGGACGCCATGTCGCGGCACCGCGAACGTTTTCGCGAAATGCAAAATCGCTGTCTCATGCTGCAATTCGGCGGCGCGGCAGGAACGCTGGCGGCGTTAGGTTCGCAAGGCAGTGTTGTCGCCAGACATTTGAGTGAGCAACTGAAACTACCTTTGCCGTCAATGCCCTGGCATAGTCAGCGCGATCGCCTCTCCGAAATTGCCGCCACCCTCGGACTGTTGACCGGCACGTTAGGCAAGATCGCGCGGGACATTTCTCTCCACATGCAAACTGAAATTGACGAGCTCCGTGAACCCGCCGAAGAAGGTCGCGGCGGATCGTCCACTATGCCCCACAAGCGCAACCCCGTCGCGTGCGCGATGATTCTCGCCGCCGCAATGCGCGCGCCAGGATTAGTAGCCACCATGTTGAGCGCCATGGTGCAGGAAGACGAGCGCGGTTTGGGCGCCTGGCACGCCGAATGGGAAACTCTGCCGGAAATTGTGTGCCTCACCGCCGGAGCGATGCATCACTTAGCCGATGTTGTTCCGCGACTCGAGATCGATGTGAAACGCATGCGCGAAAATCTGGAGCTGACCAAAGGCTTGATTTTCGCCGAAGCAATTACCATGGCGCTGGGTGAGAAAATCAACCGCTCTCAGGCCCGTGAATTAATTGACGCGGCCAGCGAACGAGCCATCAAAGAGAAACGTCATCTCAGAGACGTGATCAATGACGACCAGAAAATCACCAGTCACCTTTCAGCGGAACAACTCGATCAGCTTTTTGATCCAAGAAATTATACCGGCGCATCCAGCGAGTTTATCGACCGCATCATTGAAAACCATAAATCCCGGAAAAATTCCTAGGCGGTGCAACATTGCCTTTTGCTGAAATCAAAGATCTGCGTATGCATTACGAACTCGACGGCCCGCCGGACGCCCCCGCGCTGGTGCTTTCCAATTCGCTAGGCACAAATCTGTCGGTGTGGGATCCGCAATTGCCGGTCTTTGCCAAGAAATTTCGCGTATTGCGTTACGACTCGCGTGGCCATGGCCAGACTTCCGCGACCCAAGGCGAATATTCAGTGGAGATGCTGGCCCGCGATGTGCTTCATTTGCTCGACGTATTAAACCTCGAGCGTGTAAATTTTTGCGGACTGTCTATCGGAGGAATGACTGGCATGTGGCTGGGCGTAAATGCGCCGCAGCGGCTGCAACGCCTGGTGCTTTCCAACACGGCGCCGAAAATCGGCAAGCTCGACGCCTGGAACGAACGCATCAGAGCGGTTCGCGAGGGCGGCACGAAAGCCGTCGCTCAGCAAGTTATCGAGCGTTGGTTCACGCCCGAATTTCGCGCCAACCACCCGACTGAAGTAGCGAAAACCCGTCGGATGATCGAAAGCACCAACCCTGACGGCTACGCGGGTTCGTGCGCTGCGGTCCGTGATTTCGATTTCTGGGAAAAGGAGAGCGCCATTCGCGCGCAAACTTTAGTGATCACAGGCACGCACGATTTAGCTGCCCCGCCTCCCGACGCGCAGAAACTCGCGCAGCAAATTCCCGGAGCGCGCTATATCGAATTGCCGGCAGCCCACATTTCTAACGTTGAGGCCGCCAGCCGCTTCACAGACGAAGTGAACTCATTTCTGCGTAGTTAAGGAGTCTCCATGGACGAACGCGAACGCTTCGAAGCAGGGATGAAAATTCGGCGTGAAGTGCTGGGCGACGCCTATGTAGACGCTGCGATTACGAAACGCAACGCATTCAGCGAAGCATTTCAAGATCTGATTACCCGCTATGCGTGGGGAGAAATCTGGACTCGCCCCGCCTTGCCCCGACAAACGCGCAGCCTGATCACCGTGGCGATGCTGGTAGCGCTGAACCGCGAAGAGGAACTGCGTATGCATTTGCGCGCCGCATTGAGAAATGGCGCGACCCAGGAAGAAATCCGCGAGACGCTGTTGCAATCAGCTATTTACTGCGGCGTGCCAGCTGCCAATTCGGCCTTTCGCATTGCGCAGGAAATTTTCAGTGAAAAACTTAGATAGCGCCGGCGAAAAATAAAACTAAGACGAAAAATACTGCTAAGGAACTCCCAGCGTTCCATCCACCGTCCACGTTTGCGAACCAACTGCGGGCACCATCCGTCTTAGGCCGAGTCGATAAATATTGGCCCGTTCAGCTCCTTCGCTGCGGCCACAAACGCCGGCTTGCCGGCTCCCAAAACGCATGCTTTTAGCGTTGCCCTAAACCAGCATAAAGTCTATATTGTCAGCACTATGCACACCCCAGTCGCTTCTCCTTTCAAGCTATTTGCCCGCTCATTTCCCACTCGCGGGAATCGAAGTTTTCTGCCAATATTGGCGTGCCTCGCCGTTGCCCTCGCAACTGCCCCGGCCCGTCCCGGTGGCGCACCAGATCCGCACGGTCTCGGCCCAATTCTCACCTACATTTCGACCGGTTGGGACACCCTGACGCGCTCAATGGACGAATGCTCGACCGTGGTGGACCCCAAATTCGCGGCCGCCTCGGTGATGTATCTTCCCGCCGATTTCCCAGAACCCGCGTCGCTCACCGCATTGCAGAAGCAATGCAAGTTCGAAGTTAAACATTTGCCTACGGTGATTCATCACCCCGGGGAAATCGACGCCGACAGCTTGAATCCTCCGGGCGTCCTCTACCTGGAAAATAAATATGTCGTTCCCGGCGGCCGCTTCAATGAAATGTACGGCTGGGATAGTTATTTCATCATTCGCGGACTGGTCCGCGACGGGCGAATAGACCTCGCGCGTGGCATGGTTGAAAATTTCTTCTTCGAGATCGAACACTACGGCAACGTCTTGAACGCAAATCGCAGCTATTACCTGAGTCGCTCGCAACCCCCTTTTCTCTCCTCTATGATCTTGTCCGTCTACGATTCGCAAAAAGACGCGGGCCGTGAGGACAAGAATTGGCTCGCCAGAGCATACGCATTTGCCGTTAGAGATCACGACATGTGGACACAAGAACCGCATCTCGCTGGCTCAACCGGCCTGTCGCGCTACTTCGATCGCGGGAATGGCCCTTCCCCCGAGAGCGTGAAAGATGAAACCGGACATTACCGCGATGTAGCGGCATTTTTTTTGCGGCACCCCGAGCTGGATGACCACGACCTGGTTCGAAAAGATGCCGGCAAAAGCGAACCGCCGACCTTTGGCGCTCAATATTCTGTGCGCGTCTGCGACCCCGGCCATGATGCTTCGCCCAAAGTCGCTCAAGTCGCTGGAGAACACGCCGACTGCGAGACCGCCGAAGACGTCGCTCTCAGCGCGGATTTCTACAAGGGCGACCGCTCCATGCGCGAATCCGGCTACGACATTTCCTTTCGCTTCGGCCCGTACGGCGCGGGAACCCAAAATTACGCCCCGGTATGCCTGAACAGCCTGCTGTACAAGACCGAGAAAGACTTACAGCGCATCAGCGAAACCCTGGGAAAAAACGAAGAAGCTCACAAGTGGGCCCGCTTAGCCGATGAGCGCAAAGCCAATATTGATAAATATTTGTGGAACGAAAAGGCCGGAATGTTTTTCGATTATGACTTCGTCAAACAGCAGCAATCTAGCTACGCCTACGTCACCGTTTTTTATCCGCTGTGGGCCGCATTTGCCACTCCAGACCAGGCCAAGGCAGTGATGAAAAATCTCTCCATCTTTGAGAAACCGGGCGGGCTGGTGATGAGTCCTTACGAAACCGGCGGCCAGTGGGACTTTCCCTACGCCTGGGCTCCTAATCAACTGCTCTCGGACGATGGCATGCGCCGTTACGGATTCAATGAAGACGCCGATCGCGTCGCTTACAAGTTCCTCTCTACCGTCGCGGAAAATTTCAGGCGCGACGGCACCATTCGAGAAAAATATAATGCCGTGACTCGCTCTTCAGAAACTGCTGTGACCGCCGGATATCACGTGAATATCGTCGGCTTCGGATGGACAAACGCTGCGTTCCTAAATCTGTTGCACGACTTGCCCAAACCCATGGCGGAGCGCCTGGCCAGAGAACAAGACACCACGCCGCCTCCCGTAGCAGCAAAAGCCGCATCCCCGTCCGCCAATTAATCGAGCGGTTGAACGCTCGAGTGCAGAACTGACTTCAGAAATTTCACGTCTGGTTTCGGCGTGGCTCCCACCTGCGACGCTACCCAGGAACCCATGCGATTGGCAGCCTCATTCATTTCATCCAAAGTTGCTCCGCGGAGATAGTGGTGGATCAACGCAGCTGTAAATGCATCGCCGGCGCCCACGGTGTCCGCTACCTCCGTCGGAAAGCCCGGATGCCTGTGCACACCGTCAGCAGCTACAAGCGAACTTCCGCTCGGACCTTCCGTTACGCACACCAGCTTCAATCCGCACGTACGCAAAAGCCACGGCCCCGCTGCCTCTTGGGGATTTGATTTGTATCCGAGAAGTTGCGAGACCTGCAGCAACTCATCCTCATTAACCTTCATGATGTCGGCGCTCTTTGCCGATTCGCGCAAGATGTCCGCGGAAAAAAAAGACTGCCGTAAATTTACGTCGAACACTTTCACGGCGTTAGGCCGTAAGTTTTGAAGAAACAGTCGAATCGTCTCCCGCGAACGCTCGGAGCGCTGCGCCAGGGAACCGAAACACACCGCGGCGGCCCGCGCTGCGAGCGCCTGCCATTGCGAAGTCCACTCGAAATTATCCCAAGCCACATTTTCGGCAATTTCGAATTTCGGTTGGCCATCTTCAAATACTTGCACCTTCACTGTGCCTGTGGGGTTCTTCGTATCCAGCTGCAGCCATTCCTGCGATAGCCCCAGTTTCGCTAATCTTCGCGCGGCCGCATTTCCCAGACGATCCCGCCCAACTCGGCTGGCCACTACTCCTTGGTCACCAAGCAGACTAATCATGTAAGCAAAATTGGCCGGCGCCCCGCCCAACTCCTTGCGATTAGGAAACACATCCCAGAGCAATTCACCCAGGCCCACAATCGTGTATTTAGCGGACATAGACTCGATTCTAGCCTGACGCGTCATCAGCGCTTGTTAACAAAAATTATTCCCGGGCCTTACGGTTTTTGATCCCTGGCCGATTGCAAGCTTTCGGCCAGTTTCAATTCGCGCTCCGCATCTTCCATCCTCCCCAACGCTCGATAACTCAGGCCCAGTAGGTGGTGCGCTACGGAATTGTTGGGGTCCATTGCCAGCGCCCGCTGCAGCGCGCGCACAGCAAGTTCCGTCTCGCCTTTTTTCTCCAATACTTTTCCGAGCAGAATGTACGGGCCGCTCGAATTAGCATCGAGCCAGATCGACCGTTGCAAGAGTTTTTCCGCCTCATCAAATTTCTGCGCGCGGGAGTACGCGTCCGCCAATTTGTAATAAGCCCCGGGATTGCCCGGATTAATCGCCAGTTCTTGTTCGAGTTGAGCCGTAGCTTCGGGAAGCTTATTTTCATACAGAAAAAGTTCGCCCAAAACCTGATGTGCCAGCGGAAGCGTAGCATCGAGCTCGACAGCTTTTTTGCCGTATTCCTCGGCTATCGGAGCAAAATCGAGACGCAGCAGCAGGCGGGCCGTGAAAAGATACGCCGCCGCCGAATCAGGAGGAACTTGAAACATTTTCGCGAACGCTCGACGCGCGCTGGCATAATCTTTTGTCTGGATATACGCGACACCAAGAATGTAGGACGCATCTACGCTGGCGCTCGGATACCACGACTGAACTTTCACAAGATAAGGAATCGCTTCCGCTGGCTTATTGGAGAGATACAGCGAAAGCCCAATGAGCTGCGTGGCTTCCTTATCGTCGGGATTTTCAGCAAGAGCGCGTTGGAGCGCGTCGACCGCGTTGCGATAATCGCCTTTCCGATAGTAAGTAACGCCAAATTCGTGAGAGAGATTTCTAGCTGTGGGATTGGATTGGGAGATTTCATTCAACCCCGCGAGCGCGTCGTCGAATTTACCTTGTTCCGTAAATCGATGAACTTGTTCGTAGGATGTCGGCTCGTTGGGTGCAGACTGCGCCCTAATCGAAACTTGCAAAAGCAATAAAAATCCGAAAATGACTTGAAAGCGCAGCGCGTAATTTCTAACTTGTTGAAAATTCATAGCCAGTAATACCGTAGCCCACTAACCGCCAAACTCCGAAAAGCGATTAGAGCATAAAAAACGGGGAGCCCGCGAGGGACTCCCCGTCTTGTTGTGATCAGTAATTAGAGTTAGAAAGTGAGACGCACACCGAACTGTAGTTGCCGCATACCCACCGGCGAACCCGGCGCCGAATCAGCCTCGATGTCCGTGATCTGGCCAGCGCTGCCGCGGCAATCGATGCAAGTATTGCCCTGGTTGGAATTGAAGCCCAACACAGGGTGGTTAAAGAGGTTGTAGGCATCGAACCGGAACTCCGCCCTGAAGCGTTCCGTAATAGTAAAGGCCTTCGAGAGCCCCAAGTCGTCGTAGAAGGCATGCGGACCACGCAGCGAATTGTAACCTGCATTACCGATCTGCCCGCAAGCCGGTAGAGCGAATGGACCGGATGTTGGCCGCGCGAAGGTACAGGAGTCGACCCCAACGTTGCCGGGGTTCAACTGGCTGCCGTAGGAGAGCGGTGCCACTGGTGTATACCAGAAGGTACAGTTTCCGACGCCCGACGGGCACGGAGCTGTGCGTTTTCCCACGTTAATGCCTTGTCCGGGCGCGACGTTTGGCCGACACGGTCCAGCATCAGAGATAGTGCCGCATTCCCCGATGCTCGGAGTGAACGGCAGTCCTGTGCCATAGCTGAGAGTGTTGGTGATTTGCCAGCCACCCACGATCAGATTCATCGCCCGGCCAGAGTCGGTCATAAACTTCTTGCCCCTTCCGACGGGCAATTCATAAATCGTGTTGGCCACGAACACCTGGTTGCGATTAAACGGGTTCGGTCCCCAAGAGAACTTTTTGTTTACGGAGTAGTAGTTGGAGTCATAAACAAACGCGTGAGAAAAGGTGTAGTGCGCGAGGAACTGCAGACCACTGCTTACCCGCTTTTCGGCTTTAATCTGCAAGGCGTTGTATTTGTTGTCGGCGTCATTGCCGTAATACGAAGTATCGACGGCGCAGCAAGGCGGTGTTGGATGTTGTACGCCCTGCGCGTCCGTGAAAGTAAATCCAGGGTACTGGAACGCAGGCACACCATTCAGGAAGTAACGTCGGCGATCTGCAGGCGCTTGCGCGGGAGTAAATCCACCCAATTTGCAGACTCCCGTTACCGCATCACAGGCTACAGGATTGACTCCGGGTCCGATTGCAACTTCGTTGTTGTTATAGGATGGGCCCTCGCCAGCGAACACGTGAGTCCCCTTGTTGCCGATATAGCTCGCCGTGATGCTCAACGTGGGCGTAACCTGCCGCTGGATTGTTGCATTCCACTGATCAATGGTGGGCAACCGCTGAACCAATGGCCGCGCTCCGGCACTTGTCTTGCCGTCGACGCCGTTGATCGGTAAGGTGCCCTGGGGTGAAATGCTGCCTAGCACTGGCCCAAAGTTAAACGGCGGCGGACCTTGCGAAAGAGTGAAAATCGCACTCCGATTGTTGGACGCCGCGGTATTAAAGCTCGTATCCGACAGGTCTTGCCGTGCTAGAACGGGCAGGTTCTGGGTCACTACGTGCCCGAAGTTGGAGCCAAACACCCCAATGTCAAACCCGCGCCCGTAACCCATCCGCACAACGGTCTTCGAATCGAATTGGTAAGCGACGCTCATGCGCGGTGCGAGCGCCTTATAAGTATTTGCCACGTCGCCGTTCGAGCCAACCCCACCGTAGCCGGCCACTCGGATCAACCCGTCATTCAAATTAGCGAACCCCCCGTTGCCCTTGGCGTTGACGGTTTCGGGGAAGTAGATCTCCCAACGCACACCATAGGTAAACGTGAATTTGGAGCTGACGCGCCAGGAATCTTGACCGTAGAAGAACCACCGTTTCTGGCGTTCTGCCGCACTTGTGCTGGTGCTTACGTATCGCTGAAACTGGGTGACGTCCCCAAGCAGGAACGTCGCAATTCCGAGGCCATTGGACCCCGCATTCCCTGTACCGAGCTGATCGAAAAACAGCAAACCCGAGCGGCTTTGATCGCTAGGCACGCGCAGGTTTTCGGCGTAGCGAATGTCCGCGCCAAACTTAATCGTATGGTTCCCTTGTGTGCGCGTCCAGTTGTTCACCACTTGAAATTGCTGTTCACTCTCAATCAGTGGGCAATTGCAACGAGCCGCGTCCAAACCATCACCAAAGGCAAAAGTGCCGGCGTTGTTGTTACCTAGTTGACCGTTCAAGCTGTTGCCACCGTTGTTTTGAAACAAGAAGCCTGACAACCCGCCCGTCGTCGGTGGACCAACGATCCCCGGTCCCGAGTTGAGTCCGGGAAATCCGAGTTTGTCCATTGGCGACTGAGTTCCGTCGGAGTACGCGGTTTTCGGATTGTACTTAAAATACCCGAAGCGAACATCAGTAAGCCACCTGGCACCGATAGCCTTGGTGACACCGAGCGCCAAGCTGTAGTCGTGATTGATCGAAGATCCGTTCAATCCGCCCGGCCCAAACCCTACTGAGCCCAGAGTTCCGAGTCCGCCCGTCCCCGACAGCGAGAAGTAGTCCAAACTGAAGCGGCCAAAGACCTGGTAGTTACGCGGAGCGCTGTAGTCGATGCGCACGTCAAACGATTTTTGACTAAAAGGGCCAGAACCACTGGAGACGAAATTGTCGTTAACACCGCTGGCTGTCGGTGCCGGGAATAAAGCCAGGACGTTGCCGACATTCTGTCCGATGTCCGCGATAGGGATCATATTGTTTGGAAAAGGCGTGCGGCCGCTGCCCGTAAGTGGATTCCCCGTAGTAGGATCAAAGACCTGCCCGCTGGGAACACCGCCTACCGGCGCCCCGTAGGCGTTAAGATACTCGCTCAAATCGCAAAAGCCCGGAGTGGCACTCTGCGCGTTCGTCGCGGGATTACATGATTTAACTACGTTCGTGGTCGGAACCGTGTAGAGGTTCGTGATGCCCTGTGTTTGTTGTGTACCTTGATAATCCCCAAAGAAGAATAGCTTGTTCTTGATGATCGGGCCACCACCCGAACCACCGAACTGCTTCCAATTTGCGGCGGCCAAGGGTACACCAGGCTTGTTCGTGAAGGGATCGCGTGCTTGCTGATCGCTATTGCGATTGAAGAAGAACCCGGTGGCGTGAAAATCGTTTGAGCCCGACTTGGTCTGTACGCTGACCACACCCGACGTCGCTTTTCCAGATTCCGCATCGTAATCCTGAAGCGCAATCTTAGCTTCACCGACCGCGTCCAGATTCGGGTTCACGACGATGATTCCCAAAATAGGATCCTGATTATCTGTTCCGTCTAATTCAAAGTTCGTGCCGGAAAAATGCTGCCCATTGACTTGAATCTGTCCGCCGCCTTGCGGATTTTCAGTTGCGGCGTGGTTAAACCCAGGCAATTTTTGTGTACCGGGCGACAGCAATTCAAAAT
>Ga0307479_10001948_pt1 | contig 18861 bp, 15 predicted proteins | sample atmos_gasesECM4C_FD_203743 | JGI IMG/M metagenome (GOLD analysis project Ga0307479, IMG submission 203743) | Hardwood forest soil microbial communities from Morgan-Monroe State Forest, Indiana, United States - atmos_gasesECM4C_515 | ecosystem: Environmental > Terrestrial > Soil > Temperate... | reverse complement strand
AGACCTTCGTTTTCTACAATCCGCCGGTGGTGAATCGCGCACTGGGCATTCGCCGCAGCTATATCAACGAATCCGCGCGCGTGGCGCAGGAATTTCTGAAGCACGAGCTGCAGACCATCGTGTTCGCCAATTCGCGCCTGCACACAGAGCTGCTGCTGACCTATTTGCAGCAGGCCAATCCACACGCGCCCGGCAAGCCGGAAACGATTCGCGGCTATCGCGGCGGCTATTTGCCAAACGAGCGCCGGGAGATCGAGCGCGGGCTATGCGATGCGCGGATTCGCGGCGTGGTCTCGACGAGTGCGCTGGAGCTAGGCATCGACGTCGGCTCGCTAGATGCCGTGGTGATGGCGGGCTACCCCGGCACGATCGCCGGAACCTGGCAGCGCGCGGGGCGGGCGGGACGCCGCAGCGGCAGCTCCTGCGCGGTGATGGTGGCTTCTTCGGCGCCCCTCGATCAATTCATGGTGCGCAGTCCGGACTATTTTTTCGGAAGAACACCAGAACACGCATTCATACAACCGGACAATCTGGAAATCTTGGTGAATCACCTGAAGTGCGCGGCATTTGAATTGCCAATCGCGCCGGAAGAGCGCTTCGGCGATGTGGACGTGCCGGATCTGTGCGCGCGGCTCGTGGAAGCGGGCTATCTGCATCGGACGGGCGATCGCCATCACTGGACGCATGAGGCGTATCCGGCCGATACGGTCAGCCTGCGGTCGGTGACCAGCGACAACTTCGTGATCATCGATATCACCGGTGAGCCGAACCTGATTGGCGAAGTCGATTTCTCCAGCGCGCTAACCACCGTGCACGAAAAGGCTATATATCTACACGGCGGCGAGCAATATCACGTCGAGCATCTGGATTTCAAAGAGCGGAAGGCATACGTGAAGCGCGTCGATGTCGATTACTACACGGATGCAATCCGCTACACGCAGGTGCGCGTGCTGGAGGTGGCAGCGAGCGCTCGAGACTCGCTCGATGGGGCGCAGCGTGCTGCGCCCCTACAAGAGGGAGGCTCGTTCCATTCCCATGGAGATGTTTTGGTTCGGTCGCAGGTGGTGGGCTTCAAGAAGATCAAGTTTTTCAGCAATGAAAATGTGGGTGCGGGAAAGCTGGAGCTGCCGGAAAACGAAATGCACACCACTTCGTACTGGATCACGCTGGAACGGCCGCTGCTGGAATCGCTTTCGTTCACGGTGAGCGAACGGCAGAGCGGAATGTTCGGCCTGCTGCACGCGCTGGAATCCGTGGCGACGCTGTTGCTGATGTGCGATGGCCGCGACTTGGGCACCGCGATTGGCGAGCGCCCTCCGGATGCGGCGGAGCCCGAAGGCTTTTCTGCGGCACGCATGGAAGAAGTGGTCGGCGCGAATGCAAAGGAATTCTTCGAGCCTAATCTGTATCTCTTCGACGCTTACCCGGGCGGTATCGGCTTTTCTGAGCCGCTTTTCCGCGCGACTGAGTTGCTGGTGCAGAAGACGCGCGAGCTCATCGCAGCGTGTGGATGCGAGCACGGATGTCCATCGTGCGTCGGTCCGGCAGGAGACTCGGCGCCGCGCGCAAAGGAAGCGGCGCTGGCCATTCTCGATCAGTTGTGTGCGTGATGGCGGCATTCGGTGACAAGTTCGCTCGGCTTGCGGCATTAAAGCCGACACGGCCGCGACCATCGGGCGCGGAGCTGCTGCGCGCGCCGCACGCCGAGGATTCATTGTCACGCCTGCTCGGCGCAGGAATCGCCACCAACCGCTACGGGCAGTACGTCTTGGTGCGCCATTGGTTTTCGTCGCCGGAATATTGCGACATTTCCGAAGTGAGCCTCGAATTGCTTTCGCGCGGAAGGGACCAAGGTCTCTCGAAGGGCATGCTGGCGGCCCTGTCCGATCCATCGAAATGGCTTTTTCTTGATACGGAAACGACCGGCTTGGCGGGCGGCACGGGCACCTACGCGTTTCTGATTGGACTAGCGTGGTGGGACGCCGGCGCGCTGCAGGTCGAGCAGTTTTTCATGCGCGATTTTGGCGAAGAGCATGCGATTTTGCACGAAGTCGCTGCGCGCATTGCGGAGCGGCCCGTGCTGGTCACCTTCAACGGCAAGGCGTTTGACTGGCCGCTGCTCGAGAACCGCTTCACGATGACGCGATCGATTGTCGTGCCACGGCTGGCAGCGCACCTCGATCTGCTGCATCCGGCGCGGGCGTTGTGGAAGCTGCGGCTCGGTTCGGTGCGGCTGGTGGAGCTGGAGCGGCACGTGCTGGACGCCGCGAGGCTGGGCTGGCATCGTCAAGACGATGTGCTGGCCGCGCTGATTCCGCAGCATTACTTCGATTATTTGCGCGGAGGGCCGGCGGAGCCCCTGGCAGTGGTGGTGCGGCACAATCAGATGGATTTACGCGGGCTGGCGGCGCTGGTGGGCAAGATTGATGCGTTGCTGGCATCCGATGAGGGCCGTGGCGTAGAGAGCTTGGATTTGTTCGGGCTTTCACGTTATTTGCAGCGGCGCGGCGAGTCACAGCGCGCGCACTCTGCTTGCACGCAGGCTATCGACCTCGGCTTGCCGAAGGAATACGACGGGCAAGCACGGCGGGAGCTGGCGCTGCTGGCGAAGCGGCGCGGCGAGCACGACAAGGCCGCGGCGCTGTGGCACGAATTAGTGAAGGAGCAGCGCAATGGGGCGCACGCTTGCGAGCAGCTCGCCGTTTACTACGAGCGGAGGAGGAAGGATTTTGAGCGTGCGCTGGAGTTCGCGAAGCTCGGGATTGCGAAGATTCGCCGGGCACGCGCGCTTTTTCTCGATCAGCACGGCGCGCACGACAGCGTGCGAACGGAACAGCGGCTGGACGCTCGAATTGCGCGGCTTCAAGCGCGAATCGAGTCAAAGAGCGAGACGCGTCCTAGTCTGCTACTGGAGAATCACGGTGCGGTTCCGGCGGCGAGGAAACTGCCGGCTTGATCCGGTTCATCGGAGTGTCCACGGCTCTCACACGGCCCGCGACTTCTTTTACATCTTTTGCGAGAACCTTCGGCTGCTCTGGAACCGGCGCCCATTGAAGTTCCTTATTGAACTTGAGGAAGAGTGCGCGGTCGCCGCCTTCGAGGGTCACGCACTCCTTTTCAAAACAGCGGAGAAAAACGCCGCCGTCCGGGGTGCCGAAGAAAAAGAAATCGGGCTTGCGAAAGAGATTGCTGTGCTTTTCGTGTTTTTTCTCCAGCGCTTCGGAATATTGGCCGAAGAAACGCCGGGCTTGCTCCTCGCTGGCCAATCGCTCGCGCGTTATCAGCAAAAGGCGCTTGGTCTGCTTGTGCTCGTAAACGGCGTAGCGGTCGCCGTCCCAAGCCGCGGCTAAGGTCTTGGCGCGCGGCTCGTCGAGAAATTGCTTCAGCACCTCCTTCCAGCCGAATTCGCCCATGACGTTCTCTTCGAGCTTGGCCCAATCGGCACCTAAAGTTCTTTCCATCGAGGGCAGCGACACGGGCGCGGGCGCTTTGCTGGAGGTGTACAGCGCGGGATGCATAATTTGCTGCGTGGAAACCGGTGGCGTGGTGAAAAGGGCGGAAATTCCTTCCCAGCCGGTGGGTTTGAGCACCGCGGCAGAGAATGTCAGACCGTCGAGGTAGGGGAAAATCAGCGCGTCTTTCAGAAAAGGCGGCGCTTTCTTGAGCAGTGGTGTGTCGGCCATGTCTCCGATTAGCATGGCTGGGTCAATGTCGGGCAAGTCTTGGAGGGAGCGCCCACTGCCCTGGAGCAAAAATTCGACCATGGCGGCCATCGCGTTGCCTTCGAGCACGGCTTCGCGCGCAAGCTCGGCGTCATCGTTGGGCCGCGCGGCCTTGGCCCAGGCTTCAATCTGGAAATGCTGGTCCTCTAGGGCATGCGTCAGCTCGTGGGCCATGACCATGCGCTGGTCGTCGATGGGAATCCAGTCGGCGACGTAGAATTCGTGCGCTTTCGGGTCGTACAGGCCAGCGATCTGCTCGGTGAGCAGATCGACCATAAAGGAATCGAGGTCAAAACCTTTGGGAAGCAGCCCGAAGGCCTCGGCACTTCGGGCGCCGGCATAGCGCTCCGCGGTGTCTTTATCTTCATTCATTTCCTGAATGACGTGGGCGCGAATTTCTTCGCGCGAGCGCAGGCTCTTCTTGAGCGGGCTGCGTAGGGCCAGGCCGGTGATCTCACTCATCTGCGCGAGTACTTCGTCGGCGGCCGAAGCGAAATCGGCGGCGCCGGATTTGCCCGCGATGCTCGGCGGTGTGGCGGGAGCGGTGGTTTGCTGCGCGCCAAAGGAGGCAAAGCTCGCGGCCAGCGCTAGAAGTACGACAATGAGCAGCGCAAGGGGACCGCGAGAACGCGAAAGCGAAGTTGGCATAACATTTTCAGAATAGCAGATTCGGAGTTGCGTCGCCGCCTGGCTTGGCGGCGATGTTGCCGTTGGTTAGAGTGGAATCTTGGAAACTTCGAATGTGAGGAAAAAGCGCAGGCCGGGAGCGATTACCCGGCTGCCTGTTCGGTTGAAGGCTCCTTCTCGAGAATTTCCAAAATCGCGCGCACATTCGAGCAAAATAGCTCTTTGAGGTACTCCGGCGACTCGGCGGGCAATAAAGCGCGATAGGCTTCGAGCCTGCGCCACTGCGCGGCGGTCCGGCGCGAGCCATTCGGCAACGTGCGGAGGTGCGCGCGCAAGTCTTCCTCCTGCACCGCCAAAGGCGTCTCCAGAATGCGCTCGAAAAGCTCCTGATGGCATTGCTCGAGGGCTTGCCGAACCGCCTCTTTCGGGTATATGGCGCTAAGGCCGACATGCTCATACACGTTGGTGCAAATGTCGCGCAGGGAAGCCAAATAGGCGAGGCGGGAAAAGGGAATGGGGATTCTTGCCAGGGTGGACAGCGTCAAGTCATGGATGATCCGCCGATTCTGCTGGAGTTGTGTGAGTGTATCCATCTTCTTACCTGATCCGAAAAGAGGATGCTCTGCGGCGAATAGGTTGTAACTCCCTCGGGTAACTATAATCCAAGTAACTTTGGTGTGAGGGAATTTTTGCATCGGCCTCGGTTGTTGACGGTGGTCAAATGTCCGCCGAGTACAGTCCCGAGACCGCTTACATTAGTGATCCTTTAGAATTGCGGAGCTGGCGGCAACGCTAAATGGGCGCGGGCTGGACGTGGCCTAGCGCCATCTCCACTGCAGACAGTAAGTCTGCGGCTTTGAACGGCTTTTGCAGCACGAACAACGCATTCCCGGTATGATTTCCCGCTTGCGCAGGCTCGGCTGAGGCGCTCATCCAAACTAACCGCCCCGCCAGCATGGGTCTGTGCGCCGTCAACCACTCTTGCAGGCCCTCCCCCCCAGCGGCAGGGCGCACTCCGGCATCGGCAACTACCGCGTCGAATTCCTGTTCGCCGAGGAGTCGCTGTGCTTCCGGGAAGCTTGCAGCACTCCGCACTGCGTGATTCCCCTCGCGCAGGATGGCCTCCACAGCTTCCCGCACGGACTCATCGTGGTCGACGAGAAGAATGCGCCCGCCGCGAGCAGCAACGGCCCCGTTGGCCGGAATTGCCTCCTCGGGAGCGGCCGCGCGCTGGTACGGCAACTCAATGGTGAAACAGGCGCCGGAAGGCTGCGCATTGCTTACGCTGATGGAACCCCCGTGCTCGGTCACGATTCCATAGCAGATGCTCAAGCCTAGCCCAGTGCCCTTGCCCACTGGCTTGGTGGTGTAGAAAGGATCGAACACTCGGGATGCATCCTTCACGCCCGGACCGCTGTCCTTGAATTCCACGATCAGGCGATCATCTTTTGCCCTCGAGCTGACCCAGAGGTCCCCTTCGCTGGAGTGCTCCAGGATGGCGTCGACGGCGTTGTTCACAAGGTTCAGAAATACCTGTTGAAGCTGGTGCGGGTCCGCGGCAGTCATCGGCAGATCGGGAGCGAGATCATAGTGAACGCGAATGTTGCTCAGGCGGAGGTCGTAGTCGCGCAATGCCAGGGTGTCCTCCAGTATTTGGTTGAGTTGCACGGCTACACGCTCGGGCTTGTGTTGGCGGGCAAAGCTCAGGAGATTCTGCACGATTCGATGCGTGCGCTGCGCCTGCTTGTAGAGCTTGTCCGAGTATTCCATGCCCTGCGGCGGCATCTGCCCGCTTGATAGCAGCAATTGGCTGTATCCCAGGATGGCGGTCAGCGGATTGTTGAGCTCGTGCGCCACGCCGGAGATCAGTTGACCGACCGCGGCCATCTTTTCGCTGTGGAGAAGCTGTTCCTGCGTACGCTGCAAATTATCGTAGGCCTGCCTCGTCTCTTCATAGAGCACAGAGCGATCGATAGCATTGGAAATCTGGCTGCCCACGGCAATTAAGAGATTGATGTCCGCGGGCGAAAACTCCCTGGGAGTGCGGCTGCCAACCACCAATCCGCCAATCACGCGATCCTTGGACCACAGGATCACCACAAAGGCGGAATGCAGTCCCTCCTTGCGCTGCGCCTCACGGAGGATCATTGGGATTTGCAAGCCCTGTGCCGATAGGAAGGTGGCGTGTACCGCCTTGATGTGCTGCAGCAACTCGAGCTGCACCGTGACTGGCGGAATATGCCTCCCCTGCTCCGAGCGATGACCAACGGCGGCGATGCGCCGCAATGTCAGGCCGGCTTCATCGAACAGATAAAGCGAGGAGGCGTCCAACTTAAAGAGCTCGGTCATTTGCCGCAGCGTGCGATGAATCGAGTCGGTGAGATCCAGGGATTCCGTAAGAGTTTGACCAATGGAGTTCAGCACCATCAATTCGCGATTGCGGCGCCGGATTTCCTGCTCGGCTCTCTTGCGGTCGGTTATGTCCAGCAGGAAACCCTGTAATGCGGTCAGGTTGCCGACGGTGTCCCGAATGGCGATGGAAGATTCCATCATCACTCGGACTTCGCCGTCTTTGCGGCGAATTTCGTACTCAAAGTCCGCAACAGCCCCATGATCCTGCAGCAGCTTCTTGAGTCGCTCGCGGTCCGCGGGGTTCACGAACATCGAAGGAATATCGGCATTGAGCATCTCATCGCGCTCTTCGAATCCCAGAATGCGCATGAGCGCATCGTTGAAGTCCAGGAATCGCCCCTGCGGATTGGAAATGAAAACTCCCTCTTGAACGTTCGACACCAAGGTCCGGTATTTCTCTTCCGCCCGCTTGCGCTCGGATATGTCTTTCAACGCATGCACCGTGCCTAGCTGGCGGCCGCGCGGATCAGTGAACGTCGAATTGGAAGCCAGGAAATATCCTGTGAGCCAAGGATCCGGATCGTCTCCCTCGCCGGCGATTCCTTCGCAGTAGGGGCAACTCTTGTAGTTCGTCCCCTTGCGAGGCAGCAGATCGGTGACCATGCGCCCAACGAGCGCCGCCGAATCGCGGCCGAGCAAATGCCCCAGCCGCTGGTTAGCGCGCAAGATCCGAAATTCGGGGTCATGAACGAAGATAGGATCGCCAATCGAATCGAATGTGTAAGCCCACTGCTGCTGGACGGTCGCGACTTGTTCAAACAGCCGCACGTTTTGCAGCGTCAGGCCGAGAAGATTCGCAATGTTCGCCAAATACGAAATCTCGTCACGTTGAAAGTGAACGCTCTGAAAGGACCCCACGGAGATAACTCCGACTGGCCCGTCCTTTCCCGGCAGGGCCAGAGAAATGCTCTCGCTGACCCCGCTCTCTTGCATCCTCGTGCGCTCTTTAGCATCCACCTGTTCGTCCGAACGCAGAAAGAGGCAATCCTTTTGAAGCACCCGCTGTACCCACGGCTCAGAAACCGCTACACGCTCGTGCGTCTTCAGGTACGCCTGCTGAAACCCGACCGAAGCTCGCGCGACCAATTGCGCGCCGCTTCCCTCACCTTCCAGCAAGCGCACAATCCCGTGCGTCGCGCCAAGGCTCTCCACCAAGTGCCCGAGCACCTGCTCAAGGACTTCGCGCACCGACAGGGTTTGTGTACTAGCCGCCGTGAGCAGAGAAAGCCGTCGCATTTTGTCGTTTAATTCGTCGCTGCGCGCGCGCGCGCTTTCCAACACCAAAACGGCCATGGCGATGCCCAACGAAACGTTGAGCAAGTGGTCGAAAGCCAGCCGTAGCAAGAAGAACGGGTGCGTGAGCCACTGAAAGCGATCGATGCCGTTAAGACCGCTCACCAGCAAAGCCCCCGCGAGCAGCCGCGCGCCGTGTCCGGTGTGCTTAGCCCTGGCACGCCACAACAGCCAGCCGGCCCACAACGAGATCGCTGACTCGAGAGCGGCCGTCTCCCAATGGATTTTGCCGAAGTACGGCGCGGAAATGCTGCGCTCGATGTAGTAGACCCCGGCCAGGACGGCGGTTGCCAACGGCAGAACCGGCCAATTGCGGCCTACGCTGCCCATCGTGAGTTGCATCGCAGAGGAAAGAAAAAGAAGTAGGGCTATGACTTGTGTTGCGAGCGCTGCTAGACGCAACTCCGGGCCTTCCTGCGCCACCAAACCGAGCTCGAAAAAAGAGGAAACCGTCAGACTAACCCAGCCCATCAACCAAAGACGAAAATAGCCGTCCGGATGGTCCCTCCGCAGCGGCAGAAACAGCACCAGCAGGACGATGAGCGCCGTCACTTCAAAGAAGACAATGGCGAGCAGGCCCTGATTTACGAACACCTTGTGCCGCCTCCCGGCTAGTGCGTGGCGACTTCTAGACACACGGCTACAGGCTCATACCGAAAGGCCTGAACCCTGCGGAATCCGTACCCTTGAAGCTACATGCTGTTTTCTGAATGGGCAATGGCACCAACTTGTCTGTGTGCTGTCCCTTATAATGGCTGCTGGGCAGAATGACCCCTGGGAGCCGACCAACCGTGGACGTCGAAAACATACTTGTCGTCGATGACGAGGAAGCCATCCGGGAAGTCGTTTCCACCATGCTGGAGTCCAAGGGCTATCACTGCACGGCGGTAAGCAATGGACGCGCAGCACAGGACCAGGTCAAGCGCACCACCCCCGACTTGGTGCTGAGCGACATGATCATGCCGGAGATGGACGGCATCAAGCTGCTCGAATGGCTGCGCCAGTACGACCCGGAAGTCCCGGTAATCATGGTCACCGCGATTCACGACATTTCCACGGCCCTGGAAGCCATACGGCGGGGCGCTTACGACTACATTTTGAAGCCGTTTGAAAAGGACCAGCTCTTCCTCGGCGTCGGGCGCGCTTTGCAGCATCGGCGCCTGATCATGGAAAACCGAACCTACCAGCGAAATCTCGAGCAGTTGGTGGAAGAGCGCACCGCGCAACTGACCGGCGCGATCGCCCAGCTCGAGCAGTCCTACGACGACACGCTGGAGGCGCTGGGCAGTGCGCTGGACTTGAAAGACGCGGAGACCGAAGGCCATTGCCAGCGTGTGACCGCGTTCTGCATCTCCGTCGCGAAAGCCATGCCCGTGCCCGATGCCTACCTTGCGGTGCTGGCGCGCGCTGCCTTTCTTCACGATATCGGCAAGATGGCCATTCCAGACGGCATCCTGCGCAAACCCGGCCCGCTAACCGAAGACGAAAAACAGATCATGCGCAAGCACTGCGAAATCGGCTACAACATGCTGATCCGCATTCCCTTTCTGCGCGATGCCGCGGAAATTGTTCTGGCGCACCAGGAATTTTTCGATGGCACCGGTTACCCCAGAGGCTTGAAAGGCGACGACATTCCCCTGGGGGCGCGAATCTTTACCATTGCGGATTCGCTCGACGCCATGATCAGCGACCGCCCGTATCGCAAAGCTTTGCCCCTTTCCCACGCCAGGGGAGAAATCAAGCGCTGTTCGGGCACGCAGTTCGATCCCAGGGTAGTCGACGTTTTCATGTCCATCCCCGAAGAGCACTGGCTGGAATTGCGTGAAAATCTTGGCTCGCCCTTCCGGCTCGCGCATTTAAAAAATTTGTAAATTCTGCCGGTCGCCGGCAAACGCGGGTTACATGGGCGGGTTTTGCGGCGTATACTGGCAGCGCTCGGCATTGTATCCCGAGGAGGCGTACATGCGTTCCGTGCATTTCAAATCCATGATCGTTGCCGCGGCGCTGGCGGGCTGCCTGGCCGCTGGCTCGATTCGCCCGCAGCAAGACGTCAAAGTCTCGCACACTTCGCTGAAAGCCGGGGACATGGCTCCGGACTTTACGCTGCTCGACAACCAGTGGAAGCAGATCCACCTGGCTGACTACCGCGGCAAGAAAAACGTCGTCCTGGCCTTTTACGTCCTGGCTTTCACCGAAGGTTGAACGAAAGAACTTCAGGCCTATCAGGCTGATATGGCCAAGCTCGAAGCTTCGGACGCGGTCGTTCTCGGCATCAGCATCGACAGTCCCGCCGCCAACAACGCTTTCGCGCAAAAAATCGGCGTCACCTTTCCTTTGCTTAGCGACATGAACCGCAAAGTGCTGAAACAGTACGGCATCCTGAAAATGTACAACGTCCAGAAAGAAGAATATGATTGGGCGCAGCGCACGACTTTCGTCATCGACAAAAATGGCGTGATCCAGTCGGTGGAAGAAGAGGCCAGCGCTATCAATCCAAACAATGCCGTCGCCGTTTGCACGAAGCTTCCGAAAAAATAGCACTTCGCTCGCTCGGGAATTCATGCGCATACCGGTGCGGCCCGGATCATTCTTCGCATGAGCTCTAATCCACTGGCGGCAGCCTATAGCCCAATTCCACAGTTTGATTTGGCGGCGCAATATGCCGCTGTTGGCGGCGAAGTTCGCGAAGCAATTGAACGCGTGCTCTCCTCCCAGCAATTTATCCTGGGGCGCGAAGGCGCTGCGCTGGAAGAAGAAATCGCGCGGCTTTGCGGCGTAGCGCATGGAGTCGGCGTCGGCTCCGGCACCGATGCGCTGGTTCTCGCGCTGCGTTCGTGCGGAGTTGCGGCGGGCGACGAAGTGATTCTTCCACCGTTCACCTTTGTAGCCACGGGCAGCGCCGTGAGCGCGCTGGGCGCGAAACCGGTCTTCGCGGACATTCATCCCAACACCTACAACATTGACCCCGCTCAGATCGCGCGCCGCGTGACTCCCCGCACGCGCGCCATCGTCGTCGTCCACCTCTACGGCCTGGCCGCGGACATGGACCCGATCATGGAGGTCGCGCGCCAGAAGAACTTGCCGGTGGTTGAAGACAGCGCGCAAGCCATCGGCGCCGGCTACAAGGGCCGACGCACTGGATCTCTTGGCGACGTCGCTTGTTTTAGTTTTTACCCGACTAAGAATCTGGGCGCGTGCGGCGACGCCGGCATGATCGTTACCAACTCCGCGGAACGCGCGGCGCGTTTGCGAATGCTCCGCAACCACGGTCAGAAGGAGAAATACGTCAGCAGCGAACCGGGCTGGAACGGCCGGCTGGATGAAATACAGGCCGCGATTCTGCGCGTGAAACTTCGCCATCTTACGGAGTGGCAGCGCGCCCGGCAAGTTCACGCAGCGGAATACACCCGAGAATTTTCGCAGATCCCTGGCATCATGCCGCCGCTTGTGCCGGAGGGCTACGACCACGTTTTCCACCAATACACCATTCGTGTGGAAGAACGCGACAAGTTACAGCGCGTTCTAACGGAGAAAAAAATCGGCAGCGCCGTCTATTACCCGGTTCCTCTGCATCTTCAGCCGCTGTACGCTTTCCTCGGATACAAGGCCGGGGATTTTCCGCACTCCGAGCATGCCGCTCAAGAAGTCCTGTCGCTGCCCATCTATCCGGAGCTGCGGCCGGCTCAGTTGGCACGCGTCGCGGAAGCCGTCACAGACTTCGTGCTTCACTAGGCGGCGCTCATCTTCCCAGGTAGAGCAACAGCAACAGAAACACCCACAAGCCATCCATGAAATGCCAGTAGTACGAGGTAACTTCCACCGCGGTGACGCGCGAGATTTCGCCCTTCTCAAAATCGCGCGTAGCTACGTACAGCAAAGCGGCAACGCCGCCGAGCAAGTGCACGGCGTGCGCGGCAGTAAAAATATAGAAAAAGCTGATGGCTTGACTGCTCGCGATGTATATGCCGGTGGCTACCAGTTGCAGCCAGGCAATCAGCTGGCCGACCAAAAACAAGCCGCCAAGAATAGTCGTAACACGCCACAGCTTGCGGAATGCGGGAAAGTCGATGGCGGATAGGCGTTGTCTCGCCTTCACGAGCGTATAGCTGCTCAGCAACAGGATTGCCGTATTGAGCCACAAGATCCTTGGCAGATGGAGTGGTACCCATGCTTGGCTAACGTGCTTCAATGCCAGGAACGCGCTGCAAAGTCCGAGGAAGAAAATCAGGATGGAAATCATGCCCAACGTGATTGCCGTCGAATAGCGGCGTTGCGGCGGTTTGCGGGGCCGCCTGCCTCTATCGCCGTCTCCGCCACCGTCGCCGCCCGCAGGAGGCTCTTTCCCTCCGCCTCCTCCGCCAATATCGACGACGATCACCTCCGTATCGTGTGTAGCCATTGTGCTGAGAATGCGCTCCTTCCACGTCTACTGGTGTTCCGGTCAGTTCCCTGCCTCCGTGATGAAGGCACGGTGCGCGAATGCGCAAAGTTCGGTTCTCCTAAGTACATTAACATTGGCGAGGGAAATTCAAGAAGGAAGCCGGTCGCCAGAGATGGGTACTGTGTTTCACTTTGAAACACTAACGGACTTCTATACCGTGGTAATGTTCTCGCAATACAGCCATCATACGAGAATCGATCCGTCGACGCGGAACGAGTTTGTGGGAGAAAACTCTTGATTGAGCGACCTCGAGCCCGCCGTTATCCCTTTGCCGCCAGCATCGATCTGGTGGACATGGCATCAGAAACCGAGACTCGCGAACAAACTACTGACCTCAGCGTCTTCGGTTGCCAGGTAACCGCGCAAAAGCCCTTGGCTGCCGGCACAAAGGTTCGCCTCCGAATTATTCACCGTGGCGCCATCTTCGCGGCGCAAGGTCAGGTGGCGAATGTTCGCAGAAACAGCATGGGCGTGGTGTTCAGCAAGATGGAGCAAAAGGACCAGGCAGTTCTGGAAAGATGGCTCGCTGAGGTTCGCGACACCCACGAACGTACTACCAGCGCGCGCTAAAATCCCTCGCGATCGACTCTTCTTATTACCGTTGGAAATGGTGCGGTAGAGAGGACTCGAACCTCCACGGTATTGCTACCGCCAGCCCCTCAAGCTGGTGCGTCTGCCAGTTCCGCCACTACCGCATTTCACAGACTTGCCGATTATAGTTGAGAGGCGCGCGAATTGCGAGGTCCGCAGGCGCCGTCGGTTAGCCAATTAACTTCTAAACAAGGCGCTATGGCTTCTTTGGTTGCGCAGGTACCGGTTGCTGCGTCGCCGGAGCTGGCGCGCTGCTGGTTGGTGCGCTTGGCTGCGGTACAGTGGACTGCGGAGCGCTGGACTGCGGCGTGGTTTGCGGCTTCGCCGGTGTCACAGGCGCGGGCTTCGGGGCCGGCTTCGAGAATTTCTCCAGGACTGACCCACCCTGTTCAGCGCTCTTTTCCGTGTGTAGCAGAAGTGCAAATGCGCACACCATGAACATGACCGCGCACCACGTGGTCGCTCGCGAAAGCACCGTTGCCGCACCGCGCGGCCCGAACGCCGTCTGGCTGCCCGCGCCGCCGAATGCCCCTGCGATGTCCGCTGCCTTGCCGCTCTGCAGCAGCACGACGATGATCAGGAACAGGCAGTTCACCACAAAAAACGTGGGCAACAGCCAGGAAAACCAGCGAGAATCCAAGAGTCGCCAACCCAGGACGATAAACCCAAATCCCGCAACCAACGAAATGGCCCACTTCATCCAACCTGACATTTTCACAACCTCCAAAGATGCGGCCTCCGGTGCGACGAAATCATTGCGCCGATTCGCAGCCGTTCACAATGGACGCGAATGATTTCGCATCCAGGCTCGCTCCCCCGACAAGCGCGCCGTCCAACTCTTCCTGAGCCATCAAGCCCTGAATATTGTCGGGTTTGACGCTGCCGCCGTACAGAATCCGCACAGCGCGGGCCTGCTCCGCAGAGAATTTCCTCTCCGCGCACTGCCGCAAAAACCGGTGCGCGGCTGCGGCAATTTCCGGCGTCGCCGTCTTGCCCGTGCCAATTGCCCAAACTGGCTCGTAAGCTATCAGAATACGGGAGAACTCTTCGGGGGTCAACGCACCGGGCCCGCCTAAAAATTGCCTTTCGCAGACTTCTTCCGTGCGCCCCGCTTCACGGTGTTCCAGCGACTCGCCTACGCAAACGATCGGCGTCAGTCCCGCGGCAAGCGCCGCTTTCGTCTTCTTCGCCACGGTTTGTTCGGTCTCGCCGAAAAACTGCCGCCGCTCGGAATGCCCGATAATCACGTTCCGGCACCCCGCCTCCATCAGCATCGGCGGCGCGATTTCGCCGGTGAACGCGCCCTCTTTTTCCCAGAAGACGTCTTGCGCTCCAATCGCAACATTGCTGCCCCGCGCGGCTTCCGCGGCAGCGGGAATCGCCGTGAAAGGCGGCGCAATCACAATGTCGCAACGGCTCACGCCACTCACCAGAGGCAAAAAAGCCGAAAAGAACGCGCGCGTATCCGCCTGCGTCTTGAACATCTTCCAGTTTCCCGCGATCACCCGCCGCCGTTTTGTTCGGCTCATCTTCTCGGCAGAACCTCTCTGTGGCCTCTGTGCTCTTTCTCCGTGGACTCTGTGTTTAGCTCTTGTTAGTTAGCGCTTCTACACCTGGCAGCTTTCGCCCCGCAAGAAATTCCAGCGACGCCCCTCCGCCCGTAGAAATGTGCGAAATCTTGTTCGCCACTCCGGACTGATGCACCGCCGCCACGGAATCGCCTCCGCCCACAATGGACGTAGCACCCGCCGTCGTCGCGGCCGCTACTGCCTTCGCTATTTCGAGCGTGCCTTTCGCAAACGCCGGCATCTCAAAAACGCCCATCGGCCCGTTCCACACAATCATCTTGGCCTTGGCAATTTCCGTGCAGTAGGCGGCGATCGTCTTCGGCCCAATATCCAATCCCATCTGATCCGCGGGAGTTGCGGAAACATCGCGGATCGTGGCCTTTGTGTCGGGCTTGAGTTCCGGTGCAATCACATGGTCGGTCGGCAGCAGAAACTTGAAGTTTTTTGCTTTAGCGTCCGCCAACAAGCGCTTCGCCAGCTCGATCTTGTCGTTTTCCACCAGCGATTTGCCGATTGGCAAACCCTGTGCCTTCTCAAACGTATAAGCCATGCCGCCGCCGATCAGCATCGCGTCAGCAACCTTCATCAAATTCTCCACGACTTCGATTTTGTCGCTGACCTTGGCGCCGCCCAGGATCGCCACAAACGGCCGCGCGGGATTCGTGACCGCTTTGCCCAGATAGGCCAGCTCCTTTTCCATCAGCAATCCTGCCGACGCTTGCTTTACAAAACGTGTAATCCCCACTACCGAAGCATGCGCGCGGTGCGCCGAGCCGAAGGCGTCGCAAACGAAAACGCTGTCACACAGCGCCGCAAGCTGCTTGGAAAACGCTTCGTCATTCTTTTCTTCTTCCGCGTGAAAGCGAACGTTTTCAAGCAACAGCACGCCGCCGTCGCCTAACGCCTTGCTCTTCCCTTCTGCATCCGCTCCGACGCAATCGTTCGCAAACTCGACGTTCCGCTCCAGAAGCTCCTGAAGTTTCTTCGCCACCGGCGCCAGCGAATACTTCGGATCCGGTCCGCCCTTGGGCCGCCCAAGGTGCGACGCCAGCACCAGTCGCCCGCCCTTCTGGATCGCCAAACGGAGTGTTGGCAGCGTTTCGCGGATGCGCGTGTCGTCCGTGATCGCGCCATCCTTCAGCGGCACGTTAAAATCCGCGCGAATAAACACTCGCTTGCCGCGCAAATCCAGATCGTTAATCGTCAGCTTGTTCATGGCTTCCAGTTTTTAGTTTTCAGCTTTCAGTCTCGGAACTGACTCGGCGCGCAAGCGACACGCACAATAGCGCGCAAGGTCCGCTCAGAACTTGGACGCCATGAATTTGATCAAGTCGCGGCATCGGCAGGAATATCCCCACTCGTTGTCGTACCAGGCCAGCACCTTCACGCAGCGGTCGCCCACGACCTTCGTGTAACCAGCATCGACAATCGAGGAATTGGGATTCCCCTTGAAATCAGCCGACACCAACTCCTCTTCGGTGTACGCGAGAATTCCCTTCATCGGCCCGTTCGCCGCAGCCTTCAGCGCGCCGTTGACACTTTCCACCGTGGCCGGCTTGTCGACAAACACCGTCAAGTCCACCACGCTGACGTTCGGCGTCGGAACGCGCATGGCGTATCCGTCCAGCTTCCCCTTCAACGTCGGTATCACCAGGTGCAATGCCTTCGCCGCACCCGTCGAACTCGGAATCATGTTAATCGCTGCCGCCCTCGCCCGCCGCAAGTCCTTGTGCGGCAAATCCAGCAATCGCTGGTCATTGGTGTACGAGTGAATCGTAGTCATCGTTCCGCTGTGAATACCGAAGGTGTCTTGCAGAACCTTGGCGACCGGCGCCAAACAATTCGTCGTGCACGAAGCATTTGAAACAACATTGTCTTTCGCGGGATCGTACGTATTTTCGTTCACGCCGAGAACAAACGTCGCATCCGGGCCGTCCGCCGGCGCGGAAATAATCACTTTCTTCACCGGACCGCGCAAGTGCTTCTTCGCATCCGCGCCCTTGGTGAAAAGCCCTGTCGATTCCACCACGATGTTCGCGCCCACCGATGCCCAGTCGATCTCGCCTGGATCTTTAGTCTTAAATACCTTGAAACTCTTGTCCTCCACGGCGATGGAGTCATCGGTGTGTGTCACTTTGTGCGGCAAATTCCCCAAAATCGAATCGTATTTCAGCAAGTGCGCCAGCGTTTTCGCGTCCGTAACGTCATTGACCGCCACGAACTGAATGTCTTTATCATCCAGCGCCGTGCGCATGATATTCCGGCCGATGCGGCCGAAGCCGTTGATACCTACCTTGATGGGCATTCTTCCTCCGAAGGGGGATGCGTGCTAGCGGCAGGGCCACACTGCAAAGTTCAGCCACGCTGCGGACCTAAAATGCTATGGTCTGCGTCAACAAAAGTCAACGCAGGTTGGGATCGTGAAATTATTGCGGGTATTGCTTGATGCTGGTAACGCGGTCGCCCATGAAGCGGACAAAAACGGTTTTCGACGGCGGCTGGCCATAAATCCAGTCCTCGATCTCATTCCCTTCGGAATCGCGCTCGCGAACCTTGTGCTCCGGCTTGCCAATCGCGGCGACCACTTCCTCGCGGTCCATGCCCACGGTCGGCCGCCGCTCCTGAATTGCCTTCTTCATTTCCGGCGGCAAAGTATCGACCCATTGCACCGAAGCGGAGCGCTGCCTGGCAAAATCCAAAAACGGCGAGAGAATCTTCTTCAACTCCTCTGGAGTCAGGTCGGGCACAGGTTTGCTGAACTCCAGGAAAATCGTGCTGCCCGTTCCAGGTTGTAAGCCCGGAGGCCCACTTTGATTGGGGTCAGTTGTCGTCGTTCTCGTCGTGGGTATCGTCCCGCCCATGCCGATTTGAATGTGGTCGCGCCAGTGCCGCTTGCCGCGCCCGCCTCCATTCACGTCCACGACGATCGCGTGGTCGCGGAATTCCAGCTTGGTGATCTGAGCGCTATCGCCGATGTGCACCGCGGCTCCGTGCGTAGCCACCGCGCGCTCCAACTGCTCCTGGCTAAGCGGCTTGCCGACATAGTGCAAAAATCCATCCTTGCCTGCGGGCAAGTTCCTCGTCGCTTTGGCGAACTCGCCGGAAACGTAGCGGATCAGCTCCAGTTTCGAGTACTCCTGCAACGTCGCGGCGTTTGTACTGGTCTTGGATTCCGATTGCGCGGCTTGACGCTCCCCGGCGACGTCGTCCGGAAACACGTCGATTTCATCCGTGCGCGAGAAGCTCCCACCCGGCACAGTGGACGGGCGCAGGCGTTCCGATCCCGGAATGTCCGCGCTGGCTAACAACAGCAGCGCCAAACTAAGAGTGAGCAACTTCGGCATACGTGCTCGCAGGGCCACCTCGCCGGCCCGCAACCTGTATTCTATGATGCGGAAAGCCCGGTGAACAGTGGCTCTCTCAGCGGAAATAGCCTGCGCCTTTAACTTACGTTCACCTGCACGCCGGAGCGGTCGAGCTTCATCGGGAGCACTTCCCCGCCGGCTTCCACGACCGCGGCCTCAACCCTTTCGCGGGTTTCCGGCTCGATCAGCAATACCACGCAGCCGCCCCCACCGGCGCCGCAAACCTTGCCAGCCAGCGCGCCCTTGCGGCGCGTGCTGTCCACGATTGTGTCGATGGTCTTCGTGGTGATGTTAGGCAGATTGCGCTTGCGAAAGCTCCACTCCTCGCGCATCAATCGCCCGACTTCCACCCAATTGGAGCGCTCGAGCGCACCTCGCAATTCCTGCGCCACCTCGGAAATGCGTGCCAAGTTGCGGAACACGGCAGTGTCGCCATTGATGTGCGCGCGGAAGACGTCCCAATTGTTGATCGCGGACTTGCGCGGCTTGCCGGTGTAGCAGAGTACAATCCGGCGCTCCAGCTCCGATAGGTCGACGCGCAGTTCGGTGCGTCGCTCGCCGCCCGGCGGCAGCTCGATAGCCGCGGCACCACCGAAGGCCGGTGGATAGTGGTCCTGGGTTCCGGTCGGCACGCGAATCACGATCGCTTCCGCGTCGCGGCTGATATGGATCCAATCCGCTTTGCTCTTGCCTGCCCCGGTGTAGCGGTCCAGCGCAGCGCAAATCGCCACGGCCATTGCGCTCGATCCGCCAATTCCCGCTCCGGCCGGCGCTTCCGAATCGGTGGTCAACGTAAAGCCGCCTTGCGGCTGAAAGAATTTTACGATTTCGGCGAGCAGCGG
>Ga0307479_10001947_pt1 | contig 18872 bp, 28 predicted proteins | sample atmos_gasesECM4C_FD_203743 | JGI IMG/M metagenome (GOLD analysis project Ga0307479, IMG submission 203743) | Hardwood forest soil microbial communities from Morgan-Monroe State Forest, Indiana, United States - atmos_gasesECM4C_515 | ecosystem: Environmental > Terrestrial > Soil > Temperate... | reverse complement strand
AGGATTCATAAGGATGAAGGAAATCACGCAAGTTATTGAAAAATATGGAGCCGAGAGTGGGAGTTGAACCCACGACCTGCCGATTACGAATCGGCTGTCTTTACTAGTCTAACCTCTGTAGAATCAGAACGACTGTGACCCAGTTGGAGACCCATAGCGCAAAAATCAGCCGAGTCCGCTACGTCGCTCTCGTTGGATGGCGGTCCACACTCCGCGCCTTTTCACGTACGAGGTCGGTCGTTTGGCCAACGATATCTCTGGAATCTTGAGTTCTGATGGCCGATGTATACCTCGGATGTGGCGGTGTAAGCGTGCCAAGCCTAGAAAACACGCTTTACAGTACTTGCACTGAATGCTCCGAATGTTCCGCATGTGTGACTCATGGTCTGCCTTGTGATGCAGCCAGCAATACACAATCAAGTTCTCTTTTCTACAATCGGCCTTGCGTAAGTTGTCGTGGTGAACCGTGAGACTGTCGCCTTCCTCCAAATATGCAAGCCCACAATCCTCGCACCTGTACAGTTTCTCTGCACACCTGCACTCCGATATTTTGTTCCAGATGAACGGGTAGCCGTTGCCGTCCTCTTCGCATTCCCAAGGCTCATAAACCCGAAAGAGGTGCACTGGGTCATCGTAAGGAATGACTCGCATAGCCGTCATAAGTTCGCGCGATGTTCGTGTGGTGTCAAGAGAAAGCGTCTCGTCCTTGTTTGCATCAACGTCCAGTCCGTCAGCGTTCAGCCATCGGCTTGCGCTTTGAGAATACAATGCCGACCTCAATGTTCCGCTGACCCAAGGGCCAGATACGCTACAACCAAACCCCAGAGATTCTGATTCAGGTTGACGTTGAACTTGTCATCAAGCGACATCTCATCCACCTACACTGATACTTCGTCTTGCTGCTGCTTCTCAACTTCCTTGGGCGTTATTAGGTATATCCCTAAGAAATGCGTACCAAATGTCAGAACTGTTCCAATCACAACGGCCCAAAACGGGGACCACTCCGCGTGAAAAAGCGCCGCAAAAAAGGCAACGGGCACAACACCAACACCCCCTAAGACCAGACCCACAATTAGTCCGCCGTAACCCCATATCGTGACCACGACAAGGCAGGAAAAAGCGAACAACGCAATGCCGAACAGGAAAGATGCAAGATAGAATCCGAAGCCAGCCCAAGGCCGCGTCCTCCTAAAAATGCAGAGAGGTAGCAAGCCGAGCACGCACACATCGAAAGCGATGCTGCCAGCGTTGAGCAGCCAAGGCAGCGCCTTTTCTGAAGCCCATACCACTCCTCGAAGGAATAGTGTGACTAGGAGAAAAACCGCCACAATGATGACTACACCGAACCCGTAACTTCCAGCCTTCTTCAGCAGGGATTCGTTTTCCACACTGGATGCACTATCCACCCAAACTCATCGAATCGTCAAATGGCTTCCGAAACGGGAGACAGCTTCAACGCCTTCCACTTGCCTCTGACACTTCGAGTCCATCTCACGCTTAGTGCGAACAAGAAGGGAATTATGAAGATAGAGATGAACATCCCCACCAAGAAGCCGAGAGCCTCAGTCGCATCTCTTGAAGTCGGCTTGACTTGGCGATTCGATTGCAGTGCGAGTGAAAAGAGCGTGAGAATGCCGAAGACGATTGAACAGAGCCACGCAAGCACAGTCTGAGTTCTCAGCCACGTCTTAGAATCCTTTACAGGTGTGACGGTCGGTCTCGGTTTGGCAATCTTCACTAAGAGCCAAAGGTACGCCAGTAGTGCGGCGACGATTACCCAATGAAGTACGCTGTAGCCACCCATTTGTCACTGTCCTTCTGCGCGGGGCATGTTCGGGAGTTCAAATCTCTCCGTCACCGTCGTCTTGCTCTTCTTCTCTGACTTCGCGGATTGCTTCGGCAACGGCTCTGCGGATTGTGTCTTGAAAGTCCTGTTCTAAAAGTGCGTTCGTGACTCCATCGCGGACAGCATCGCGTATAATCCACGGAACCCACCAAGCTACAAACGCTCCCACGACACAAAACCAAAAGAAGGTGGAGTTCCAAATCGCGTGCAGTGCTGCAACGACTAGAACGAACAACTTGGTCAAAACGTCGCCATCCGGTGACTGTGCCGTTTGCAACCAAAGACAGACACCTAAGGAACGCATGAGCATTTGTCGCGGATTCTATCACGCTACTTCAGCTTGGCGATGTAGAGCAATTCCTGACAGACCGTTCGGAAGTCATCGGAGCACTTGTCTATGTCTTCGCGGCATGTGTATTTCCACAGCGGAAGCAGGGTGAACGGAGTTGACAGAAGCGTAGCGCTCGCTGATACTGCGCGGAGTCTCAGGCTGCGGGGCACTCTTTCGCGGCGGCAGCAGGACCCGGTGCTGAAAGCATCGACACGCTTCCTTCAACACGATTCAGCAGCAACGTATCGACCTCGCATTCTTTGCCATGCGGAAAATCATTTTCTGCATAACTATTCAGCAAGCCTGTAATCGAGCACTCGAATTTCCACTTTGCGGGTCCGCTGCTGGACTCCGGCGTGTGGCCACAAAGCAAAGCAATCGAACTTAGCCTTAAATTGGTCCTGTCGCTTCGGCAGATTCGGAAGGACTACTTCGCCGGGACATGTCACGCCCTCCGCGTAATCTATCGGGTGGAAACCGTGTTTCTTGTCCCCTTCGAAAAACACGGCTAGGAAGCGCACATCCTTCACGGGGGACCCGGTTTGATTTAGTATCGCGAATGAGACGTTGCCGTAACCTATCCATCTGAAATCGGTTCCAACGACGCCTTCCGTGCTCACGGAGCCAAAAATGGGAGCAGTTTTTGCATCGCCCTGCACTTCCGCTACGCTGGAGAGTGGCCGTGGCTTCCCCATGTCCTTCAACAAGGGAACGACAAATGATGCCGGGACCGCAAAGTTCAAGTTTTGCCCCTCCTTGAACGTTGCGACAGCAACACCTACAACCTCACCCCGGCTATTGATGATTGGACCCCCTCTGCTACCCGGCGAAATCGGCGCGGTAATTTGAAGAAGTTTGTCAGGTCCGGTGCCCCGGATACCGCTCACGATTCCTTGAGAGAATGTTCCTTCGAGTCCTTCGGGATTCCCAACTGCATAAACAACATCACCAACGGCCAAATCTGTGCCTTGACTTAACTCCAATGATAGTGCGTTGGCACCCGGCACTTCTAGTAGCACGATGTCTGCATTTGCGTTTATGCCAACCACTCCACGGATGGCGTACGTCCTCGACTGGCCGACAAGTTTGACTTGGCCGGAGGAAGTTCCTCGCACAACATGCAAGTTAGTGACGATAATTCCATCTGTAACGAAGAATCCACTGCCTATGGAAAATGGTTGTCCGTTCGCATCCTGCATCACAAGAAGAACGACTGAGGAAAAAGTGCTCTGTGCTAATTGGCGTGCAGTTTGCGCATTCGATATGGGATAGCTCTGTAATGCAAGCACGGCATACAGACTCATTCGAGCAAGTCCACGCATCAAACGCATTCGCTACGCCTTTGCCACATACCAGTAGTCCTGTTCGTCATCGTGAATTACGCCTGACGCATTTGCGACTCGCACCTTGGCTGCTTCCGCTCGTTCCCTTGTATCAAAAGGCGTGGCATATTCCACGTCTTGGACCCATGTAGGTTCTGCGTACGGGTCGGCTGTTGTTTGGTCGAGTTTCAGGTAGCTCACAGGGTCGCTCCCAAAGTAAAGGTTCGCATCTCCACCGTGACACCTTGCGGCCCCGTCAAAACTTTGGTGGTCCCACTTCCAATTTGTAGACGACCGTCTTCGGCTTTATGTCTCCGAAGGGTCCTTCACACACTTTTGCGGCAGCGGCAGGACCGGGAACTGTGAGCATAGAAACGCTGCCTTCCGCGCGATTGAGCAACAACGAATCTATCTCGCATTCCTTGCCGCTGCCGTGTGGAGCGTCACCTACACCAACAGTGCGAATTTGATAGTCACTCCACTCCTCGACGCTATACAGGTCGATGTTGGTGTGTGACCCGCGCCCTATCTTTTGGTTGCGAGCAAGAATGCAGACACGCATTTTCTGGATACAACGGACTTCAGTGACCCATTCGAGCGGTCTTTCGTCTTTGTCCTGCGTTGTCCAGCGGTTGCCGTAAGCCGTAACCTGAGGGTCAGAGACATCTCCGACGCCGTACCAGCAAAATGTCATCATTTCATTGCAGGACGTGTCGCCACTCTGCCATGGATACTTCTGATGCTGCTGCGGCAGCGCAATCGTGGCGACAAAGGCCAACGCAAACACTGAAAGCGATGCTGTCAGCAGACTTCTCATAGACCCTCCGCAGGGAACGTGCCCTTGTTCTCTACCTGTTGGTACGGTCAGCCCGAAGCTAGAATGGAATATCCTCGTCCCTCAATTGGGGTGCTTCTTCCTCGACTGTTTGCCTTGACAGCTTGAATCTCTCTTTGTTCTCCAGCATCCAGTCTAAGCCACGTGATGTCAGTGTACAGACCGTATAGGTCTCTCCAAAATTGTCTTCTTCCGTAAATTCAATCAGGGTTTTTCGACGAAGGCTTTCTAAGCTCAGGCTGGTTGCGATGTCGGTATAACCCGCTTTACTCATATCCTTTCGGATGTCGCTTGGCATTACTCCTGTTCCGGGCAGGAGGCGATTTTCCATGATTGAAACCATCACTGCCACTTCGTAGGAAGTCAGACCGCCGTCCGATTTGACGGGCGACATCGACGCCACGCTTCGCATCGCCTCGGTCTTGTCGATTTGCGCCTTCAGCCGTTCGGTGACTTCTGTTTGCAGTTTCTTGAAATCGCTTGGCGAGTCCTGCGTGTAGAAAATAATATGTCGATGCTGCACATCGAACGGCGGCTTTGTTGGCCTCGGCTTGGCGCAAATCATCACAACGGGTTTGTCGTTGGCAAAAGCGTAGCCCACTTCGTACCAGATGTTCGGGTTATCCGGAGTTATATCCGCCAGACAAATTTCAGATGTGCGGATGTTTTCTTCGATGTCGTCTATTGGGATGGTTGACGCTGGGTCTTTGTCCACCCGGTATGGTTCGAGGGCGGCATCCTTGATTGCCGGGGATAAAACGTCTGCGTAGCGCTTATCGTACGGCCCGCCATCATCAAACGGCTGGATAACAAAGCAGCGTGGCATGCTCCCTCTTGATTGGCAGGTTAACACGACTCGCCGCGCGATTCCCACTCTCGAACTGCGGCCCGTGGTATAATGATGCAATCATCAAGAGTCGCCGTAAGGCGCGCCAACCGTAGCCACGCCAGTGGAAAGCGGTGGTAAAAAGATGAGCCTCTAGGAGGAAAGAATGCAACTAAACGCCGCATGCACATCAGGTACTTCACCCACTAGCAAGCGCACACGTCCCGATTTCCACCTCTTCTCCGACGTCCCAAATCCCACCGTTTATCTTCTCACGCCCTACTCCAAAGTCGCCTGCGCATGGGTCGGGGAGCACATACCCGATGATGCGATGTGGTTTGGCTCCAGCATTGTGGTGGAACACAGGTATGCCGCTGCACTCGTAGCCCAGATTCAACGGGACGGGCTGGTGGTCCGTGGATAAGGCTCTCGCTGCGGAGAAGATTCGCGAGTGCGCCGAGAAACGACTCGCGAACTTTCTTGGTTGCGACGTGGTGGCGCTTCCAAAACTCAAGCTGGGCGAGTTGATTCACTTGTCGTTCTTACTCTGGGGTTTGGACGAAACGATTGGTGGCTTCCACAGCACAATGGCAGCCGCTTTGAAATTGGTGGGCCGGGACGCCATGTGGGAAGAGCCGAAAACAGAAGAGATGGAAGAACCGAAAGTGGTGGTGAACTGATGGAAATGACGCTCGACCAGTGGGGTCTCGCCACCGTTGCGGCAAGCAAGAAGGTGCCGAAGGAAAAGCGTGCCTCGTTTACAGAATTGATGGCCTTGTTGCGGACGCCTGTGGGTGCGATTGGAAAATTAGGGAAGAAAAATTGAAGCCGAAAACTGGATTTGAAAGCGGGAGCAGTCCTACCATCGAGGTCTCCGATAGTGGCGCGGTCATCCAAACTGGGCGCGGCCTTCAAGACGTGAGGGAGCGCATTCGGAGGGCGTTTGAACAGATACACGGCGGACACCCCGCACCGGAGCGACGTGAGAAGCAGCCGCAGGTTTACACTCCGGTGCACGCGGAGCGGTTCCACCAGAAGGCCAAGGCGCTAACCTTGCGGGCGTTAAGTTCGTCCCACATTTCGAAATCATCGCGTAACGGCGCGTTTGAAATCGCGGTGCCGACTGAGAGCGCCGAAGAGTTAATCAGGGAGGCTTTGGGCGAATGAGCGAACCGAAGTTAGGGCCGAGTGATTTTCAAAAAGAAGTGGAACGACTCAAGGCGGCGGGACAGATGCCCAGTCTTGAGCGTTTGTTGGACGTAATCGCGGAGACGAGAGCTGAATATCGGGAGAAGATTCTCGCCGCGAGGAAGCGCCGACGTTAACGCAGCGGCCCCAACAGCTGCCCGATTGTGTTCCGCGTCCCGGACTTGTCCGGTAAGCGCTGCCAACCGAGAGCCGTGTGATAATCTCTCCCGTACCGAGGCGCCGACTTAGTTGTGGAGGAACGAATGGAAAGCAGCTGGGACATTCGGTCGATGTATCCTTTGGGAGAAATCTTCGCCCATCCTCTTCTCTTCCTGGTCGTGTTTCTCTTCCTTTTCCTCCCTCCCGCCGCAAAAATCCTTCGGCGTACCGGCCACAACCCTCTCTGGTGCGTTTTCGCCCTCTTTCCCGTCCTAAACCTCGGGGCCTTTTGGTTCTTCGCGTTCAAGTCATGGCCCACGGACAAGAAGCCGCCCGTCCCGTAACCGCCAGACAGTAGCCACTCGCACTAGAAGATCGAATCCACCTGTACGGCTTGCGAATCGCTAACCAGCAATTGAAACCACATGTGTCCGGTACGTCAGTTTGATTTTTTCCGCCGACCCGCAATCACCGCTCCTATCGCCGCATACAGCCCCGCATTCAACACTCCAATGATCGAGTACATGATAAAGCCACCCCACCCGATTACCTCACAGTCGAAACAGGGAGCGAAAAGCAATTGCGGTGGACAAAGAATTGTGGAGACAAGTATCAGTCCAGCCTCAGGCCAAGTCATTGGTTTGGTATAATCGGCGAGTGCCCCGTACGCATAGCACGCACCCGCGATTACCAAACCCAGCAGGGCAAAACCGCCGATAGTTTTCCAGGGTTTGCCCATCAGCGTGACTTTTTCCGTAGACCAGCGACCGCAGCTCCGATTACCGCGTAGAGCCCGGAGTTTGTAATCCCAATCAACGACCAGATGGCGTAGAAGCTGGCCTTATCTTTCATGGCTTCACTGAAGGGAATGCACAGAAGAGAAGGGGGGCAAAGAATAGCAAACGCAGTGTACAAGGTGGCATCGAACTCACCTAAGAGATTAAGATACAGCAGAATGAGGGCTGCAACCACGAGCCCAAACACGGCAAAGCTGGTGATGACCCGCCAGTCTTTGTCCACGACTGAGTGTCCTCTCTTGCAATAGCCTAGGATATCAAACAGACCTATCGCTCAGTCACTTGGACGATAAGCGCGCTCTAATCAGACAGTGGCATTGCTTCCCACCAGCGAAGAGCAAGTGGAAGGCATGAGCGAGCCGAAGATGGGACCAACGGAGTACAAGGCCGAGATCGAACGGCTACAACGCGAGGGCCGGATGCCGACACTGGAGGCGGTCCTCGCCGCCGTGGCAGAAACACGAACAGAGTATCGTGAGAGGATTCTGGCGGCACGTAAGTCGCGGAAGGGCTAGGCGATATTGGTCTAATCTTCTGGTTCTCCGCAGAAACCGTGGCTGGTGCGATGATCGTCTGCCCTGTTGGTAAAAATGGAAAGAGCCGCCTATGGTTTCGAACGGCCCCCGTTAAAACGAGCTACGAACCAGTTGCCGGACGCGTTCGAGAAGTTGCTCGGGAAGGCAACCGAAGTTCTTCGCGATTTCGGGGGCCTGGACTGTGTCGTGTAGTGCTTCACCCATCATCGCCAGCACATCATGAAAGCCCTCTGGTAGATTTTGTTCTGCCCAGTCTCCTTCCCATCCTTCACTGTTACCGAAGAATAGGTCAGCGGCCCAGCAATTAGCATTTGAGCGGCCCTCTCCACTCAAGAACAGAAGCAAATCCTCTAGGCCCTTCTTTAACTTCGAGAAATCCAGGGGATGGGCGAGGCTCTGGTGATAAACGGCTTCGAGAAGTGAGCGCAAGCGGGGTGAGACTGGCTCTCCATTTCGTGCCTTTGCGACGGCCAACCATGCTTGGTCGAACCCTGTCATAAAGCCACCTTTCATTTTCTGATATAAACTGGTCGCCGTGAACCTTCGCGAAATCTTTGTAGAAAACTTTGCGGGTGATTTGGAGTATCACCCTCGGCGTGCCGTTGGATATTTGATTCTCGCCGTCGCGGCCTTTTGCTTTTGGATTTTCTCACCTTCTGAACTGCAATTTACCACTGTTCCCCTCGTTTTCACGCTTGGCAGTCTTGCTCTGCTAATAAAGGGTATCTTTCTGATGCGCAAATCGTCTGAGGGTCTCGGGCTATCGGACCAAAAACTCGCTAGGCTCTCCGACCCATCCAATCGCAAAAGCCTTCCATCAATCGTTGCGCAAGCCAGCCAAGTCGTTCAGGACTTCGGTACTGGCTCGTTTCTTCTCTGGCCTCTTCTCAATATTGGCAAGGATATCGACAAATCATGGAGTGACCCTCCGCTGTTCCGTGTATTTCTAACTGGAGCAATTCTTTTCTTGCTTGGCTGGGCCTTGCGCCGCGTCGCTTCTTCGAAAAGGTTGTCAACTCCTAATTAGTCGTTAATCAGATGGAAGGCACTGAGACTCCTTTCCGAGTTCATTGTATGCCCTGGAAACCCTCAGCCTTAGGTCAGTTCAATTTGGCAGTAAGAACATCCACAATCGTTGAGTATTCCGACAATGAGCGGCTAATATCCAAGTTTATGGGGGCTCTATGAGAATTTCTACGGCGGCCATGGTGCTATTCGGGACGCTTGGTTTAGTCTCTGCCCAAATTTCACCGACCCAACACGCAACGGCATGCGATGAATCGACACTCCCTGCATCAGTTCGAGACTTGCTGAAGGCCAAATTCTCTGATTGGAGGCCTAAGCAGGTTTCCGACATGGACGCTGATGACCAGCAAGTTTGGTTAACGGCGGTGCATGGCAAAGAGTGTCCAGGAATCGTTGTCGGACGCTTCGAGAGTGCGGACGAACTTTCTTACGCAGTTTTGCTCGTACCAAAATCGAATCCAAGTGGAGGTCACAAGGTCGTCGTGATCAGTAAAAGTGCGCCGAAAAGTACCTATACTTGGAAACTGCTGGACCATGCAGAGGGGCAAACCTACTCCGGGCTCGTCATTTCCAAAGCAGCTCCCGGGAAATATTCGGACTTGGAGAACAACAAATCTATTCAGCTTAAACTGGACGGAATTCAGGTCGAATGGATGGAGAAAGGCGCAGTTCTTTACTTTTGGTCGGAAGGTCGATACCGCAAGATTGTGGTATCAGACTGAGTTGGTCCAACGAGTCTCTTTGTAAACAAACCGTCGAATTTCCCAATCGCAATTTGAGATGGTCTCCTGCCATTAGCCCGGGCGGCTGTGGTACGGACGAGTTGGCAGTTAATAAAACATTAACTGACAAGTGTCCCGGAGACAGCGCTTTCGGTTCATGACTCTTACTCCTTGGCACTCGCGTGACTGAAAATCGGGTGCCTCCGCTACCGTAGAGCGAGGGTACCTTTCAAAGATTTTGCGTGGTGATCTCCACCCGGCATCTACTCGGGGGGCGGAAATATGGTGCGTCCAAACGTAATGCAAACACCGTCGCTGCCAGACATGGTTCGTTCGACGGAGGCTCGACGGCATGGGGCGACGGCCACCGGGTCAAGACCGAGATTTGAAAGGGGACCCTAGCCCAGAAAAATATTTTTCTATCAGGGAGAAAATCTAGGTACGGCAATTTTCCCGGACAAGAGCGTTTCGAATTGCGGTGTTAGTTTCCGCGATCACTGCGAATCGTTGCGCGGCCTTGAGATTTATGCTTGACAAAACCCAACGGATGGGTTAGCGTAGAATCATGGACAAGAGGCTCATCGCCAAGGTGATGGCTGAACTTGGCAGCAGGACATCGAAAGCCAAAGCAAAGGCTGCCCAAGAGAACGGAAAGAAGGGCGGCAGGCCACGAAAGTCCAAGGTGAGGCGATGAGAACCGCCCTCTATGCCCGAGTTTCGACTGCCGACAAAGGCCAAGACCCTGAAATGCAGCTTCGTGAACTACGAGAATACTGCGAGCGTCGAGGGTGGACCGTTTCCGCTGAATACGTTGATGTTGGCGTCTCAGGTGCCAAGGATTCTCGCCCCCAGTTGAACAAGCTGATGGCCGACGCCAAGCAACGGCGATTCGATGCCGTTCTCGTTTGGAAGTTGGACCGATTCGGACGATCTTTGAAGCATCTGGTGTCCGCGTTGGCCGAGTTTGAAGCCCTCGGCGTTGCCTTCGCGAGCCTACGTGATGCCTTCGATCTCACCACGCCTGCCGGACGCCTTATGTTCAACATGGTGGCCAGCTTCGCCGAGTTCGAGCGCGATCTCATCCGTGAACGGGTCAAGGCTGGCATTGCCAACCGCCGTGCCAAGGGCTTCCGGGTAGGCCGCAAACCCGTCTCTATCGACTCCGCCAAGCTGCAAGCGCTGCGTTCTGAGGGACGCACGATTCGGGAGATCGCCACGAACCTCGGCTGCTCACGCTCGCTTGTCCATAAAACCCTGTCGATTTCCGCCTGACCAAGCACTGAAAACGAACGGTTTACGGACCTGCCCTTCTTGTCCATCTGGGATTTCTCAGAAGGACAGGAAATAACCCATCAGTTCAGTTTCCCAACTCCTCTCGAACGGCCTTTTCTGTTCTGACACTCCCGGCCCCTAGAATCAATAAACCCAACGGTTAGGTACCTTCCCGTCTCACCTCGAAGATCGTGGCTCCACGAAGGCTGGGAAGAGGCAGAAATCCTCTTTGCGGTGACCTCCTGCGTGACGAGCTGTGTGTCACCGTGCCGGGTTTACTCTTTACTGTGTTTTGCGCCCATTCGCGGTCGAGTGACCTGTTTGGCGGAAAAATGAGGACCTCTAGAGAATGCCTGACAAATCGGTTCACAATCTCGTCATCTGAACGTTGAATAAAATGACCTCATGCGTGGTCCCGTCCGTGTCCTAGATACACGGAACGGGAACCACTTCTGCATTTGAGGCGCACAGGTGGTTCCCACGGTGGTTCCCATTTTCGGCTCGGGAACCACCTTGGCTGGGGACTCTGATGCTAAAGGACTTACAACGCTGCACGACTGGTTCCCGAAGTGGTTCCCAACTTCGGCCCGGGAACCAGTTGTGCAGAACAGCAAGAATGTGAAAACGTCGGGAACCACTGGGAACCACCTTGGGGAACCACTTGTGCAAGCCTGATTTCAGTCCCTAAAACCCGACGCTCACGTCCTCACCCGGCGACGGCACCCGTCACGCGATCTGTCACGCCATTGAGGGATACGGCTGGCCCGGATTGGACTGACTCGGAGGTGGTCTGTTCGACCTGTCCGGCCATCACCAGACCTTGAGTCCATCTCTTGCGCGTGATGGTTCTGCCTCTCGCCCCCGGGGCTGGTTCTTCCACTTGTTTCCAGCCGCCATTTCGCTTGCAGAACCCACGTACCAGTTCGCGCTTCATTTTGAGCAGGTTCACCAGGTCGTTGAGGCTGATGAAAGGATTCTCGTGGAAGGTCGCGGCCAGCATCTTCGAGTGATCGTCCTTGACAGTAGCGTGGCCGATGTAGGCGAGGTCGCCCGTTTGGTCAATCACCGAGACGATAGGACCCGGCTCACCGTGCTTCGCCTTACGCTTTAACTGTAGGCGGAATGGCAACGGTGGCTCGAAGTCGCGTGGCTTCACGCATACGACCTCAATTTCCTCCGGTCCCTCACCCTGCACGAACTTCTTCTCGTCGCGACGGAAGGCATACACGAAGTCCGCCATCGCCCCGAAGTCGCCCGTGCCTCGTAGCGCGTTCTCCAACGTCAACTCGGCGGCATCCTTCGTTGCCTTCGGACTGTGGTGCAGGAAGAGAACGTTGGCACCGATGGAACGGAGCATGTCCGAGTCCTGCACCAAGTTGTTCTCTTTTGCAGCGTTCTCATCACCGCCACGGAAGAATCTGACCGCCGTGTCCACGATCACGAGCACATCATGTGTCGCACCCAGTCGCTGAATCATGGCAACGGTCATCGGGTCCGACAATGGTCTGGTGATGCCCTGTGTGATGGTGCGATAACGGAATAGATTCTTGTCTTGTGTGATTCGCATCTTCATCAAACGTCGTTTGAATGAGGCGTCGGACGCTTCTGGGACCAAGTACAAGATCGCTGTGCGTTTCTTCACGGGGAATACGCCCCACAGTGGTGTGCCAGATGATAAAGCCTTGGCAACTGATAGCCCGCACCATGTTTTACCCGTGCCGCTCAACGAACCGAAGAAGCCAACACCTTTCGGCATGAATCCCTCGATCAACATCGGCAATCCGTCAGGCTCTGTGCCGTCGTACGCTGGGAACTCCTTATCCAACAGTTCCCGCGTAATCTCGGCAGGTTGAGAGTCGATGTCCTGCGTTAGCAACAGGCTCTTGTCCTGACCTTGTTCGTAGTTCGCCATCGAACGGGCCACTTGGCGAATTTTGGAATCGTTCAAAGGCAGTTCGCATTCGGCGTACGCCATGCGTATCAGGATTGGCTCAATCTCTTCCGTTGTGAGTCCGCTCTCGCGCAACGCCCCCGCACGCTTCACAAGCCACAAGTGAATCTGTCCATGTGGGATTAACGGACGCTCCTGCTTCGGTGCTGCCTCAGTCTTTTCTTCCGGCTTGAACTCCACACGGAACGTTGACTTGTCGTAGGTCGCCTTCTGGTCAATGCTGACCAACTTAACTTCTGGCGCATCCACGTACTTCAAGTTTCGGAATCCGGGAACACGGAGCACTCGGGCCGTATCAGCAACCGCAGGGTCCGTGCGAAACTCCTGCGCCAACGCGCTCATTAGCGGCTCAGCAATCTCTCGTGTCAAACCCGTGGCGTTCCAGATTAACTGGAATTTACCCGGGCTGCTCTCTAGCATTACAGTCGGCGGCGGAACTTTCCCGCTCTTAAGCATGTTCTCAACGGCCTGTGCACCATCTTTGTCGGCGTCCACGTACAGTCGCTTCACATCTGCAACGTTGTCTTTGGTGCGCCCCTTACTCTGGCCGACCATTTCCGGTTTGAACGGGTTCATCGCCACGTAGATATTGAAGTTCTCGTTCAACTTGGTGAGCGCATCGAAGAACTCTCTCGTGTTCGCTTTTGACGCTTCTACGAACGAGTGCTGTACAACGCCGCTCGCGTTAATGAGCGCGAGCGCAACTACTTCGTTCGGAACAAACAGCGTGTCGATGAATTGATGGTATGACTCGAAGGCGCTCATTCGGCACCTCCTAGAATATCCACGTTAACCGCGATGGAGCCTTTCTCTCCCAGCACGGGGTCGAAACGTGCCATCAAGCCCGTCTTTGGCACGCCTGAGACGACGTTGTTGAGGTGCAGGAAATGTTTCACCACCACGCCGTCTTTGTTCTGATGCAAAAAGCCATAATTCCTGTCAGGGAAGTAGGCGTTAATTCTCGCTACAATCTTCATAACAGATACAACCTTTCCCGGATTTCCGGGGGACGCGCCATCAATCTTCCGATGGTCAGGTCTTCACCGCCTTTCCGCGCTGTCGGCATTTGACTCTGGTCCTTCGCCCTTTCGCGCACTGCTACTACTTCAAAATGGCTCTCGTTCAATCTCGGCACGTCGCGCCTGCTCCGCGAGCACGCGCTGTTTGCCTGCATCGGTCCATCCCTGCCAGCCACGGTTTGGATGCTCGTCAATGTGCTTCCCGCGGTGACCTCTCTTCCTCGTGCAAATGCTTTCGCCAAACGTGTCTCCACACGTCGGCTCCTGTTCCTTCATAATGTCCCGCCAACTTCATCGTTACCGCTGTTTGGACCCCGATTGGCGGGACAACGGACCTTAATTCCACTTCACATTGGAACTGCCACTACAACTGCCGTTACGAAATCTGCTCGATGCCAAACAGCGCCAGCAACGCGCTTCGTACCTGCTCCGGTTTGATTTCATTCAGTTCAACGAAATCCAGCATTTGGCGCAGGTCACGGACGTTGGTTGGTTCTCGAAGAGGACGCAAACTCTGTTGCAGTCGAAGCACCGCGCCAGATGTCTCGAACAACTTCGCTTCTGTTTCGGAACTAAGGCGCACCTGTTCTCTAAACGCCGCGCTCAACGTGGATGGGGCGATGTCGCAAAGACATGCGAGTGTTGCGGAGGAAATCCTTGCAGTCTCCATGTTGAATCGTGCTCTACCCAGCGTCGTCGAAATCATGCCTGCCTCCTTCGCTAACGGGTGATTCGCTAGCGTGTGGAAATCTGAAAAATGGCGCACGAAAAATCTGTGCGCTGGAAAATTGGGAAAATCTCGCCTGAGATGTCCTTGCTCGCCTAGAGAAAGTAGGCGCTACCGATTTGGTGTCGATAGCGCCTCAAGGAACCCTTACGGGTGTTGCCGCTTGGCGAGTAGCGACAATCTTGTACGGCTAAACTCGTGGCCCATAGGGGCAAAAGAGGTCTGGTTGGGGTCATACTTTCCAGACACCAGAGGTTCGGTTGGGGTCGTACTTTATTTATGGCTACAACTTACACAATTGAAAGGAGTAGTGGGACATGTAACAAAATGTTACAAGCCCGACCGCATCCAAGCGGCTTAGCCCGGGTAACCCTGACTCCAAGAGCGGTTCCAGGGGTGGCATCAAAATGTTTCGCCCTACTGCCCTCCCCAAAGTTCCCAAGAATCAAAATCATGAACCGCTTGGACTCGGTGAAGCGGAGCGAGAAAATTGCTCAGAAGAAATTCAAGACGAGGGGTTCGGCGTACGAGACCGTTGTCAAACGGGTAGAGCAGGCTTTTCACGATATAGCCAAGAAGTCGGGCAAGACCTTAGCAGCGGCGGAATTGAAGGAACTGATGTACGGCGAAAAAGGTCTGATTAAGGAAGCACACGAGTACGCGAAAGTTCACGCCGGGAAGTGATGGTTAAGAGTGGAGCCGAAGGAGAGACTTGAACTCTCAACCCCCGCATTACGAATGCGGTGCTCTACCGTTGAGCTACTTCGGCTTGAGAAAAATTATCCCATCAGGCTGGTCAACTTATCAAGCGCTTCACGGGATTCTGCTTCCGATGTTTCCACGTAAAAGTCGAGAGTGGTAGCGATGTCGCTGTGCCGCAAGATGGCTTGTATTACCTTCGGCTTCACGCCCAGCGTATAAAGATTGGACGATAGCGAACGGCGAAAGCAGTGCCAGCCCTTCCACTTTGGAATCGACTCATCCAATTCAAAAAGGTGTTCAATTTTCTCGTGGAGATGTTTCGGCGCGTGGCAGATGGAACACCGCGTGAGCAGCGGAACGATTACCCGGCGCACTAGATTAGGAAGGTTCATCGAAGTCCCACGACGCTCCCCAGCAAACATCCAGTCGGTGGGCTTCAACACCTTGCCGAGATTTTCCTCTTCTACCGGGCCTTCCAGATACTGACGATAGTTTTCCAGCATCGACCTCAGGATGGGGAGAACGGGAACTGTGTTTTCACTGGACTCCGTTTTTGGCAGAGCTTCCTTTGTTCGCCACATAGTTCGCTCAACCGATAGTCGGTCGCCTTGAAAGTCTCTCCACTGTAGCCCGCGAAGTTCTGCCAGTCGCAGCCCCGTGAATGCGGCAGTCGCCACGACAGCGAATGCAACCCGCCCGTGGTAATCGGACGAATACGTGTTCGAGAGCAGCGTGGTGATTTCATTCACTGTGTACTTATCGCCTCGGAACTTCACACGACGGATGCTCCTAGGGAGAGTCACGTCGCGCATCGGGTTCTGGTCGTCCAAATAACCTTCTGTCTTCGCGTGGCGGAAGACGCCGGAGAGAAAAGATTTTAAGCGCAGCAAGGTCTTGTGCCCCAGTTCGGGATGCTCCCTAGCAATCGCGGAGATGAGCCTCTGACCATGTGCGGTGCGGAACTCGCGCAGACGTAGGTTGCCCAGCCGTTGTTTGAAGTGCCGCTCGTATTCATCGGTCTTGTAGTTTTTGTAGGTGCTGGGTCGAAGGAATTGCTTCGCCATCGGCAGGTAAACAGTTTCGATGAACTCGGTGATGGGAGTAGCGGACTCTGGCGTTTGAAGGCGCGTGTTGATTGGCTCCAAGTGCTTCCGCGCCAGCATCTCCACCGAACGTCTATCAGGGTATGCGGGGCCAACGGGGGCGAGTTTATGGTGGGTCTTTACTCGAACACGGATGCCGTCTCTGACTTGGTATTCCCAGTAGCGAAGAACCCAGTGACGACCATGATGGACAATCGACCCGTTCTGCATCGTGGCATTATACTACGTCCCGGCTGTGTCCAGAACTGTGTACCACAAATGGCCTTATATGGGCAAAACGCATGCGGCAAACGTTGTATAATCAGTGTTTTCAACGGTACTGTGAGGAGATGACTACTTTACGAATCGGCTGCTCTACCACTGAGCTACCTCGGCCCTTGATAATAAACGACTTATTTCCTTGCTTGAGAGAGTTTCATCAAACGTTCATCGTTCTCTCTCGGTTTCGGCGGCGCGTTGCCCAACTTTCAAACGGAAATACCCGACCTGTTCGGACCGATCCCGTGCTCTACCGGCCGACGATTGCAGCGCTTTCGCCTCCGACACAGTCTCTCCTTTCCTCGAGTGCGCAATGGAATCAATTGCGTACCAGATCGAGGAAAGATAGCAAAATGATTTTAGCTTTGTCTGATTCCTTTCGCAAGCTCTTGAGTTTACTGGTCTTGGAACGATTGTGAATGATCTCGAGCGTCGTGCCTAAAGAAGGCCACAAACCAAATGAGCGTCGGCGGAAACCGAGCGCAGCTGGGCTCACCGTCGGAATTTGTTGAGCGAGCGATGCCACCTCCGAAAACATCACCTGCTCTCAATCTGAAGTCCTACGATGCCTTCAAAATGTTTTCGGTTGTTGGTTAAGAGCGTCAACTGATGCCGCAGCGCGGACGCTCCAACCAAAAGATCGAAATCGCCTATGATCTGTCCTCGTTTTCGCAAAGACCCACGAAGCTGGCCGAACCGCTTACAGATTTCCTCATCGAGACCGAGAATGACAACGCCTGAGAGAAACTCCTCCAACATCACTTGGCTCCGTTTAGGGTCCCGCGAGAAGTACACACCTTCCCAGAGCTCGGCGGCAGAGATCACGCTCAAACCTAACCCGCGCGGCTCAAGTTCTTTAAGGTGACATGCGCGACTGCGTTGAAGTGATCAATCACCCAATCAGTGTCCATCAGGAAGGAAAGCGACGTCATAGTCGCGGTTCGGCTCGGGTCGCGACCAACCGACTGTCGTAGATCTCTCGCTTTAGTTCTTCCGCGTCAACCAAACCGGCCCACCCGCCGGCAGTCCGCACTAACCAATCTGATCCTGATCTGGAGGACGAGGATGAAGAGACAATTGTGATCGTGACCTCATCGCCTTCTTTAAGGTCAAGAGCTTCTAGAGGCCTCAAAGTGCCGTCAGAAAACCGTGCTCTTATCGTTGAACCCATGTCTTCTTCCCTTCACGGCATGCTCCGCGCGCTGCCAATAGCCTTTGCAGTCCGATGTAGCAATGGTGCCGTTCGTAATTAAACACCCTCGGCTCCCCGCTTTGGTTTATTGCGCAGACACTGAAAATCATTTCTACGTCCGTGATCTGAAGCGGCCTTCCATTTGAACCAGAGTTTCCTTACAGTACCCTGCCGCATTTTGCGAATCAGCTACCTGGATTCGTCGAGGATTTTCATCGAACTTTCATCGTCACAGCCTAACACACGCCAAAACAGCAAAACACAGCCAATATAAGCGATTGTCTATCTCATTGATTCCGCTAGGTGTAGGTAGGTTCCGTTTGTTCGCGTTGGGTCAGGTTCCGGTTACGAATCGGCTGCTCTACACTGAGCTACCTCGGCCCTTCATAATAAAAGACTTCTTGCCGTGCCAAACCTATTTTTGGCCAACTGCCATCAAACTGCCATCACTCGCTTCCGAAATCGGCGCTGCGTAGTCCGACTCACGATTGGCTTCCTCAGCGCGCCGGGGCTACCCAGTTACATTGCTCTGGCGATCCTCACGACTCGCTGGAAGAACGCCTCTCTCCCCTTCGTTGAGTACCCTTATAGAGTCGGGCCGCTCAGCAGACCAGCGAAACGCACTGAAGTGAGTTTATCTTTGTCCCCTTCCTTTCGCAAGGTCTTGGGTTTGCAGGTCGTGCCGTTTTGCAAGCCGTTCAATCCATCCACGACCAGCAGGGATAGGCCCCATGCGGACGGCAGCAGCCTGCGAACTTGCGACGCAACGTCCGGACCGCCGCTCGTGTAGTGAGCGCTCCCAATAAGACTAGATGCGGCATGCTCATAATTCTAACGTCTTTGTCACCACTCTGCGATTTACCTGGTCTGGTTCCGCTTGCCTGGTCGGATTACCGGAGATCTCGAGTGCCTCAAATTCCCTCTGCTGGGACTGTGCGGTCAGCTCATGCGGTTGTATCTAGTCTCACCGGACGTGCATCGCTGCTCTTCCATCTCCGTTAAAGCTGACGGAAGGTAATGCCGTTCTCTTCGCACCATTGGATGGCCATCTTCCGAAGTT